>Ga0209573_1000042_pt1 | contig 362610 bp, 276 predicted proteins | sample TNRBio252014_DNA_FD_185870 | JGI IMG/M metagenome (GOLD analysis project Ga0209573, IMG submission 185870) | Wastewater treatment Type I Accumulibacter community from EBPR Bioreactor in Madison, WI, USA - TNR Reactor_6/25/2014_ DNA (SPAdes)... | ecosystem: Engineered > Bioreactor > EBPR >... | reverse complement strand
GGGAAGACCTCGGCACCGAAGGCCCAGAGGCCGCCGCACCCAGCCCCACCGTCTCGCCCGACTTCACCCTGCGCCACCAGTGGCGGTAAGGTGGAGGTCGTCTGGTCCAAGGAGGCGTTTGACGGCGTGAAGCTGGAGTTTGACCTCGGCACCGCCGGGATGAAGAGCGATGTGGACTTGCGCCCAAACTACACCATCAACTGGCTGCCCGCCGCCGGCACCAGCGCCATCATCCGCGCCCGCCTCCGCTTCATCTATAAAGGGGAGGACTTTGGCAACTGGAGCGCCTGGCAGCAATGGACCCTGACCGGGGAGTAGCCGCGCCCACAGCAGCCCTCGCACGCTGCTGTGGGCGCTGTTTTTTCCCCGCGCGACGCTCTGCCGCAGCTGGGTGTCTGACGATGGTAACCTTAACGCCAGTCAGGGCTTAATCCAGGGAGCGTTTGGGGCCTTTGATCTGAACGGCTGGCGCTTTTCCGGGTGCTGCTGCGCGGACGACGGCGAAGCGCTGGACTTCATACCCGCGCACGGGGAGATTGAATTCGAGCCCACGGAGGAATTCCCAGGTGGCGGCGACTTTGTTGTCATCCGCGATTTTGCGGGCTTCGAGGTAGGTATCGAAGGCGTCTGACATGACCTGGAAAACGGCCACGCCGCTTGGGTCCCCGGCGATCTGTCGGAGGATGCGCTGGTAGTTGGATGCGGGCTGCTTCATCTGCTCCAAGGTTTCGCCACCGCCGCTGCCGGGCTTGAGGGCTAAGATGAGGTTGGTGGAGCCGGGCTGGATTTTGGGCTCGAAGCCATAGACCTTGGTCAGGCTAGGATTGGAAGCAGCGCGCATCAGGAGATCGCGGATGCGGGTGGCATCGTAGATGATCTTGTCCCGGCTGCGATTCTTGATGCCGTCTAGGTTGGCGAGGTCTTTGAAGAAGCCGAAGATGTCCTTGGGGGTGTTGCGCGTCTCAAAGGCTTTGGCACCGTAGGTGAAATTGACCTTATTCCCAGCCACCTTGGCGGTGAGGGTGGGTTTGGTGGGGTCGGCGGAGGGATCAAGGCCGACCCATTTGGTGAGATCTCCCTTGGTCGCAGCGGCGACGGCATCGGCGACGAGGGGGAGGGGCTTGTTGCGCAGGGCCAGGGAGATGTCCCCCAAGGAAGTGAGAACGTCTTTGGTGGCGGGCAGTCCTGCATCGGTGAGGGCCTTCCAGGCGCGGGCGACGTCTTCCATTTGGAAGGTGCCCACAAAGGCACCGATGTCTGCCCAGGCTTTGCGGGAGACGTCGGCATCTCCCAGCACTTCCTTCAACAGGCCGGCAAAGAGGTCGATCTTGGCCTCTTTGTATTCGAGCTGAGACTTGGATTTTTCGAGGCCCTCGATGAGGGGATTGAGAAATTCGGACTCGCTAAAATAAAGCACGCCTTGTTTGGCGACGAGCACGCGAGTCTCCAGCGGTTTTTCGGGGTAGGGCCTCGGGTTGGGCAGGCGGACGTAGGTGGGGGGATCTGGCTTGTAGATTGGGGTCTCGTCCAGCAGGGCCTTGAGGCGCTCGACTTCAGTCAGCAACTTGTCGGTCTCTGCCTTCTGGTCGGTGCGCATTTTCCGGGCGTCTTCCAGTTGCTTGCGGAAGGCGTCGAGGTCCATGACCTTCAATCGTTGCTCAACATCGGTGAGGTCGATGGTCTTGAGGTCTTCGGCGGCTTTTTTGTCCTCTTGTTCGGCGAGTTTCTTGCGCTCTTCGATCTCTTTGGGATCGGCGGGGGGCGGTGGGGTCTCTTCGAGTTTCTTCTGGAGCTGGGCGTAGTCCTCTGGAGAGACGGGCGGGAGATCCGAGAGGATCTTGCGCATGTTGTTGGCCATGTTCACGCTCATCATGACGAGCACGATCATCAACACGCCGACGACGTTGGTGACGGCGTCCATGAGGGAGTCTAGATTGAGCTCGCCGCCGCCAGAGTTGGATTTCTTGGCCATGATCGAAGAGAGGGTGGGGGATTATTTCTTGGCGTCTGCGCCTGCCTTGGGCGTGCCTGGGGCTGGAGTCGTCGCGGGTGGGGTTCCGGCGGGCGGGACCTCGGAAGGCGGTGGTGGTGGCGGGATCTTGCCACGGAAGGCATCGAACATGCTGAGCTGTAGGTCACCCCGCCCAGGGATGGGCAGCTTCCCGACGCGGACGTTAAAGTCGGACTCTGCGCGCCCGGCGCCGTTGTTAAACGCTCCTGCTCCGTCATCGCGGATGAGGAAGAGAATGAGCGACTTCGGGTCTTTGGCCAGCTCTGTCAGGAAGTGGGTGTAGGCGGCGTCGGCGACGACGACCTCTGCCTGGGCGCTGAGGCGGTAGTCTTCCTCTCCCCATGCCTTCAAGATCTTGAGCCCACCGCCGGTTGCTTCGACAAAGAAAACCTTGGTGCCTTCTGGCATCCCTGAGCCGGAGGGCTGGACGATGACTGGCGGTGGCTTTTTGTCGGGCGGGATCTGGCGCTTCTTGATCTCTGCCATGAGGGCTTCGATCTCTTTTTTGGTCTCGACCTGCTGCTTCTTGAGTCCGTCGATTTCGATCATGAGATCGTCGAGTTCTTTTTGCAGCTGGAGGCTGATCTCTTTGTTGCGATCCTGAACGTCCTTGGAGGTGTCGAGGAGTTTGCGCAGCTTAATGAAGCGCTGGCGTTTCTCTTCGATCTCTTTTTCCTGTTTCTCCAGGATGGCGAGCATCTCCTTCACCTTGGCGGCGTCTTCCTTGCGCTCTTCCAGCTCCTTCTGGATGCGCTTGGCATCGATGGCGCGCTGGACTTCCTCTGGGTCGCGGCCTGCGGCCTTTTTGGTTTGGGAGACGACCAGCACGACGATGATCATGACCAGCGCGCCGATGAGGCACGCTAGAATGCTGAGGAAGGGGAATAAGGACACTTCGTCCCCTGAGGATTCCCGTCGCTTGGCCATGAGTCTGTAGGTCTAGGTGGTGAGGTGAGGTTGAGAATGCGGGGCTGGATCAATCTTTGCTGAACCAGCCTTTTTTCTTCACCTGATGGATGATCACCTGCTTTTCCCCCAATTGGGAGAGGACATTGTTGAGCGACTGGATGCCGCTGGAGAGCGCGCGGGTATAGTCGGTGGTGGTCTTGACGCTGTCCTTGACGGCGTTCGTGAGGTCTTCCCTCATGCGATTGAGGGCGTTGGCGAACTCGGAATCGACGCGCTCCTGATGGGCGGCGGCGCGTTTGTCGAGGTTCTCCACCTGCTCTTTGACGTTCTTGGAAAGGGCATTGAGATCGACGAGGAACTCCTTTTGGGCGTTCGCGACTGCTTTGACGAGGGTGTCCATCATACCACCAGTGTCACCACCAGCGATGCCACCACCGTCGTTGAGGCGGGGGAGGAGGATCTCGTTGCAGAAGGCATCGATGTTATTGAGGTTATCGTCCTCTGCCTTCACGACGGCGTTCATCGGGAAGTTCAGGAGCATGGCGAGGACGAGGCCGAGCAAGGTGGTATCGAAGGCAGTGCCCAGACCGCTGGTGACCTTACCGATGGAGCCCATGATCTCGCTCATGTCTTCCGTGTTCAGGTTGATGCTGCCGATCGCTGCGGAGAGACCCATGACCGTTCCGATGAAGCCCAGAATCGGGATGGCCCAGAGGAAGACTTTGAGGAGGGAGTAGGAGCCGCCGATGCGGGCACCGTCGATGTTGGACTGGGCCCCCATCATGTTGGCGACCTCGCCATTGTTTTGGCGAACTTCAAAGAGCTCGAGGCCTTTGCGGATGCGGTTCACCATCATGCTATCGCGGAGGCGACCTGGGAGGGCGTAGAGGTTATCAATGAAAGACGCGACGTTTTCATTGTTGATCTCGGTGCCGATCTCGACGGGAAGGACGTCCAGATAAAGCGCGGTCTTTTGATGGCGCAGCTTTTGGCCCTTGAGCCAGAGGATGCCGATGGCCCAGAAGAAGAAGAAGGTCTCTGCGTAGTTCACCCAGGTGCGCTCAATGAACATGTCATGCATGTAATTGCCGTGACCGAGCGCGAACATCAGGCCATACCAGGCTGCGGTGGTGACGGCACCAATAGCGAGAGCGACCCAGGGATTCGGGTTGCAAGGGTCGGTCTCCTCCCAGCCGCCGCGCTGCTGGCGGGCTGCCTCGAAGGTGGACTCGTAGCTTTGCTCAGGGGCTGCCTCGCCGCCACTTGGGGCGCTGCCAGAGCTGGGCGGCGGGAGGTTGGAGGGGGAAGGAAGGCCTGCCAGCGTGGCGATATCACCTGGGATTTGCAGCTTGGTATTGCAGCCTGGGCAACGCACGACTTTTCCTGCCATTTCTGGCTCAGCCTTCAGCTGCATTTCACACGACGGGCACTTGAATTTCACGCTCTAATTCCTCCTGGGGTGGTTTTGATAAGTAATGGGGTTACGTCTGGGGGCGGCTATTCTTGGGGAAGATCAAGGTGAATGCAATTCTTTAGAGGCATGAATTCACATTTGCCCAAAAAAGGGTCAGTCGGACTCTGCGCGCGGATCGCGGGAAAGAAGGTCGCGCATGGCGGCCTTGGGCGATTTTTCTTGGTAGAGAATGGCAAAGATCTCGTCCAGCAGCGGGGTTCGCACGTGGCAGGCGCGGGCTGCTTGGTGGAGGCTGGCCGTGTTAGGCACGCCTTCGGCGACCATGTTGGTGCCTGCCATGATATCGGTCAGTTTTTCCCCGCGACCTAAGGCGAGCCCGACACGGTGGTTGCGACTGTGCTCCGAATAACAGGTGGCCATGAGATCGCCGACGCCGCTGAGGCCGTAGAAGGTCTCGGGTCGTCCGCCCTGGGCCATGCCGACGCGGAGGATCTCCGCCAGGGCGCGGGTGACGAGGGCAGCGCTGGCGTTATCGCCGAGTTTCAAGCCGTGGCAGATGCCGGCGGCGATGGCGTAGGGGTTCTTCATCGCGCCACCCCATTCTGCGCCGATGATGTCCGGCGTGGTGTAGGTGCGGAACCAGGGCAGGGTGAAGCAGGCCTGAATCTTGCGGGCGAGGCCGTCATCCGCACAGGCGACGACGGCTGCGGTGGCGAGTCTTGCGGCGGCCTCTTCGGCATGGTTGGGACCAGTGAGGACGGCGACGGGGATCGTGGGTAATTCTTGGCTGAGGATCTGGCTCATGCGCAGGCCGGTATCGAGCTCGATACCTTTGGCGCAGGAGATCTGGACCCGGGCACTGCTGGGAAGCTGGGTGCGGGCGATCCGATGGGCGATGTCGCGGATGCCCTTGGAAGGCACGGTGAAGAGCAGCATGTCTGCGGGTCTCAACCCAGCGAGATCTGCGGTGCACTGGATCGAATCAGGCAGCGTGAGCCCAGGGAGATAACGGGAGTTTTTCCGTGTCTCTGCGATGCCCGCCATCAGGTCGGCATCACGTCCCCAAAACTGTACGTCTAGACCGCGTTCCGCCAGCATGGATGCCAAGGCGGTGCCCCAACTGCCTGCGCCGAGCACAATCGCGGAGGTGAGTTCCGAGGGCGCATCGCTCATGCTTCGGGCGGCGCTGCTGGTGTGGGGGATTTGCGACCGCCGCTCTTGGGCTCTTTACCGGCGATGAGCCGGGAAATATTGGCGCGATGACGTAGGACGACGAGGACGGCGATCAGGATGCCGAACCCCAGCAGCGGGCCGTCCCAGAGATGATTGCGCTGCATCTGCACCGCCAGCGCGAGCGGCACGGTGATGGCGGCTGCGATGGAGGCCAGCGATACATACCGTGTGGTGAAGAAAAACGCCAGCCACACGAGAAGTGCGGCACCCATCGCAACGGGCGTGATGCCCAGCAAGACACCGGCGGCTGTGGCGACGCCTTTGCCGCCCTTGAACTTGAGCCAAGGGGTAAACACATGACCAAAGATACCGCCGAGTCCCGCGAGGATGACTGCCAGAGAGGCGACAGTTGCCGAGACGCCGAGGCCCCCCGTCCATTGGCGAACGAGAAGGCAGGGCAAGAGGCCTTTGAGGAGATCCAAAATGAAAACCGGAATCCCAATGCCTTTGCCCAAGACGCGGATGACGTTGGTGGCACCGATATTGCCGCTGCCGTGCTGACGGATATCGATCCCGCGCATTTTCCCCGCCAGATACCCAAAGGGCAGCGAGCCACTGGCAAAGCCAGCAGCGGCCGCGACAGTGAGGACAGTGGCCGTGGTCATTTGAGATGGAGCGATTTGCGGGCGGACTGCGGCGGGCAGATCAGGTGTAGGAAGACTCCACCCGGGTAGCCACATCACGGTAGCCGTAATCGGTATTGTAGATCTCCTTCAGCGCCTCGAGGTAGGCGGCGTTATCCCCCATCTTTTGGCAGACGAGAGCGAGATCGTAGAGCAATTCCTTCTTGGTATTGTCCATGATCGCCAGCTCCTTGACTGCCTCTGCAAAGGCGCTGCGGGCGAGGTCGTTCATGTTCTTGCGCTCAAAGCAGCGCCCTAGCATGAGGATGGCCTTGGTGCGGATGTGCGGATTCGCCTTGGCTTGCTGGAGTTCGGGGATCGCCTCCGTGAATTGGCCAGCGTTGTAGTAGGCCTGCCCGAGGTCGTAGCGGAGGCCCTTATCCGTCGGATTGCGCTCAACGCGGGTCTTGGCTTCGTTCACGACGACGGACATACGCTGCCTGCGGATCTCTGCGACCTGGGCACGCTTATCGTCGATGTCTGGGGCAGTCGGGTTCGCCTCGATTTCGGCCTCCATCTGGGCGATCTGGCGATCTTGAATCGCGTCGTTGAGGATCTCGCACTTGCGTTGGAGGGCGACGTCGCCGGTGTTGAGCGTCAGCGCGTAGTCGTAGAAGGACTTGGCATTTTCGAGCTGGTCAAGACGCTCGTAGAGGTCCGCCATGCGCTTCACGATGGTGATGTTGCCCTGGTCCGCGTTGTACTGATCAATGGTGCGGGCGAGGAAATCTTCCATCTGCTCCTTCGTCATGCCCTGCTTATCCAACTGCTCCAGGAGGGAGGCCTCGTCGGAGTTCTTCATCTTGTCGCGGAAGCTGCCTTCATGGCTCCAGCCTTGGCGGAGAATGGAGGTGCGGGCTGCGGCGTCCTTTTCGCCCTTCATGGCGGCCATGTCGCGTGGGTCCACTTTCAAGATGGCGCGGTAAGTATCACCTGCTTTTTCTGGGAGCTCATGCACCATGTAGTGCTCCGCAAGTTTATGCATGTTCTTGGTGTTCGTCGGATGCCCCTGGCGGATGGTTTCGAGGGCAAACGCAGCCAGTTCCGTGAAGTGGGCGCGCATGGCCAGATCATAGAGGGTCTGGTTGGCGGTGGGGTTGTAGGGGTCGTTTTGAAAGACGCCTTCTTCCAACTCCGCGATCTGATCCATCGGATCTTTCTTGGTGTTCAGCTTGACGCCGCTGCCACCGAAATTGAAGAGCCTCTTCGGGGCGTTCTTGGCGCGTTCGCCTTCGGCGCGGCGCAGAATCATCCGTCCATCCATAAAGGTCGGCACTTCCTTCACGATGGGAAGGACAAGGCTGACGACGTAATCCCAGTTGCGTTGTTCGGCGGAAAGCATCGCTTTTTTCCACAAGTTCTGAAACTTGGGATCGAGTTCGGAGTCCGTGGTGATGACTGGGCCTTGGGTAGCGTTCACAGGTCGGGTAGGGTGCTTGGGTTGGTCTTTTGAATGGCTTATTTTCCACCGGTGACGAGCGTCACAATGGCCTGCCACTCAGTTCTCACGCCTTGGAGGAAGCCTCCAAGGGTGAATCCATGCTCAAACAAGACCATCCACACGAAAGTGGCGGCCAGGAAGGCGAGCATCCATAGAATTTTTGAGAGCAGGCGCATGCCGGGAAAAGGAAGGTTACTTTAATGATAAAATCGGGTTTGCGTCCAGCACGGAGTTTGTCTTCTGCTGCAAAATCAGTCTTTAAGACGTAGGATCGCAAAAAACGCACCATCCGTGTTGGTATCGGGGGGCCACTGAAGGTGGCTTTCGACCAGACTCAAGTCCGGATGTCGGAGGAGGGCTGCCTGAACGACGCCCTCATTTTCATCCGGATCGATGCTGCACGTGCTGTAAGCCACGGTGCCCCCTGGCCGCAAGAAGGGTAAGACCTGGTCGATGAGTCGGCCCTGCGTCTCCACCAGCGCAGGGAGATCCCGATCTGGCTCCAGCCGCCAGCGCACATCCACGCGGCGGCGGATCACGCCGCTGTTGGAGCAGGGCACATCCAATAAGATGCGATCAAAAAGGAGGCCGCCCGTGGATGGCGAGGAATCCTGGCCCCAGTCGTGCACCTGCCCAGTGGCGCAGGTAACACCCAACCGAGTCATGTTTTCCTGCCAGCGTTCGAGCCGACGCGCTGAACTATCGGTGGCGAGGATGGTGCCCTGGTTTTGCATCAGGGCGGCGATCAGTGCTGTCTTGCCGCCAGGTGCGGCGCAGGCGTCCAGTACGGTTTCGCCGGGCTTTGGGGCCAGTGCCCGCACGGCGAGGGCAGTGCTGGGATCTTGGGCGTAGCAACCGCCGTTGGCGAGGCTCTCGCGCGGGAGGCTATCACAGCGGAAAAAGTCATCGCCGATCGGGTGCAGTGCGGGATTGCTTTCGAGGCCCGCTGCGGCATCGGGACGCAGGGCGTTTTGGCGAACGAAGACAGGCGCGGGATGTTGGTTCCAGGAGGCAAGAGCCGTGGCTGCATCAAGGCCGTAGTGGGCGACCCAGCGTTTGAAGAGGGGGCGTGGGTGGGAATAGCGGACCTCTGGCGGTAGCGCGTCCTGCTGGGCGAGGAGAGCTGCCTTTTCACGGGTGACGCGACGGAGAACGGCGTTGACGATGGACGCGGCGGGCCCTGCTGCGGCGACGGTTTCGTTGACGGCAGCGTGCTCTGGCACATCAAGGATGAGCAATTGTACGAGACCGATGCGTAGAAGCCAGCGCGTGCGGTGGTCCAGGTGGCGCTGCTCCGTCAAGTAGGCAATCCAGTGATCCAGGAGCGAAAGGTGCCGGAGGCTGGTCAGGACGATATCGTTCAGGAAACCATGATTCTGCGGGGAAAGTCCGGCCTTGCGTGATCGGTCATCGATCAGCTCCGCTGCGTAGCGGGATTGGCGAGACCACTCGATCAGCACATCCCGGGCAACAGTTCGGACAGTGGCCTGAGGAGGAGAGGGGCGTTTCAAATGGGGGGCGATTTGGAGAATTAGGGACGCTCACTGAGGATGCCGCGCCCGATCCCGCGATACTGGAAGCCAAAGCTCGCCGCAGCTACGGGGTCAATGAGATTTCGCCCGTCAAAGATCAGCGGGGTGCGCATCACGTCGCGCAGTGCGGCGAGATCGACGGAGGCGAACTCTGGCCACTCGGTCGCAATGATCAGGGCCTCGGCACCCGTGGCGGCCTCCAGGGCGCTATCGGCAAAGCGGATCTGGCTGGCGACGGGGAGTTGTTTGGCTTTCTCCATGCCTTTGGGGTCAAAGGCTAGCACATCGGCACCTTCGGCGGCGAGTTGCTCCACCAAGCTGATAGCTACAGAGGATCGCACGTCGTCGGTGTTCGGCTTGAAGCTGAGGCCCCAAACGGCCAGTTTCTTCTCCTTCAAAACCCAGAGCGCCTCGCGAATCAAGGCGACGAAGCGGTCGATCTGACGCTGGTTGATGGATTGCACTTCCTTGAGCAGGTTGAAGGGAACGCCGAGTTGCTCGCTGATGGCAATGAAGGCCGCGATATCTTTTGGGAAACAAGAGCCGCCATAGCCGAGTCCGGCACTGAGGAAGGAGCGTCCAATCCGTTTATCCATGCCAATGCCATCGGCGACCTTTTGAACGTCGGCACCGGCGGCCTCGCAGATTTCTGAGATGGCGTTGATGTACGAGATCTTCAGGGCTAAGAAGCTGTTGGCAGCATGTTTAATGAGCTCTGCACTGTTGATATCGGTGACGAGGACCGGGGCGACAAAGGGCTCGTAGGCCTTCTGCATGATGGCGAGGGCGCGGTCGCTATTGCCGCCAATGACGATGCGGTCCGGCTTCATCAGGTCTTCGACAGCGCTGCCTTCACGCAGGAACTCCGGATTGCTGACGACATCAAATTCCACGCCCGGCTTTGCGTAGCGCCGGATGGTCTGGGTGACGCGTTCCCCCGTTTTGACGGGGACGGTGCTCTTATCAACGATGACGCGGTAGCTATCGAGGTATTGGGCGATCTCTCTCGCGACCTTTTCAATGAAGCTCAGGTCCACGCTGCCATCCGGCTGCGGGGGGGTGGGGACGGCAATGAAGAGCACCTCCCCATGATTCACGCCTTCTTCAGTGCTGGTCGTGAAGCTCAGGCGGCGGGAGGCGACGTTCTTTTTGACCAGGGACTCTAGCCCTGGCTCATAAATCGGGATCTGCCCGGCAACGAGTGTTTCGACTTTGCGGGCGTCGTTATCCACACACACGACGTGATGCCCGACTTCGGCAAAACAGGCACCGGTGGTGAGGCCAACGTATCCAGATCCTATGATGGTAATTTTCATGCAGTAGTGGGTGAGGCTTCAAACGCGATGGGAGCGTACGAAGACAGGTTTCAGGGGGTGGGGACCGTAAACCAAAAGTGGGGGGGGCTCAAACGGCAAGGGCTGTTTTTTCCGGGCGGGGCGGAACGAATCTGGGGCACCTGGTGCGCCGACTCAAGGACGGGCGATGGTTGACCGTTTCCTGCTGGCCAAAGGTGGGTGGATCGTGCAGAATGCGCGGCGTTAACTTTTGCTTTTTCCTGTGCATGAACTTTTTTTTCCGATGGTTTGATACGGTGGTGATGGGCTTTGCCCGATCTGCATACGATGACGGTTCGTTGGGACGTCGCTACGCCTCCCGGCAATCGGCGCGGCCTGGGATTGGCTGCAATCCCCGCCTCGTCATGGCCCTGCTATTCATTGGTGGGACACTGGTTTATCATTGGATGAGCACGACCACCTACACGAACCCGTTCACGGGCCGCGTGCAGAAACTGGCCATCGCGGACCCCAAAGAGGAGGTGGCGATGGGCCTGCAATCGATGCGTGAAATGGCCAGGGAGTTTGGGGGCGAGATCACTGGCACGCGAGAGTCTGCCTACGTGGATCAAGTCGGGGCTCGGTTGCTCGGCACCACGGCAGTGAAGGAGACACCCTATGAATTTGATTTTCATCTACTGGCAGATACCCGCACCGTGAACGCCTTTGCCTTGCCGGGCGGCCAGATCTTCATCACCAAGGCGCTCTTTGATTTGTTGCAGTCTGAAGATCAGCTCGCTGGTGTCTTGGGGCATGAGATCGGGCATGTGGTGGGTCGTCACTCGAACGAACAGATGGCGCAGGGGCGACTCTGGCAGGGGTTGGCGAATGGAGTGGGTATCCTGCTTTCAGATGGGAATAGCAACGCGGGGGCACAGGTGGCGCAATACGTGGCGCAAATGAAAGTGATGAGTTTTGGGCGCAATGATGAACTGGAATCGGACAAGCTGGGGGTGAAGTTCCTGATTGAGGCGGGCTACGATCCTGAAGCCTTGATCGGCGTGATGGAGATCCTGGCAAAAGCGGGCGGCGGCTCAAAACAGCCGGAGTTCATGAGCACCCATCCGAATCCAGAGAACCGGATCGAGCGCATCCGGGAGGAGATCGGAAAGCAGCGCGGCGAATTGGCCCCGCGCTAACCACCGGGGCACAAAAAAACTCCAGCAGTTGCGGGTTGGTCGCGACTACTGGAGTTGGGGGGATTGTGCGACGCGACGCGTCGTCAAACGTCACACAAACTTGGTTTCGCCCGGTAGGGGCATCGGAGTCGGGGTGAAGCTATCACTCCACTTGAGGGTATCGGGGGCCAGATCCTGTTTGGATTCAAGCATCTGTTGCCAAGTGATGCGCTGGCCAGTGTAGGCGGCCTCGCGGCCCATGATGCCGACTAGGGTGGAGAGCATCATGCGGTCACCGTTATTGATGACCTCTCCCTTACGGATCGCCGCAAAGAGCGCTTCGTGCTCAAGGTCATACATGTTCTTTTCTTCCCCTCGGAAGCGCCAGCGCTGGGCACCTTCAATGATTGGGGAGGGGCCTTTACCGATGGTTAGGGTGCCTTTGGAGCCTTTGATCATATCCAGCGTGCCGCTAAAGCAGCCCTTGATCTGACGGGATCCGAGGTGGCAGAGGACGTTGTTTTCCCATTCGTAAGCGGCGTGGAAGTGATCGAAAATGTTGCCCGATTCGGCAGCGATCTGGCGACCACCTGTGCCCATGCAGGCGATGGGTGGCTTGTCGCCCATGGCCCAGCAGAGTTTATCGATGCTGTGCACAGCTTGCTCGACAATGCTGTCACCGCTGAGCCAGGAAAAATTGTACCAGTTCCGCATCTGCCATTCCACATCGCTCCACTTTGGATCGCGGGCGCTAGCTGCCGGCATTGGCTTGACTGGACCGGTGTAGTAGGTGGCAAAGATACTGGTCACATCACCAATCGCACCGTCTTGTAAGCGCTTGAAGGCTTCCATTCGGGACGGACTGTAGCGCCAGCAAAAGCCGGCCACGAGGTTCAGCTTCTTCTGCTTGGCCTTTTCCACTGCAGCCTGCGCCATGCGGTAGCCGACGGCGTCCACGGCCATGGGCTTTTCACAAAAGATGTGCTTCCCTGCTTCGACTGCTGCGGTCAGGTGCATGGGGCGGAAGCCAGGAGGGGTGGCCAGCAGGACGACATCAACGCCGCAATCAATCAACTTTTGATACGCATCAAGGCCGACGAATCGCTTATCGGGGGCGACCTTAACGCGGTCGGCAAATTTCTCGCTGAGGCCCTGGATGGTGGCATCGATCTGGGTGTCGAGGATGTCCGCGACGGCGACCAGTTGGCTATTGTAGTCCGCCCCAAGCGCTTGGGCTGCCGCGCCGGTGCCACGTCCGCCGCAGCCGATGAGGCCAATTTTAAGCGTCTCTGCTGAGTCGGCCTTGGTGGCGGCACGTTCGGTGTCTGCAGCGGTCACGATGGCTGGGGCGGCGAGCAGGCTGGTTCCCCCAATCTGCATGAAATGGCGACGCGAGAAGGGGCTTGTAGGGGGCGATTCGTTCATAGGTTGCAGGAAGTCTGAATGAATGAATCGTGCGATGCAAGATCCGTCTTTCAACGAGGATCACCGACGGACTGAAGGAACGATTGACGGCAGGCGGAACCCGACCGTTAATCACGCCATGGCCAAGGATGAAGCGAGCGCAACGATGGCGGTATTTTTTGACCTCGAGAACATCGTGGTGGGGGTGCGCAAGGCGGACTACCCAAAATTTGACATCCGCAAGGTCATCGACCGACTGCTGACGAAGGGTCACATCGTGGTCAAAAAGGCGTATTGCGACTGGGGACGTTTCGCGGAATTTAAGCGGCCTCTTCATGAGACGGCCTTTGAACTGATTGAGGTCCCATCGCTGAGTCAGTCTGGAAAAAACTCCGCCGATATCCGCATGGTAGTGGATGCGCTGGACCTCTGCTACACCAAGCAGCACGTGGATACTTTTGTGGTGCTAAGCGGCGACTCCGACTTTTCGCCTTTGGTCAGTAAGCTGCGGGAAAACGCGAAGACGGTGATCGGTGTGGGGGTCAAGGATTCATCCTCTGCGCTGTTCATCAGTAACTGCGATGAATTCATCTACTACGACGATCTCGTCCGCTCCGAAGTAGGAGATGGGCCTGCCAAGAAGAAGGCGGAAAAATCGGATAAGGCGGACAAGGGTGAGAAAGGTGGAAAAACCGATCCATCCAAAGCGACTGCCCCGGCAGGTGGCGTGCCGAAAAAGCTTGATCCGACTCAGGCGCTCGAACGCATGAAGGAAGTGGTCGAAGCTCTGGCGGAGGAGCGCGGGGATGCCGCTATCGATCCCTCGTTGATCAAGGAGATGATGAAGCGTCGTGATCCGGGTTTTAACGAGCGGGCCTTTGGCTTCAAGGTCTTCAGCGGCTTGCTGCTGGAGGCGGCGAAGAGAGACATGATTATCGTGGAGCGCCAGCGGGGCGGAGGGATTTTTGTCCGCGCTAAGGACGCGGCGGAGCACGCCGCAGCAGAGGACGCCGCGCCCGCGGGTGAGGACGATAGCTTTGACGAAATCCCTTTCTGAGGGGTGGCGCGTCTATTTTTCCCCAAGCCAGAGCATCTGGCCTGAGACGGCTTGTCCGGGGGCACCCTGAACCACGACGCCGAGCTCCCGGGTGGTATCCCCAGCTTGGGCGGTGCAAAGGATGCGGCGTGTGGTGCTGGTGACGGAGAGGATGCTGGACAGTTGCTGGGGATTATTCGTGGAGGTGCCGAGAAGGCTGATCGCTGTTTGGATGTCGGTGACGGGCGCGTCATCTTTGGTGTTCGGGATTCCGTCCCGACCGAGGCGTCGGGCACGGAGGCGCTGGCACGAGGCGATGTCCGCCCCTGTGACGGCGGAAAGCACCTCTGGCGCGGCTTCATTCACGTCCAGAACGCCGCTGGCATAGACGCTGAACCAGTCACGCCAGTTGGGGTAAAGACGCTCCACATCCTGCATGCCTTTAACCAGAGACATTTCTTCGACGGAGCGGAAGGGACGGTTGAAAGGCATGTCCTTGCGACCGTAGGCGCGCTGCTCTGCGCCGGGGTTTTGCACCGCGTTGTCGGGGTCCACCCAGTCGATGAGGTAGTTGATCAGAGCATCCTGCTGCAAAAGATCGAGCCCCCAGAATCGGAAGACACGGCGCAGCGTGTCGCGGTCTTGGCGCTCCAACAGCACATTGGGGTTTAAGCGGCTGTCTTCACCGATGACGGTCACTTTGTAGCCTTCGCCAGGGGCGACCTCGCGGAAGAGAATCGGGTCATCGGGCTTGACGTCGGGATGCAAGGCGAGCGCGAGCCCACTCTCCGCCAAGAGCCGCGCGCGAAACACCTGACGCCTCGTGCCGGACATTTCAATATCAGGGGTGAGCAAGGTGCTGACACTACCCACCACCACGATCAAGAGTGCAATGACCCACAACACAGCCAGCAGCGCCGCGCCCTTGCGGCGTCGCTTCTGGAGGGATGCTCGGAGGTGGGTTCGCGGGCTATAAATCATTGTTGGGTGGTCGGGGGCTTGAGTGGGGGTTGCTCGCCAACAGGTGGGATTCCGCCAGGGGTAGTGCCAGGGATGCCGCCAGGGGCACCTGCGCCGGGCAGAGAGGGCAGGAGGGGTGGGATCCAGAAGACCGCACGGGTCTCTTCACCATCGCCAAGCTTGAGCTTCATTTCGGCCAAAAGCGGACGCCGCGCATCGCGCCAATTGTTTTCCCAGCGGCTGCTTTGACCGTCGAAGACGCGCCACTCGAACTGTCGGACGTTTTCTACCAGGGGGAAGATGGGCTGGTCCGTTGCATATCGAACGGGCTGACCGCTGCGTAGGCTCTGGGTCTGTTGGGCGTCGAGAAGACGAAGGGAAATCCGAAGAAAGCCCCCAGGGCGCTGTTCGGTAAAGAGATCGATGCTCGTATCCGGCGGGAGTGGGCCTGAAGGGGAAAAACTGGTGCCCGCATTCACGAAGTTGAGGGTGGGGATGTAGCTGCCCCCAGATGATTGAACGATAAGCCGCATCTCCGACTCAGGGGGGAGGGTGCGGAAGGATCGGCGCAGGAATTCAAGGAAGTTCTGCCTCATCACCGCCTGTCCTTGAGTGGCCACGATGTCATTGCTCAGGTCTAAAGTGCCATTAGCCGCCCCGAAAACTCCCGCGAAGAGTAGGGCCATGATGGCGAGGGCAATCAGCATCTCCATCAACGTGAAGCCACGCCGTGCCGTCTTGGAGGATGGTGGATCGGCGCTCATTGGACGGGTAACAGGGAACCTGCATAGCGCAGCACTTCTGCATCAATGATCAGGGGCTCGCCCGAGGACTTCCATTGGCCGCGGACTTTGATTCGAAAGAGGCCCTGAAGCTCGCGGTTTTCCTGATTGCGAATATCGCGGACGGGTTGGACGGAGACGTGATACGAGATGCCATCAGCGCCCGCTTTGATGTCTTGTTCCACCTGCTGAAGTTGGGGAACCTTGGAGTACTCATCAATCAGAGACTCGACGGTAAGTTCCATCTGCCGGATCTGCCTGCCATCCAGGACCGCCTCCGCCAATTGGTTCAAAGCACCCACCAAGGCCGTCCCTGCAATTCCAAACACAGCCACGGCTAGCAAGACCTCAAGAAGAGTCATGCCTCGACGGGTGGATTTGGGGCCTGTGGATTGCGCACTCATCGTTCCAGTGAAATGTCGTCTTCGGTTCCTTCTTTTAGATCTGGGCCATTTGAGTGGATACTGATACTGCCCTTTTCGGGGTCAGCTAAGCGATAGACATATGGCTGGCCCCATGGATCGATGATGGACGCCGCTGTCGCGAACGCTCTCCAAGTCCGGGGGGCGGGCGGTATTGTTGGCTTGGTAACGAGAGCACTCAAGCCTTGCTCCATCGTTGGGTATGAGTCGCCCGGAGATTTGAACGCGTGAACTGCCGTGTTTAGTGTGGACAATTGGGCGCGCACCGAAGGTTCATAGGGGTCTCCCCAGACATAGCGGCTGGGCCAAAACGCAATAGCGATGAGGGTGAAGGCTCCCAGCAGAACGAATGTGGTAATACCGATCTCAATGCGGTCAAGCAGTGATTGGCCGCCATGGCTTACGCCGATGTTCCCTCCGTCATTCATTCCCAATCGGTGTGCCGGTCAGCGCGTTGAAGTTGATCTCCCGGGTTGCGGTTGGGCTTTCGAGCCGGACCCGGATGGGCTCGCACAAGCCTTGGCCGGAGAATGTCCAGAGGTTGCCTTCGGCGGGAACCCAGTCTTTGGCGCGGAAGCGGAGAATCTCCATTTTCAGGCCGTCAGGCAGGGAATAGCTGCCAGCCAGTACGCCTTGACCGCCGACAACTCCAAAGCTGGTTTGATCAAACTGGATGGTCATCTGGTGTCCCAGCACCGTGGCCGCATCCAGAGTCTGCTTGGCCATGACAATGAGTTCATCTCCTGCGTCTTCGACCTTGTCGCGGCCTAGCGTATCAAAGTTGAACACTGCCAATCCGATCACCAGCGCCATGATCGCCAGCACCGCGATGATTTCGAGCAGGGTGAAGCCTGATCGACGGCGGTGCTGGTGGGTGACGGATGGATTCACGATGGCCAGCAGGTGGGGATCACTTCAGCACGACATCATCATCAGTGCCTTCTTTTTTGTCTTGTCCAATGGACATCAGATCAAAGCCAGTCGGATTGATCCGACCGGGCATCCGATAGACATAAGGGTTGCCCCATGGATCAATAATGCCTTCTGGTTTGATGACGCTCTTCCACATGCGTGGTTGGGGTGCACCGGAGGGCCGCTCAACCAACGCCTTCAGCCCTTGTGCTTCCGACGGGTAAGTGCCACCCAAGGTGCGGTATTGAAACAGAGCCGTCTTAATCGTGCTCATTTGCGCGTTGGCGGCACCCATTTCTGCGCCGCCCATAACATCGCCTAACGTTCCCGCGCCGATAGCGACGAGAAGTGCGATGATGCCGAGCACGAGCATCATTTCCATGAGGGTGAAGCCTTTGGCGGCTGTTCGACGGATGGTTTGGATCATTTTCATGGTCTTGAGTGGGTTTTCTTTTGGTAAGAAGGATGGGTTAGATTGGGTTAGACAGCGGTGCGTGAGACAGGCTCAAAACGAAATGGGCTAACGGCGAATTGAAGAGACGGTTTGGGAAATTACGGAGATCATCACATACGCCATCGTGCCCACCAAGCCCGCCATGATTAAAATGATCACTGGTTGGACCATCGCCATCGCTTTGTCGAGACTCTTCCCGAGTTCACGACCACAGCGGTCTGCGGTGCGACGCAGGGAGCCTGTGATATCGCCAGTGTGCTCGCCAATACGAACCATTTCGATCATGTTTTGGGGGAAAAGAGCGGTGCGCTCCAGTGCTCGGGACATGGGGGCACCATCGCGCACGAGATCGGTGACCTTTGCCAGTTGGCCTTGGATAAAAACGTTGCTGGAGACCTTGGCGGCGAGTTCCAGTCCGCGCAGCAGCGGCAATCCGCCGGAGCTAAGGCTGGCCAAGGTTTCAAGGAACTGGGAGTGAAAACTGGCGGTTAGCACGCCGCCGATGAAGGGAATCTTGAGTTTCTTTTGGTCCCAGACGGGCTTTCCTTTGGGGGATCGTGACCAGACCCAGGCACCCAGGGCCGCCAAGACGGCGAGAGCCAGCATCAGCCACCACCAGGTCTTGAAAAAATCAGTCGTATTGAGAATGATCCGAATGCCCTTGGGCATGCCGCCCTTCATGTTGGCAACCACTCCGGTGAGCTTGGGGATCAGGAAGGTGGCAAACATGATCGCGACCCCAATGGCGGACACCAGAAGGAAGCCCGGGTAAATCAGCGCCACGGCGACTTTGCCTCGCATTTCCCGGACGCTTGACAGGTATTGGGATTGGCGACGGAGGGCGACCCCCAAGGAACCGCCAGCCTCGCCTGCCGCAGCGACCGCGCAATAGAGCTCGCTAAATGAAGGGGAAGACTGCCTCAAGGCGTGGCTGAAGGAGTGTCCCTCGCGAATCAAATTCCCGAGGCGACGGGCGATGGGGCGGTGGGTGGCGTTTTCATCGCGGCCCTCCATGAGCTTGAGCGCGGGCTCCAGGCGCATTCCGGCCTCTAGCAATTCTGACAGTTCTTCTGTGAACAATTGGAGGTTCGTCGCACCGATCCGGATCGGACCGCTGGCGTCTTCGATCTTGTTCTTGGCCTTGGTTGCTGAGTTTGCGGCAGCGCTGGCGATTGCTTTGGCCGTCTTTCCTGCATTCGATTCCGATACGGAGAACGGCTGCAAGCCTTTACCAGTAAGCTGTCGCAGTGCAGACGTGCGATCAGGGGCCTCCACCGTGCCGGAGAGATCTCGGCCGGTGGCATCAGTAGCTTGGTAAGCGAAGGTTGGCATGAAATCTAGGCGCGAAGCTAGCCCCACTTACAAAAGGGGCAAAGCGAAAAGGTGGTCACGAAGCGAGGACCACGAAAGTTTCGTGGACTGAGCGGAGGTTGTTCACTTTTGACGATTGCATCAATGGTGAGAATATTCAATTTTACGAATCTAAAAATTGCGAAAAGTCGGAAAAGTGATTTGACCAACTTCTTGCATTTGATATAATTCCCACAGTTGATTATCGCTTTTGGAAAAACCGGTGACAATCAGCAGCCAGTCAACAAATCCTCAAACCGATCCCCGATATGAACAAAACGTTCCTCACCCTCTTGGCCGCCGCCGCATTCGCAGCTCCCGCTTCCGCCACGGTCTTGGTCAAATACGACTTCAACAACATTAAGTCGGCTGGAAGCGCAAATGTGCCTTCCTATTGTGCGCCATGCGTCACCCCGACGAATCTGACCCTTTGCAGCCTCACCAACAGCCTGCATTCATCTGGTGGTCCAGACGGTTCGAAATTCCGCTGCTTCGCTGGCTGGGATTCAACGTATGACTATTCCTTCGCTCGGACGAACCTCAGCCAAGCTTGTGACACACTTGCCTTCAACACGACCTTTGACTCCACCTCCACAGGTTTTGTCGATTCCCTCAGCCTTGACTGGCGCCGCCCTTCGTCTGGTTCAGTGAACCAGCTCCAGGCGAGCATCTTCTGGCAGGATGACTACGGTGTGATCCAATACCGCACCTCTGGCCCAATTGCCCTCACTGGTGCCGTCAATACCTGGAATCACCTTGATTTCAATTTCACCTCGGGGTCAGCTCCGCTTCCTTCCGGTCCAGCCATTGCTAACGAGACCTTCCATGTGGAACTCTATGCGTTCGGAGCCTCCGGCAGCACCCTCTACCTCGACAACGTTTCGCTGAATGGCGAGTGCTGCCAGGTGCCAGAACCCGCTGGGGCTCTTCTGCTCGGTTGCTCCGGTTTTGCCTTCATCCTGCGTCGCCGTCGGCGCTAATGCGAAGAGTTAATTGGAAAATTTGACTGCTTCTGATTGATTTCAGGCGGCCGCAAACCCAACGGTTTGCGGCCGTTCTGCGTACGGAGAGGTGTCTCTTGATGCCGAATCGGCATGACCGTGATGCAAACAAGCTATTTTGCTTCTTATCCGATTTGAGGCACATCTGCGGACTAAAAACGAAAACCGATGACTCTGCCACTTCACGAACCACCCAAACAACGCCTCTGGATCTGGTTTTTGTGGCTTGGATTGTTTTACCTCTGCTGGAGTTGGCTGGTTTTTGGCCAGGGACGTTGGGACGTGGTTGCGGAGCATTGGCCGATCGCCCTGGCAATGGCGCTGGGAAGTTATGTGGCGGGCTCAACACCAATGGGAGGCGGCACGGTGGGGTTCCCAATCTTGGTTCTTCTGTTCGGACTTCCAGCGACGCTGGGCCGCGATTTCAGTTTCGCCGTGCAATCCATCGGAATGACGAGTGCCAGCCTCTTCATTCTGGCTCGGCGGCAGCCCTTGGCGTGGTCGATGCTGAAGGGGGCTGTGGTCGGGGCTTTGGTGGCGACGCCACTGGGAATCATGTACATCGCACCCCTTATTCCCGAACTCTGGATCAAACTGGCGTTTGCGGTGGTGTGGGCGAGTTTTGGGGTGTTGCATCTCTACCGAATCGGCGAAATTGCGGATCACATCGGGATGACGGAGTTTGATGAGCGTTGGGACTTCCGCGTCGGATTAGTGGTGGGCGTGAGTTCGGGGGCGACGGTGGCTGCGGTAACGGGGGTCGGGATCGATATGGTATTGTACGCCGCGTTGGTATTGCTGTGTCGGGCGGACTTGAAGATTGCGATCCCTACATCGGTGGTGATTATGGCTTTTACCTCGCTGCTGGGCGTTTTGGTGAAGGTGGTCACAACGGGGATGCAGCCTGGGGTTTTTGAAAACTGGCTCGCGGCGGCCCCGATCGTCTGCCTTGGCGCTCCACTGGGCGCATTCGTGGTGAACCTCATTGGCCGGAAGCCGACCCTGTTCGTGGTGGCTCTGCTCTGTGTGGGGCAGTTTGTATGGACTTGCTACACGGAAAGGCATGCACTGGGGTTTGTCGGTTTTGGTATCGCCTTGGCCGCAGTGGGTGTCCTTTTGTTGGGGTTTGAAAAGCTGCGTGCCTGGGGGATTGATCTGGTGACGGCGGCAAAGCTGAGGATTTTGGAGCGGTCGAAAAAAGTGAATGCAGAGAAATAACAAATCCACTTGCCAAGACGTTCATCCGCACTTAATTAAGCACTCCGTTTTCCAAGACGGGAAACACATTCCTGAGTAGCTCAGCGGTAGAGCGGGTGGCTGTTAACCACTAGGTCGTAGGTTCGAACCCTACCTCAGGAGCCAAGTCTCCATTTCGACAAATTGTCTTCATTGTGATCGAGACCGGCACTTCGACTCTGCCCCAAAAAAGTGGGTATTCGCGTGGGTGGATGGCGCGCTTGATCTTGGTTTGGAATGTGGTGGTGCCGATTCCTGCCGTCATCTTGCTTGGGCGGGGCCAATGGGGGCTGGCCATCCTGTTGTTGGGAAGTGCGCATTGGCCTTGGTTGTGGGCGACTCTGCGGCCCGGTTGTTGCTGGTGGGGGCCTGTTCGATCACGAACATCGTCGCAGAATGAGGTTTGGCTGACGATTGACGACGGCCCTGACCCGGTCGATACGCCGCAGATCCTTGATCTCCTCGATGCCCAGGGCGCAAAGGTGACGTTCTTTTTGATCGGGAAGAAAGCGGCGGCCCATCCCGAACTCGTTCGCGAGATAGTGCGACGTGGCCATGAGGTCGGCAATCATACGATGAACCATTGGGCGGGTAGTTTTTGGATTCGCGGCCCGATAGCCGTGCGGCAGGAGATCTTGAATGCCACGGCGGTGTTGTCTCCGCTGATGGAGGGGCAGCGATTGCGCTGGTTCCGCGCGCCTGCGGGATTGCGGAACCACTGGGTGCATCCGGTCCTGGCGGAGACGGGGTTGAAATTGGTGGCGTGGTCTTCCCGAGGGTACGATGGCGTGAGCGCTGATGCGGATGCGGTGGTGAATCGGGTGGTGGGGACTTTGTCGGCGGGGGCGATTGTGCTACTGCACGAGGGTCGGATCTCAAGCACGGGGGATCGGCTCATCCTGAACGTCCTGCCGAGAGTTTTGCGGGAGATTGAGGCCCGAGGGTGGCGTTGTTCGATTCCGCAGTAAATTAGCGAAAGGGGAGGGGCTTGCTGTGACGTTCTGATCTACCTTATGCTGAAATCCGTTTTGTTTTTGACCGGTCTGCTGGCGATGGTGTCGCCATTCCAGATCTCCGCCGCTGATACACCGAAGAAGATTCTGGTCGTGACGGTCACGACGGGCTTCCGACACTCCTCGATTGAGACTGCTGAAAAGATATTGGCTCAGCTCGGGCAGGAGAGTGGGGCCTTTGCGGTGGATTTTGTTCACCAACCTGAGGGACAGCCGAAGAATCCAGGGCGTCCGCCCGAAAAAAAGGGGAATGAAACTGAGGAGGCATTTAAGCTGCGGGTCGAGGAATACAGCGCTGCACAGGCTGCCTACAACGCGGCGAATGCAGAGTGGAACGCGAAAGTGAAGAGCTACATGGCCGACAAAATGGCCATCGATAAGATCAAGGGTTACGATGGCTTTATTTTTGCCAATACCACGGGCGATTTGCAGTTGCCAGATCGCGATGGCTTTGTTGATCTGATCAAGTCCGGCAAGGCTTTCATCGCCATGCATTCGGGTTCGGATACTTACCACCCCTTCCGCCGTTACTCCGAGATGCTCGGGGGCGAGTTTGAGACCCACAAAGCACAGGTCGAGGTGCAGCCCGTCGTTCACGATAAGGCGCACGCTGCCGTTTCGATGATCCCAGAGGGCTTTCGCGCCTTTGACGAGATTTACATCATCAAGACCTTTACCAAAGACAGCGTCCACGCGTTGATGGGCTTGAACGCGCACCCAAATGAGGGCACGCCGGGCTACTTCCCGATCTCGTGGTGCAAGCCTTGGGGGGAAGGGCGGGTGTTTTACACCTCCTTTGGCCATCGTGAGGACATGTGGGATCCGACATGGAATCCAGAGCAGCGGAAGAACAGCCCCGAGATCGCCAAAATCTACCAGCAACACATCCTCAACGGGATCAAGTGGGCGTTGAAGATCGCTCCAGGCGATGATTCGCTGGGCAATCTGAAATAATCTGTCCCTTCCTTCCTAGTCCAGGCGGCGGCACTCCAAACGGGGTGCCGTCTTGCTATTCCGGCATCTTCGTGAAGTCGAATTGGCAGCAGCCCAAGTCAAGAACCTGGTGGTTCTTCGTTAACCGGGATTGGAAGGAGGGTGCCAGCTGGTAAATGCGCTTTTGCGCCTGTTTCTCCACGCAAACGAGGCCTGCCGTTTTGAGCACCGTCAGATGCCGCGACGCGTTGTAGGCGGTCAGTTGGAGATCCTCGCAAAGTTCGTTCACCGAGTGGGGGCCATCGAGAAGTTGACGCACGATCCGAAGCCGCGAGGGCTCGCCTAGGGCTCGCATAGCGGCGAGACAATCGAAGGTGGCCTGGGAATTGCGGGGCATGGTCGCAAAGTGTCACGTTCTGAATTCTTTGGCAAGACGTTGAAGGGAGATGGTTGAACTTGCGTATTTGTGTTATCGAGCAAATAATAGGTTCTCCATGAGTTCATGCGACGGCGGATCTGGTCTTCGCAACTCAATGGTCGCTGAATGGGTTTTTTCTGCGGAAGCAAAAGATGTGGGTTGCGTATTTGCTAAGTTGGGCAAACAAGACGAATCAATTTTTATGGAAACGAAAGCACGTTACATCATGATCGGTGGATTCCTGGGGGCTGGGAAAACCACGACGGTCGGCCGTCTGGCCAAGTATTTGAGCGATCAGGGCCTGCGGGTGGGACTGATCACCAACGACCAAGCAGGTGGCCTGGTGGATACAAAGCTCCTGCGCGGCCAAGGGTATGCGACGGAGGAGATTGCGGGCGGTTGTTTTTGTTGCCGCTTCAATACCCTCGTGGATGCGGCGGTCAAGTTGGCGGATGCGACCAAGCCAGATGTGTTCATTGCGGAACCGGTGGGCAGTTGTACCGATCTGGTGGCCACCGTGACGTATCCGCTGCGCCGCATGTACGGAGATGCGTTCACTGTCGCCCCTCTCAGTGTGCTTGTGGATCCGATCCGGGCGCGACGAGTCTTTGGGCTTGATGAGGGCGGCACGTTTTCTTCGAAGGTGGCCTACATTTTCAAGAAGCAGTTGGAAGAGGCGGACATCATCGTGATCAGCAAGAGTGACATTGTCAGCGCAGAACAAGGTGAAGAATTGCGTGCCGTGTTGGAAAAGGAGTTTCCTGCGGCAAAGATCGTGACCGCATCGCCTCGGTTGGAGACGGGGTTGGAGGAGTTGTTTGGCAGCCTCATGACCGGCGAGCAGTCCCGCCGCAATCCAATGGCAGTGGACTACGAGGTCTATGCGGATGGCGAGGCACTATTGGGTTGGCTGAATGCGACCGTGACGCTCACGACCGAGGATGAGTTTGATGCCAACGAATTCTTGAAACGTATGGCGACGAATGTGCAGGGCCGCCTTCAACTGGCGGGGACAGAGATCGCGCACTTCAAGATGACTTTTAGTCCTGACGACGGCATCGCGGGTGAACTGGCGAGCGTGAATCTGGTGCGCAGCGACTACGTGGCGGAATTGGGGATGGAGTTGGATGAGCCGAGTACTGGTGGTCAGTTAATCGTGAACCTGCGTGCCGAAGCTGATCCCACCGAATTGGTGGAGGCAGTAAAGTCTGCGTTGGCGGAAACAGCGGACCGCTTTTTTGGTCTGAGTGCCTCCTTGGACCATGAGGAGCACTTCCGGCCAGGCAAGCCGACGCCGACCCATCGGGATGGTGCCGTGCTGTCTTGATTCGGTGGGGCTCGATGATTCAAGAAAACACTGGCTCAGGGGCTGATCCTGGATACTCTGGGCCACCCTATATCGAATGGACGGAGTGTTTGACATCCAGTATGCCCTAGAGATGACGCAGGTCTTGCATGAGCCAGATCGGCGCATCGATACCTTTGGCTCGACGCAGTTTGAATTCCAGTTGGTCTCCGAACTCATGGACACCGTCGGGGCCGTCCGTGTTCGCCAGGGTAAAATCGAGGCACAGAAGCCGCTAATCATGCGGCCTGACGGGTTTAGCGGATTTGATTTTGATGGCTTTGGCCCTGGTGGGGCGGCCTTTGGGGAGTGGTTGACGGAGAATGCTCATCGTCTTGCTGTTCTTAAATATGGTTTTTCCTTCAAGCGGGCCGATGTGGAAGAGCACATCGTGCACGAATCCATTGAAGAGGTCACCGGCAAGCTCCTGGACGATATTCGGGTGAACGGCAACCCGATGCGGGCCGTCATTCGGGGCGTCGATGATGCTTGGGAAATATGTCTTTTAAAATTTACTGTAGAGATGATCGAGAAATCGCATGGCATAAATCTGTTTGATTTTAAGCGTCGCGGCCTGTTGTAATGGTTGGGTGCAATCTCGGTTCCGGCACACACAATGGCCAAAGCGCAGTTTAAACTTCTCATTTTCCTCATTACCGTCGGCTTAGCTGGCGGGTCGCTCGCCGTTGCTTGGTGGTTTTGGGAAAATGTCCTGCAACGGGAGGAGCATGCGCTGGAGGACATCGCTGCGATCAAGAAGGGGGATATGCCGCAGATCGATCCTGGGGCAAAGCGCTTTGAAGCTGCGGTCGATCTGATTCGCAAAGGAAGCCTCGAAGAGGGGCGTGAGGCGCTTTACCGACTGCTTCAGCAGTTCCCGGATTCCCCCTCCTGCGTCGAGGCTCGGCGGATCATCGGGGAGATGAATCTCGACGCCTTCTTTTCCCCCAAACAGATGCAGGGCAAGCGTGACTACATTGTACAGCCCGGCAATGGGTTGGCGCTGATCGCCTCAAAATTCGAAACAAGTATCGATCTATTGGTCCGACTGAACAATTTGGAAGGGTCCATGCTCCATCCAGGGGACCACCTGCTGGTGGCACCGCTGGAATTTGACTTCGGTGTGGATCTTTCGCAAAAATCGGTGGTCATGATGCGGAAGGGACGCTTTTTCAAAGAGTACACGGCCATTGATGTGCGGCTGCCTCCCAACATGCGTGTTCCTGCAGAACTGACCATCGGGCTGAAATCCGCGACGATTGCCGGAAAGTCTGTCCCCTCCACGGACCCGCGCTATGTGGACGCGGAGAAGTGGATCCCTGCGACCAAGAGTGGATTGATCATGCGCACGATCCCGGCCGCACGGCCTGTGGTGGAGGGCTCTCCGACAGGACAACCCCAAGAGGCGGCCGAATACGGCATTTTTTTGCGTCGTGAGGATTTGGACGAGATTTACGCACTCACCCGCGCCGGGGCGAAACTCACGATTGTCCGTTGACCCGGCCTTACAATGTTTGATGGTTTGCACAGAATATGAAGCAAGTTTTGGAATTTGAGAAACCGATCGTGAAATTGCAGGATGAGCTCGAAGAGCTCCGCCGCAAGCATGCCCAAAAACCCTCGGAAAAGCTTGCTACTCAGGTGGCAGACATGGAGAGTCGGTTGGCGGCCTTGCAAAAGGAAGTCTATACAAACCTTATCCCCTGGCAGCGCGTGCAAATCTCCCGTCACATCAGCCGCCCCTTCATGCTGGATTACATTCGGCTGTGTTGTGAAGATTTCGTGGAGTTGCACGGTGATCGTCATATTGGAGACGATAACGCCATGCCGGCGGGTTTTGCGACTTGGGGCGGACGCCGCGTCGTTGTCGTCGGACACCAAAAAGGGCGGGATACGAAAGAGAATTTGCTGCGCAACTTTGGCAGCGCGCATCCCGAAGGCTATCGCAAGGCACTGCGCCTTATGCGGTTGGCGGAAAAGTTTCAATTGCCGATCGTTACCTTGATCGACACTCCAGGGGCTTTCCCGGGCATTGGGGCAGAAGAGCGCAACATCGCGGAGGCGATTGCCTTCAATCTGAAGGAAATGATGTTGCTCAAGACTCCGATCATTGCGGTCGTCATCGGCGAGGGTGGATCTGGGGGCGCGCTTGGCATTGGCATCGCTGACAAGGTTCTGATCATGGAGAATGCATATTACTCCGTCATCAGTCCAGAGGGTTGTGCTGCGATTCTTTGGAAACATCGCGAACATGCACCCGAGGCAGCGCAGGCGCTGAAACTGAGTGCTCAGGATCTGACCGATCTAGGGATTGTCGATGGAATCGTGCCAGAGCCCCTCGGCGGAGCCCATCATGATCATGAAACTGCGGCTGCCTCACTCAAGGCGGCCGTGAGCCAAGCCCTGGCGGATTTAGAGAACGTGCCGGTCGATCAGCTCCTCAATCAGCGGTACGACAAGTTTCGCGGTATGGGCAAGATTGCTTGATAAAGCTTGCTCGATTGCCGTGGTTTTGTTAGCCTGTCGTCCGAGATGGACAAAGGACTGCGCACGACACTAACCGTACTTTTTGCCCTCGCGGCTGCCTGTGGCTCGGTTGCGGCGCAGGTCGTGGTGCCTGCCACTCCAAAGAAGTTCGGCAAACGGGTGACAAATGGCGGGGCGACTGGCGGGATCGGGTTACTGCCTGGAAACAGCAGCTCGACTGGCGTAAAGCCAACGCCGCCTCCTCCGCCCACCGTGCGTCAGGTTGTGTATTTCGTTTTGGGTGAACCCCGGCAGTGGACGAGTTCTGACGGACGGACCTTGATTGGCAAGATCATTGCGTTTGAAGAAAAGGTGACGGAAAGCACTGGTGCATCACCGGCAGCGCCAACACCTGAGGAGATGGCGAAGAGTCTGACGGGTGTGCCGACCGTGGAAAGGGAGGGGAAGATTCGAATCCTCGTGGGGAACAAGCCTTTCGAAGTCGCGCTAGCTGGGCTTTCTGCAGCAGATCAGGATTATGTGAAGGCCCTCCAGCAAAGAATCAAGCCGCCTGTGGCTCCGCCGAAATGAGGCGCGATTTCGTCGCCTTTTGCATTGCAGTTAGAGCTATAATTCGGTAACACATAACCATGTCTGCATACGTGCGCCTTGACCATCTTCTCAAACTACTGGATGACGACTCCGAAGTGGTGCGTACGGCGGTGCAAAAAGAACTGGCCAGCATGCGGGTTGATTTACCCCGTCGCCTCGAAGAACTGGATCGTCCGCTGAGTGTGGACGAGGAGCGGAGGGTCGCCCAATTGCTCGATCCTGTGCGCAGGGACGAACTTGAAGACACATGGATGCGTTGGCGTTGGCTCGATTCTTCGTCGGCTCAGTTGGAAGAGGGGCTAGCGCAAATCTCTGCATTCCTCGCCGGGTGGAAGGTCCAATCCTCTGGCCTGGGGCCGCGTCTTGATGCGCTCGCAAGAGAGGCCTTTGACAGTCAGGGCAGAATGGATGCCCGTGAACTGGCGGAGTGGATGTTTGGTCGTCGAGGCGATCCCGCACGTTTTCGCGGCAACAGCAAAGACTACTATGCCCCACAAAACAGCAACCTCTTCTGGGTGCTCGACACAGGGCTGGGAAACCCCATCGCGCTCTGCTGCCTGTATCGGCTCATTGGTCAGCGTTTTGGGCTGGAAATCGAAGGCTGCAATTTCCCGGGGCACTTCCTTGCCCGGGTCGAAGTCGAGGGGCGTCTGTGGTTAGTGGACTGCTTCAATCGTGGGCGCTTCATGCTGGCCGATGATGTTGCGAGACATCATCCGGCGGCGAATCCAGGGATGGAAGAGATCATCCGCGAACCCGCGACCACCGACGCTACCCTGCTGCGCGTCCTCCGAAATCTCGATGAGGCCTATGACCGCTTGGGCTCAATGACAGACCGTCAGATCATGCGCCGCCTTGCGCTAAAATTGATGGAAGACTGATGTGGAGATCGGCTAAGCCTGCTCCGTGGTGCTGAAGTCTGGATAGGCGTTGGCGGAGTGCTCCGAGAAGTCTAGCCCATCGAGCTGTTCTTCCTTGGTTGCGCGGAGTCCGACGGCGAGATCTACCGCCTTGAAGATGGCGAGACAAAGTCCAAACGCCGTGCCGGAAATCGCCACGGTGCCGAGGGCCTGGACGCCAAGATCATGGGCATTGAAGCCTTTTTCGTCAAAGAGAGCGACCGCCACCGTTCCCCACCATCCGTTGACAAGGTGAACAGGCACCGCCCCAACGACGTCGTCAATCTGGAGCCGTTCGAGCGCAATCGTCGCTACGGTCGTGAGGAGACCCGCCACCATGCCGACCACTAGACCCGATCCAGGGGTAATATTGGCGCAGCAGGCAGTGATTCCCACCAGTCCGGCGAGTGCTCCGTTTAACGTGATTCCGACGTCTGGTCGGCCTTGCATGAACCACATCGACACCATCGCGATCACGGCACCTGCGGCGGGTGCGACGGTGGTATTGACGGCGATTCGTCCGATGGCCCCAGTGCCGGTGAGCGTCGATCCACAGTTGAATCCATACCAGCCGAACCAGAGCAAGAAAACCCCGAGAGCTGCCAGCGGAATATTGTGACCAGCGATGAATCGTGGCGATCCATCTTTGGCAAATCGGCCATCGCGTGGTCCGATCACTAAAATTCCAGCAAGAGCACAGGCACCACCGCAGGCATGCACGACGGTCGATCCAGCAAAATCGCGGAAGCCCATTGCCTCCAACCATCCTGCATCGCCACCTCCGCCAAAAGCTCCGGCAAAACTACCCCAGGCCCAATGGCCGCAGATGGGATAGACGATGCCAGAAAGCATCACGGCATAGACGAGGTAGCCGACAAACTTGGTCCGTTCTGCCATCGCGCCAGACACGATGGTGCAGGCCGTTCCTGCGAAGACGACTTGAAAGAACCAGAAGGCCCAAATGGGTTCCTCCGGCCCATGACTCGAAAGCCAGAAGCCATCCGTTCCGAGGATACCCATCCACGAGTGGCCAAACATCAGCCCAAAACCGAGAAGAAAAAAGACCAGCGCTGCGATGCAGAAATCGAGGAAGTTCTTCATCACGATGTTGATGCTGTTCTTCGCACGCGCAAAGCCCAACTCAACCAGTGCAAACCCGGCCTGCATGACGAATACCAGGGCACCCGCTAGGATCATCCAAACGACATTGAGATTTTGTTGGATTGCCTGAATCCCGGCGGATACGGCGTCGGATGCTGGTGTCGCGACTGGGGCCGGAGTGGGGGCGGGTGCGCCTTGGACCAGCACATCCAGTTTGCCTTGGGCGACGTCTAGTGTTTGGATGATTTGGTCGAGCTTCTTTTCGACACCGGGTTCTGGAGTTTGGGCTCCGAGTTGGGTGAGGGCGAGAAAGGTGGAGAGAGCGAGGACGTGGGAGAGGCGCAACGTGGTCATGATCGATCTGGCTAGGGGTGCGTGATTCATGCGGTGAGATTTTCGAGGGCTGACTCCAACTCGGATTGCAATTGCCGGCGTTTGCTTGTGTTGGGCACTTGATTGATGACGGCTGTGGCCAATTTTGTCACAGCACCGGGTGACAGGCGGTAGGGATCCCCAACGTCTTCTTTCTCGATGCAGCGGTTAACGAGATTGGTCGCCTGTGCGCGCCCCATCACTTTGGACAAAAGTCCCTCCAGGACCTTCCTGACCTCACCCCAGTTGCTAACAAACGACTCCGCCTTGACGGCAATTTGCTGCACCGTGCGCGGACTGGTCACGACGAGTTCCTCGACGCCGTCGGAAGCAGAAGGCAGTGCAGAAGCGGCAGTGGACAGGGCGCTTAGTGTCCGCGCGTTGTCGGCAAGCAGGATGGAGCCTGCACTGGCGATCATGTCTGGATCCGCCTTGGGAGTTAGGAGGGTGATCAAGACCACGCCTTCCTGAATCATGAACAGCAAAAGGCCTCCATCAAACTCAAGGTGTACGAGGCGCATCTTCCGCCTCACTTGATTGTACCCATCCATCATCTGACGGATGATGGCGATGAGTTCGTCTGCGCGTTGCTCAGAAAAAGGCATCTGTCTGTGAACGATGTTCTCTCCCTTAAACAGAATGACACCAGCGACGCCATCGAGGCGTGACAGCGCAGTGGTCGCTGCAATGATCGGGTTGAGCGGCATGACCTAGCGTGTGAGGAGTTGTTCCCGAATTTGTTTGATGGCACGACGATTGCTGGATGAGAAGCCGTTCCATTCCGCCGCAGATTCGCCGGTTTGGGCGAAGGCAGTCTGGCCCTCCCGATCCTCCACCACCCCAAAAACGAGGCGACGCATCCCTAGAGTTTGTAGCAGGCGAGTTGCGAAGTGGGAGACGTATTTCACCTCGCCCGTAAACCGCTGGGTTGCCTCGCTATCGCCACCACTGATGGATTCGCGGTCGCCATTTTGGCTGAGTCTCATCAATCCGTCCAATGCGTGCCCTGATGGCTCCGCCTGTTTGGGTTTGGTTGGGGTTCCTTGGGGGGAAATGAGCCGTGTTGGTTCCATCACTACCATAAGAAAGCAGATTTCGGGCCAAGTTCTGCTGCCTTCGACTGTGGGTGGCGAAGTCCTGGGTTTGGTACGTGTCAAAATGGTTGCATCATCTTTAACATTGATCCGGCGGGTCCCCTCCTTCAGGATGGCGGAATGGATCAGATCCTGTTACAAGCCGAACACATTACGAAGCGATTTCCTGGCGTCATCGCGCTGAACGACGTGAGCTTTGACCTGCGCGCGGGCGAAATTCACGCGCTCTGTGGTGAAAACGGGGCGGGGAAGAGCACGCTGATCAAGCTGCTGTCTGGAATTCATCCTGCGGGCAGTTATGAGGGCCGTTTTCTTGTTGATGGTCAGGAGGCTCGTTTTGCCTCCATCGCGGATGCTGGACGGGCCGGGATTTCGGTAATTTACCAGGAGTTGGCGCTGGTGGAGGAGATGACCGTTGCGGAGAACATCTTTCTTGGGCGTGAGCCCCGTCGAATGGGCATTCTGGTGGATTGGCCAAAGGTCTATCGGGACGCGCGGGCGCTTTTGGCTCGATTCAAAGTTGACCTCGATCCCGCGGCTCGGGTCAGCGACCTGGGCATCGGGCAAAAGCAGTTGGTGGAAATCGTGAAAGCCTTGGCAAAGGATTCACGAATCCTAATCCTTGATGAGCCGACGGCTGCGTTGGCGGAGCATGAGGTGCGAATCCTGCTGGAAATCCTCCGCGACCTTCGGGCGAGGGGCATGGCGTGTATTTACATCTCCCACAAACTTGATGAAGTCTTTTCCATCGCGGATCGGGTGACGGTGCTGCGCGACGGCACGACGATTTCAACCCAGGCTGCGAAACAGACGGACAAAGGGCGGGTGATCCGCGATATGGTGGGGCGGGAGATTCAGGATCTGTTTCCTCGTCGTGCGGGACGCTTAGGAACGGTTGTCATGAAAGTGGACGGTCTCACTGCCGACAGTGCTGTGGAGCACGGTCTCGCGCTCCAGGACATTTCGTTCGAACTGCGGTCAGGGGAGGTTCTGGGCATTGGCGGGCTCATGGGGGCGGGGCGCACCGAATTGCTGATGCATTTGTTTGGCGCGTGGGGGCAGCGCAGAGCGGGATCGGTAATGCTTGCGGGTCAGGAATTGCGTGCGGCGAGCCCTTCGTCCTGCATTCGCAAGGGATTGGTTCTGGTTAGTGAGGACCGGCGACGCTATGGCCTAGTCATCGAAAACGGCGTCGGCTTCAACATGTCACTGTCGTCCTTGGGTCAGTTTACCCGATTCGGCGTGGTGAATCGTTCTCGCGAGATGAAACGGAGTCGGGAGTTGTTTGAATCGCTGAGGGTCAAGGCAACGGGGCTCGATGCGGTGGTGGGCCGTTTGTCGGGCGGGAATCAGCAAAAAGTGGTGCTGGGTAAGGCGCTGATGACGGGGCCTCAGGTCGTATTGCTCGATGAGCCAACTCGCGGCATTGATGTTGGGGCAAAGATTGAGATTTATGAACTCGTGAATCAATTAACCGCAGAGGGCAAGGCCGTGATCTTGGTCTCCAGTGAACTGCCGGAGCTGATTGGAATGAGTGACCGTATCCTGATGTTGCACGAAGGGCGGATCGGCGGTGAGTTCACAAGAGAAGAGGCGACCCAAGAGCGGCTCATGGAAGCAGCGATGGGTGGGCATTCGGCAGCAACCCTTTAAACGTCCCAGTATGTCTTCACGACTTTCTTTTCGCGATTTTTCGGTCGGTATCGCCCTTTTGCTCTTGGGGGGATTCTTTGCGTTGAAGGAGCCGGAGTTTCTGAGCGCGCGAAACCTGTCCCAGTTGATGACCGAGCTCTCTATCGTGGCCACATTGGCCATGGGGATGCTGCTGATCATCCTGGGCGGCCACATTGATCTCTCGGCTGGGAGTGGTGTTGGGCTGCTGGGCGGGTTGGCGAGTGTGCTTGTCATGCAGCACAATTTCTCCGCGCCTGCCGCGATGGGAATCGCTTTTGTGGCGGGTGTGGTGCTTTGGAAAGCGATGGGGGCGCTCATCGTGATTGAGCGTATCCCGGCGTTCATCGTGACCCTGGGGGGATTGCTGATTTTCAAAGGGATGTTCTGGCGGACGATTGATAACTCGACCATCCCGGTCGCGCCCGGCGGGACCGCCAATCTGTATTCGCTACTGACGACCTACCACGTGCCACCCATGTGGGGACTATCGCTGGCGACCGGTCTGGTATTGATCCTCGTGGTGATGACTTTGCGCACGCGGAGCCAGCGGTTGGCGGATGGATTTGAGGTGGAGTCTCGGGAAATGGCCTTTTTGAAGGTTTTCGTGGCGGGCCAGGGGATGTTTCTTTTTGTGCTGATCACCAACCAATTTCGCGGTGTGCCGCTGCCTGCATTGATCCTAGGGGCGGTGACGCTAATCGTGCACGTGCTCACCCGTCACACCGCGTTTGGCCGGCATTTGTATGCGATTGGTGGCAATGAGGAGGCGGCGCTGGTTTCCGGTATCCCCGTGAAGCGAGTGATCTTTACGGCCTTTGGGATCATGGGCGGGATTGTGGCGATCACGGGCTTCATGCAAACGGCGTATGTGGGGTCATCCACCACGACGGTGGGGGAACTGATGGAGCTGGATGCAGTGGCGGCGTGCGTCGTCGGCGGCGTCAGCCTTCGTGGCGGGCGGGGGAGTGTGATGGGGGTGCTGTTGGGCTCACTGCTCATGGTGACACTGCTCAAGGGGATGGGACTCATGAATGTCTCCCCTGAACACAAATTCATGGCTCGCGGGGCGGTATTGATCTTGGCGGCATGGATGGATGTGCGGCTGAATCGCCGGTAGCGCTTGCACGCTGCCCAGAGCGGCGTAGATCAGGGGCATGACTAGAGTCGGAATCGGATATGATGTGCACCCCTTTGAAGATGGCCGCCGCCTTGTATTGGGCGGGGTGGAGATCCCCCATACCCGGGGGCTAAAGGGGCACTCGGATGCAGATGTCCTCTGCCACGCGATTGCGGATGCGATTCTCGGGGCGGTGGGGGAGCCCGACATCGGCTACTTTTTCCCGCCCAGTGATGCAAGCATCGAGGGAATCAGCAGCTTGAAGATCCTCGAGAAGTGCGCGGCGGTGGCACGGGAGAAGGGGGCACGGATCAGCAACGTGGATTCAAGTCTCATCTCGGAGGCTCCAAAAATCATGCCTCACGCTCGGTTGATGAAGGAGCGAATCAGTACCGCGTTGGGGATAAATCCAGATCAGGTCGGCATCAAGGCCACCACAAACGAAAGGTTGGGTTTTGTGGGCCGAGAAGAGGGGATCGCGGCGATGGCGGTTGCCTGTGTCGAAATGGGCTGATGCCAGGTGTCAGGCCTCACTGGCGGCTGGGGCTAGAAGCCTTGAAAAATCAGGGACTCCGGGGGCTTTGCGGGCGCTCGAAAAAGTGCTAATTTTTTTGCGATTTTCCTTTCCAAGGGAGGGTGCCTTGCTACCCTGAACACTTACCCATCGAGCACGTTTCTGGAGTGGTGAATTTGGACAGACTCAGGCGATGGTAATCGACAACAATTATGCCAGACGAAATCATTGATTCCATCGAGTCAAACTCCACCGCCGTAGCTCACGATCAGGCCTATGGTGCTGATCAAATTCAAAAACTTGAGGGTCTCGAGGCTGTCCGTCTTCGGCCCGGTATGTATATCGGCGACCCCGATGAGCGCGGTCTGCACCACTGTGTGTTCGAAGTCGTTGATAACTCGATTGACGAGCATCTGGCTGGCCACTGCAAGAACATCTGGATCACGATTCACAGTGATGGCTCAATCTCGATTCGGGACGATGGGCGTGGCATTCCGGTAGAGATGCACACCAAGGCTGGCATCCCCACCGTTGAGCTCGTGCTGACCAGCCTGCACGCAGGCGGGAAATTTGGCGATGGTGCCTATGAGTTCTCTGGCGGTCTCCACGGGGTCGGTGCGAAGTGTACGAACGCTCTTTCTGATTGGTTTAAGTGCGAGGTGTATCGCGATGGAAAGATCCACGCCATTGGTTTTGAGCGCGGGATCACTACGGAGCCTCTTCGGGTCTTGGGGCAGCTTGATGATCCTTCTTCGACTGGCACCAAGATCAGCTTTTTCCCGGATGCGACGATCTTTACTGTTACGACGACCTTCGTCTTTGATCGCCTCCTCACCCGCTTGAAGGAGTTGGCTTTCCTGAACCCAGGAATCCGCATCACACTGCTGGATGAGCGGGCCGAAAGTCAGCGCAAAGAGGTCCTTCTCTACAACGATGGTGTGAAGCAGTTTGTTCGCGAACTCGGCGAAGGCAAAGATCGCGTGCACCCAGAGCCCATCGCGCTCGCTGGCCGTCGCGAACTGGTCATTGATGACAAGAAGAAGTTCATTCTGGTCGATTGCGTTCTCCAGTGGAACAAGGGGTTGAGCGAGCAGACGCTCTGCTTTGCCAATGCGATTCCCAACCCGGATGGCGGCACCCACTACAGCGGATTGAAGGGCGCGCTAACGCGGGCTGTGAATGCTTACATCAAGCAGTACCCAGAGAACTTTAAAGAGTACAAGGACAAGATTCCCGAAATCAAAGGGGACGATTGTCGCGAAGGCTTGATCTGCGTCCTGAGCGTGAAGCTGCCGAATCCGCGATTCAATTCGCAGACCAAGGTAAAGCTGGTGAATGGCGAGGTCGAAGGTGTCGTGGGGTCCGTCGTTTACGAGGGCTTGATGCGCTTTTTCGACGAAAATGCAGCGACGGCTAAGGAAGTCATCGCGCAGGTAATCATCGCGGCAAAATCTCGCGAAGCTGCCGAGCGCGCCAGAACGGCGATCCGTAAGGACGCGATGAGTAGCGGTGGTCTGCCTGGAAAATTGGCGGACTGTTCAGAGCGTGATCCGTCCAAGACCGAACTGTTTATTGTCGAAGGTGACTCCGCTGGCGGCTCCGCTAAAATGGGACGCAATCGCCACAACCAAGCGATCCTGCCGTTGCGTGGAAAGCTGATCAACACGGAAAAGGCTCGGTTGGAGAAGGTCCTGCAAAATAAGGAAGTGCAAACGATGATCACGGCGATTGGAACCGGGATCGGGGGGGACATTGAGGTGGAGGGCTCCTTCAACATTGAAAAGCTCCGCTACCACAAGATCGTCATCATGACCGATGCTGACGTGGATGGAAGCCACATCCGCACGCTGTTGCTCACGTTTTTCTTCCGCCAGATGCCGGAGTTGGTGAAGCGCGGCCACATCTACGTCGCCCAACCGCCGCTGTACCAGGTGACTCGCAAAAAGCGCGAGGAATACGTCCAGAGCGACGCGGAAATGGATGCGATGCTCCTGGAAATGGGCTCTGGAGAAATCAGCCTCCGCAATCTTGCCAAGGATACCTTGGTTTCAGATGAACGCTTGAAGTCCATTCTAGAACTGCTGGTCCCCGTGGCTAAGTTTGCGGACATTATCCGGCGGCACGGCGGTGATTTTGAGACCTACCTTCAATCACGCGATGAAACAAATGGCAATCTGCCGCACTACATGGTGATGATTCGCGAAGGGAACGAGGAATCGATCCACTACTTCCTCGGGACGGACCAGCTCGCTGCCTTTGCGCGGGAGAACGTCGATCTGCACCTCTTTGCAAAGCCTGACGATGGTGAGGATGGGGGCTCCACAAACGGGACCACACCCAAGGCCCACCGTCGTGCACGACTGATTGAGATCCATGAAGCCCACGGTATGAAGCGCCGCTTCCAGCAACTCGACGAACTAGGGCTGCATGTGGATCACTTCAGTAGCCAGGATAAGCCGCTCTTCGAAGTCATTGAGGGCGAAGGTGAAAACGCCAAAGTGCATCCCGTCTTCAGCATCCCCGGGATTCTGGATAAGGTGATGGAGATCGGCAAACGCGGCATGGAGATCAAGCGATTCAAGGGCTTGGGTGAAATGAACGCCAAGCAGCTATTTGAGACCACGATGGACCCCAACAAGCGTACGTTGCTGCAAATCCGATTGGATGAAACGAACGCGCAGGAGGCGGAGAGGATCTTCACCATCCTGATGGGCGACGTCGTTGAACCGCGGAAGCACTTCATTGAGGAAAACGCGCTGAACGTGCGGAACTTGGATGTCTAGTCATCGATGACGCGCTGCTAACCCCTCTTTTGATAAGCTTTTTCGTTTCCCGTCCATGCAAGAATCCAATACCCGTCCCATTTCGGTCGCCGATGAGGTCAAGAATTCCTTTCTTGACTACTCAATGTCGGTCATCATTTCCCGTGCACTACCTGATGTGCGGGATGGACTGAAGCCGTCCCAACGCCGCATTTTGTACGCCATGCACGAGCTTGGCCTTTATCCGCCGAAGAAGCAGATGAAGTGCGCGAAGATTTGCGGTGATACTTCGGGAAACTACCACCCCCACGGTGAGGCTGTCATTTACCCAACTTTGGTCCACATGGGGCAGCCCTGGGCGATGCGGGAGACGTTGATTGACCCTCAAGGGAACTTTGGCTCGGTTGAAGGCGATCCTCCAGCTGCCATGCGTTATACGGAAGCCCGTATGACGCCTTTGGGCGGCACCTTGATGTCTGACATGGAGAAGGACACGGTGGATTTCGTGCCCAACTACGATGAGCGTCTCACCGAGCCTACCGTTTTCCCGGCGGCCTTTCCGAACCTCTTGGTGAATGGTGGCACGGGGATCGCTGTCGGCATGGCGACCAACATGCCGCCGCATAATCTAGGTGAGGTCGTCGATGGCGTCTGTGCGCAGATTGATAACCCCCAGATCACTTCTGCGGAACTCGGGGCCTTTATCAAGGGCCCTGATTTCCCGACGGGATGTGTGATTCAAGGGAAGGAAGGCATCACCGATTACATGACCACGGGTCGTGGTAGTGTCCGCGTGCGTGGGCAGGCCGAGATTGTGGAGCACAATGGCCGGGAGCAGATCATCATCACTGAGATTCCCTACAATGTAAATCGCGCGGAGTTGGTGAAGAGAATCGCTGAGCTGGCGAATGAAAAGATCATCAGTGACATCACCTCCGTCCGGGATGAATCGGACGAAAATACCCGCGTGGTCGTTGAACTGAAGCGCGAGGCTCGTCCGCAGGTCGTTCTGAACAATCTTTACAAGTTCACTGCGCTGGAGAGCAGCTTCAGCATCAACATGCTGGCGATTGACGGCGGGCGCCCACGGGTGCTCAGCATCAAGGATGCTATCGCGTGTTACATTGAGCATCGGCGTGAGGTCATCATCCGCCGCACGCGTTTCCTGCTGCGTAAGGCTGAGCTTCAGGCGGAGAAGTTGGAGGCATTCCTGCTGGCTCTCGGCCACTTGGATGACTTCATCAAGATCATCCGCGACAGTCGCAATCGCGAGGAAGCCCGCGGGCGTCTGAAAGCCTACACTTTCAGCACAGCTACGGCCGAAGGACTTGGGATTCTCATCCGCAGTCAGCCCAGTATCCAAGGAGATCGGTATGTCTTTACCGATTCCCAAGTCGATCACATCCTGGAGTTGCGCCTGTATCAGCTGACCGGGATGGAGCGGGACAAAATCAAGGCAGACTACGACGAGTTGCTGGCCACGATCACCGACCTGATGGACATCTTGGCGAAGGAGCAGCGCGTGCTGGATATCATCAAGGACGAGCTGCAAGCCATCAAGAACAAGCACGGCAACGTCCGTCTGACACGGATCGATGCGGCAGGCGGCGGCATCGAGACCATTGATTTGATTCCGAACGATGCCAACATCGTTACCCTCACCCACATGGGTTATGTGAAGCGAACGCTCACGACGGAATTCCGTCTCCAAGCCCGCGGCGGCAAGGGATTAAAGGGGATGGAAACTCGCGAGGCTGCGACGAAGGAGGACAAGAACGACTTCGTTGAGACCTTGTTTAGCGCCAACATGCATGACTTCCTATTGTTCTTTACGAACACGGGACGGGTGTATGTGGAGCGGGTCTATCAACTGCCAGAGGCACCACGCACAGGGAAAGGGCGTAGTATCAAGAACGTGCTGAACCTGCGCCCTGAAGAAAAGATCAACAGTGTGCTACGCCTTGAGGCGCAAGGGGTCGAGGATGAGGCGATGTGGAGTCCTGACAAATTTGTTTTGTTCGCGACGAAGGATGGCACCGTCAAGAAAACAGCCTTGGAGGCCTTTAAGAACTACCGCAAGGATGGGATCATCGCCATTAACATCGAAGAGGGAAATGATCTGGTCGATGTGGTGCTGACCAATGGAAATAGCGAGATCTGCTTTGCGACTCGCGATGGCATGTGCCTCCGTTGCGTCGAGACCGACATCCGCGCCATGGGGCGTGGCGCGGCTGGCGTCCGTGGGATTCGTTTGGATGAGGGGGATTACCTTGTGGCGCTGACCGCCGTCGAGCCGAACACTCAGTTGCTGGTTGTTTCGGAGAATGGGCTCGGGAAGCGCACGCCGTTTGAAGACTACCGCCTCATCAATCGCGGCGGCAAGGGTGTGAAGACGATGTCGATCACGGAGAAGACCGGAAAGGTGGTCGAAGCACTGGCTGTGCATGATGACGATGAACTGATGCTCATTACCAGCAAGGGACAGAACGTCCGCATTCGGGTGGGCGGTGAAAAGGGAATTCGTGAAACTGGCCGTGTCGCACAGGGGGTGAAGCTCATGAACTTGAAGAAGGGCGAAACCATCCAGGATGTGACCACGGTGGTTCCCGATGAAGATGACTCCACAGAGGTGTCTGAAGTCGAAGGTATCGTGGACGATGAAGGCCTGACTGATGACATCGGCGAAGACTCTGTCGAAGGAATCACGGATGATCTTGCCGACGATGCCTCTGACGAGGTGAGCGAGGAATAGTCCCAGAAAGGCTCCCATGACTGAATTGGATACGGCGACGCTCTTGATTCATTGCCCTGATCGGGCAGGCTTGGTTCATGATGTGACGGGATTTATCTCGTCACATCAGGGGAATATTGTGGATCTTCAGCAGCATATTGATCCCACCGAAGATGCCTTTTTTATGCGGTTGGAGTGGAGCCTGGAGCGCTTCACTCTGGAGAAGGAGGAAATCGCTGCGCGGTTGCTGCCGATGACGCGTCGGCATGAGATGCAGTTCCGATTGATGTTTTCCAGTCAGAAAAAGCGGGTGGCGCTGTTTGTGACAAAGGACAATCACTGCCTCTATGATCTACTGGCCAGACACGAGGCAGGGGATCTGCCAATGGATATCCCTCTCATCGTATCCAATCACGAGTACCTGAGGCCTGCGGCTGAGCGGTTCGGCATCCCGTTTCACCACATTCCGGTGACGAAGGACACTCGGGTGGCGCAGGAGTCTCTGATGGTGGATCTCTTGAAAAAGGAACGGATCGACACGGTGGTGTTGGCACGCTACATGCAGATCATTGGCAATGAAATGATCGCGGCATTTCCGAATCAAATTCTAAATATTCATCACAGTTTCTTGCCGGCGTTTGTGGGGGCGAAGCCCTACCATCAGGCGTTTGAGCGCGGGGTGAAGTTGATCGGTGCCACCAGTCACTACGTCACCGCAGAGCTGGATGAAGGGCCAATCATTCACCAGGACGTGATGTCCGTCAGTCACGAGGACAGCGTGGCCGATCTCGTGCGCCTGGGCCGCGATCTTGAGAAGACGGTGCTGGCCAAAGCCCTGTGGCTGCACGTGCGTGATAAGGTGCTCGTCTATCGTAATAAGACCGTTGTCTTCTCATGAGTTCTGCAATTCGGGTTGAAGGTCGTCCACACCTGCCGACAATGGCGCTGGGTTGTTCCTTCGTCTTTACTCTCTCTCCCGCCGCATAATGTTCCTCCGCATTTTTGATCGCTACATTGGACGTCAAATTTCGTCAGCGACCTTGATTGGTGTGGTGATTTTGAGTGGGGTGATGGTCTTGGGGAATGTCTTCCAAAAGATGGAGCAACTCCTCGGGAATTCCCAGCTCCCCATGGCGGTGGTGGCGAAGTTCATCTGGCTGGTGATCCCGTATTCGCTGATTTTCACCATTCCGTGGGCCTTTCTGACTGCCATTCTCTTGGTATTTGGGCGGATGTCTGCGGACAATGAGTTGGTGTCCCTCCGGATGACTGGGTCGTCCATGCCGCGGATCTGCCTACCGGTGTTTCTGGTTTCGTTGACGCTCAGTGGCTTTTGCTATTGGGCGAATGTCGAGCTGGCACCATCGGCAAAAAACGAAATGAAGCGTTTGTTTTACACTGTGGCCATGGAGGATCCCTCCTCCCTTTTCCAAGAAGGGCGCGTGCTAGATCGTGTGCCGGGTTACCGCATTTACACGGACAAGAAGATCGATGGCAAGATGCAGGGCTTGGTCCTGATGGAGCTGGAAGGAAATCGGGTTTTGCGGACCATCCGTGCCCGCATCGCTTATTTGGATACAGAGCCTGGAATGGTGGATCCGATTTTGCGACTTCAGGACGCCGATGTGGAGATGCCCAAATTGATCGATAATAAGACGATTGAGGGCATCGATGTGGTGCACATGGATGAAACTGCGGTGCCTTTTCCTATTTCAAAGATGAAGGAAAAACTGGAGAGGGTGAATGTGAGTATGAAGTCCACGCCCACTTTGTGGCAGGAGTCGCACACCCAGATGGATACGGTCACCAATCTGCCGCACGACAAGAAGCAGCATAGTGAGTGCCTCACAGAATTGAACCGGCGCTACAGTCTTTCGCTGGCCTGCCTGACCTTTGCTCTGGTGGGCATCCCGCTTGGCGTGACGGCCCAGCGGCGTGAGACTTCGGTCGGGTTTGCGCTGAGCCTTGGCACAGGATTGCTTTATATGATGTTGATCCTTGTCGGCGATGTGATGAGCGATCGTCCGAGTGTTTTCCCCCACCTTTTGGTGTGGTCGCCCAATCTCATTTTCTTGGGGCTCGGCTTTTGGCTGTTTGCCAGATTGAGCCGGAAATAGTCAGGCTGGAATGTCTTCGCCGAGATAGCTGGCCAGCTGCTTGCGCAACTCGGTTCGAGCCCGGAAGAGCAGGCTCTTTACCGCCGGCAGAGACATCTTGAGGATATCGCAGATCTGTTCGTATGGCAGCTCCTGGTGGCGGCGGAGGATGACTGCGAGACGTTGTTTTTCAGGGAGGGCGGCAATCGCCTTGTCCAGGGCGACTTCTAACTCCTCTTGTTGGGCGAGTTGATCTGGACCTGGGGCCGCATGATCTGCGAATTGGCGAGGGTTTTCTTCTTCCGTATCCGCTTCGATGGAGACTTCCTTGCGCCGTGTGCGTCTGCGGCTTTCGTTAAAGACAAGATTGCGGGCGATGGTGAAGAGCCAAGTCGTGAATTTTGCGGTGGGCTCGTAACGGGGGGCGCTTTTCCAAACCCGAAGGAACGTCTGCTGGGCGATGTCGTGGGCATCTTCAGCGTTGCCGAGCATTCGGGTAACGGTTCCAATCACGATGTTTTGGTGCAATTCGACAAGCCTTTCAAAGGCGCGCACATCCCCATCTTTCACCCGTAGCATGAGCCGCACACTCTCTGCATCCACAGAATGCTCCTCCTCTCCCGCCGCGGCGGGATTAGGCTGGGACGGGGCTGGTGATTGCCAGTGGGGCTCTGACATGAAGGTGGCTACGGACGCTTGCTGAAGACTAGCGGCGGTCATGAGCCGTGTAAACCGCAGTCCATGAGAATGGTTGCGGTTGGATTTGTGCCGTGGCCACTTTTTACGCAGGCAGGGATCGGTTAATCTCCTCGACTCGGTAACCGAAGCCAGTGCCCGAAAGGGTGGACAGATCGACGACTCCGCCCCGTCGGGCGAAGAGGCCTGGGTGGATGCGTGCCTCGGCTTCTGATGCTGCGGGGTAAAACTGCATGGCATTGCACTCGACGCCTTGAATGGTCCCTGCGTACGCTGCCAGTCTGACGTGGGGAATCATTGCCAACATGGGGTTGGTGAGGTCCTGCACCATGAGCGGCATGCCGTGGGCTTTGGCCCAGCAAAGGCTGAGAAGGGCCCCGGTCTGCGTTTTGCAGGTCTTCAAGGCGACGCCGGACCATCCGAGGCGTCGGCCGAGCCTGACAAAGCGCCAGTCGTGGGCGCTTTCGTCCAAAAAGAGCGGCTTCCTTGCGGAAACGGATCGGACATCAATCTGGTTCGCCTCTAGATCGTAGGGGAACGGTTGCTCGACATACAGAGTGCGGGCGAAGATCTCTGGCTCTTCTGCGAGCAGGCGGTCCAGGATATCGTTCACATAGTCAGGGTCTTGGACCGTGCAGTTGAAGTCAGCGCTGAACCAGCGGACTCCATGCTCCAGTCCGATCCGGCCGACGCGCTGCATTCGCTCAAAGTCCCACGCTGCATCTGTGCCCCGGAGTTTTACCTTGAGGCATTTGAGGCCGTCCGTTTGGATCCAGTCTGCCAAAAGAATCGGGTAGCCGTCGTCCGGCTCGCTGCCTGTCAGGTCGGCAGTTTCGAGGGCATCGACGCCACCGATGAGATGCCAGACGGGCAACTGCTTTGGCGGATTCGCGACGAAGAAATCCTGCGGGTATTTACCCGAGAAATCGACGGCTGATCCGACCTCTGGCGTCAAATAGGCCGCCAAATCGCGGTTCATGAACTGCGCGTTGTAAGTGGTGTAAATATCCACACCGTTCAGGTTCCCAAAGGCGTCGTGGATGGCGATGTCAAAGGCGCTGAAGGTGACGAGCCCGGCCAGGTGCGGCATCTCAGCGCTCTCGGCATGAGCCGCGTTGTGCGACGTGCGAGCGGTCTCTAGCGGTCCTTCAGCGAAATCGTGCCCGATCTCCATGGGATGCCCCCAGGTGGTTTCTGCGGTGAGGAGTGTGCTGATGTCCCTGGCAAACTCCTGCATTCGTTGAGCTCTCTCCGTGATCGAAAGCGCTCCCGGCCATACCCAAGAGACGCTCAATGGCGTTTCGCCCCAGCCCGTGGCGGTCTGACCGTCGCGACCCTCAACCTCGACCTGCACCCTCAGACACACCACGCTGGTGCCAGTTTCGGTGCCGAATTTTAGAGGTACTCTGAGGTTGATGGGGAGGAAATGGACGTGAGCTTTGAGAATGCGGATGTCGGTTGATTTCATTGGTGGACGAAAGTGCTGGAATGTCCGACGATCCGTCAGGATGATGGCGAAGGCGATATATAATTACGGCAAGAAATGGATAAATAAGCACGAGTAGAAAAACCATAACCAAAGAAGCTGTCACATTAGCCATTTTTTACTTGGCTTTACCCGGTTGAGTTGTAATCTCGACAATATTCTTGAATCTGCGACTCTCCCGTGTCCCATTCTTCCCCTGGCGCTAAGCATGCCAACCCTCTGAGGGTAGCGGACAAAGGGGCTAAAATCCTTCACTATCGCAAACAATCAATCCTTGCCGGGTTATGCCTTTCCAAAGTGTGGGCGGTTACGGTCTTGAGTCTTGTGCTCTGTTTTGCTGCCGGTGCTGCGGAGAAAGCCGGCCACTGGATGATGACAAGCTCGGATCGGGTTGATCTCGGGGCTTGCTCGGCATTTGATCTGGTGGTTGTGGAGAGTGATGCGGATCTGGTTGGGGAGAGGGTCGGCCGAACGAAGCTGGTTTTGGCGAGAGTGGAACCGGATCGTGTGAATGCTGGATCTGCCGGGCTGAAAATTGCCTCGGCGAGTGGCGTGGCCTGCATCATGCGAGCGGATGGGAAAGCGGGGGTCCTTGATGTCGCCAATGCAGCCTGGGCGGATTGTGTGATTGCGGAACTGAAGGCTTCAGAAGGTCGTGTGAATGATGGATGGGTGCTGGACGGTCTGGGCCGGTGCCTGCGTTCGTCGGCATTTGGCCATGATTCAGCCCTAGTTGTTTCTAGATGGCGTGACCTTGTACTTCGCGTTCGATCTGCATTTCCTGGGAAGAAGATCTTTTTGGGGGACGCCATTGCTGCTACCGGAACAGGGTTCTTTGAGGCCGACGGACTGCTGGTCGAAAGTGCCCTGGAGTTGAATGATGCGGACCGCCGATTGGCCTTGGCGGGGATCCGTGAGGTGGCTGGGTTAGGAAAGACAGTCTTGGCTATCGAGATGCGTCCGGCAAACGCTGGGCGGGAGGCGGCTGATGCTGCGGCGCAACTGCGCCAGGAAGGGGCTTGGCCCTATGTCACGACGGCCGCGCGTGAGGGGCTATCGCTCGCTCCACTGCACGAGCGGAGTCGCCGGATCCTGGTCGTGTTTGGGTGGGACCCCGCAACTGCGGAAAAGCCAGTGATGTGGCCGGTGGATACCATGACGGCTGAACTATTCCAGACAACGCTCGAATACATGGGGTATGAGGTTGACTACCTGGACGTTGGAAAGCAAGCGCTGCCACCCGTCGGTGATTTGGGCTACGCGGCGGTGCTCTTGGATGCTGAATTGGTCTTGCCTGCGCAGATGGAGATCGTGATGGCGCGGTGGTTGATCGAGGTGAAGAGCCGCAAAGTGCCGATCCTATTTGCCGGTGGCTTTCCGTTTGCCCGGGAGGATGCGGCTGGGGAGTTTGCAGTGAATTTTGGGCTGCGGGGTTCGACTCAGGCGGTATCCCATTTGTCGAGGGTCGAGATCAAGGAGACGGATGACACCTTCATCCATTCAGAGACTCCGATTCAGCCTCGCGGTACGGACTACAAAGACTTGGCTGCGCCCGATGGTGCCCATGTAGTCTTGGGGTTGCGTGCCATTGCGGACGACGGGACTCTGCTGCGGTTTGACCCGGTGTTTCTGGCGGACTGGGGGGGGATGTGGCTGGAGCCGTATATCATCCTGCGGGCATCTGCGGATAGTTCGCTGTTCTACATTGATCCCTACAAATTCTTGGCGGCCTGGCTGGAGCCTCTGGGGGCGATCCCTGCGCCGGATGCGACGACACGGGATGGCCAGCGCATTTTTTACTCCCACATTGATGGCGACGGGTTTGCGTCTGATAGCGATTTTAAGGGGCATCCATTCTGTGCCGAATTGGTGCGTGATCGGATCTTGAAGGTGTTTCCATTCCCGGTCACGGTGTCGGTGGTCGAGGCGGATATGGAGGCACTTGCAGCGGGGTTGCGGGATGAGGATGAGGGGAAGATCAAGGACCTCGCGCGGTCGATCTATTTGATGCCCCACATTCAGGCAGCATCCCATTCGTTTGCGCATCCCTATCAGTGGGACCCGGATGACCCGAATCCAGGCGTGTACGATGAGCCCTTTATGGGTCTGAAGCCAAAGGCCAATTACCCGAAGGTAGATCCGGAGCGTGAGATTCGCGGTTCAATCCGGTATATCAATGAGGTGCTCCTCCCCAAGGATAAGCGGGTCGAATTGATGCTGTGGTCTGGGAACTGCCGGCCGGGTCGGCGTGCCCTGGAGGTCTGCCGGGAACTGGGTGTGGAAAACATGAATGGCGGCAATACCATCATCAGTCGCCTTTACCCAGGTCTAGCGGGGATTGCGCCCCGGGTGATCCCGTGGGCGGGCGAGCTCCAGATCAATGCGGCTAACCAGAACGAGTTCATGTATGCCAACGGCTGGATGGGGCCGTTTTACGGGGGCTTTGCTGATGTCATTGATACGTTTGAGCGTACCGAAGAACCCCTCCGCACCAAGCCGGTCAACGTCTATTACCACTTCTATAGTGCCACCAGCCTCTCTGCCCTGCGGGCGTTGGAAAAAATCCATCGCTGGTGTGCCAGCCAGCCTCTCCATAGCATCACGGCAAGGCAATACGCAGGTATTGTCCGTGATGCCTGGCGGACCCGTGTCTATGAGCTTGGGCAGCGCCAGTGGCTCCTGGCAAATGCAGGTGATTGCCGGACCTTCCGCCTGCCTGCATCGCTAGGCAGGCCTGACTTGGCGGCGTCGCCCGGTGTCACCGGTTGGGTGGAGAAGGGGGCCGATCTCTTCATCCACACCGACGGCAGTGCGGAGACGATTTTGAAGATGCAGGATGCAGGGGCAGAGCCGCCATCTGCTCAAGATGCGCATCTGCGACTGACGACAGCTTCTGCAGAACTGACTGTCCATAGCCATGAGGCCTGGAAGATCAGTTTTGCGATCCAAGACATGCGCCCGACGACCGTTGGTCTGGCGGGGCTGCCTGCGGGTGTGGAGTGTGATGTTTCGATTGATGGGAAAGTTACCACGCAGAAGACCGATGAACGTGGTCGGCTATCCCTTTCGCTACCAAATTCCGCCGATGTGAGGGTGGATGCCTCCCGCGCCCGATATGCCGCCACTCCATGACCAGATTCCACCTCGGGTCTTCCCGTTGAAAACACTGCTGGCGCTGCTAGCGGTGTCGGTCGGTCTGTCCCTGTGGCTGGTGCCGCGTCAGGAGGAACTTGTCGCGCGCTTGTTCAAGGATCAGCAGTATGAGCGGATCGCAAACTTGTTGCTCAATGGTCTCGCTGGCACCGGAAAGACGGTGGATGATCGTGTGTTGCGCAACCTTTCTGCGGAGCAATTGGGCGTGCTGGGGCAGTTGTTGCGCCTGACGCCTCGGGAGCAGTTGCACGCAATTTTTGCGCCGGGTCGTGGGCCGAAGTACGATCAGTTGATCCACGGCTTGGTCTTGGGGGCGATCCAATACGTGGACGTTATCCCGCCTGCGGAAGCTTGGGAAATCGTGTCACCGGAGTTGATGAAACTGTCTGAAGGTCAGCAGATGGACATCCTGCAATTGTTGGCCCACAACTCATTGGCCCTGAATTCGCCGCGACTAGCGGCGCAACTGCTGATCAAGGCCTCCGCTTTGCCGTCTGCAACCGCAGAGCATGTCCGACGCATGGGGGATGCCTGTCGCTGGTGTTCCCAATCCCTGCGCGGGGCATTGGAGATCCGTCGCTGGACGCGCCAGCATCCGACTGCACCAGAGACTTCTGACCTGTTGGGCTTTGCCCGGGTGCTTGCGTTGGAAGGGGGAAATGCGCCTATGGCACTGGAGATTCAGTTGCTGCGCTTGGAGCTCTTGGCTGCGGCCAATGGACTTACGGCGCAGGAAATGACGGAGACGTACAGCCTGGCCCAGCAGTCGGGGAAGACGGTTTCCATTCTTCCTTGGATTCAACGTTATGTGGAGACGCTCTCGGAGCACCAACTGGACTGGAAGGCCTTGCGCGCGGCGGTCCAGACGAATCCCGACTCTTTGGCGGAGTATCGTAAATGGTTGACGCAACTCGCGCAGGTCTCGGACTGGAATTCGGCCTTCTCCACCTCATTTGACATGCATTTGCGTTTGGCTGCGATGGGGGATCTCCATTCCTTAGATCGTTGCATGGAGTTGGCGGGTTTCCTTGGGCGGAGCGCTGATTTAGTGCCGGTCTTGCAAGCTATGCAGCCTCTGCCAGAGCGCGAGCAGACCCAAATCGTGCTTGCCAAGATGTTGGCTGGGCTTGGTGATGACGAGGCGGCGCGCCCGCTGTATTCGGATTGGGTGCGGAAGCACCCCAAGGACCGACAGGCAGCCTTTGAGTATGCCTGTTTGGTGGAAGATTTGGGGGAAGAGGATGCGGCCGCAGAGGCGTTCTTTGAGTTTGTTCAGCACTTCCCCGATGATGTGCCCGGCATGAAAAAGCTGGCGGAAGGACGCATCCGGCAAGGTCGATTTGACGAGGCACTGGCCGTGTACGGGAAGATGCGGGCGGCGGACCATGACTACGCGACCTTGGAGAATTATGCGATGCTGGCGGAGTCCCTTGATCGACACGACGAGCAGGTGCGGGCATTGCAGATGACGCTGGACCAAATGAAGGAACCCACTCCAGAGATCTATCTCGACATTGCGGAGGCGGCCTCCTACCTGGATGATCCTTCCGTTCAGACGAAAGCCTTGCAGGCGGGAATGGAGAAGCTTCCAGACAGCGCTGTTTTGCGGATCGCCCTAGCCAATGCCTGGCTGGAGGCGGAAAGACCTGAGGAGGTGTTGATGACCTTGCGGGCAGATCCGCGATTGAGGAACAACTTCGAGGCCGTTACCCTGGCTCTGAGTCGCAGTGCGGAGGTGCCTGATCCACGGGCTGTGCTGGATTTTGTTGGCGATGACGTCGCCACCCGTTTCCAGTTGCCGGTGACGTCAAAGTTGGATCTGGCGGTCTTGCTGCGCCTTTGTGGAGCGGCTGACAAAGCGGAGGCGATCATTGCAGGCGTTCGTGAATCGAAGGAGAACCTGCCGCTGCTCGCAGAGGCAAGGCACCTCATGGGCGATGGCGATGAGGCTGCACGCCTGTTGACGACTTACCTGGATGGGAACCCTCGGGGCAAGGCGTCCGAGTGGCTCTTCCTCGGGGAACTTTATCAGGAACTTGGGCGCGCGGATGATGCACAGCGTGCCTTCGATCATTCACTCGACCTGCTGACCGCAGAACTCCCAGAGACCGCGTTTTCACCCCAGTCACCGTCCCTTCCTCAGATTCTCAAGTGAGCCGTCTGAGACCAAAGCTAACCCCGATCAAGCTATGAAAATTGAAATCCAACGACAGACCACCGCTAATCTGCCTTCGGTCGTGTTCTGCGTACTCCTTGCTGCGACGTTTGTGGCGGCTGCTGAGGATAAAAAGGCTGAGCCAGCGCCGGTCGCTCCCGCGAAGGCAGCCGTTGTGCCAGCAAAGCCTGTAGGCGCAGCAAAGCCTGCAGGTGAAGTGAAGCCGGCTGCACCGGTCGTTGAGCAGTTGCGTCCAGCAACGGTTGCGCCAGCCCCAGAGAGTCTATTGCCGCCGCCAGGTGCAGCAGCTGCGGCTACACCGAGCCCTCTGGCGGAGGGTGAGGAGGTGCAGCGTCCGCTGCCTTTCAGCGAGCAGGAACTGCGGGTGGTCAGGTCCTCCGGATCGCTGCCCATTGATCAGTTGGTGCAGTTGATGATGGTCTATGAAAAGCTGGAGAACGTCGCGATGATGGACGTGCTGGTACGCGCGGTCTTGAAGCGTGATCCAACCAATGAAGAGGCCCTGCGTGTGAAGGGCACGCTGTCACCTGAAGAGGAGACACGTGGTGCGGGCTATCTCGACGCGCTCAGTCAGCAAGTCTTGCGAGGGGAAAAGGTGGAGGACACAGACTCAGTTGCACTCCAGGCAAACTCGCTTGTGCTCGAAGGTCGTGCCGCTGAGGCTGTGACTCTGCTGGAGAAATTGAAGAAACAGCAATTCGTTGGAGCTTGGTTTCCTTACCAGGATGATCTGGCTGACGCCTTCATCGAGCTCGGCGACCTGAACCGTGCCGAAAGCTTGTACCAAGAAATTTCTTCAGACACCCGATTCCCTTTGGAGGTGCGGCAGGAAGCGACGCAACTCTTGCCTTCGATTGCCTTGCGCAAGCGCATCGATAACCTCCGTCAGGCAGCGCGTGGGAAGCCGGATCAATTGGTCGCCTCTGCTGCCAGTTTGCTGCGGGAGATGCCCAATCAATATGAAGCCATCGTCTTCTACATTGAGGCCCTGGACAAGGCCAGTCAGTATGATCAGGCCATTGATTTTCTGACGGAAATGAAGCGGAAAGCTGGCAATCCCAAGGCGTGGCCGTGGGAGCCCACCTTGGCTTACGCCTTCTACGGTGCGCGCAAATTTGACGAAGCCATGGATCGTTTTCAGGTGATCAATGCGGACACGGCCTTTGATCCGGTTACGCGTATGGATGCTGGGAGCATGCTTGTGGAAATCAAGGTCACGCAGATCGTCATGGACGGTATGTCGGGAATTGATCAGGGGCAAAAGGCTCGGGCAGAGGCTGCCTTGAAGCGATTGGAGGCGGATTTCCCAAACCATCCCGACACTCTGGGCTATCGCGCTTTGCTAATGGCCAAGCAGGGGCAGGTCGATGAGTCGCTTCAGCTTTTGCTGACCAAAAAATCGGAGGCTGCGGCCCAGGGCTTACCATTCACCCAGCAAGATGCGCTGGCGGATGTTTACCTGGTTCAAAAGGACTTCGCAAAAGCGCGGGGTGCCGCTTTCGAGATGATCAATGATCCGAGCTATGATCTCGCCATGAAGCAGGCTGCGGTGCTCCTGTTGGATGAGATCGCGGTAGCTGAATTGATGGAGAAGGGGTCCGTTGCGCTCCAGGATGGTAATCGCACCGAGGCTCGTGCGATTGCGAAGCAACTCCAGCAAATGGCACCCAACGATATCGATGTGCGTGTCTTCAATGCTGAGATCGAATTGGCCTACAACAACGTGGCACTGGCGTATGAGCAACTGTCTGCTCTGCGGGCGACGATGCCGATTGGCTCCACTCAGTTTGCGGGTCAGAATGCGTTGGCGACGGCGCAGTATCGGCTAGGGGATCTGGAGGCGGCTGATCGCGGGTTTGCGGAAATCGTGAACGGTTGGGGTTACTCTGTGGACGACGTCTTTGATGCCGTTGGGCAGCGCCGTGCATTGGCACCGCAACTGAGGGCCAATGGGACGCTGGACACTCTCTTTCAAGATGACAATGAGGGGCCCGCAATGACCACAGATGTGCGGTATGCTTCTGACTGGCACAATAATTGGCGGTTCGGTGCCTTCGGGACGGCTGACTTTTTGTGGTTGGATCAAGCGAATACCTTTATCGAGGGCGAGGCCCATCAGCGCTACGAGGCGGGTGTGAGCGTGCATCGACGCCTTTCCAAGGGCCGCTATGTGGAGGCACATGTCGGGGGACATGGGGACGGTGTTCTCTATGGGGTTGAGATCGGCAAATTTACCAACCCTGGGTTCTTTTGGTCGCTGGGTTTTGAGGGGAATGCTCGTGGGACACAAAGTTCCTCCTTGGCTGCCATCAATGGCCGCGAAGATCGTGTCCAATTTCAAATGGGTGGTTCGATCTCCGACCGCTGGGTATTTGAACTCGATGGGAACTACTTCTGGTCAAAGGTGGGTGGGGATCGTCTGGGGCAAGGGTTTACCTTGAACGGCGCAGTGGATTACATCATCAAGACGGAAACTTCCCGGCGGCCTGAGTGGTCTGTCGGATACTATGCCGAGTATCAGCGCTTCAACGGACGTAGTTCGTTGCCTCCATCGGTGCGTCGGGAGGTTCGCAAGGCCCTCCAGCCACAAACGCAGGTGAAGCCTGCTCTGGCTGCCAATGAAGAACTACGAGGGGCATTGCCAGCGGACTTCGGTGCAGAGGTGATGGATTCGCTCATTGACCCAGAGACGAATCGCCATGGTCTGCGCATGACGGTCAGAAAGCGCTTCGGGGATCGCTGGGCTGCCTATGTTCAGGGGCGTGTCTATTACGCCGCCGACGACAAGAGCATGGAGTACGCTGCCTCCGTGGGGGCGGAATACTATCTGAGCCAGTCCGCACTGATCTACGCTGAACTGCGCTACGATTCGAATGGTCGTGCATTGGGCACTGGCAGCGGTGTGGTGGAGGCGAATGTCGGCGGGATGTTGATGTTCTGATTGTGCGGAATTGCGATCCTTCACGTCAAAGTAGGGTCGGAGATGACGTTCTCTATGCCATGAACGCTCATTTCCGTCTGGCTGCTGCTCTGATTTGGTCATTGCTTGGTACAACATGGGCTGACGCTGCATCCGAAGATGGGGCACCGATCAGTGCCGACTGGAGCTTTTGGTCGCCTCGCGCGGAGGCGAGTCCAGAGCACGTGAAAAAGGCGGATGGGGGCAAAGATGGGGGAGGGGGATTGGTGATCAAGACGGGGGAAGGGGAGCAATGGATCGGTTGCTGGTCGCGTACGCTGCCGGTTGCTGGTGGTCAGTATTACCAGTTCGATGCTTGGCGGAAGTTCACTGCCGTGGCGCATCCACGCCGATCCGTCGTCGTGCGGGTGAGTTGGCGGGATGAAAAAGGGGGCGCAGTATTCTGGGAGGAGCCTGCAAAGGCGGGATACAATAAGGGCACGGCGCCACGAGCAGAACCCGAGTATCCCCAGGATGTCGGTGGCGATGAAAAAGGTTGGGGCCGGTTTAGCGATGTCTTGCGTGCGCCGATGGGTGCACGACAGGCCGTCATCGAATTGTATCTTCAGTGGGTGCCAAATGCGGAGGTGGAATGGGGGGAAGTGACACTGTCCCCCATCCCTGCACCTGCGCCAAGGACGGTGCGTCTGGCTACCGTGCACTTTCAGCCTCGGGAAGGGAAGTTGCCAGAGGAGAAGCCAAAACTGTTCGCGCCATTGATCGCTGAAGCAGCGGCCCAAAAGGCGGACATCGTGGTGCTGCCGGAGACACTGACCTACTATGGCACAGGCAAAACAATGGAAGCGTGCGCGGAATCAATTCCTGGTCCTTCGACAGACTACTTCGGGGAATTGGCGCGGAAGCACGATCTCTACATTGTCGCGGGCTTGGTCGAAAGCGAGGGAAAGGTACTCTACAACGTTGCGGTGCTCATTGGACCAGACGGCGGAGTCGTTGGTAAATACCGAAAGGTGTCGCTGCCGCGCGGTGAAATCACGGCTGGCCTTACCCCTGGCCATGAGTACCCCGTGTTCGAGACTCGATTTGGGAAGGTCGGAATGATGGTTTGCTACGATGGTTTTTTTCCTGAGGTCGCCCGCGAATTATCCAATCGAGGCGCGGAGGTCATTGCCTGGCCGGTGTGGGGCTGCAATCCTTTGCTGGCGCGGGCTCGGGCGTGTGAAAATCATGTGTATGTGGTCAGCAGCACCTATTCTGATGCGGCGGCGGATTGGATGATCTCTGGAATCTTTGATCACTATGGGGATGTGTTGGCCAAGGCAAGTCAATGGGGCTCCATCGCAATCGCAGAGGTCGATCTGAGCGCCCACACTCACTGGAACAGTCTAGGGGATTTTCGAGCGCAGTTGCCCAGCCATCGCCCTCTGAAATTGGGTGAGTGATGGTTACGTTTTTGTGAACAAATTGGGTTTTTGGTGGATGTATGGCATTCTAGGAGGCATGATTGGACCTTTCTTCGAAACATGATGCCTTCAGATGATTTAGCCGCAGAAACGAAATCGGATGATCGTCTGCTCATCGACGCCTCGGTTGCAGATGGGGCCGAGGGTTCAGTGGTGGCCACATTCGAAACGTTCGTTGAGGAGTCTAACGAGTCGCTTTGTCCTGTGGCGAGACTTCGTGCTGCGATTGAGGTGAAGTCTGGCGTTGCTGAAGCTTTAGATGCTTGTTTTAAGGGTGGGGAAAGTCCGTTGGGGGCGGAGATCATCGACGCATTTCATGGCGAGACGTCGTGGCTGGCGGAGTTGGTGAAGCCTGAACATCTGCTGGTTGAGCTAGACGTGGGATCTAGCATTGTTACCCGAGTTGTAATTGGGCAGTGGCTGGGGGAGGGCAAACTTCACAGCTTGGTGAAACTAGCAGATGGCCTCCTAGATCGTGAACGTTGCAAGTTTGGAACTGAGGCACGGATCTCCGCCCTGATCGCCTCATTTCTGGCATTTTTCCGCCCTGAGCGGGCCCAGGGTTTACTTGAGTTTTCCCGTCCATTGCTCATGGACACTCCTGCTGATCAAGAGTTGGCGGAGGAAGCGCGAGGTTGGGTTGAGGCGGGTGCTTTGGTCAAACAAGTTCCGTTGGTGGATCGCATGCTGTGGAATCGCCGCTTGAGAGAACCTGATTCGAATTGGGATTGGGAAAGTGCCGAAGCGCGCATGGCGCTTTCGAATCTGTCGCGGGTTCTTGCTGATAAGGGTGAAAGCGCAACGTTATTTCGAGGTGTCGTTCCTGGATGTTGGTGGGATTTGATGGACGCTGCGTTGGAGCGGGTTTCTGTAGCACGTGCTGGCGTCGAAGTCGCGCCTGCTCCAAAGGCTAGATTGACGGCAGGCTGGGTCTCCTTTGCCGCAGGTGCCGTATTCGGCAGCGTATTGCTGTTTGTGTCAGCGGCCTCGGTAACTCGTTCAATAACGGAATCGCAAAACGTTTCGACGGATAAGGGGCAACCTGCGCTGGTTCAGGATTCGGCAGCTGCTTTACCTGCGATGAGTATCGCTGACCTCGCAAATAAGGCTATGCCCCCACCATTGCCCAAAGCCGAGGAGGTGAAACTGTCAAGCTTAGGGCCTGTGGCTACAGAGCCCGTGATGGCAAAGCCCGTTGAGGTAAAGCCCGTTGAGGTAAAGCCAGCCATTGTTGGAGAAGAGCTGGTAGTCTCAAGTGACTGGAAGTCGGAATGGTTCAAGGGCATCAAGCAGTCCTTTGAGCAGTTGGACCGCATGCAGTCTTTGATTCGGGACAGTGGCCTAAAGTCGGCGGAGGTGCCGCTGCGTGGGGGTAGTTCGATGGCTCCTTTTGGCTCGCCAGCTCACGTTGCTTTATTGGAGTGGCTGATGATCGACCCTCCCAAGGATCCTGATGTTCGCCGTGCCACCCAGCGGATCTACATCCAGACCGCGCCCCGCCCGCAAGTGATTGCGCTGTTGGAAAAGCTGGCCGTGCCCGATGGGCCGTATTACCAGGAGATCCAAGCTTGTGCCCAGTTGCTGCTGGATTCCTCGCCCGTGAATGCTCCGAAGTCAGAGATGGATCGGCTGACTGGAATCGTAGCAGCGCATCAGTAGGCGGGCCGATTGCAATAAAAAGCGCCATCCCCAGGTGGAGATGGCGCCAAGATTTAGAGGGTCCTGCGTTACGCTGCCTCAGTCAAGAAATCAGGCCGTTGGAACGGAATTGATCGTCTTGAGGATACGGCCAGCGATGGCGTATGGATCGCCCTGGGAGTTTGGACGACGATCTTCAAGGTAGCCCTTGTAATCGTTGTTAACGAAGCTGTGCGGGACGCGGATGGACGCGCCACGGTCAGCCAAGCCATAGCTGAATTTGTCGATGCTCTGCGTTTCATGCAGCCCGGTGAGGCGCATGTGGTTGTCTGGACCGTAAACGGCGATGTGTTCTTCGCGGAATTTGTCAAAGGCAGCCATGAGCTTCTCGAAGTAGTCTTTACCGCCAACAGTGCGCATGTATTCGGTGGAGAAGTTTGCGTGCATCCCAGATCCATTCCAGTCGGTCGCGCCGAGGGGTTTGCAATGGAACTCAACGTCCACGCCGTATTTTTCGCAAAGGCGCATCAGGATGTACCGTGCAGTCCAGACTTGGTCGGCGCAGTTTTTGCTGCCCTTACCGAAGATCTGGAATTCCCATTGGCCTTTGGCCACTTCAGCATTGATGCCTTCGTGGTTGATGCCGGCATCAAGGCAGAGGTCAAGGTGCTCTTCAACGATCTGGCGTGCGACATCACCGACGTTCTTGTAGCCGACGCCTGTGTAGTAGGGGCCTTGAGGCGCTGGGTAGCCGCCTTCTGGGAACCCGAGTGGGCGACCGTCCTGGTAGAGAAAGTATTCCTGCTCAAAGCCGAACCATGCGCCTTCGTCGTCAGGAATGCCTGCGCGGGTGTTGGATGGGTGTGGGGTGGTGCCATCTGGCATCATGACTTCGCACATGACGAGGGCGCCATTCTTGCGAGTCGTGTCTGGATAGACGGCCACTGGCTTCAGCATGCAGTCGGAGCTGCGGCCTTCAGCCTGCTGGGTGGAACTACCGTCAAATCCCCACATGGGAAGTTCTTCGAGTTTTGGGAAAGCGGCAAACTCTTTGATTTGAGTTTTGCTGCGCAGGTTGGCGACAGGCGTATAACCGTCGAGCCAGATATATTCGAGTTTGTATTTAGCCATGGTTGTTGTTCGGAGTGTGCAGGATAGAGGCATCGGAAGGGAGCCCAGGCTCCGGCACTTGCCGGACACGGACCCTGTTCCAACGTTCGCTGCCGGAAGTAGCACATGGCGTGCCACACTCCAGGGAAAAATCTCCGAAAGGCAATTTTTTATCGCCAGAGGCTTAGGAGCCGGAGTCGTCCGCGTCAATGGCGACGGCCATGACGCCTTCTGCTGGCCACCAGCCGACCATCTGGACGTGGTGGGGTTTTTCGTCCGGCTTTGCCAGACCCTTCTGCACGGTCTCGAGCAGTTGCTTCTGCGAATCAGGGGTCACGCGGTTGCCAAAGAAGCCTGCTAGGTTCAGCAGGACCGGGGCGGGGGCCTGGACTCCCACGCAGGTCACGGCCTCCTTCGTTTCCCCCGCAGCCAGCATGGAAGTGCGGGTCGCGTCTGGGGAGGGGTTCCCTGGCAAAATGACCAAGCGCCGCAGGGCGGCTGTTCCTTCTGGGGTGGGCACCACCGTGGTGGAAAGGACCTGCGCGCGCGCCGTCGGCCTTACTGGCGCGGCGGCGATGGGGGCCGGGGCAAAGGGGGCCGGCTTTGGCTGGGAAGAGGGTGCTACCGTCGGCGGCTTGATCGTCACCGTCGGGCGGGCGTAACCTCTCGGGACCGGGGCGATTGGGGCTGCAATTGCAGGGGCTGCCTGCGGCAGTGGCAACAATTCATCTTCATCCGCCCAGACGGGATTCGCGCCCGCAGAGAGGAGGATGAAGCTGAGAAGCCAATGTTTTTGCCGCATTTTCGGGGTGGTTTTACCATGGTCGGCCCATTTTGACAACCCCTGTCTGCGGGAGGTGCCCGATGGATTCCGATTCGGGCTCCCTTTCGATGTCCGATTTCATAGAAATCTTGTCCGATGGAGCGCTTTCCTGATAACGTTGCTCTTTCAACCGCCATGAAAAAGACCGCGCTCACTCTACTCCTGCTGGCTTCTGGGCCATTGGTCGCCTCCACCGAGATCACTTTCCGCAGGACGCAGCTCCACGGTGATTTTTATTCCGAGGGCGCTGCCATCGGGGACATCAATGGCGATGGCAAGCCCGACATCGTCGCGGGTCCGTTCTGGTGGGAAGGGCCGACCTTTGAGAAAAAGCACGCTTACTACGAGCCGAAGATCTTCAGCATCAACGGCTACTCGGACAACTTCTTCGCCTACGTCCACGATTTCGATGCCGACCAGAAGAACGACATCCTCATCCTCGGCTTTCCCGGCAAGGAAGCGCGGCTTTACCTGAATCCTGGCACGCACGACGACAAGCCTTGGCCCATGCACATCGTCGCCGACGTGGTGGACAACGAGTCTCCCGTCTTCACCGACATCACTGGCGACGGCAAACCGGAGATCGTGTGTAGCTCCGGGGGCAAGTTCGGCTGGTTCGCGCCGAACTGGGCCAAACCGACGGAGAAATGGCCCTTCGTCGCTGTCACCGATGACATGAAGGTCGCCAAATTCACCCACGGCCTCGGCGTCGGCGATGTGAATGGCGATGGGAAGATGGATCTGCTAGAGGCGCGGCGGTGGTGGGAGAATCCAACCAAGAACGAAGAACTAGGAACCAAGAACTTCACCCAGCACAACTTCGCCGCCGGAGTCGGAGGTGGCGCGCAGATGTTCGCGTATGACTTCGATGGCAATGGGACGAACGACGTCTTCACCAGCCTTGCTGCGCATCGCTACGGCGTGGCGGTGTATTTGCAAAACAAACCCGCCCCTGACCAGCCGACTTGGCGGCAGGTGTTGCTCGCCAGCGAGCAGCCGCAGGACAACGACTATGGCATCGTCTTCAGCCAACCGCACGCCGCGCACCTTGCGGACATCGACGGCGACGGCATCAAGGACATCGTCACCGGCAAGCGCTACTGGGCGCACAACGGCCACGACCCCGACGAGCGCGGCCACCGTGTGATCTATTGGTATCAAACGAAGCGCGATGGCAAAGGCGGCGTCGATTTTGTCCCGCACCTCGTTGATGCTGAGAGCGGCGTCGGCGTCGATGTGCAGGTTGGTGATGTGAATGGCGACAAGCTGCCCGACATCGTCGTCGGCAACAAAGCGGGCGTCTTCATCCTGACGCAGGAGCGGAAGGAAACCACCGCCGACCTCACGCCGAAGAAGCTTTACGGCCCCGCGCTCAAACCGCAGGCCGAATACGCCAAAGGCCAGTCACCCGCCGATGCGCTGAAGGCCATGCAGCTGCCCGGCGGTTTCAAGGCGGAGCTCATCGCTGCCGAGCCCGATCTTGTGCAGCCCATCGCCTTCACCTTCGACGAGCGTGGCCGCATCTGGGTCGTGGAGGGGAATAGCTACCCGCAGCCCCGCGAAGTCGGCAAAGGCCAGGACCGCATCAAAATCCTCGAGGACAAAGACGGCGACGGCACCTTTGAGACAAAGAAGATCTTCTGCGAAGGCTTGAATCTCGTGAGTGGCATCGAGCTGGGGTTTGGCGGTGTGTGGGTGGGGGCTGCGCCTTATTTGATGTTTATCCCGAGGGATGGGGATCTGCCGCTCCCCCTGAATAGGTCATATGAGACCTATAAGACCTATTCCAAAGTCCCCGGCCTCAGCTTCACCGCCTATGCCCTCCTCGATGGCTGGGGCAGCCAGGACACCCATGAGACGCTCAACAGCTTTATTTGGGGGCCGGACGGCTGGCTTTACGGCTGCCACGGCGTCTTCACGCACAGCCTCGTCGGCAAGCCAGGCACGCCGGATGACCAGCGCCAGCCCATCAATGCCGGGGTGTGGCGTTACCATCCGGTGCGGCATGAGTTTGAGGTCTTCGCGCATGGGACCAGCAACCCTTGGGGGCTCGATTACGACCAGTATGGCGAGTTCTTTGTGACTGCTTGCGTCATCCCGCATCTCTACCACATCGTGCCTGGGGGGCGCTATCAACGGCAGGCGGGGCAGCACTTCAATCCCTACACCTACGAGGACATCAAGACCATCGCCGACCACGCGCACTACGCTGGCAATCCGCGACCCGATGTCTCCTTCGACAAAACGACCGGCGCGGGCGTCATGAACAACGACACCAACGCCCTCGGCGGCGGTCACGCGCACTGCGGGCTCGCCATTTATCAGAGCGACCTTTTCCCGCCGACGTATCGCAATCAATTCTTCTTCGGCAATCTGCACGGGCATCGTTTGGTGACGAATTACACGGATGTCCATGGCAGCACCTACATCGGGAAGCACGGGGCTGACTTCCTGCGCGCCAATGACATGCATTTCATTCCGGTGACGCAAAAGGTGGGGCCCGACGGTGCCCTCTACGTCAGCGACTGGAGCGACCAGCAAATCTGCCATCGCGGCAGCGGAGCCGTGGAGCACTGGGATCGCAGCAATGGGCGGATTTATCGAGTGACTTACGAAGTCGGGGTTGGAGTCCAGGCTTTAGCCGACTCTGGAAGCTCCCAAACATCGGCTAAAGCCTACACTCCAACAGCCCCGTTCGACCTTGCCAAGGAAAGCGATGAAGCGCTGGCAAAACTGGCCGTGCAGACGGAGAACGAGTGGTTCTCGCGGATGGCGCGGCGGGTGCTTGCGGAGCATCACCTCGCCGCCGCTGACAAGCTCATTTTACCTGAGGCACAGATGCAGATGCTATCGGATTTCATGCTCAGCCCTTCAGGCACAGCGCAGCGTTTGCGTGTGATGTGGATGTTTCAGCAGATCGGCCAGTGGTATCCCGCCAACGCCGATCAGTTAATGGAAAATACCGACCCAATCGTGCAGGCGTGGGCGATCAAGCTGACCCATGAGAATCGAGGAAATCAAAAATTTGGCGAGCTGATGACCGAAGAGTTCCCAGGAGTCGCTGCCAAAGCCACCTCCCCAATCGTCCGCCGCGAACTCGCCTCCGCGCTTCAGCGTCTTCCACAGGACCAACGCCAAGACCTCGCCACCGCGCTCCTCAGGCACGGCGAGGACAAGGACGATCCGATGATCCCGTTGCTGATCTGGTATGGCATTGAGCCGGTGGTGGCGGCGGACCCGGCGGTGGGGATGCGGCTCGCGAAGGTGTCGAAGATGCCGAAGGTGACGGAGTTCATTTACCGTCGGCTTTCCTCCGATCCAGAGGGCAGGAATGCGCTGCTGCGGGCCTTGGCGGGGCTTGGGGGCCAGGGGATGGCCGCCCCCATTCCCGATGGGGGCGGGGAAATCCAAAATGGGGGTGCCCCCATTGAAAAGTTGCGCGCCCCCATTCCCGATGGGGGCGGGGAAATCCAAAATGGGGGTGCCCCCATTGAAAAGTTGCGCGCCCCCATTCCCGATGGGGGCGGGGAGATTCAAAATGGGGGTGCCCCCATTGAAAAGTTGCGCGCCCCCATTCTCGATGGGGGCAGGGAGATTCAAAATGGGGGTGCCCCCATTGAAAAGTTGGACGCCCCCATTCCCGATGGGGAGGCCGGACTCCAGAACTTTAGCCCGGACGAGCGGGAGTCCATCCTGGGGGCCGTCGTCGGTGCGGCGCGGAATGCGGGCAGGCTGACGCCACCTGCGGACTGGCCAGCCATCGCTGCGGGGCTGCGGGCGGGGGCGACGCCACGCACGCTGGCGCTCGTCCAAGAATTGGCCGCGCTGTTTGGCGATACGGCCGCGCTGGATCAGGTCCGCGCTGCTTTGGCGGCGGCAGATCTGCCTGTGGGGGAGCGGCAGGCGGCGCTCACCCTGCTGATCCAGGCGGGGGATGCGGGCACCGCGCCCGTTCTCCAGCGGATGCTTGCGGACGCGGCTGTCCCAGCTGGGTTGCGTCGGCAGGCGCTCCAGGCGCTGGCCTCGCTGAAGCATCCAGAGACGCCCAAGGTCTTGGCGGGTCTTTTGCCGAAACTTTCCGCCAACGAACTGCCCGACGCCGTCAATACCCTGGCCTCCACGAAGCAGGGCGCGAAGGCGCTGCTGAAGGCAGTGGAGGCCAAAACTGTGCCTGCGACGGCCCTTTCGCCATTTTTGGTGCGGCAGCTCACCGCCTTCGATGACGCAGAGATCAACGCGCTCATCAAATCCGCCTGGGGCGATGTGAACGCGCCGAAGGCCGACCTCGCCGACCGCACGAAGAAGTATCGCGACCTTCTCACGCCCGCTGCTTTGGCCAAGGGCGATCTTGCCAAGGGCAAGCTGCTCTACATGGCCACCTGCGGGCAGTGCCACAAGCTCCTCGGCGAGGGGCAAAATGTGGGGCCGGACATCACGGGCAGCAACCGGGGCGATCTCAATTACCTGCTGGAAAACGTGCTCGATCCGAACGCGGTGATCGGCAAGGCCTACCAGCTCAACCTCTTCACGATGAAGGATGGTCGCGTCATGAGCGGCATCATCAAAGAGGAAAACCCCGCTGCGGTGAAGATCGCGATGATGGGCGGTGTGGAGTTCACGCTGCCGCAGGCGGACATTGCCAAGCGCGAAGTCTCGAAGCTCAGCACCATGCCCGAGGGCCTCTTTGATGCCTTGCAGCCGGAGATGGTGGTCGATCTGGTGAAGTATCTGCAAAGTGGCGGCAGCACTCGGCCTGCCGAAGCGGTGGCCGCTAAAGTGCCAGGCGCGCTGGAGGGCGAGGTGCTGACCGCAAAAGCCACCAACGGCAAGGTCCGCACCCAGGGCATGGGCAACTTTAAGGCCGCTCAATGGAGCGGGGGCGCGCACCTTTGGTGGACCGATGGTAAGCCGGGGGATAAGCTGACGCTGAACTTCACTGCGGCCAAAGCTGGGAAACAGAAAGTGAGCGCCGTCTTCACCAAAGCGCCTGACTACGGCATCGTCACCATCACCCTGGATGGAAAGCCGACCCTTATTCGCGAATACGACCTCTACGATCCCCACGTGATCCCGACGGCGGCGGAGACGCTGGGTGAATTTGACCTGGCCGCAGGTGCCCACGTTCTGGAGGTGACCATCACTGGCAGCAACGCCAACGCCAAGCCACGCCACATGTTCGCGCTGGATTATCTGATGGTGGCGCCGCAGTAGGTGCTCCGTGGCCTCGATTGATTCCTCTTTTGCGATGCGTGACCTCCAGTCAACAAAGGCCATGTGGCTGAAGGCTTGGCTCTTTCTACTGATCGGCCTGCTGTCGGCCGCTCTGCTACTGATCGAAAACTGGAGTTGGCGGCAGGCGTTGCTGCTAATGGTGTGCGTATGGGGTTTCTGCCGTTTCTACTTCTTTGCGTTCTATGTGATCCAACGGTGGGTGGATGACCGCTATCGCTTCAGTGGCCTCTTTGACTTTTTCCGGTATGTGATTTCTCGAAAGCCGAGAGGACAGTCTGGGGACGATCGCGAAGTTTGAAGGGTTGACGGTGCGGGCTTCTCAGGCATTTTGAGTGCTGGTTGCCAGAAGCCAGCACCCCCTCGCCCTATGATCGGAAAGCCATCCCCCCTCAGCCTGCGCCTCTGCCTCCTTGCTGCGATTTGTCTCAGCCCTGCGGGACGGAGCTTTGCGCAGGATTCAGACACTGGTGTGGCCCCGCTCGTGCTAAAGGCCGAGCCGATCAGCGATGAGCCTGCGGCACCGCCGAAGGTGGTGCCCAAGCCCGATCTCAAGGCCACGTGGCAGACGCAAAAAGAGGCGCGCACGCTGATCCTGACGATTCCTGCGCCACGTGGGCAGATCGTGGATCGCAACGGCGTCCCGCTGGCACAAAATCGTGTGGTCCATCACTTGGCGCTGAGCTTTCCCTTCATGAAGGATGCGACGAGGGAGCAGATCCTGGAGTTTGCGCATGATCGGATCGCCAAGGCCAATCAGATTCTCGGTAAGTCCTGGAAGTTGGATGACGAAGACATGGTGCAGCACTACCACAACCGCCGCTGGTTGCCGCTGGTGTTTTCCATTGAGGACGGACTGAATGTGGAGCTATCCACCGATCAGCAAGATCAGATCAAGCCGCTGTTGGATAAGGGGCTGGTGCTACAGCCGGCCTACCAGCGCTACTACCCGCGCCAGGATACGGCTTGTCACATCATTGGCTACGCGGGAAAGACGCGCCGACTCCCCACAGGACCGATCCAGGAGGGCGATCCCATTTTTGAAGAGCTGGAAGGTCGCGAGGGGCTGGAATTGACCTTTGAGTCCGATCTGCGTGGCACGGCCGGATCGGTGAACGTGCTCTTCAGCCCGGACGGGAAGCGCCTTTCTGAGGAGACCCTGCGCCGCCCGGTGCCGGGGCGGAACGTCGTCACGACCATCGATTACAACATCCAGAAGTACTGCGAGAACGCCCTCAAGAAAGGTGCCCGCAATGGCGGTGCCTACGTGATCATGGACATCCGCACCGGGGACATCCTGGCCATGGCCTCGAATCCTGGGTATGACCTGAACCAATTCATTCCCGGCATCCACCCAGAGGCTTTCAAGAAATTGCTCGAAGACAAAAAGCTGCCGCTCTTTGCGCGAACCTTTCGGGGGCAGTATCCGCCAGCGTCCACCTTCAAGATCGTGACCGCGCTGGGGGCACTCAACAGCACCAAGGTAACGTCCCGCACCAGTTACGTCTGCGACAATGCGCTGTCGATCGGTGACCGCGTCTTCCGCAACTGGAATAAGAACGGGGAAGGTCCGATGAACGTCATCACGGCCATCAAGCGCTCTTGCAACACTTGGTTTTACCAAGCTGCACTGGACGCGGGGTCTGACTCGATCCTGAATATGGCCCAGCACATGGGCTTTGGCGAGCGGACGGGCATCCCTCTCAATGCCGAGGCGACGGGATTTGTGCCCACCAATGCGTGGATGATGCAGCATGAAGGACACAAATTGTCCCAGGGCGATCTGGCGAATATTAGCATTGGCCAAGGGCGTGTTTTGGCGACACCGCTACAGGTCTGCCAGTGCATGGCTGCCCTGGCCGATGGGGTCGAAATGAAGCAACCGCGTTTGGTGAAGCAGGTCCAAGACGTGAGCGATCACGTCTTGATGGCCACCGAAGTGTCCGTGAAACGTCGCGTGGATCTGAACATGGATGATCGGGGCGTGGTGGTGAAGGGGATGGTTGCTGTGGTATCGGGCGACAATGGGACGGGTAGCGCTGCGGATATCAAATACGCCCAGATCGCGGGTAAGACGGGGACGGCGCAGTGGAAGCCTGCGGAGGACCGCAATCTCGCCTGGTTCACCGGATTTCTTCCCGCCAATAACCCCGTGTACGCCTTTGCGGTGGTGTATGAAGGATCACCTGGCGAAAACGTATCGGGGGGGAAGATCGCCGCGCCGATGGTGGCAGAGGTCTTCGAAAAGATCTTTGAAAAGGCATCCCCGGATGATCCACTCCTGCTGGCCATGAAAGACGTCCCGAAAGCGATGGAGGTGGATGAGGGGGAACGCGAAGACAGCGGCGAGGGCGCACCGCGTGCGGAACCTGTCGAAGAGGTCGCCCCCGCACAACCTGCGGAACAGCCGAAGAAGGGGCTGAAGGGCTTCTTCAAGAAGCTGTTTGGGAACTGAGCCGGATCAAAAGTCCCGGAAGGGGCCGCGCGGTTCGGCCTGATCCATTTCCGTCACCCACTCATCAAAGAGCCCACGCATTTGCTTCAGCAGCGCAGGCTGGGAGGAGATGAGGTTATCCTTTTCCCCGAGATCGTGTTCGAGATCAAAGAGGTATTCTTCCTTGGGCGTGCGGATCCATTTGTAGTGCTGCCAACGCAGCGCTTGGTCGCCCTGTCGGACCCAGGTCATGCGGTCGCGGGGGGAAGGTTTGCCATCGGCAATGACCGGCAGCATGTCGTAACCGTCCAGTTTGTGGCCCGCAGGTGCTGCCGCACCGGTGGCGGCGAGGACGGTGGGCACGACCTCGAGCGAGGTCAGGAATTCAGCGCTGACCTTGCCCGCAGGGATGCGCCCGGGCCACCGGATGATGCAGGGGACCCGCACGCCGCCCTCGAACATCTGCGATTTATGACCGCGTAAGGGCTCGTTATCCGCCCCGCCGGAGCCGCCATTGTCGGAGAAAAAGATGACCAGCGTGTTCTCTGCCTTGTGATGCTGATCCAACCAGTCGAGCACCCGGCCAATGTTGGCATCCATGCAAGTGAGCGCGGCACGGTAGTCGCGCTGACGGGCCTCCGGCGTGGGGGCGAGCGCCTTTTTGCCGTAGCGTGATTTTTCGATGAACTCACGCTCCACAGGTGGATACATCGCCTTGTACTCATCTGGGGCCTGCACGGTGCCGCGAATCTTGGGATCGAGGGCGGATGAGCCGTGGGGGGCATTGAAGGGGAGGTAGAGGAAGAAGGGCTGATCACCGGATGATTCCATGAACGAAAGGGCCTCCCGACCGAAAAGATCCGTGCAGTAGGTGCCCTTGTCCTCGGTGGTCGGCGCGTTATCGCGATACATCGACGGCACGCCGTAGCGCTCATGGGTGAAATAATCGATGCCGGTATTCACAAAGCCATAGAACCTGTCAAAGCCCCGCTGCAAGGGCAGGAATCGCTTCAGCGAGCCGAGATCCCACTTGCCAAAGATTGCCGAGCGGTAACCCGATGGCTTGAGCAGTGCGGGAAGAATGCGCTCCCTTTCATCCATGCCGCCGATCCGCTCAAAGCTGACTGCGTACTCTTCCGGCGGGTATTTGTAGCCAAAGTCAGGGGCCTCATTGCGGATCATGTCCGAGATGCCGTTGCGCTGCGGATACCGTCCCGTCAGAAAGGCGGCGCGGGAAGGGGTGCAGGCAGGCCAGGCGACATAGAAGCTGGACAAGCGGGTGCCTTCTTTGGCGAGCCTGTCGAGGTTGGGGGTTTTCAGGGCGGGGTTCAGGCAGCCGAGATCGTTGTAGCCTTGGTCGTCGGAGACTATTAACACCACATTCGGGGGCGCGGCGTGGATGGTTAAGCTGCTGTAGAAAGCAATCGCGGCGAGCAGGGAGGTCAGGACGTGGAGTCGCATGGAAAGGAAACGCAGCGGCTAGGTTCTGCTTTACACCCGGTTGTCCTAGGGCATGGATGAACCAAACCCATGACAAGACAAGAAAACCTCGAACTCTTCTTCCGCGGCGGCAAGACCGTCATCCTTCCCATTGATCACGGCGTCGCCATTCCCGTCCCTGGACTGGAAGACCCACTGGCCATGATTGAGCAAACAATCCCGTATGTGGATGGTTATGTGGTGAATCTCGGCGTTGTGATCCGCTCTGCCAACATTCTGGAGGGCAAGGGCGTCTGCCTTCGCACGGATGTCTATAATACCCGGACGGAAGGTCCCGGCGCAGGCACGATCAATGTCTTCGGCATCGAAGAGGCAGAAATGATCGGCGCGAATGCGGTGATGAACATGCTCTACACAGGTGGGGCCAATGAGCAGGTGAACTTCCAGGAATGCGCTGACCTGATCCGCATGGGCATGGATTCGGAGGTGCCAGTGATCCTCGAGGCACTGCCTGTGGGTCTGGGGCAGCCTGCTCACTACACGGTGGAAAAGGTGCAGTTCGCGGCACGGCTCGCGGCTGAACTGGGGGCCGATGTCGTGAAGGTGCCCTATCCGACTGGCGCAACGCCGGAGGAATTCCGCAAGGTCGTGGACGGTACCTTCATTCCAGTCATCATCCTGGGCGGCGCTGCGATGGGGGATGATGCAGGTCTTTTGAAGATGGTGGAAGACGCCATGACCGCTGGTGCCGCCGGGATCGCGATCGGCCGCAATGTCTGGCAGCACAAGAACCCAGCTTTGATCGCGCGCAGTCTGGCGGGCGTCGTCCATCAGGACATGTCTGCGCTGGAGGCATTGGCGTTGCTAAAGGAACCGCTCCGCTGAATCGAAAAGTCAGTGCCACTCGTACCGTTCACTGCATGATGAAAAGAAACTGGATCCTTATTTTGGCAGCACTGGCCCCGATCACGGGGCTCCACGCGGAACCACAGAACTTTGCTTTCGATTGCGAGGCCTGGAAGGAAGGTGAACCGCCAAAGGAGGACGTTTATGTCGTCGAAGGGAAGTTTGCGGTTGCCACCGTTTCAGGAAGTAAAGTCCTGCAAATTGATCCGGCGGAGTTGGTCGATGCGACGGCGCAGCTAGCGGTCTCCGGCGCTGGCCCATCAATGGTTCAGGCCAAGGTGTTTGCGAGCAAGGCCGGGCGCAGCTATCCGCGCTTTGGGGTCGGTGTGCATGGGATGAGCGGGCACCGCTTGATGATGAATCCGGCGCGCAAGGTGGTGGAACTCCTCAAGGGAGACGAGGTCATTGCCAGTGCCCCCGTCACCTGGACATCAGAGGCCTGGGTGCACCTGAAGCTGGAGGCGAGCAAGGGAGATGGGGATACCTGGAAGATTGCCGGCAAGGTCTGGGCCGCCGACGCCACGGAACCCACCGAGCCAACCGTGCAGGCCGATGATGCGAAACTGAAAGGGCAGGGGAAGGCCTCGCTCTGGGGCGCGCCGTATTCAGGCACCCCGATCCTCTTTGACGACCTGAACGTGCAGGTCGAAGTCGCCCCGAAGTAACTGCCGCCTTCTACAGATCCAGCATGATTTTCCCAGAACACATCGAAGCCATCGGCGATGAGATCGCGATACGCTGGAACGACGGCAGCGAAGATTACCTCCAGATGGAACGGCTCCGTGCCTGGTCTCCCAGCGCGGAAAACATGGGGGAGCGCGATCTGGTGGGGCGGCAGATCGGTGGGCATGACGGACCGCAGGCGTTTCCGGGCGTGACGGTGCGCGGCTGGAACAAGGTGGGCGGTTACGCCATCCAATTTCAATTCAGCGATGGCCACAACACAGGCCTCTACTCCTTCGATTATCTGAAGAAGCTAGGTCAAATGGCCCGCGAGTGACCCGCCGATCAGTTCGGCAACGCGACGACTTCAAGGCTTTGTTTGCCCTCGGTTTCGCGCAAAACCACGGCGTCTGAGCTGCCTAGCTTATCCACCTGAAGTGCGCCAAAGAGCGCATCGACAATCTCGATGCCCTTTGGACCTTGGGTGGCCTTCACATCGCGGCGTGGGGCGTTTTTGTTTGTCTTGGCCTCGTCGGCACCGTCCAAATAATCCATGTCCACCCGTGCTGCCCAGAAGGCACTGGGTCCAAAGAGGTTTTTCTGAAAACGCTGGGTATGCACCACGAGCCAATCTTTGCCGGACTTGTCCTGGTAACTAAAGAGATCCAGAGGCCGATTCCCGGAGCCGAGTTCGACCATGCTGACGCCCTTCACTTGGGCACCGCTCTGAATGTCATCGACCCGAAACTTCGCCACCGGCGTGCAGGCAAAGGCTCCGACGACAAACTGCCCCTCGTCGGTGTGGTAAGGGATGAAGCTCTGAATCGGTGCCTTGGTTTCCCAGCGATTGTGGGCCACATGGAAGGTCTCGGCACTGTAAACAGACGCTGTAGCACCGTGTTTGATGGGCACAGGCAGGGTGAAAATGCGGCTGGCGAATTCCTCATTGCAGGTGCCGCTTGCGAAGACCTTTTCCCCATCGAAAGCGATGTCGGTAATGTTGGTGACTTTGCTCGCTGTGCCCCCCGGTAACGTTACGCGAACCCAATCCAAGTCGGTCAGCGCCATGGGGCTGACCGAGCCTGTGGAATCGACTACGACCACAAGCACGGCATTGTCCGGCTTCCGCTGAACGGAAAGATAGATGCGCCCGCTGGCGGGATTGACCGCGAGATCTTTGATCGTGATGTTTTCCGCGGTGGTCCCAAGCCCCGCGGCAACGGTGCCCGTGACGTCGGCGACGGGTTTTGCTAGCTTGGTAAAGGGTCCGAGGTCGCCAGTGCGGACCGCGACCACACTGGCGGTAGCGGGTTCTGCCAAGAGGAGCACTCCGTCTTTGGCGAACGAGAGGGAACTGATCGACCGGATCTCCAGCCCGCCCTTTTGTGCATCTTCCAAAAGGTCGGCAGCTCCTGCGAAGGAGTGCAGCGTCGCGGAAGCGATGACTGTGAGGAGCGGGCGGAGATAGGTTTTCATAAGTTCTCTGGGTGCGGGTTACCGACGGCAGGCTTTGGTGTAAAACTCGTTGCCAACGCCGAGCGGCAGACCGAGTTCGCCGACGAGGTTGTAGAGTTGCGGTGTATCAAAGTACTCAGGAAGGCCCTCCGGTGTTTCGACGAATTTGTTGCAGCCGAAGCACATCTCCAAGACGGCCACGACTTGACCTTTGTCTCCGTAAAACACGAAGGCATGGTGAGGACGATAGCAAGACGTGCGCTTGATTTGGGCGTGGGAAACCGTGATGATCTGCATCAGATGGCTCACTTGGGCTGGACTGAGGGTGACGCCGTTCGGATCCATTACGCCCTTGTGCATCCGACCATTCACGAAGAATGACCCTTCGTCCTCCGCTGTGTAATCGTAGCAATACGCTTTAACGGTCTTGAAGGACTTCCCAGGCCAGTTGACCTTGGTGCCTGGTGCAGGAGAGGCTTCAGCAAAAACCCCTTCATAGACGGAGCAGGAACTGAGGGTGGAAATGATGCCGATGGAGAGGGCGAGAGCAGTGGATCGAAGGTTCATGGTGGTGGTTGGAACGAAAAGCGCGCTGGCAGACTCTTCTTACATCACCACGGCCTAGATCGTCAATCAGCGAAAGTGAACGCAGATCCCTATCAAGCTCTGCACACTTTGACGGGTGCTTCGTTGCGCTGCCCAAGGGCTGCGTCCGTGGAGGACTTACTCATTCATTTTCTCGACGAACTTATTCTTGGCGGTGTCGATCGAGGAGAAAGCGCGCTCAAAGATGGCCTGGAAATCGCGAGGATCCGCCAGAAAGGTCTCGTAGCTGATCCAGACATTGTCACTCTTTGTGTAGATTTTTGCGGATTTCGTCTCCGCATTGACCATGTCCACAGCTTTGACGACCTGAATGCGTTCCGTGGCGCTCTCGATGGGCCAAATATTGGCGAGGACGATCATGAAGAACTCTTGGTCCTTTTCATGCACATCGATGAAGTAGGTTTTGCCGCCCGTCTTAAAGCGCACATCTCCGTCGCTATCCACGCTGGGGTCCCATCCCTTTTTGTCCAGGAAGCGTGTGTACATCTCCCTCAATTCATCCCCGGTGAAGGCACTCGCCGGAAGTGTGGTGATGGCTTGGACGGCAAGAAACAACAGAATACAAAACCAGAATTTTGGGAGGGTTTTCATCGTCGTGCTTTTTAATTCCTGAAAAGCTGGTTTGCAAGTCCGATGAACTGACGGCGCTAAACTCTTCGCGCTGGGGCAGTTGGGTAGTTGGGTAATGCTTCAGAGTCCGGATAGTCGGCGGGCCTCTTTGACGAAGTGGATGAACTGAGCGCGTTCGGCACTCGGTTTCGATCCTTTGCCCTTTTCGGCAAGGGTCATGACGAGATCGTGGTCCAGTTTGCCAAGATCCGGGGTGCCACGAAGCAAGAGGCCCAGCCCGACCACGGAGGATTCGAAGATGAAGTCTTCGCGGGCCTTGGACCAGGGTTCTCCTTTGTCGAAGGCCTGAAGGTGGGAGTCGTCAAAGGGGCCGACCGTCTGAGTGGTGAAGCGCAGGGAGGGGATCGTCACGGTGGCGACGAGCTTGCCGCTGGAACGGGCACCCGAAGGTGCGGTGCCGTTCGGCACAAACTCATACCAAAGCGTCTGCGTTCCTGAGCTGCGGAGATCGTGGGAGGGCTGTTGGCGCTCACAAAGCAGGCGGTAGGATCGCACGTTGTTAGCGTCAAAGGCGACTGACAAGGGGTAAGTGGCCTCTTCTGCACGCACAGCGGGCTGGTCGGCAGGCAGTTGCACCACAACACGGAGGAGGCGGCGCTCAACATTCCAGGGGCAGGCGTAAACGTCGGCGTTCCAAGAGTGGATAAAGAGGTCGGGGGTGCGCTGGCGGGCGGTGTCTGTTTTGCCTGCTGGCTGGCCTTGGGCCATCGGTGAGGAAAAGACCGGGCCCTTAGGCTTCTTGGGCGAAGGCTTAATGTCTGCCGGGCGGATCATGATTTGATCTACCGCAGAACGGCTAGCATTGACGAGCGAAATGCCTGGTGCATGGGAAGTGAATCCCAAGGCGGAGATTCCTGCCGTAAGGTCAGCCGTTTTGAGCTCTGCGGGAGCAGGGGATGCTGCGACAGCGACAACGGGGGCGGTCGGTATGGCGGCCTCGGGCTGAGGAGTGGGTACTGTGGCCACCGTGACGGCTCGCTGGGGCTTTTCTGCCTCAGTCTTGCGGGTGACGGGTGCAGGTGTGACGACGGCAACGGTTGCAGAAGCGGGAATTGCGGCGACCGACGAGGGTGTCGCTTTGTTTTCTGGCTCCGTCTTGGCGATTGCGGCAGACTTCTGGCCTGGGGCGAATTCCCGACCCAAAAAGAAGGCTCCCGTGGTGAGCGTCAGGACAGCGGCAATCCGAAATAGCGACGCCCCGGCCTGTGCCCAGGGGGATGGGCGACGCTGCGTGATGGGGCGGGGCTGAAGTGGGGTGATGCGCCGTGGCAGGTGCGTCGGCTGGAGGACCTGCTGCCGCTGGGTGGCGGTGAGGTGGTAATCGTGCATGGGGGCACCGTGACGCAGGGCTTCAACGACGGCGGAGACTTCCGCCGCAGCTTCCCGCCACTTTGGCGACTGGTGGGATGGGTCATCAACCCAGGCCCCGGAATCGGGAGGTAACTCCCCCAAAACAAAGGCGGTCAGGTCTTGGTTGTCTGGATTCGGCGTGTTCATAAAAGTTTAGTTGAGAGAGTGGGTAGCGAGCTCCTTGCCAAGGAGTTCGCGGAGCTTCTTGATGGCGACGTGCATGAGGAAGCCGACGTTGCCGGTGCTGAGGCCAGTGATGTCTGCGATCTCCTGGTAAGAGCAGTCGTGTTGGAATTTGAGGCGGATAACTTCCCTTTGATTGTGGCTGAGACGATCCAGTAGCTGCCAGACCCGCTCATGCAATTCGTTGGCATCAGCTTCCTGGGCAGGATTGCGCTGTTCGCAGGGGGCTGCGGCCAGGAAATCCTCGTTGCCGAGCTCCAGGCGCTGGTCTTTGCGGAGGCAATCCAGGGCGCGGTTTCTGCAGACGGTGTAAAGCCAGGCTTTGAGGTTTTCGCGCACTTTGACGGGGTCGCTGAGGTACAGCCGCAAAAAGGTGTCCTGGACGACATCCCGCGCACGGTCAATATCGCCGCGGAGGATGCCGGCTGCATAGGCAATGAGGCTGCTTTCATGCTGTTCCAGGGCCTGTCTCACCAACGCAGAGGGTTCGTCCTGGGTTGGTTCGGCGGGCATGTTGTGAAGAGTGCACCGTTACAACGGGCGGGGAAGAAGATTATTAGACTCGTTGTGAATAACGTTCGCCAGGCAGGGCTGATAAAATGGGGGCTGCACAAAATGAAGTCAATTCTTCACAATGGTTGGGGTGGCATTTGGTGAAAATAGGCACTATGGTCCCTGCGCATGACTCCAACTGCAAAAGCAACCTCGACCCCACAACGTGCCGCTAAACAAGACACTGCCGCATGGAAGGCAATTGTGCTCAAATTCCAGGAACCGTCCGTTTGGCGGGCGACTTGGCAACTGGTAAACACCTTGGTCCCTTTCGCGGCCATCTGGTATCTGATGTATTTGTGTTTGAGTTGGTCCTACCTAGCGGCGTTTGCGCTGGCGGCCCTCAATGGCCTGTTTTTGATCCGAATTTTCATCATCTTCCATGACTGTGGTCATGGGTCATTTTTCAAGTCCCCGCTAGCCAATGATATTGTGGGGTTTGTGACGGGGATGCTGACCTTTACCCCTTATTTCCATTGGCGCTGGGAGCACTCAATCCACCATGCCAGCGCGGGATCGCTCGACCGTCGTGGTACGGGTGATGTTTGGACGATGACGGTGGAGGAATACCTCTCCGCCTCCCGCTGGAAGCGCTTTGCCTATCGGTTGGCGCGCAACCCTGTGGTGCTGTTTGTGATTGCGCCGATCTGGCTTTTCGTGATTGAGCAGCGCTTTTCATCTTCCAAGGCGAACCCGCGTGAGAAGTGGTCCGTGCGCTGGATGAATCTGGCGATTTTGGCCATGGCGGCCTTGATGAGCTGGTGGATGGGCATCGGCGCATACGTCATGCTGCAATTGACCGTCACGCTCGTGGGCGGCAGCCTGGGCATCTGGATGTTTTATGTGCAGCACCAATTTGAGGACGTGTATTGGGAGCGTGACCCGAACTGGGACTTCACCGCAGCAGCGCTGAAGGGCAGCTCGTTCTATAAGCTGCCCCGCGTCCTGCAGTGGTTCTCTGGCAATATCGGCTTTCACCACATTCACCATCTCAGTTCCCGTATTCCGAACTACAATTTGGAGCGCTGCCACAATGCGGACCCTCTTTTCCAGCAGGTGAAGCCGCTGACGCTGTTTTCCAGCCTGAGGAGCCTCGGTTATCGGCTCTGGGATGAGCAAAAAGGCAAGCTGGTCGGGTGGCGCGGCCTGAAGATGTATCGCCAGCAACAGCAGCAGCAGGAATCCTGAGCTTCAATGGACCGCCGGGCCTTGCGCCCTGGCGGTTACAACCGATAAAAAAAGCGGGTGGTCTTTCGACTCACCCGCTTTTCGTTTCGAGATGCTGCGCTGGACGCGGTGGTTTTCGGCTAGACCACGGGGCCGACGGTGTCTTTCCACTTTGCATGCCATTCGCGATACACAATCGGGGAAATCTCGCTGGGTTTGATCTCGCTACGGCCGCCCCAGAACACATTGGTGTATTCGAGTGGGATCCCGCAGGCAGCGAGGTGCGCATCGATCGCAGCCTTGTGCTGCATGATCAGGTCTCGGTCCGTTCCGTGCACGACGCCCATGATGTTTACATTGCCAAATTGAGGGCCGCCTTCGCGCCAGTAGCAGTGGGTCATGATCGGGTGGCGTCCGACTTCGCCGCCGCCACGCTCCTGCATCCCTTCCGGCACTTTCCAATGGAAAAGGCCGTTGAAGCGGGTGACACGGACGCCGGTTTGCGATGGCTTCACGTGCTCTAGGAAAGTAGAGAAGCGACCGATCACCCCTTTCTTGTCCAAGCCCTCAGCAACCTCGCAGAAGCGTTCGAGCGAGGTGTTGGCCTGTTTGGCCCTCTCTGCCCATGGTTCCGGTCCGATTTCTTCGGCGGAGAGCTCTCCTTTGAGGGCGAGAAGAACATTCCATTCTTCCTCCGTCAGGTCCGCGATGTTGGTGGTCATCATCTTCGCGGGTTCGTCTGCCTTGTCTCCCGGTTCGATTGTCTTGCGCCGCACATGGCCCACGCCCAGGGCAAAGATGCCGTGTGCGGGCATGAGCAGATATTCTTCAGCGCCAGTGAGGCGCTTCAGGACGTCAGCGTGCTCCTCCAGACTGTGGCCAGCGGGCACCTTCAGCGTCGTCCACAGCTTGTATTCGGAGCCGCTCACTTCACGATCCGTCGAGCGCAGGACGACGTGGCCGCTGAACGGGTCTTCTTTGAACATGAATTCGAAGGCGGCATCCAGTTTGTCACTGGGCACCTTCCATGCGACGAGCGAGCCCTCTGCCAGTTTGTTGGCGAGCAATGTCTGCCGAACCCGGCGGATGACTCCGGCGGCCAGCATGGCGCGGATGCGCTCCACGACTGTATCAAAGGGCACACCGCTCTGCTCTGCGATTGATTGGAAAGGATGCCGCATGAACCCGCGGATGCGGTCCTCGGATATGGTCAGGATGCGGGTGTTGATCTCGTCGGTATGTTCGGTGGGGATGGCGGTGGTTGCGTTGGCGCTCATGGGAAAAGAGTTCTGATGGGGGCAAAGAGAACGGGTTTAATGTGCGCACTCTTAGCCTGCTGGGCGGGGATGACAAGGGGGGCGTTGCGGATTGGCAGAATCGGGGCAGGGTGGGCCAAAAGAGGCGGACTGGCATCAGTCGCTCGCAAATCTTTGCAGAATTGAAGTTTGCACCGGGGCAAAAGCTGCCTTCTTTAGGCGGCCTTCGCGTTTTTTTTCGTCAAAAATCAATGCGGAGGCATGAAATGCTGGCGTCAGGCATGGACCCCGCTAGTATGGGTCAAACTCCAACTTCAACGCAAACAGACAGAGATTATGGCAGTGGTATCAAAAGGACTGGAAGGCATTATCGCAGCAGAAACTCGCCTCGGAGAGGTGAAGGGGGCGGAGGGTCGCCTTTATTACTGTGGTTTTGACATCGATGAATTGGCCGGGAAGGTCAGTTATGAAGAGGTCGTCTTCCTCCTGTTTCATCAGCGCCTGCCTAATCGCGCAGAACTTGACGATCTGACTACCGCCTTGCGTGCTGAACGTGAGTTGCCAGAGGGCGTCATCGCCTTTCTGAAAGGTGCCCCAAAGAAGGCCCGTCCGATTGATGTGATGCGCACCGCCATCAGCATGTTGGGCTGTTACGACACGATCCGTCATGACCTGACCATGAGCGAGCAACTCGCCACCGCGATCAAACTCGTCTCCCAGATCGGCATCATCGCCGCCTACTTCCATCGCTCCCGTCAGGGCCTCGAATTGCCGCCGGTCCGCAAAGACCTCAGTGAAGCAGCCCACTTCCTTTACCTGATCAATGGCGAGGTTCCTTCCGCCGAAGCGGAAAAGACGCTGGATGTGGCCTATGTGTTGCATGCAGAGCACGGCTTTAATGCCTCCACCTTCACTGCACGCGTCGTGGCCTCCACGCTCAGCGACATGTACTCCGCCATCAGTGCCGCCATCGGCGCGCTGAAGGGGCCTCTTCACGGTGGGGCGAACGAAGGCGTGATCCACATGCTGGAAGAAATCGGCAGCCCTGAGGCCGTCGATGGATGGGTCGCAGATGCCCTCGCTCAGAAAAAGAAGATTATGGGCATCGGTCACCGCGTTTACAAAGTGCTGGACCCACGCGCGCCGCACCTCAAGGCCATGGCCATCAAACTCAGCAACGAACTTGGCGAGGCAAAATGGATCCAGATGTCGGAGCGGATCGCGACGATCATGAAGGACCAGAAGGGCCTGAACGCCAATGTCGATTTCTACAGCGCCACGGTCTATTACAGCCTTGGGATTCCAACCGACCTTTTTACACCGATCTTTGCGATCTCACGGATGAGCGGTTGGACCGCCCACGTTCTAGAGCAATGGAGCGAAAACCGTCTGTTCCGTCCTCTCAGCGAATACGTCGGCAAGCCCTTCGGCCAGAAGGTCGTCCCGATTGACGAGCGCTAAGTGTGTTGGCGTAGTGCGCGTCAGAACCCTGGCGCGATCCGCTACTGGGACTGCCTCACTCCGTCGGGATGCGGTTCAGGGTGTAGTAGGCATCTCGGTGCCAGAGGGGTTGGCCGTCTTGGCCCTTCAGCTCTGGCAACTTGAATTCGTGAACATAGCCTGGCCGCAGATTGGCGACTTTGACGTGAATCTGGGTCCGGTCCTCCGAGAGTTCTGCCGAGGTGATTTTCAGGTCCTGGGGATCCATCTCTGGGCTGCCATACTTGGATTGATAGGTGTAGGTGTAGCTGGTTCCGCTGAAGGCTTCGCGGCTGACAGATGCCGGATCGATGGGAAGGGTGAAGGTGAAATTGAACCCATCTGTTTTTGCCTCCATCTTTGCGACCTCTAGCGGCGTCTTACCGGTCCACACGATGCGCTGGAGACCGAAGGGACGGTTCCCGGCGCTATTCCATCCGCGATTGGATTGGCCAATGACCATCGAACCATCGCCGAGGAAATGAATGCTCAGCGACGCGCATTGGAGGCCCTTGATGAAGGGGAAACAGGCACCTTGGAGTTCGCCGCCGACCTTTTCCAGGAAGACTCGATTAACGCCCGAGAGTACAAACTCGCCGACGAACATTTGCCGAGCAAAGGGGCCGAACTTCCCGCCCGTGCCATCGCAGCGAAAACCGGTGGGGCTTTGGCCCATCTTGACGTAGGGGAACCAGACTGCCGGGGGGCAGTAGCCGGGCACCTTCTGGATGGCCTCTGCCGTGGTGATGCCTTCAGGGAGCTTGCCGGGCGATTTGATCGGAGAGTTGGGCTGGCTCATGTCGCGAACCGCATCGCCATGCCCAAAAAACGCCCCTTTTCGGACATGGAGAAGGGGATTCGTCCCAAACCAGTTGCCTTGTTGGTCCGTCACAAAAACCTCGCCATCCAGATCGGTGCCGATGCCGCAGGGGCTGCGGAAACCTGCGGCCCACGGCTCCGGTGACGAGCCTGGAACGGTGCGCATGCACCAGCCACGCCACAGGGGGAGCTTTGCCTCATCGCCTGCGCCTTCCCAGCCTTTGCCAAGGCTGGCGTTGAGCGAGGTGTAAAAATTCCCCGCCTTGTCGATGGCGGGGCCGTAGGCGTACTCGTGGTAATTGCCGGACACGCCCCACCCAGTCGAGACGGTTGCGTATTCGTCGGCCACTCCATCCCCGTCTAAGTCCCGGAGTCGGGTGATTTCCGCCCGTTGGGTCGCGTAAAGAGCACCCTCGTGCCAAGCCAAGCCGAGAACCTCGTGCATCCCAGAGGCGAACTTTTTGAAGCCGACATTCTCCGTCGTGGCTGGGGTTGCTTCGGGGTGATCCAGCATCCATACCTCGCCTCGGCGAATGGCGACGGCGAGGCGTCCATCCGGTAGCACGGCGAGCCCGCTGGCCTCCATGATGACGTTTTCTGGGAGTGAATAAGTCAGGATGCGGTAGTAGTCGGCATCTTCCACGGCGTGACCGATGGCGGTCGTGATGAGTAGGCCCAGCGCGAGGGCGCATTGTTGCAGTCTTACCATGACAGAATCTCCTTGGTTTCTTGGCCGTCGATGTTGATGAGATGCTCGAAGCCCTTGCCATCTGGCGTGGGGCGCAGGGTGTCATCGACGCGCTTTCCATCCTGCTGATACCAGAAGGTGGGCACGCCGTCGCGATTGAGGCGATACCCGCCAAAGGTGCGTTGTCCCTGCGCTGCGGGCATTTCTTTGACGTCGGTGCCGAGCGGTTTGATGGGCGGCATGGCGCGTTCCTGCCAGTTGCTCATGGCATCTAGAAAGCGGCCTTTCCATACGATGACCCAGCGGCTGGTTTTGGCATCAAAGGCTGCGTTGAGGCCACCCGGAAAGCCGACGCCGATGGCGTGCGTCCCGACTCCCTCGATGAAGCTGCGGAAGACGATGGGCCGCTGGGCCTCGTCGGGTTTCAATTCAAAGTCGGTGGCGGAAAGCAGGCCCTCTGGGAGGGGCTGGCCATCCAGTTCGCGTAGGTAGGTCCAGATGCTCTCGATCTCTTGGTCCGCCTTTTTTCGGCCCATAAAGAGCGGCGGCATCACCGTGCCGGGCTGGGTTTCCTGTGGGTTCAGGAGCAGTTCTTTGAAAAAGGCGGGGCGCAGACGTTCTACGGTGTGGGTCAACCGCAGGACGGGTGGGCCAAGGGATTTGCGATCCTTGAGCCCGTGACAGGCTACGCAGGCAAGTCCCGTGGCACCCATCAATTGTCGGCCAGATTCTGCCCGGTGATGCTTTTCGAGCCCCGAGACATTGATCTCCACCGGTTTGGCGAGCGCGTCTGCTGATTCCAGCGGGGCGATAAGCGATTCCGTCTGGGCCTGACCGAAATTGGGCATGCGGGTATCGATGTACGGGCGCACGCTGCCATCTTTGCCCCAGAGGATTCGCTCCAGCCATTCACGAGTCAGTTTGCGACCGATGCGGTCGAGCGATGGGGGCAAATGCGCCAGTTCGCCGAGCGATTCTGCGCCGGGATCGTTGACGTGAAAGTACTGCGCGCGGGGTTCCTCTGGGCCGCCTTTGCTATCGCGGTCGTGGCAGGCGTAGCAGTTCAACCGCATCATTTGCCAATCAACGGTCTGCTGCGCGGTGAACGGGGCCGGGGCATCCATCTGCACTCGTTGCATGGCGAGTCGAAGCGCGCGGATTTGCAATTCCTTAAAGTCGTAGCGTGGGATGCCGCTCTGGATCTTGCCAGACAGGCAACCGGTCGCTGCATCGGCCTTCAGGGCAGCGAAGGGTTTCGCGGCCTGTTTGGGCATCTCCTCCCCAGTTGTGTGGCAGGCGGTGCAGCGGCGGGAGATGAAAGCCTCGCGACCTTGGGCGACGGTTTGCGGGGGGATCTGGAGCAGGGCTCGCTCGTCCATTTTCGGTGGGAGGCGGCCCGTGTGGAGATAGGCGGCGATGTCGGATGCTTCTTGCTCCGTCAGGCGCATCGAAGGCATCCGGCCAGCGGGGCGGCAGGACAGTGGATCCAGGAGAAAATGCGCCAGCGATTGGAAATCGTAGTCATCTGCGAGAGCGATGGGCACAGAGGAAAGGCCGGGCTTTTCCAGCAGAGCATCGGCGGCGACCTTGGCGGGGCGGTAGTCGGAGGCTGGTTCGTGGCAGGCGACACACCCGACCGTGTGGTAGGTTTCGCGTCCACGCATCGCATCGCCCTCTGGCAGCGCGGCTTGATCTTTCTTGAGTGATGCCAGGTATTGGGTGATCGCCTCCACCGCTTCGACATCGCCCTCTTCCCCGGCAAAGAGCCCTGGCATTTGGGTGCCTTTTTTTCGCGATTGGGGGCTGCGGATGAACCGCCAGAGGCTGTCTTCGTTTAACCGATTGCCCGCCGCCGCCAGGTCTGGGCCTGGCTTGGTGGGGAGGCGATCTTTCCATGCATCCGGCATCGTGTGGCAGGCGGCGCAATTGAGCTCCGCGATCAAGAGTAGCCCACCATCTGCAACGAGTTCGTCTGGATCTTCGGGGATGTAGAACTGGTCAAAGTTGAACACATGCGCATGATCCACCGGTTCCGCCTGGAGAGGGTGGGAGTGCAGTGGATCCGCGCTGAGGAACACTGCCGCAGCGGCCAGCGCCCAATAGCGAATAGCGGATGCCGAATGCCAGCGGGGCACGGGGGTGGGGATCACAGTGGAGGCCATATCAGCATTCGTCATTCCGCATTCAATTTCTCAGATCCCCATCTTGGCGCGTTCAGCGTCGAGGGCCTTGATCCAGGGGCCGATGAAGTGACCGCTGTCATGGTAGGTGCGGCCGGAATACATGTGCTGATCGATCACACAGGGCTCATTCACGTAGATGCCTCCGCAGATTTCGAGGTCAAATTTGCACTTGGCGACGGTGGCCATGCGCAGGCCTTTGACGATGTCGGCCCGGGCGGGGATCTCCACCCCGTGGCAGACGCTGGCGCAGGGCTTTTTCTTTTCCCAGAACCACTTGGTGATGCGAAGGAGGTCGGCATCCTCCCGGATGTACTCAGGCGCGCGCCCCCCGCTGAAGAAGATTCCGACGTAGTCCTCGGGATTGATGTCCTTGAAGGCGATGTCTGCATCGATGGAGTAGCCTTCCCACTCCTTGGTGATGGTCCAGCCGGGTTTGACCTCGTGCAGCACCATTTGGTACTTCCGCTTTTCAGGGGCGGCGACGATTGGCTTGTAGCCACCTTCGATGAGGCGGTAAAAAGGGTAAAGAGTGTCCACAGTTTCTGTGGCGTCACCGACGATGAGGAGGACTTTGGCTTCTGGCATAGGTTTTGGAGTGGTGGGGTTGAGATTTAGAGACTTGCGACGATTTGATCAAGCGCTTCGCGTCCGTGAACCATCTCGGCAGTGGATTCTGCCAAGGTGGGCATGATGGGGATGCCGCGTGGGGTCGGGTGCATGAAGATCTCGGTCGGTCCGGTAAAGTTGATCTGCTTGAGTGCGGCCAAAAGGGGCTTCCAGTCGAGTTTGCCACGGCCTGGCAGTTGCTGGATCTCTTCCTCTTTTGGCATGGGTTTCATGCAGCCCATGCCATGTTCCCAGGCATAAAACAGCGTCAACTTCTTGTCGCACTGAACGATCAGGTCTGCCAGGAGTTTTGGATCCTGCGGCAAATGATAGGGGGCCAGTGCGATGCCGATGCCAGGGAGGTCGCGAATCGCATCTGCCAGCCAGCGCAGGGAGTCCGGGGTATCGATGAGGTTATTGACGTGGTTTTCGATGCCGATGGTGACGCCGTTTTCTGCTGCCAGGGCGGCGTGAGGTTTCATCTTTTCCACGAAGCTCTGCACGTTGAGTTTGAGCTGTTCCGGGGAGACCTTGTAATCGCCTGCCCCCCCGGTGACGATGAAACTCCCGCCGAGTTTTTTCACGACGCTGATTTCGTCTGCTAACTTAAACGGGCCCAGATCGTAGCGGGTCGTGCCACCAAACCCGATGCCTTGCTCCTTCAGCATCTCCGCAAATCGGTCATGTCCGATGCTGTCGAGTTCCTCCCGCTGCGTTCCATGTTTTTTGGGCCAAAGCTCAATGGCTGTGGCCCCAGTCTTTTTGACCTCGTGTAGGATGTCCGCCAGCGGCAGGCTGCCATAGATGGCGGAGGCCAGCATGTAATTCAGCTTCCACGGCACCTCCGCAGAGAGGGCGGGGTAGGCTGCGATGGCGGAGAGGGATTGCAGGAATCTACGGCGGTTGGTCATGCGGAAGTAAACGATGGGTGTGACCGGACTTCATTCAGACTTTGACGATGCGTCTTCAGGTTTTGCGGCGGCCATGGCTGCTGGGTGGATACTCTGCGGCACCGCGCCGGACTTGGCTGACGTAGGGACCATTGCATGAAGTTACTTTCCTCTCTGGTGCTGGTCGTTTTTCTTCTGGCCAGTCTGAACGCCTGTTCAAGCTTGCCAAATCCGAACCGTCCCGGCTCGTGGGCGGAAACGGCTGCAAAACCGCTCCTGGCCCAGGCGGCTCAAGTCGCCGGGAATCCCTGGACGCGATTGCGGCGGGTGGAGGTCGGCTTTGATGGGGAGTGGACCCAGATCGTCAGCAAACTCCAACCGGAGTTGGTCGATGCGGGGTTTCGCCAAGGCTCGACGGAGGTTTATGCGCCGCGCCTGGCAAGGGTGGAGCAGCATCACCAAGGTCCAGCGGGGATGAAGGAGGTGCTGCGGACGCCAGACACAGTGACCGTGAGCTTCAACGGAGTTCCCGCGACAGATAACGTCAGGCTGGATGCTGCGGCACTCGTCGCGGACGCTTACACCATCTTTGTGTTTGGGGCCGACTATCTCCTGGCCAGGGGCCAAGACTGGCATGTGCTGGACGGTGGACCCGTGGCCATTGGGGATGATTCTTGTTGGCTCGTCAGTGGGACTTTAAAGCCAGGCATCGGTCGCTCTGCGGAGGACAAGGTGATTGCCTGGATCAGCCAGCGCAGCCACCACCTCCGCCGGATCCAGTTCACGCTCAACGGCTTAGAATCGACCGCTGGGGCCGATGTCGATGTGACCTTTGACGACTTCCGACCCGGCCCAAAGGGGACGACGTTTCCCCGCCATTTTGTCGAAACGGTGCATCGCCCGCTCCACATCAAAGCCCACGATTGGCGGATGCTGAGCCTGAAAGTGGATTAACGGGCGGTCGCAGTTCGTTTGCGGCGCTCATTCGCGCGTTCCCTTTTCCGGCGAGTGATCCTCGGGTTCGGTTGCGTATTGGTAGGCTGATTGTCGCTGTGATCCGTTGGTCCTCCATCTTTTCCCTGCTTGCTCTTTCTGCCGCGTATCCTCAAGGATGCCCGCCGCAGATTGCTCAGGTCTGTGTGGAGTGTCACGACAAGGAAGTCACCAAGGGTGGCCTGGACCTGACGGCCTTGTCTTTCGATCTGAGTGTCCGCGAGGTGCGTGATCAGTGGATTCGCATTCACGACCGAATCGAAAAAGGGGAGATGCCACCAAAGGCCGAGGACTTACCTGATGGGGCACGGTCCAAATTGGTGCAATCCCTGGCCTCGTCCATCTACGACGCGGACGCTGTGGACGTGGTCGCACACGGTCGTGGTCCATTGCGGCGTTTGAACCGGGATGAGTATGAGCAGAACCTCCGCGATGCCCTGCGGCTCCCAGATCTCGACATCCGGGACATTCTGCCAGAGGATCGCGAAGGGCATCACTTCAACAAGACGGCGGAGATGCTGGACATGTCCCGCGTCCAACTGGCTGCTTATCTCGACGCAGCGGAGACGGCACTGCGGGCGGCGATGGTCACAACCCCTGCGCCACCGGCGGTGACAAAATTTCGCGCCAGTGGCACGGATCTGTTTCCATCGAGCACCACGTTTGGGGAGCAGCAGGCGATGTTTTTTGCCAAAGACAACCAGGCCATCAGTGCGGCGGTCGCGAACGACAAGGAGTCGCGCTATGATCCAGGGATTGAGTTGGCGCTCTTTCGCTCCGCTCACTGGCCCTATTTCGGATATCCAAGGGGGTTCTTGGCCAAAGTGGCGGGAGAGTATCAGGTGCGCTTTTCAGCGAGAGCAGTCCTCCAACAGGCTGACTTCAAGCTCACCGCAGCGACATGGCCTGTGCCGATGACCTTCCGTGCGCGAAAGCCTTCGGGCCCGGATGTGTCCGGGGATGTCCGGGCGACAGGGGGCGTCATGGACGTTCGACCCGATGTCGCCATCTATGAAACCCGCATCCAGTTGCGGGTGGGGGAGACCTTTGAGTACAGTTTGCTGGGGCTGCCAGTGCCGCTGGCCCGCAACGTCAAGGGCGGACCGCCAACGTATCGTTATCCGCCGTTTCCTGAGGGCGGGCAGCCAGGGGTGGCGTTTCAATGGTTGGAAGTTCAGGGGCCATTGCCTCCTGATTCGTGGCCGCCGGAGTCCCATCGGGTTTTGTTTGGTGATGACAAAAGCACGGATGCCCAGGGGCTCCTCAGGCAGTTTGTAGCGGCGGTTTCGCGTGGGCCGATTGGGCACGAAGCGCTGGCAAAATTTGATGCGCTGATTCAGAGTCGGCTGAGCGCAGGGGTGCCTTTCCGGGAGGCGATGCTGGCCGGTTACCAGGCCTTCTTGTGCTCGGGGCATGTCCTCTACCTTCGGGAGCCGCAGGGAAGGGCTGACCCCTTTGCTGTCGCTTCTCGGCTATCTCATTTTCTGACAAATTCACGTCCGGACTCTGAGTTAATGGCTGCGGCGGAGGCGCGGACCATCGGCGAACCGGCGGTGTTGCGGTCGCAGACAGATCGGCTGATGCGGGGGAAGGGGCTGGATCGATTCATCAAAAACTTCACCGACTATTGGCTCAACCTCCGCCACATTCGGCGCGACGAACCTGACATCCGTCTCTACCCCGAGTATCGATTTGATGACTATCTCGTGGAATCCATGGCGGAGGAAACGCGGGCGTTTGTGCGGGCGCTGATTGAGGAGAATCTGCCAGCGCGGACGCTGGTCCAGGCGGACTTCATTTTTGCCAATGACCGACTGGCCACCCATTACGGTTTGCCGCCTTTGACGGGATCCCAAATGAGAAAGGTGAGCCTGCCCCAGGGCAGCGCCTTGGGCGGGTTACTCACGCAGGGGGCGATCTTGAAGGTGACTGCCAATGGCACAACGACGTCTCCCGTTGTTCGCGGGGCCTGGATCATGGATCGAATCATCGGGCAGCCCCCACCCGCGCCGCCGACCAGTGTGCCTGCTGTGGAGCCAGATATTCGTGGGGCAAAGACCATTCGTGATCTGCTGGCGCTTCACACGACGTCTAAGTCCTGCTCAGGCTGCCATGCGCGATTTGATCCGGTGGGATTAGCCTTGGAGAACTTTGACATTCTTGGCGGTTGGCGGGCGCGGTATCGGGGAATGGAGGAAGGGGATCGGGTCACGGGCATCGACCGAGCTGGGCACGACTTTGCCTACACGCTCGCGGCATCGGTGGATCCATCCGGCAATCTGCGGGATGGGCGTCGGTTCGAAAGTATCGGTGAGCTGCGCGGACTTTTGGCCAGCGATGATCGGCAACTTGCGCGTAATCTGCTGCATCAACTCACGGTGTATTCGACCGGTGTGCCCGTTCGTTTTTCGGATCGTCGTGAGATCGAGGCGATTTTGGATCAAAATGCGGCGACAGGGTATCCCGTGCGTGACTTGATTCATAGCTTGGTTCAGAGTCGAATCTTCCTTGGAGTGCCCCGATGACGAATGCGCCTTACATCGCCAAAAGCCTGACGCGGCGTCGCCTACTACGCGGTGCTGGTGCCGTGCTGGCATTGCCTTGGCTTGAGTGCCTACAGCCTGTTTTTGGTCGGGTTACCCCTCCTGCGGCAGCGCAGCGGATGGTGCTCATTTCGAACAACTTGGGGGTCCTCCCCAAACCGTTCTTTCCGCAGTCGGCAGGGCGGGGGTATGAGCTCTCGCCGTATCTGAAAGAGCTTGCGGAGTTTCGGGAAGATTTCTCCATCTTCAGCGGCCTGTCTCATCCTGACGTGACCGGTGGTCACAGTACGGAGAACTGCTTTTTGACGGCAGCCCGAGGGCCGACCAAGAGCGGATTTCGCAATCAAATCTCGCTCGATCAATTCGCCGCAGAAATGTTGGGGCAGGTAACTCGTTTTCCGACTCTGAATCTCGGCGTCAACATTGATAAGGCCAATCGCAGCCTTTCATGGACTCGGGACGGCGTGATGTTACCAGCGGAAGATCGAGCGCCGGCCTTGTTCCAGAAGATGTTTGTTCAAGGGGACGCGGCAGCGGTGGCCAAGCAGATCCATCGTTTGGAGCAGCGCGGCAGCATTCTAGATACGCTGATGGAGGATGCGAAATCTTTCAGTCGGGGCCTGGGGAGTGATGATCGGACGCGCATGGATCAGTACTTCACTTCCGTCCGCGAGGTCGAAGATCGGCTGCTAACGTCGCGGGAGTGGGAACTGAGGCCAAAGCCCCAAACTTCCCTCCCTGAGCCCAAAGACCTGACGGATAAGAAGCTCTTCTTCCAAAAGTTTGAGCTGATGCTGGCGATGGCGCAGCTAGCGATCGAATCCGACAGCACGCGAATCGTGACGCTCATGGTGGATGCCTTTGCGACGCCAGCCTTTCAGCTTCATCCCGACCAGAGCACCACCGATGGCTATCACAATCTCAGTCATCACGGCCAAGCGGTCGAAAAGGTGCGCCAACTCCAGGATGCGGACCTACAGCAGATGGCCCTGGTGAAGAAACTCCTGCGCGGCTTGGCGGATAAGCCGGAAGGGGGCGGGCGATTGCTCGATCACACAATGGTGCTCTACGGCAGCAACATGGGGGATGCGAACACGCACGATAACTCCAATCTGCCGATCCTGCTCGCTGGCGGCGGATTCAACCATGGTCAACACCACGTCTCCAAGCGCGACGACAATACGCCGCTTTGCAATCTCTTCGTCGCGATGCTGCAAAAGTTAGGCTGCGAGACGGAGACGTTTGGGTCGAGCAGTGGCATCGTGGGGGGCATTTGATGGGTTGGCCGAGTTTGAGGGGAGGAGACTGCGACTCTGAACGGGGGTGGATTTCTCTGTTCCGGCTGGGTTCGATGCCTGATGGGGCGGTGAAATTGCGAAAACAGGGCGCTGATATGGCCTTTTGGGGGCATGAGGGCTCGAAAATGACGATTGCGCCCCTGGATGCTTGCAAGGTGGGTTCGCCAGACTACTATCGCAGCCGATGTTTCGCAGAATCCTTTTTGCCTCAGCACTCTTGGGTGTGGTCTTGATGTGGATGTCCGGCGGTGTTTGGGCTCAGTCGCCCCAGCCTGCCGGTCCCGCACCAGTCGTCACCCCCTCACCCCAGGTCACCTATCCGCCTGCCGTTGCGCCTGCCGCCGATCAGCCGAATCCTTTTGGGGACTCGCTGACCTTGCAGGGATTCATCAAGAGCACCGGAGTGATGGCCTATCCGCTGATTGCCCTGTCAATGGTGGCGCTCTTTCTCATCGTTCTTTACACCTTTACGATCCGCCAAGGCACGGTGGTGAGCGACTCGTTCATGAACTCTGCCGATTCCTCAATCCGCAAGCAGGATTACCTGGGACTGCTGGCCATCTGCAATCGGCGCAATGAGTGCATCGCGCGGATCACGGCCAAGACGCTGGACTTTGCCACTCGCAATCCGGCGGCAAGCTTTGAAGAAGTCAAGGAGGTCACCGAGGCAGAGGGCAACCGCCAGTCCAGTCTGATGCTGGCCCGGATCGCCTACTTGGGCGATGTGGGTGCGGTGGCACCAATGCTGGGCTTGCTGGGAACGACGTTGGGCATGATCACGACCTTCCACGCGATTTCGAGCAAGGAGTTTGGTGGCTCCAACCAGCTTGGCCTTGCCCAAGGGGTTTCCGAGGCGCTGCTGTGCACCGCCTCTGGGCTGGTGATCGGGATTCCAGCCTTGATCTTTTATTCGATCTTTCGCGGTAAGGTGAACCGTCTGATCTCCGAAATGGAGGCAGCCACGACGCACCTCATGGCGCTTCTCGCGGTGCAGTACAAGCGTGCTGCACGCGCCGTGGGTGGTCGTCCGGGGGCACCGGATGGGCAGGCAATGTGAACTTTGTCTCGCTGATCCAAAGTCTAAACCCGCCGCTTTCTTCCGATGAATTTCCGCAAGCAACACTCCATTGAACCGAGCCCGATGCAGTTGGCACCGCTGGTGGATGTGCTCTTCCTGTTGGTGATTTTCTTCGCAGTGACGCAGCATTACGCCCGTCACGAGACGCTGATGGATGTCAGCGTGCCTGCGGCGGAGACGGGGGTGGACAAGCCCGCGCGAACCGTGGGGGAAATCATCGTCAACATCAAGGCTGATGGTGAAATCATCGTCAATGGTCAGACGCTGACGGAGGCGGAACTGGAGGTGAAACTGAAAAACATCGTCTCGGTGTATAAGGATCAGGCCGTCATCCTCAGAGGCGATGTCGCCGTCAAATACGACAACGTCATGAAGGTGCTGGACACCTGTCAGAAAGCGGGGATTTGGAACATCGCGTTTGCTACCGTGAAGCCTGAGGACGCGCCACAGAAGTGATTTTTGAATAGACACATGGGATTTGGTTTCACATACAGTCGCTGGCGGCACCAAAAGGTGGCTGTGGTGTTTTGCGCAGGGTTAGTCTTGGGAGTGGCGGGGCTCCAGGCGCAGCAAACTCCCCCACCGCGTGCACAGGTGGTCGATGAAGAAGAGGTGCCTCGGGCCATTCCGGTACAGCGTCCAGGGGCACTGGTGCCTCGGCCAGTGGTTGTTGAAGACGCGCCGACCGCCCCTGCTCCACCCAAGGGGCCGGACGAAGATCTCTACGCCTACGGGTCGCTGCTCTTTGAGCGTGGCGAGTGGCAGATTGCGGCGCAGTCATTCGCCCAGTACTTGCAAAATTACAGCACAGGACGGCACGTTCCAGAGGCTCTTTTCCGCATCGGTGAATGCTACATGAAGCAGGACCAAGTAGATGCGGCCGCGCGCTACTATGAAGAGGTCGTGAGCCGCTACCCGAAGTCGGAAGGCGCACCTTCCGCTGCCTATCGGTTGGGGGCGACGCGCTTCAATTCAAGGGATTTTGCGGATTCAGTAAAGTTTTTCAAGTTCTGCGAAACCCAAGCCACCAATCCGCTGGTAAAACTCGCCGCTACCTACAATCGCAGTCAGGCACATGACATGCTGGACCAAAAAAAGGAGCAGATGGCAGCCTTGCAGACCGTCATCGCGGTGAAGGACAACAATCCGTACCGTGAATCCGCCTTGCTGACCCTGGGGCGCAGTCTTTTGAAGGACGATAAGGTGGATGAGGCATTGAAGATGTTTCAAGATCTCATCGCGACGACCAAGGAAGGCAAAATTTTAGCGGAGGCGAGTGTGAATGTAGGCGTGCTGCTTTCGGAGAAGAAGCTGGATGACGAGGCGCTGAAGCACTTTGAAAAAGCCCTGGAATTGCCGGAGACGACCACAGAAAGCCGTGGTGTGGCGCTCGTCGGCATCGTGCAGTCGCTCTACGCCAAGGGAGATTACAAGGGAGTGGTGGAGTGGTACAACCGCAACGCCTCCGTTCTGCCGCCCGGGGAAAGTAGGCCCAAAATGCTGCTGCTAGTCGGGAATGCCCATCGCATGAACAAGACCTATTCCCGTGCGGTCGAGGTGTATCTATTGATCGAGCAAAATCACCCAGATTCAGATCAAGCTTTCGAGGCAGGTTATTGGAAACTGTATTGCTTTTATCTGTTGGATGATCGCGATCTGGGCAATTTTGCATCGACGTTTCTGGCTCGTTACAGTAAGCGCTATCCAGACCATGAGTTTGTCTCCCTGGCGGCACTGATCCGCGCGGACTTCTATTTCAATCAAGGGGACTACCCTGAAGCGGCGAAGAGTTTTGTGGAAGTGAAGCTTGATAAGATCCCTGAGAAGTTGCGCTCAGGAGCGCTATTCAATCAGGGCTATGCGCAGGTGGAGGCAGAAAAGTCCCAGGATGCGATTGCGTCCCTAACTCTTTATTTAACGGATTACGCCCAGCCTGCCATGCTGCCGCGTGCACTGGTTTACCGAGGGATCGCCTATCGAAAGGTGAAGGATCTGGTCAAGGCACGAGGTGATTTTGAACGCGTCAATGCGGAGTTCCCAAAGGGCGACGAAGCTGAAATGGCGCTGTATCAATTGGCCCTGATCGCCACAGAACAGAGAGATGTGGCGGGCATCACCACTTGGTATCAAGCTTTGGTGGATCGCTACCCGGATAGCAAGGCAGCTGCGCAGGCCTGGTTTGGCATCGGGCGGGCTCAGTTTGAGCAGAAGCAGTGGTCCAAGGCTCTGCCTGCACTGGAGGCTGCGGTTCGGAAGAATAGCAAAGACTACCTGGATAGTGCCAATCAGATGATCCTGCTCTGCCACTACGCGAACGAAGACGTCGAAGGTTTGTCAAAAGCCATCGACGCCTACCGTGGCGCTAAGCAAGAGGCGAGCGTTCCCCCCAATGTTCTGGGCTGGCTCGGGCTGACGTTGTTCGCCAGAGATGACTTTGCGCGATGTGCGAAGTATCTGAAATTGGCTTCAACACCGGAGGAGCCTCAGAACACCCAGCCGACCATCTGGAAGGTGCTGAGCATGGCCTTGGTGGAGCTAGGGGATTTCAAAGAGGCCGCAGAAACGGTGGAGCATTTTTTGGCCGTCACACCGCCTAGCGATGAGCGTGGCATCAGCCTGCTGACCAAGAGCAAGGCGCTGCTGGGTTTGAAGGACTATGCTGGAGCCAAGGCCGCCACCCAGGAGGGGCTGGGCTTCATCAAGGCTGGGAAGCGGCAGGCACAGCTCATGATGCAGGAAGGTGACATCTTGATGGCGGAAGCCCGGGACTTGATGGCTGCGGGCGACACCAATGGTGGAATCAAACTCTTCAACGAAGCGGCCGGGAAGTACATTGTCCCCAGTCAGTTGATCGTTGATCCGGAGCTCACGCCCATGGCTCTATTCCGTGCAGCTGAGGCGCTGGTTTCAGCCGGGGAGAGAGCTAAGGCCGAGGAGTTCGTGAAGCAACTCAAGGAGAAGTATCCCGAGTTCGATCCCAAGAAGTATTTGGAGCAGTAACCGGCAAACCGGATGGCCTGCCGCTCTGCATTAGGGCTTGGTCAGGATCGCGTTCAACACCTTGCCGTCTGCCGTGGGCATCTCGATGCCCAGCAGGCGCGCCATGGTGGGGGCTAGATCAATGTTTTGGATGAAATCCACTACCGTCCCAGCCTTGATGCCTGCCCCGCTAATGACGCAGCAGCCATAAAGATCTGGGTTGGTCTGGAGGTAACCGTGGCTGCCTTTCGGGCCGTCTGTTGGCGAAATATCTGCGGTGTCTGCGAGTGAGTCTGCGAAGCTGTAGCCGTCCTTTGCGCTGAGGCATAGATCGGGTTCGCGTGGATCCTTATCCGCCGTTTGGTGGCCGATGCGTGAGGCGAATTCGGCGGACGGAATGACAGCCTCCACGCCTTCCATTGCGGCAAGTTTGGGCGTGATTTGGGCGATGATTTTGTCCCGATTTGCGGAGTCCAAGACATAAACAAAACAGCCGCCGCCTTGGGACATGGCGTAAACGGGTGAGTCTGGCGCCAGGGACTTGCCGAGGGCCGCCGCTTTGACGAAGCCCTCCCGCCGAAGCATGGCATTGGGGTTGATGGTCTTTGTGTAGGTTATAAAACCGTGATCTGTGGTGATGACAAAAGTCGTCTTGTCGCGGATGCCCGCTTCTTCCGTCGCACGCACAAGGTCTGCCACGCGGTTGTCCGAATCGTTTGCGGCCCAATAGGCCTCGGCGCTTTGGCGACCTGTGGCGTGTTCGAGTGAGTCGAGGCTGACCAGGTGGATGGCTAAGAAGGCTGGCTTTTTGGTGCGGATGATGTGCTGCGCCAACTGTGAATACATGTAGTCGCGCTGAGGTTTGCCCGCGTTACCCAGCTTGCACCACTCCATTTGTTTTTCGATGGGGATGCCGATTTCGCGGGCTTCCTGCAACAATTGGGGAGTTGAATACTTTTCAAAGAGCTCCTGGTCAAAGACATCGGGCACGGTCCAGTCCAAGGTCGGTGCACCCCGGGAGGCGGGCCAAATCACTCCCGCCGTCGTCATGCCCGCCTGCTTGGCTAGGTCGTAGATGGTGGGTGATGTGACGATTTCTTCCTTGTTGAAGATTGGATCGGGAATCAGTGGGATCTTTTTCCGCTCGGTGCGGTCAAAGTAGTCGTTGCCAATGACGCCGTGTTTGCCCGGTTGGACGCCAGTGACGAGGGTTGTGTGATTGGTCCAGGTAACGGTGGGGTAGCTGCATTCCATGCGCTTAGCGCGCGCGCCGCTGGCGGCCAAGGCCTTAACCGTGGGCATGTGGCATTTGGGATCTTCAAAGTAGTGATGCGCCCAACCATCGATGCTGACGAGGATCACATGTTCTGCAGGTCCTGCGGCCTGACTGGTGGTGGCGATTGCAAGTGCGATGAGGGCGAAAGATCGGAGCATACGGAATTGAAACGCTCTCCGGCGGCGATTTTGCGCAGCCACGCGGCAATCAAAGTTGGATGAAACTTGCACTGGCGACGCTACGTCTCTGACATTCCCAAAATGAAATCTCTCCTTTGCCTTTTCGGTCTCTCGCTGGCGACATTGCTGAATGCTGCTGATACCTATTTCCCACCGCCCGATAGCGAGGGCGGTTGGCGTGAGGCTAAGGATGAGAAGTCGGCGCGGGAGCTCGCCGGAGTGGATACATCCAAGCTCGAGCCCGCCTTCACGATCACGGATCGATCAACGCAGAATGGCGGACTGGTCGTGGTAAGGCGGGGTTATTTGGTTTTTGAGCGCTACTTCGGAAAAGCGAGCCGCGATGCCAATCCCGATATGGCCTCGACGGGCAAGGCCTTTTGCAGCATTGCCTGTGGCATCATGCTCAATGAGTTCAAAGAGAAGATCCCTGAGGGCCTCGATACCTTCGTCTTTACGGAGAAGTTTTTGCCTCAGGCATTCCCACTCAACGATCCACGCAAGGCACAGATCAAGTTGGGGCAGTTGCTAAGCATGAGCGCTGGCTACTGGGGTGAAGGTCAGACGCCCAGTGGCATGGTGATGGGGAAGGCCCAGCCTTTGAAGCCGGTGAAGGGGCAGGACATCCGTGATCTCGACCGCTCATCATTGGCTGTACCTCTCTGGTGCGCACCGGGAGCGGGTTACTCGTATTCATCGCCATCACCTCACATCGCCAGCATCGTGCTGCGCAATGTTTCGGGGATGGAGCTGAAGGACTACATCAACGAGCGGTTGGCAAAGCCGCAGGGGTGGGGCGCTTGGAACTACTGCCTCCAGCGGGGTGACTTCCTCATGCCCCATGCCAATGGCGCGGGTAGCACCGCTTTGCATGCAACCGATGCACTGCGCTTTGCCTACTGCCTGGCGCACCATGGCGTGTGGAAGGGGCAGCAATTGGTGCCTGCTGACTACATCAAAAAATGCCAGTCCCCTTGTCCTTACAACGTGCACACGCCCTTCAGTCTTCAGTTTGAAAACAACGCCGATGGCCACGTCGCAGGTGCCCCTCGCGATGCCTTTTGGAAATCAGGTGCCGGTGGCTTCTGTCTCTACATCGTGCCGTCGCTTGATCTCGTGATCTACAAATTGGGCGGGAAAGACGGTCAATACGATGAAAAGCTGACCGGCATCCCGCAGCCGCCACCGACCAGTGATCGCAGCAATTGGGCACCGATCCCTGCGACCGGTTTTCATGAGGGAACCCTAGGTGGCCAAGCGCTCTGGCGCGTCCTCGAAATGGTCTGCGCTGCGGTTCGCGTTGGGGAGTGATCGACACCTGTTAGGCTATAAGGTCCCGGATCAGATGGCCGTGCACGTCGGTCAGGCGGCGGTCGAGGCCGTTGTGTCGCCAAGTGAGTTTGGTGTGCTCGATACCGAGCAGATGCAGAAGAGTCGCGTGGATATCGTAACACGTGGTGGGGTTGGATCGGTCCAGCGGCTTGTAGCCCCACTGATCACTTTCGCCAGCCGTGACGCCGCCTTTGATCCCTCCGCCACAGAGCCAGTTGGTGAAGACATAAGGGTTGTGATCGCGGCCCTTCCCGCCCTGCGTGCTGGGCATGCGGCCAAACTCGGTGGTCCAGAGAATGATGGTTTCATCCAACAGACCCCGCTGCTTTAAGTCGAGAATCAGTGCGGAGACAGCCTTCGCCATGCCCCATGCCAAGGGGCCGTGATCGCGTTCGACGTCTTCATGGCTATCCCAGTTCCGGCGCGGAAAACCGTTATCGTTTCCGCTCCAGATCTGCACGAATCGCACCCCGCGTTCGAGGAGCCGACGCGCGGCGAGGCACTTGCGCCCCATGTAGTCCGCCTCCTCTTCGGCGTTGATTTCTGTGGGCCAGACTTTGCGATGCTCTTGGATGCCATACATCGTTTTCATCGCATCGGTTTCTTTGCTGATATCGAGCGCTTCCGGCGCTGCGAGTTGCATCTTTGCGGCGAGTTCGTAGCTCTTGATGCGTGAATCAAGGCGGGCATCGTCCGCCCGACTATGCTGGTGTTGGAGGTTCAGTTTCTCCAACAGGGCATACCCTGCGCGGTCCGACTTAGCGCTGATGTATCGGCCGATCTTGTGGGGAAAAAGGTCGCTGATCGGTGACTCTGCGCCTGGATAGATGATCGTGCCAGCATGTTGCGAGGGCAAAAAAGCGCTGTCCCAGTTCTTCGGTCCGTTGGAGGCAAATCCTCGGTGGTCCGGCAATACAACGAAGGTGGGGAGATTGTCGCTGAGCGAGCCCAGCGCGTAGCTGACCCAGCAGCCCATGCCGGGGAAGCCCGGTAAATTGAAGCCCGTGGCCTGGAGCAGGGTGCCCTGGGAATGCACGCCAGTCTTGCCGACCATGTTGTGCACAAAGGCCATGTCATCCGCACAGGCACCGAGCGGGGCGACCACCTCGCTGAGCATGCGACCGCTCTGGCCATAGGGCTTGAAGTCCCAGACGGGCTTCTTCCACGGGCCGAGTCCATTTTGAAAGGCCTCCACCTTCTCGCCAAAATCGGCCTCTTCTCCGTGATGTTTGATGAGGGCGGGTTTGTGATCAAAGAGATCGATGTGGCTAGCAGCGCCGCCCATGAAAAGCTGAATCACGCGTTTGGCCTTGGGGGCCGCCACTTGGGCCGGATGCGTTGTTTCCGCAGCACCCAGCGATGCAAGCGCGAGCGTGCCAAAGCCTTGGCCTGCGGACTGGAGGAGTTGGCGACGGGTGAGCATCATCAGTCAACAAAGGTGAATTCGTTTAGGTTGAGGATCACGCGGCAGGCGTTTTCCAGACCATCGTGCTGCGCATAATCGAGAAGCGGCCGGAGTTCATCCACCTCAGGCACGCGCGCGGTTGCCAAGACAAATGCCCGGTGAACTTGGGCTTCCAGGTCGTTCGCCTCCTTTTTGACTCGCTGCGCAAAGTGCCCAGCCATCGCTACGGTGAGGCCGTTGTTCATCATGGCGAGCGCTTGCAGCGGGCTGAGGGATTCGTTGCGTTTATCGACTCGCATGGATGGGTCAGCGCAGTCCAAGACGGTCATGAACGGCTGCTGCTGGCTGCGCACGATGAAGCGGTAGATGCTGCGCCTGTGGCTCTTGGGATCTTCGGGATCGTGAAGCTGATACTCGTAGTGCGGGCTGTGCTGGGGCTTATCGATCACAAAGTCCTGGTAACTGGGGCCACCCATGGAGAGATCAAGCTTGCCGCTCACGGATAAAATCGCGTCGTGGATGCATTCGGCATCCAGCTTGCGCCGGTTCTGGTGGGAGAGAAAGACGTTGGACGCATCGAGCCTTGCCGCGTCTTCACTGGCTGTCGAGTCTTGCTGATAGGTCTGGCTCATCACGATGAGCTTGTGCAGCCCTTTCAGGCTCCCCTTGAGGTCATCGCGAAAAGTCAGCGCCAACCATTCGAGGAGTTCCGGGTGGGAAGGTTGCGCCCCCATGCGACCCAGGTCGTTGGCGGTTTCGACCAGACCCCGGCCAAAATGGTATTGCCAGATGCGGTTGACGATGCTGCGCCAGGTCAGGGCGTTGTCTTTGTGGCTAATCCATTTCGCAAGCGCAGCCCGGCGGCCAGATTCGTCTTCGCCATCGACCTTGAACGGGAGATTGAGCCGCTCTGTCAGTGACGCGATGGCATTCGGCGCGACCACTGCGGCCGGGGTTTTGAGGTCGCCGCGTTTGAGGACGCGGATGATGCGTGGGATGCCACTGGTGCCTTTGAAGCTTCCCGTGCCAGAGTGGACGGCACCTGCATACACTTTTGCGGGGACGGGAAGTGCCGATAGGGCCTTGAGTTTCGTCCGTGCTTCTTGCAGCCGTACTCTTGTCGCCTGATCGGCCTGCGCCAGCATCAGTGAGTCGCGCTCGCGAATCAATTTTTGCTTGTCCTCTTGGCTGCGAGACTCTGGCGCGAGGCCATCGGTCAGGTTGGTCTTTCTCCAGCGTGGAGGGCTTTCGATGGAGTCGAGTGCCGCCACCGGTTTGCCCTCCGCCAAGTTCTTGCCGCTGGCGTCGAAGACCTGAAGCTCTGCCAGTGCAAAGATGTAGTCGTTCTTGCGTGGTGCCAGTTTCACCGCTGTCACCCGCACGTATCTGCCGACGGTTCCCTCATCCTTTGCGCCACCTGTTTCAAAAGGAGTCAATCCCGGATTGGCGAAGTCGTTCATGAATGTCGCATCGTGCTTGCGCCAAAGAAGGGTCACGCCTGTCTTGAACTCTGGATCATTGCTGCACTCCACCTTAAATCGGACGGGGAACCCAAATCCACCGCCGATGCCACCGTAGTCGTCATAGCAAGGTTTGAGGGAGACTTTCTCAATCGTTGCACTGCTCCCCAGATCCACCTGCACCCACTTGACTGCGTCTTGTGTGTTGGCGATTTGACTGTGGTACCCGTAGTCGGGTTTTGAGTTGGGATTGCCTGTTTTTTCCACGGCGCTATCGATCCGACGCGATAGCGAGGTGTAGGCATCCCCGGCTTTCTTTTTTAATGGGGCCTCGATTCCGGAGATTAGGTTTTGCAGCGCAGATTTCTCCTTCTGCTGCGCGGCAAATTTTTGCATCGTGGCATCGTCTGGATAGTAGTCCACCTCGGTGCGGTCAATGGCGGCAAAGACCGCCTGTAACGAGTAATAGTCGTCTTGGGAGATGGGGTCGAACTTGTGATAGTGGCATTGCGCACAGCCGATGGTCAGTGAACAGAAGGTGCCAAGGGTGTTTTGCACCATGTCATCGCGGTCCAAGTGACGGGCGATCTGGCCATCGAGCTTCGTTTCAGGTACTTCAGCATGACCAATGTAATCCCACGGCCCAGCCGCGATGAAGCCCAATGCTGTGATGCCGTCAGTCGTCCCTGGATACAGCACATCACCAGCGATTTGCTCTTCAATGAAGCGCGCGTAGGGTTTGTCTGAATTTAGGGCGCGAACGACATAGTCGCGGTAAGGCCACGCATTCATCCGTGGTTTGTCTTTGTCGTAGCCGTGAGTCTCCCCATAGTGAACGAGATCCAGCCAATGTCTTGCCCAGCGCTCGCCGTAGCGTGGGCTGGCTAGAAGGTCGTTCACCAGGCGCTCATAGGGCAGGGCTGCGTATTTATCGATGTCCTGTGGCGTCGGCGGCATGCCGATAAGATCGAAATAAAGTCGGCGAATCAGTGTGCGCTGATTGGCCCTCACTGCGGGCTTTAGGTTCTGCTCTGCCAGTTTTGCATGGATGAAGGCATCGATGTTATTCTCCGTGCCTTTGGCTTTCGTCAGAGGTTTAAAGCTCCACCAGTCGAGTCGATCCACCACCTTCGCGACATCCACGCCGTCCGGCCAGATTGCGCCCTCATCCACCCAGCGTTTCAGCGTATCGACCTCTGCTTCGCTCAGTCTGGATTTTGGCGGCATCTGCGTCTTGGCGTTTGTGCTGCTGACAAATTGGACCAGGGGACTAGCGCTGCTATTGCCGGCCACCACATTGGGGGCGTGTTCTGCGCCGCCCGTCAGAGCCACGGATCGGACGTCCAGTCGGTAGTCGCTCTTTTGCTTGTCCGGCCCGTGGCATTCATAGCAGTGCTTCTCAAAAATCGGGCGGACATCACGGACAAAATCCACGGGCGCGGCTGTGGCGCTAGCAACGAAAAGGAAAAAGGTGGTCCAGAGATATCGCATGTCGGGGAACTTGATACGGAAATGGGACACAATTTCTTGTGCCAGCTTACGGTTGGTGCAGTGCCCAGAGCTGCTTCATTGTGGCCAGGTAAAGGACGCCATTTGCGGCCGTGACGGTGGCGCTGATGGGGGCCTTGAGTTCAAGATTCGTGAGGACCTTCTTCTCGCGGCCGGCAGCAAGGATGCAGAAGTTGCCCTTGCGTGTGCCCAGATAGACCTTCCCATCAGCAACCATGGCGGAAGCCCAGAAGACGCCGTTCATTTCGTGAACCCACACGTTCTTGCCAGTGGCCGCATCAATGCAGTGCACCATGCCATCGGCATCGGTCGCATACACCAGTCCGTCCTTCACAGCGGCACTGGTTAGCGTGTGTTTGCCCAGGGGGTAGCTCCAGATTTCGTGACCGTCGGCGGGGTTCGCGCACTTCATCCACGACTGGTTCTTTCCCCAAAATACATCGCCTCCACCCGCGATGAAGAGCCTGCCCTCCGCGATCACTGGCATGCCATAAATGTTGCTCGGCCCTTCCAATCGGTTTGTGGTAAAGCGATGCACCATCGTCTTCGGGGCTTCGGGATCAAGGTCGTAGCTCCAGCGTTTGCTCAGCGCGACGACTTCTCCCGTGGGGCTGTTTTTCTCCAGGGGATTGAAGGCATACGTGATGCCGTTCCCGCCGCAGTAAAAGAGCGTGGGCCTGCCATCGATCTCTGCAAAGCTGGGTGATGACCAGGTGGAATGAAAGATGTTGGGCGCGATCTTTTCTTCTTCTCTTGCGAGATAGCGCCCCGTGTTTTTATCCACCACGATCAGGCTTGGCGCCTTGGGGCGGCGGATCAGGCGATGCGTATTGTCCACTCCGGTGCCGGTGTTGACGTAGAGGTGATCGCCCAGGATCAGGACGGAGCTGTGGGCACCATCGTGGCACCAGATGCCGCAGGCTTCCTTCATGTCTAGCATCCACACAATGTCTGCGTCGAGTGGTCCCGGTACTATGGCGGGCTCGCCGCGCAGAGCGAGATGCTGGCCCTCGTCCTGATAAGGGCCATCGTTGCCATTTGCCATGCCTAGCACGTCCAGGCAGACCAACTCGCCGCGATTGGTGACGGTGTAGGCGCGGCCTCCTTCCACGGTGGCTTCCGAGGCCATGCCGGTCTCTGGCCAGTCGAGGTATTTGTCGTCTTCGAGCTTTGGAACGACGAGTTGCCACAGCAAGTGCCCATCGTTTTCATCCAGGCACATCATCACGCCTCGATCACCGATGTGCTTGGGGTCTCGCGGATTGGAATTGTTCGTGCCGATGAAGATGCGACCTCCTGCAATGATCGGAGTGGAGTGGGTCTGCGTGCCGAGATCGATCACCCATTTCACGTTTTGGTGCGTGATGGGATCAAAGGTCGCGGGTAAATTTTTTTCTTCGGAGACCAAATTCCGAGTCCATGCCTGGCCCCATTGGGGCTGGTCAGCGGCAGCAGCGGCGATGGGGAGGATGAGAAGGGCGATCCGGAGGAATGACATTGAGGTTCAAACGTGGTTGCGACGCAGAATCACGCGATGAAGTCGGCTGTAGCTTCATAATCTCAGGGTATGAACTTCAGAGTTAGCTAGCATTGGTCTTTCCCCTTCGATGGGTCAGGATGAAACATCATGAAAATCACAGTTCGCAGATCCAATGAACGCGGTCATGCTCAGCACGGCTGGCTTGATTCGTATCACACCTTCAGTTTCGCCGATTACTACGACCCCGCTCACATGGGTTTCCGCAGCCTGCGGGTGATCAATCAGGACGTCGTCGCCCCAGGGGCAGGCTTCCCGACGCATCCGCACAGCGATATGGAAATCTTTAGCTACATCCTGCGCGGTGCGCTTCAGCACAAGGACAGCATGGGCAATGGTCGTGTGCTCTTGCCGGGGCAGATCCAACTCATGAGCGCTGGCAAAGGCGTGACGCATTCAGAGTTCAATCCATCCCAGACGGAGGATGCGTCCCTGCTACAAATCTGGCTGCGTCCCAGCGAGCGTGGTTTGACGCCGAGCTATACCGAATGGCACCCAGATCCCGCTCGTGATGGGGATACCAAGGTGCTAGTGATTTCCCCCGATGGTCGTGACGGATCGGCAACGATCCATCAGGATGCCCAGATCTACCGTGTGCGCCTGGCGCCGGGGGAATCTCTTTCTCACGAGGTGCGGCCAGGACGTGGCCTCTGGTTTCAGTTGATCGAAGGAACAATCACGGTGAATGGAGCGACCCTCCAAGCAGGCGATGCCTTCAGCTCTGAAGATGTCGGCACTTTTTCAATGACGGCAGGTGACAAAGCAGAGGGACTGCTCTTTGATCTCCGTTAATCTCCCAACCACAAAACGCGTAACTCATGAAACTCATCACTAACATCGTCGGCGGCCTTCTTGGGCTGCTGTTTATTGTCTTCGGCGCCAACTTCTTCTTCAAATTCATCCCAATGCCTGCGGATCCATCGGCAGCGGACGCCCCCCACAAGCTCTTCATGGCAGCTCTCTTTCCAACGGGCTACTTAGCCTTTGTGAAGGTCATGGAGATCTTGGGCGGACTGCTGGTGGCAATGCCCAAGACTCGCAACCTGGGTTTGCTGATCCTGGGGCCGATCATCGTGAATATTCTTTGCTACCATATCTTCCTGGTGAAGGGCAAGACGCTCTTTGATCCCATGCTGATCGGGATCTGTGTGATGGCGGTTTTCCTTTTGTTGAGCGGTCGCAAGGCCTTTGCGGGATTGTTGCGTCGCTAAGATCGCCCATCCTGCCGGAGGCGGAAGAATGTCGCACCAGTGGACGTTCTAAGGTCTCGTGATTCGGTCCTACCTCATTTTCAGTGCCCTTGCCTTGACCCTCCCCATACGGGTGGCCTCGGCAGGGGCACCTTCCGTTGAGGAGGGAAGGGGGCACTGGGCCTTCCAACCGCTGTCAGCGGTTCGGCCCCCGGAGGTAAAAGATATGGCCTGGGTGCGGAGTGACGTGGATCGATTCGTCCTGTCTAGGCTAGAAGCGGAGGGGTTGCGACCATCGCCCGAGGTTGATCGGGCAACTCTGATCCGCCGGGTGACGCTGGACCTCATCGGCCTGCCGCCAACCCCAGAGGAGGTTGCTGCCTTTGTTCTGGATTCAGCGCCCAGGGCTTATGAAACGTTGATTGATCGTCTGTTGGAAAGCCCGCTGTATGGGGAACGGTGGGGCCGCCACTGGTTGGATCTGGCTCGTTATGCGGATACCTGCGGCTTCCACAATGACTTGGATCGTCCTCACGCGTGGAAGTACCGCGACTACGTGATCCGCAGTTTCAACGAGGACAAGCCGTATGCGAGGTTCATTGCGGAGCAATTGGCTGGCGACGAGGTGTCTGGTGCCGATGAGCAGACGATCATCGCAACGGGGTTCTGCCGTAACGGCCCTAGCAATGATGACAACATGGGCAAAACGCCGGAGGCCCTGGCGCAATATCATGCGGACCAGATGGACGATGTCATTGCCACGACGTCCAGCGTGTTTTTGGGGCTGACGGTCGGCTGCGCACGTTGCCACGATCATAAAACCGATCCGATCCTTGCGCGCGACTACTACAGTCTGTTTGCCGTATTCAGTGGCGCGGAGAAGCTCGGGATGGCTAAGCGCGCAAAGGAGGCAAAGGACCCTGGGGTGATGGCCTTTGTGGAAGGGCCATCCGCGCCGCCAAAGACCTTCATCCTGCAACGCGGTCTGGCGGCTAGCCCAGGGGAGGAGGTCGGACCCGCAGTGCCTGTCGTGCTGGCGAAGGGGGCGATGCCATTTCCGAAAGTGGCGGGTAAGACCTCGATGCGTCGATTGTGGCTGGCGGAGTGGATCGGTGCGACCGAAAATGCACTGACCTGGCGGGTGATGGCGAACCGAGTTTGGCAGCATCATTTTGGGGCTGGTATCGTGGCGAGCCCGAGCAATTTTGGCTTCACTGGCAATGCGCCGACACATCCTGAACTGCTGGACTTTTTAGCAGCGACGTTGATCTCCAACGGTGGACGCCTCAAGCCGCTGCATCGGATGATCCTCATGAGTGCGACCTATCGCCAGTCGAGTCAGGCCGCGAATGCGCAGGCGCTGCGGGTCGATCCGGGGAACGAACTGCTATGGCGCATGAATAAGCAACGAATGGAGGCGGAGGTGCTGCGCGACAGTATCCTCGCCGTCAGCGGTAAGCTGAATCTCAAGCGCGGCGGTCCCGGCATCAAACCGCGTATTCGGGCCGAACTCCTGGATGCGAGCCAACGCAACAAGTGGCCGACCATGGAACGCGAAGGACCTGAACAATGGCGTCGCAGTGTGTACATTTATGTGAAACGGCAATTGCTGATGCCTAGCATGGAGCTCTTTGATGCACCGACCACGACGGATAGCTGCGCGATGAGAATGGAGAGCACCGTGCCGACGCAGGCCTTGGTCTTGATGAACGATGAGTTCGTAGAGGATCAGGCAGGCTTCCTGGCGGAACGCGCTGAGGCAGAAGCTGGGGTGGAGGTCGCGGAGACCGTGGACCGCCTGTTCCAAATCACGCTGGGTCGTGGGGTAGATATGAAACGGCGGAGCGAGGCGCTGGAGTTTGTGAGGCAGCGGGAGGCGTTGTCGAGCCGCCACAAGGCGCTAACGGATCTCGCGCATGTGCTGTTGAATAGCAGTGAGTTCGTCTATATCGAGTAGTCCCACCCAAAACCGCATGGCACCCTTTTTGACTCGCAGACACATCCTCCAAAGTGCTGGTGCTGGCTTTGGCGGGTTGGGCTTGCAGTCGCTGTTAGCCGCTGATGGTGCGCTGCATTCGGCCAATCCGATGGCCGCGCAGGTCGCCCAATTTGCGCCGAAGGCGAAGTCGGTGATTTTTCTTTTCATGTATGGTGGGCCATCCCATGTGGACCTCTTTGATCCCAAGCCTGCCTTGGCAAAGTATCATGGGCGGGCGATCCCCGTGTGGAAGAAAGAGGATGCCTTTATGGGGGGCAAGACAAAGAACGTGGCGATGCAGAGCCCGTATCGTTTTGCAAAGCACGGGCAGTCCGGCATCGAGATGGCAGAGCTTTTTCCAAATCTGGCGCGTCATGCGGACGATCTCTGCGTGATCCGATCAATGCATGCTGAAAGCAACAATCATGGCCCTGCGCTTTTTCAGATGAACACGGGTTTCATGCAGGCTGGCCGTCCTAGCATGGGTTCGTGGGTGACCTATGGATTGGGATCCGAAAGCGAGAACCTGCCCGCGTGTGTGGTCCTGCTGGATAAACTTGGCGCGCCGGTGAATGGTGCCTTGAACTGGTCCAACGGCTTCATGCCTGCCGCGTATCAGGGGGTGCCTTTTCGCAGCAGTGGGGAGCCGATAGCGTACCTACAGCCCCCAAAAAATGTGAGCGTGAGCCAGCAGCGGGCTCGGCTGGATCTTTTGCAGCGCTGGAATACCGAATACGCCGAGGCGAACCCGGCGGAGAGCAGCCTAGCTGCGCGCATCAACTCGTATGAACTGGCCTTCCGCATGCAGATGAGTGCGACGGAGTGCACGGACCTGAGTGCGGAGCCGGATTGCGTGCGCAAGATGTACGGCCTGGATGCGCCTGTGACGGCTCACTTTGGCCGCAACTGTCTATTGGCCCGTCGTCTCGTGGAACGCGGGGTGCGCTTCGTCCAGGTTTATAGCGGTGGCAACGAAGGGCCCAAGGCCTGGGATGCGCACGATGACTTGAAGAAGAATCACGACCTGCATTGCGCAGAGACGGATGGCCCCATCGCGGCTTTGCTCGATGATCTCAAGATGAGTGGGATGCTGGATACCACGCTGGTGGTGTGGGGCGGCGAGTTTGGGCGGTCGCCCGTGGCGGAAAACGGCAAGGGCCGCGATCATCACCCGAAGGGCTTCACAATGTGGATGGCGGGCGGTGGCATCAAAGGTGGACTGACCTACGGAGCGACCGACGAATTCGGTTACAGCGCCATCGAAAACCGCGTCTCTGTGCCGGATCTTCATGCCACGATTCTCAATCAGCTTGGGCTCGATCACGAGCGCCTCACGTACCGGTTTACGGGCCGCGACTATCGCCTGACGGATGTCAGCGGTGATGTGGTGCGGGACATTTTGGGCTGAATGCGGTCTGGGGCGCTTTCTGGTTGACAGAAGAGGGGTTTTTGCGCCGATATGTCTTCCTCTTTATGAAGAAATACAACGTTGGAGTCATCGGATACGGTTGGGCGGCGGGTGCCCACATTGCAGCCATCAATGCCACCACTCAGGCGCAGGTCACGGCGGTCTATTCATCGCGCCCGCTGGATGATGCCGAGCTTTCCGCAAAGCATGGATCGTCCATTAAGAGCTACCAGAATCTGGACGAGATGCTGAACGATCCAGACATTCACGTGGTGGACATCACCTCCTACCCCAGCCAGCACCGCAATCAGGCAGTCGCTGCGGCCAATGCCAAGAAGCATGTGATTCTGGAAAAACCGATGGCCAACTCGCTGCAAGAAGTCCGCGAGATCGCTGCGGCGGTAAAGGCGAATGGCGTGAAGGGCTGTGTGTGCTTTGAGTGCCGCTTCTCTGGCCAGATGCTTTCGACAAAGGCGGTGATCGAGGAAGGTCTTCTGGGTTCCCTACATTATGGCGAGGTCGATTATTACCACGGTATTGGGCCTTGGTATGGGCAATTCCGCTGGAATGTGGGCAAGAAGGACGGCGGTAGCGCGCTACTGACGGCGGGCTGCCACGCACTGGATGCCTTGCTGATGTGCATGGGTTCTGAGGTGGAGAGCGTCTCCAGTTTCTCGACCAAGTCCGCGAGCGAAATCTTCAAGCCGTATGAATACAACACGTCCAGCGTGACGATCCTAAATTTCAAAAACGGCGCAGTCGGCAAGTGTGCCGCGATCGTGGATTGCCTCCAGCCCTATTACTTCCACACGCATTTGGTGGGCAGTCATGGCAGTCTTTTGGACAACAAGTTTCATTCATCCAAACTCGGCACCGACAAGTCAAAGTGGTCAGAACTTTCGATGAAGATGCTGGATAGCGGTGATGTGAGCGATCACCCCTACGAGACCCAGTTCCAGGCGTTCTTTGATGCGTTGGATGCTGGCACGGACATGCCTCTGACGAGCATTGCGGAGTCGCTGCGCACCTTTGAGGTGGTCTTTGCGGCTGACAAGAGTGCGGAACAAGGTGGTAAACCGGTGAAAATCGCTGATCTGGCCTAACCGTCATGCCTGCCGTCCTCGCTGTCTTTGCGCATCCAGATGATATTGAATTCGTCGCAGCTGGCACCCTTTTGCTGCTTCAGGAACGTGGCTGGGATATCCATTACATGAACCTGTGCACGGGCCACGGTGGCTCCGTTCAGATGGATGGCCCTACCACGGCGCGGACTCGATTGACAGAGGCCCAGGAAGCGGCCCGCATCCTGGGGGCGACCTTTTACCCGCCGATCGTGGATGATCTGGAGGTGACCTATCGCGTCGATCTGCTGCGCAAGGTAGCGGGCGTCGTCCGGCAGGCCAAACCGAGCATCGTGTTGACTCACTCGCCCAGCGATTACATGGAGGACCACATGCAGACGAGTCGGCTAGCATCGACCGCGGCCTTCAGTCATGCGATTCAGAATTTCGTGACGGATCCGCCAACGGATGCTTTTGGTCATGATGTGACGGTGTATCACGCGATGCCGCACGGTCTGTGCGATCCCTTACGTCGGCAAATGCGGGCAGGCTTGTACGTCGATACCGCTGCAGTGCATGCCCGGAAGCGCCAGTCCCTGGCCGCTCATGCCAGCCAAAAGGATTGGCTGGATGTGAGCCAAGGCATGGATTCGTACCTGGTCTCAATGGATGAGGCGTCCCGTGCCGTGGGGCGACTCTCCGGCGTTTACGAGTTCGCAGAAGGCTGGCGCAGGCACCTGCACCTGGGCTTCAGCACCCGCGAGATCGATCCATTGCGGGATGCTCTCAACGGCTGCTGCGTCGTGGACGAGGTTTACGAGAGAGAGCTCCGCTGCGTGACGAGTGACTAGGGTTTGGGGGACGATTGGTCTGGAGGGCGGCTGCGGGACTGGCTGCATGGCTGGCTCGTCATTGAGGATATTGGCCCAGGACGCTGCAGAGATTCTTCTCTGTACAATTTCGAGCTTGTCAGCGTATCCCTGAATCCGCTAGGCTTACGTTTTCCTCGGGATAAAATCCCTGGCTTCGACCCATCACTCCAACCCTATTCATGAAGATCCAAAGAACCTCCTCCCTGCTGGCGCTCGCCTTCTTGGCGCTGCCAGCGCTGTCCCTGAACGCCGAGCAGGCGATGCCCGTCCAGCCCGGTGGTAAGCTGCCTGGCGATGTCAAAGTTGCCTTGGTCAAAGTCGCTGATGACCTGGCGGAACCCGTCAGCGTCGCTGCACCCAATGATGGAACGGGCCGCTTGTTCATTATTGAGCGTCCTGGGGTGATTCAGATCATCAAGGATGGTAAAAAACTGCGCCGTCCGTTCTTGGATCTGAAAGACAAAACGATCTCGTCATTCCTGGAGTTGGGCATGTTTAGCATGGCCTTTCACCCTGAGTTTAAGTCCAATGGCAAGGTCTATATTTGCTATGCAGACCTTTGGTTCAACGGTGCCTCCATGGTTGCGGAATACACCGTCGATGCGGCCAACCCTGATCGGTTGGATCCTGCAAGTGCGAAGATCATCATGCAGATCGATTTCCCCTACTGCAACCATCACGGCGGCCAGATCGCCTTTGGTCCTGATGGCTATCTTTACGTCGGTGTGGGTGATGGCGGTTGGGAAGGGGACGTGATCAACGCGGGCCAGGATTTGCACACCTTTCTTGGCAAGATGCTACGGATCGATGTGAACAAGTCCTCCGGTGACCGTGCCTATGATATCCCCAAGGACAATCCATTCATCACACCACTCCAGCAGATGACGCTTTTCGGCGTGAGCGAAGAGGCGTTCTCCAAAGTGCACCCAAAGGCCAAGCCTGAAATCTGGGCTTACGGTCTGCGCAATCCTTGGACCTTTTCATTCGATTCCGCGACGGGGGATCTCTACATTGCCGACATCGGTCAGAATCACTGGGAGGAGATCAATATGCAGCCTGCCAGCAGCAAGGGCGGTGAAAACTACGGCTGGAAGTTCATGTGCGGGAGTCATCCATTCCCGCTGATCTTGAAAAAGAATCCCGATGGCACTGAGACAGCGACGGCCCCTGCCGAATTCCCCAAAGTGGGCGTTCTGCCCATCGCCGAATATAGCCACGTGGATCAGGGCATCTGCGTGATCAATCTGGGCGTTTCCCGCAACAAGGAATACCCCGAGTTAGACGGCATCTACTTCGCGGCGGATTGGGGCAGTGGTAAAGTCTGGGGTATGAAGCAGGATGGCGGAAAGTGGGCCATGCAGGAGGTCCTCGACCTCGGCGATGGCATGCGGCCTACTGGCTCTGGCATCGGCGCGGACGGCAGCATCTACATGGCCCAAGGCACCGCTGGTTACGGTGGGAAGGTCGATCCGTACATGGAAGAGCGTGGTGCCGTTTGGAAATTGGTCCCCGCCAATAAAGTTCCTGAAGGGGCGGTGACGGCCCCCTTGCAGGCGAAGTAATTCAAGACAATTCTTGTCACCGCGCGCCGATGGGTTCATCCATCGGCGCGCCCCATTTTAGCCACCTTCATTTCCCATGAAAAAGAACCTCCTTGTCGTTTTGTCCCTTCTCGCCTTCGCCAAAGTGCCTGCGCAAGAAGCCAAGCCCGCAGAACATGCTGCCCACGCCGCCGCCGCGCTTACTGGGATCAAGAAAGAACTCATTGAAGGCATCACTTCGGCGGATTTTTTAAAACTTGGGGATAAGCCCAAGACTGCCAAGATCACGCTTGTGGCGACGTTTACCGCCGAAAATTATGGCATGAACTTCAACGGATATGCCAAAGGGGCTGCCGTTTATACGATCCCGACAGGTTGGACTGTGGAGGTCACCTTTATCAACCCCGGTCCAGTGCCGCACAGTGCCATCGTCATCGACAAACCCGATACGCAAAAGTTGCAAGTGGCTGAGCCGTGGTTCCCTGGTGCGGCGGTGCCCAAGCACACTCAAGGTATGTCCTTTGGCAAAGCGGATTTCAGCTTCGTGGCTGACGAAGCGGGCGAGTATGCCCTTGCCTGTGGCTTCCCGGCCCACGCGATCTCTGGCCACTGGGTGGCCCTGAATGTGAGTGATGCGGCCACGGTGCCGACCCTGAAACTGGGTGATCTCGACGCCGTCGAGGCGAAGTGACACGATTCTGCCTTGGGGCCAAGGGGAACGTCCTGCCGCTCATGATAGCTCGTCCCTGGGGAATGGAGATCCTGCTGGGGCAGGAATGGTCCGACTCGTCACCAAAAGCCTGATGGACGCGAGGTGTCTCCGCCACTCGGTATGGGTGGACTGATAGCAATCGCGTTCAGCGGCGTTGTTTCTTTCCCCCCTTTTCGTGAGATCTCTACATGTCAGAAGCTAAAACCTCAGCCCTATCCCGCGTCATTGTCTTTTTGATCATGACAGCTGGGGTTGCGGGCGCAGGTTGGTGGTACTGGCAGCGGCAGCAGTCCAAGCAGGCCGCCACGGTGACGGCGCGCGCGGCGAAAGGGGCTGCCTTAGTGATGACGACAAAGGTCAGCAAGATCGATTTTTCGATTGATCTGGACGCGATCGGGACGGTGCGCGCCTTTGAATCGGCGGAGATCAGCCCGAATGTGACAGAGGTCATCACCGCTTTGCACTTTGAGGATGGTGACTTCGTCAGAAAGGGGACGCTGCTGGCGGAATTGAGTCACGCCGAGGAGACGGCCATGCTGGAGTCTGCAAAAGCGTCGTTGGCGGAGCAGACCCGCGAGATTGCGCGATTGGAGAGCCTGGTCAAGCAGGGGGCGGCACCCGAGGCACGCCTGGAGGAGCGGCGGACGCAGTCCGACATCGCGAAGCAGCGCATTCTTGAGGCTGAGGCGAAATTGGCAGACCGCCAAATCGTCGCACCTTTTGATGGATGGATGGGGCTGCGGCGCATCAGTGTGGGGGCACTGGTCTCTCCCGGTACGGTGATCGCGACTTTGGATAAAGTGGATGTCGTGAAGATCGATTTTAGCATCCCAGAGACCTTCTTGGCGCAGGCGAAGACCGGCGTGGCAATCGCCACCCAGGCGGATGCGCTGGGCGATGCCTCTTTTCCTGGGAAGATCGCCAAGGTGGACTCACGCATTGATCCGCTGACGCGCTCGGTGGCCGCTCGTGCAGAGGTCGATAATCCGAAGTTGCTGCTCAAGCCAGGAATGCTGGTGATGGTGAAGATGGCGCTGGAGCCGCGGATCTCGCTGAGCGTCCCGGAGCGGTCATTGGTGCCGATGGGGATGAAGAAGTTTGTCTTCGTCTTGGAGGAGGGGAAAGCGAAGCTCGTGCAGGTGGAGATTGGCCTGCGGAAGCCGGGTGTGATCGAGATCCTGACTGGCCTGGAAGAAGGGCAGGTGGTCATCACGGATGGATTGGTGGGGCTTCAGGATGGGGCCGCCGTCAAGGTGTCTGGCGAATACACGTCGCCATCGGAAGCCTTCAATCCAGAGAATAGCCCCTAATTCACGCGCATGTGGCTTTCTGATACCAGCGTCCGACGACCCGTGCTGGCCACGGTGATGAATCTGTTGCTCGTGGCCTTTGGCATCGTGAGCTACCAGCGCCTGCAGGTGCGGGAGTATCCTGATATCGAGCCTCCGATTGTGACGATCGAGACCTACTACCGAGGTGCTGCGGCCTCCGTTGTGGAGCGCCGCATCAGCCAGCGGCTGGAGGATCGCATCAGCATGGTGGAGGCGATCAAGAACATTTCATCCGTCAGCACTGATGGGAAGTCTGAGATCACGGTGGAGTTCAATCTTGGTCGTGATCTGGATGCTGCGGCCAGTGACATCCGTGAGGCCATCGGCCCGGTGGTGGCGGAGTTCCCCGAGGAGGTAGAGGCACCCAACGTGGGAAAGACGGACATGAGCGCGGAGATTCTCATGTACCTCAATCTGGCAGGGGATCATCACACCACGCTGGAGTTGACGGACTATGCGGAGCGCTCATTGATGGATCGCTTTTCGCGACTCCCTGGTGTGGCGCGTGTTCGTGTCAGCGGCGGAAATCGATACGCGCTCCGGGTGTGGGTGGATCGCGAGGCCCTGGCGGCGCGGCAATTGACGGTCAATGACGTTGAGGATGCATTGCGCCGTGAAAACGTGGATCCGCCAGCCGGGGCGGTCCAGTCCCTGGATCGGCAGTTCACGGTCCGTATCAATCGCGAGTACCAAACGCCGAAGGATTTTGAGAACATGGTCATCGCTCGTGGCGAGAATGGCTACCAAGTGCGTCTGGGCGAGGTGGCGAAGATCGAGTTGGGATCTTCGGAATCACGCATCGTCTATCGGGGCAATCGCGTTCCGATGATCTCTCTGGGCATCGTTCGCCAATCGCGTGCCAACACGCTGGACGTGGCGAAGGCGGTGCGGGAGGAGGCTGAAAAGGTGCGGGCGACTTTGCCAGACGGGATGCATCTGGAGAACAGCTATGACATGAGTGTCTTCGTCCAGGAATCGCTGTATGAGGTCTATCGGGCACTGATCATCGCAGTGATTTTGGTGGTGGTGATCATCTACATCTTCCTGGGTAGCTTTCGCGCAGTGTTGGTGCCGACGGTGGCTGTACCGGTCTCTGTGCTGGGCACTTTCATGGCCTTGGATGCCCTGGGTTATTCGATCAATACGCTGACGATGCTGGCGCTGGTGCTGGCCATCGGATTGGTGGTGGATGATGCGATTGTCGTTTTGGAAAACATCCATCGCCGCATTGAAGAAGGGGAAAAACCCCTCGTCGCAGCCTATCGAGGGACACGTCAGGTCGGGTTTGCTGTGGTCGCGACCACCTTGGTGCTCCTCGCAGTCTTCGTGCCCATCACGTTCATGCCAGGGGATGCGGGACGGTTGTTTAGTGAGTTCTCCATCACGCTCGCGGTTTCAGTGGCGTTTTCTGCCTTCGTGGCTCTCACGCTCTCTCCGATGTTGGCATCAAAGATCATGCGAGATCGGGAAGGGGACGGTCTTTTGGCCAGAGGCTTGGCGCGCTTCTTTGAGTGGTTGCAGGCTGGCTACCGGAAGATGTTGGCCGTCGCACTGCCGTTTTCAGCTGTCGTGATTCCGGTGGTCATCGGGTTGGGGCTGTTGTGTGCGTTTTTGCTGACGAATATCCCAGAGGAGTTTACGCCTCGCGAGGATCGTGGGTCCTTCTTCGTGACCGCCACTGGGCCGCCGGGATCGAGCTTCAATTATACCGTGAGCGCGCTGGAGTCGCTCGAAGACAGGCTGATGTATCTCTTGGATGATACCCATGAGGCGACCCGCGTGCTGGTGCGTGCACCGCGCTCGTTCGGGGGCACCAACGACTTTAACGAAGGCATCGGTGTGCTGACTTTGGCCCCGTTCGGCGAGCGTCGGAACGGTTTTGAAATCATGGATGAAGTCCGGGGTAAGGTGGCGGATGTGCCGGGGGTGAAGACGGCTGTCATCATGCGCCAAGGCCTAGCGCGTGGATTGAACAAGGCGATGGAGATCGTCGTGGGTGGTCCGACGTTTGAGGAATTGGCCCAGTGGCGTGATATTCTATTGGCCACGGCCAAAGACAATCCCCAGCTGGTCGGTCTGGACTGCGATTACCGGGATACAAAGCCGCAGCTCCGCATCAGCATCAACCAATCGCGCGCAGCCGATCTGGGTGTCAGCAGCGCCAGCATCGGGCGAACGCTGGAGACCCTGCTGGGCAGTCGCCGTGTGACGACCTTTTTGCACCAAGGGGAAGAATACGACGTGCTGGTGGAGGGGACCTTTGGCGATAAAAGGAGCCCCACGGATCTGAACAATATCTTTGTGCGCAGTGATCGTAGCAAAGAACTGATCCCCTTGGCCAATCTGGTGACCTTTGATGAATTTGCCGACAGCGGGCGGTTGAATCGATACAACCGGATGCGTTCCATCACGCTGGATTGCGAGCTTGCGGCTGGCTACAGTCTTGGTGAGGCGCTCGCCTACATGGAGGGATTGATCCGTGAGAATTTGCCGCCAAGCGCCGTGATCGGCTACAAAGGCAATGCGCTGAAGTTAAAAGAGACATCCAGCAGCATGGCGCTGGTGTTTGGTCTTGCCTTGCTCGTGGCCTTCCTGGTCTTGGCTGCGCAATTTGAGAGCTTTATCCATCCCTTGACGATCATGCTGACGGTTCCTGTGGCTGTGGCGGGGGCCTTGCTGGGGCTTCAGTGGATGGGGCAGAGCCAGAGCATCTATAGCCAGATCGGGCTCATCATGCTCATTGGGTTGGCCGCGAAGAATGGCATCTTAATCGTGGAGTTTATCAATCAAATGCGCGACGAAGGGCAGGGCTTCATTGAGGCGATCTTGAATGCGAGTGAACAACGACTGAGGCCGATCATGATGACGGCCTTATCGACTGTGATGGGGGCTGCCCCGCTGATGCTGGGCCATGGGGCGGGGGCAGAGACGCGCATGGTCGTCGGGGTCGTGATCGTCTTTGGCGTCAGCCTTGCCACGCTGGTGACGCTTTTCCTGGTGCCCATGGTGTATGCCTTGATTGCAAGGGGCACGGGTTCAGTGGGTGATGTGGGGCGCGTCTTGGATGAAGAATTGAAAGCTACTGTCGAAAATGAAAACTGAGCTGATGCAGAAAAACCTCTTGGCGAGCCTCTGCATGGTAGGCGTGATGGGCTGCAACCTTGCGCCCAAGTATGCGAAGCCCCAGGTGGATCTGCCTGAAAAGTTCGCTACCTCGGGGCCCTGGAGGACGGCATCGCCGCGTGATGGGGAGAGCCGTGGGAATTGGTGGAGTTTGTTTGGCGACGCCGCATTGAGCGGGCTGATGAAGCAGGCGGAAACGGGCAGTCCAAGTTTGGAAATCGCCGTGCAACGAGTTGCGGAAGCGCAAGCCGTTGCGCGTGCTGATCGTGCGGGACTCTTTCCTTCCGCCGCATTGGCTGGATCCGCCCAACGCAGCCGAGGCACGGGAACGTTGCAATACCAGTTTGCTGGCGGTCGCACCCGAACGACGCTGGGCACCGTCCTGGACCTGAATTACGAGCTCGACCTTTGGGGACGGATCAAGAATCAGGCTCAGGCCTCAGTGGCACGCGTGGAGCGGGCGGAGGCGGATCGCCGCAGTGTGTTGCTCTCACTCCAGGGGGAACTGGCCATGAACTACTTTGCCATTCGGGCCCAAGATGCGGAGATCTCGTTGCTGAAGAGCACTCTGGCACTGCGTCAACGCACTCTGGATTTGGCGAGCGCAAGGTATAAGCAAGGCGACATTGCGCAGATCGATGTGGCGCAGGCGGAGACCGAGTTTGCTGCAACGCAGTCGGAGGCTATCGGGCTCGAAAAACGTCGCGCGGAGTTAGAGCACGCAATTGCGCTTTTGATCGGGCAAACCGCGTCAACCTTCCGTCTTCCTGCAGCAGATCTAAAGGGTTCGCCGCCCAACGTGCCAAGCAGTGTCCCGAGCGATCTGCTGGAACGTCGCCCAGACATCGCAGCGGCAGAGCGTGAGATGGCGGCGTTGAATGCTGAGGTCGGCGTTGCAAAGGCGGCACTATTTCCGAGTGTTCGCATCGGGGTCAGTGGGGGCCGGGAGAGTAGTTTTATCGGGCAACTCGCACGTAGCGCCAGTCGTGTCTGGGCGATGGGGCCAGCCTCAGTGGATTGGCCGATTTTCGATGCAAACAAACGGGCGGCGGATATCGACGCCCAGCGTGCCCGGTATCAACAGGCGGCCGCAGGCTATCGGCAGACCGTGCTGGAAGCGATGCGTGATGTCGAAGATGCCCTGAGTGGCCTCAGTGTGCTTGCGCGCCAGCGTACCGCCCAAGAAGCGACGGTCGCAGCGGCGGAGCGAGCGGTGGATCTGTCGCAAAAGCGTTATGACTCTGGGTTGGTGTCGTTTTACGAAGTGATCGATGCGCAGCGGACGCTCCTGCGATCCCAACAAGAACTGACGCGCATCAAAGGGGAGCAGTTCCTCAGTGCGGTGCTGCTGGTCAAGGCTCTCGGTGGCGGGTGGTACTTCGTCCTTGGTCCGGAATGAAAGCAGTGGGTGGGCGATGCATCGTCGTCGATTTTACCCTTTGAGAGTCATCAAATAGGCGAGCAAATCGGCGACTTGTTGATCTTGGAGGGCGTCGAGAAGGCCCTCTGGCATGAGGCTTCGGCGGACGTACCGGGTGCTGCGGATCTCGGCTTTGTTCAGGCGGCGGTCAGGGAGACCAGCCTGACGAATCACGACGGCGTTCTTGTCTTCGCTAACGAAGAAGGCGTCGATGAGGTCGCCGTTTTTCATCTCGACGCGGTAGATGCGGTAGCCGGGTTCCATGGCCGCGTTCGGCGTGAGGATGTTGCGCAAAACGGCCTCCAGGCCCATCGCGCCCGCACCGGAGAGGTTCGGGCCGATTTGACCACCGGCGTTGCCGATCTGATGGCAGGCCATGCAGAGGGCGCTGAGGGCTTTTCCGGCCTGCGGATCGCCTTTCGGGGCCAAGGCGGTGAATTTGGCAAATTTGGCGTCGAGGGCCTTCGCGGCCTCTTCGGTGAGCAGCGGCGGTGTATCGATGGTTTTGGCGATTCGGGCGCCTTTGCCGAATTTTTTGGGGTCGGAGAAATAGGTCGTATAGGTCTTATCCGGGCTATATGACCTATCAAAGCCGTTCCGAATTTCCGTGGCGCTCCGCGCCACCTTCCACACGCGGAACTCCATCATGGCACCTTCGGTGCCCTTGGCGGGACCGCTCCAGCCGATCTGGCAGTTTTCCCATTTGGCGGGCGCTGGCTGGGTGCCGGTCGCGTCGAGCTCGCCGTTTTGGTAGATGCGGATGATGCCCTTGTCATCGCGGGTGACGGCGAGGTGGGTCCAAAGATCGGGCGTCATGGGTTTGGTGGCCACGCAGACATCGTGCAGCTCGGAGCCGGCGTAGGCGCGGAATTTGGAGCCGAAGAAGTTGAGCTGGAGGCCGTTCGCGGTGCCGAGGAGGCTGTCTTCGTTGCCGATGCCGGGCGCGAGCCGCACCCAGGCCTCAACGGTGAAGGGACCTTCGAGCGTGATCTTGGAATCGACCCACGCGGTGTCCTGGCCGTCGAGCAGCAAGACCTCGCGGAAGATGCCGCCGAGCTGCTGCTGGAGTTTGGTGATGGCGGGGTCATCGCCGAGCACGGTGGCGAGGCGTTCGACGGTGGGGCCGTCGAGGTCGGCCTGTGGGATCGATTTGTCGAGCAAGGCAGTGACGATGGTCTTGGCACCCGCTTTGCTGCTGGAGAGCGCGTTGAGGGCGCTGCGGCGCTGCGGCGGCTGAAGCGAGGGATAGAGCGCGAGGAGTTTGGTTCCGGCATCTGGTGCGCGTGAGGCAGCGAGGGCTTCGAGCGCGGCATCGCGTGTGAGCGGATCGGGATCGGATTGAGCAAGGGACGCGAAAAGGTCGGTTTCGGCGCTGCGGAGGTCGCGCAGTACTTTGAGGGTGTCGCTTTTGTTCTTTCCGTCCTTTGTGTCCTTCACGAGTGCCACGAGATCGCTCTCCAAGCTCGTGAGCTGGAAGCCGCTGATCAGCTGCAACGCGAGTTCGGTCTGTTGGAGTCCAGTCCCGCCTGGGGGACGACTCTCAGTGTTCCCAGAATCGGCTAAAGCCTGCACTCCAACCTCTGCTGCTGGGCTTTTGAGCATGGTGCGCGCGGTTTCAGTCAGCAACGGCGCGATCTGCTTCGCATCGAGCTTCGTGCGTTGCGCGACGAGCTTCTCGGCGACGGCGGCGCGGGATTTTTCGTGGGTGAGGAGTGCTTGGAGGGCTTCGCCGACGCCGGGTTCGGCGGGGAACTGGGCGAGGCGGAGGAGTTCTTCGTCATTCGGGGCGCGGTCGAGCTGCGGGAGCAGTTTGGCGACGCGTGAAGCGCTGGCCTTCGGCTCCAACGCGAGCGAAGCGAGCACGCGGGCCTCCACGGGCAGTTTCGCGGCGGCTTCGGAGTCGAGGAACTTCGCGACGACATCGGGATGACGCTCCAGGAACATGCGGACGAGGAAGCGCTCGAACTCGCGGTCGTAGGCCTCGCGCACGGGGATTTGCTTCGGGGCGCGGGAGGATTGGATAGTGGGGCCGTTGGGGAGGCTGGGTTTGGCGAACGATAGGAACTCAGCGATGTTTTGATCGGACAGATTCCGACCGATCTGACTGATCTGACCGAACTGACTGCTGGCGAGATACTCTTGGGAGGCAAAATGAGTCGCGGGGAGCTGTTTGCGGTCGAGAAGCTCCTGCCAGGCGAGGTGAACTTGACCGACAGGCTCTTTGCCAAGTGATGCGACAAGCTCCTCGGTGCTCATCTTCGTGATATCAGCCACTTCGGTCTTCGCGGCTTTGGGCTTCACCCGCCAGATGCGTCCCCGCGTCTTGTCACGGTCTGGATGCGCTCTTGGCACCTCGTTGTGGGAGATGATCTTGTTGTACCAATCCACGATGTAGATGCAGCCGTCGGGGCCGTTGGTGAGGGCGACGGGGCGGAAGAAGGGATCGTCGCAGGTGATGAGGTCGGGGAGCTGGACGAGCTTCCAATACGCGCCGTCGCGATGCATGGCGAGGGTTTGGATCTTGGAGATGATGGGATTGGCGACGGCCATCGAGTAGGTCGGTTGGAGTCCAGTCCCGCCTGCGGGACGACTCTCAGCGGTCCCAGCATCGGCTGAAGCCTTCACTCCAACTGCGGCTGGCGAGAGCGAACCTGATTCGATCAATGCTAAGCCGCTCAGGCCGGTGCCGCCCATGCGCACGTCGGTCTGCGGGGGGAAGTCGGGCTGGTAGCTCTTTTTGAGGGCCTCCATGCCGCCGGGGTAGTAGGCGTATTCGTGGAAGGGCATGACGGGGTAGCCGTAGTCGTTCGCTTCCTGGATGAAGGTCTCGCCTTCGCCGGTGATGACGAGGCCCCAGATGTTGTTCGGGCCGGTGGAGATGACCTCGAACTCGCTGCCATCGGGCCTCATGCGGGCCATGCTGCACTTCGGCCAATCGACGACGACATCGCTGCCGGGTTTGTGGACTTTGCTGTTGTTGAAAAGGCCCTGCGCCATCCAGATCCAGCCGCCGGGGGCGCGTGTGAACTGATGCGGAAAGAGGTGCGAGTCCTGCACGCCGAAGCCGGTGAGCACGACGTCAAAGGTGTCCGCCTTGCCGTCGCCGTTGGTGTCTTTGTAGAGCTTCAAATCGTGACCGTGCTGCACGTAGCAGGTATCGCCCGCGCCCCAGGGCAGAATGCCGAGCGGGATGGCGAGGCCGTCGGCGAAGACGGTGCCGTTGGTGAGTCCACCCGCGGGAATCTTCCCATTCAAAGATTCCCGCGGATAGACGAGCACCTTGTCCTTGCCCTTGCCGGCATACACCGCCTCGGCGGCGGCGGGGTTTTCATTGGAATCGACGGGATACTCGAGCGCGGTCTGCGTCCACATCCGGCCGCGTTGGTCGAAATACACGCTGACGAATTTCCCGAGGCCTTCGCTTTCCTGCACGACGAGTTCGATTTCGTAGCCTTCGGGGAGGTGGAATTTCGTGAGCTGTTCCAGCGCTGTCAGCGCGGTGCCTTGAACGTTGTTGTAGCTGATGTCGCGCCTCGGTTTGGCCGCATCGGCTTGCTTCTTTGGCGCTGGGGCGACCTTCTTCCGGGCTTCTTCCACCCCGCCGAGAGACTCCCAGGTGGGGATCCCGGGGGTGGCGGGGAGCTCTTCGATGGTTACGTCTTTTACCTGCACGAGGCAAACGCCGCCGCTGTGCACCTGGGGGCCGATCTGGCCATTCAATGCGACGTTGGGATCCGTCTCGGTGTAGTCAATGGCCTTCACGCCGTTGATCCAGACCTCAATGTGGGGACCTATGGCGCGGATGCGGTATTCGTTCCAGCCAAATACATCGACGGCTTTGTCGAGTACAGCGGCATCGATGGGCTCTGCAATGACTCGGTTGCGGCGGAACTCATCGTAGATTTTGCCGAACCAACCAGCCCCGCAATCCACCTGATAACCTGACATGTGGGCACCGCCAGGGACGCGGACGCTGCGGATCTGGATACCGCTGTTGATCAGGCCGGTCTTCGGATCGCCACTGCACTTGATCTTCATCTTCAACTCGAAGTTTTGATAGCTCTTCTGAGTGCAGATGAAGTGGTTCTCTTTGATTTTATCCGTCGTGGAACCGCCAGTGATCAATCCGTCCTGGACGCGCCAGATCGCCGGATCAAAGTCCCAGCCATCGAGCGTTTTGCCGTCGAAGAGGGCGACGGGTTCAGCGTGCAGAGCGGCACTGGCGAAGAGAAGGAAGGCGAGGTGTCGGAGCATGGCAGGAATAACGTGATTTCCAGATCAGGTTAGCAGGTGCGGTTGCACTCTGTCATGACTGAAATGCACATTCGTCTTTTTGGGGCCAGTCCATTGACGGGAATCGAGAGCTGCCCGCACCAGCGCGCGGTGGAGACTTCGTGGCCGGTTCTCGGGGGGCACTGGCGATAGCGGATCTGCCGATAATAGCCACGTAAAACGTCGATTCCGCGCCTGCGGGCGCACTTTTGCTTGCCGTATGGCCGCAGCGCTTCATTCTGCGGCCTCAATTTTATCATGGAATCCCTCTGGAACGACAAAGAAGCCTTCGCCTGCGGCAATGACCTGCTGGCTCAACGTGTCTATACCTCCCGCCTTTTGGGACAAAACCCTTCGCTGGTTCTCCACGGGGGCGGCAATACGTCGGTGAAGATCACGGAAAAGGACTTCTTTGGAGATGAAGTCGCGCTCTGCTACGTGAAGGGCTCTGGTTGGGATCTCGCTACCATCGAAAAGCCAGGCTTTGCCCCAGTTCGGATTAGCGCCCTGATGAAAATGGCGGAATTGGACGAGATGTCCGACAGTGACATGGTGGTGCAACTCCGCGCTGCCATGACCGATCCGGGGGCACCTACTGCCAGTATTGAGGCCATCCTGCACGCAGCACTTCCTTTCACCTTCGTTGATCACAGCCATGCAGACGCTATTGCGGCCCTGACGTGCAATGCCGAGGGCGAGGCCCGTGTGAAGGAAGTCTTTGGCAGCCGTGTCTTGATCGTGCCTTATGTGATGCCGGGATTCATTTTGGCAAAAACAATCTACGACCTTATCAAGGGCCGCGATCTTCGTGCCGAGGGCATTGAAGGCATGGTGCTGCTGAAGCATGGTCTTTTCACCTTCGCTGACGACGCCCGGACCAGCTATGAACGCCACATCGAGATGGTCACGATGGCGGAGGATTTTCTCGCCGCCCGCAGTGCAGGCGTCTCTCCCGCCTCCAGTGGAACCGGCAGCCTGCCTGCCGAAAACCTCCTCGGACTAGCCAAGCTCCGCCAGGCCGTTTCCAAGGTGCGCGGCTTTCCGCAGATCGCTCGCATCAATGCCTCCGCAGAGGCGGTTGGTTACGCTAGCCTTGCTGGTGTCGCCAGTTTTGGCGCTCGCGGCCCGCTCACTCCAGATCACAGCATCCGCACGAAGCGTGCCCCGGCGATCATTGGCGATGACATCGATGCAGGGGTCGCCTCTTTTGTTGCCGACTACACGGCTTATTTTGACCGCAACAGCAGCGGGCAAACCATGCTGGACCCTGCACCACGTTTTGCTCTGTGGGCAGGAAAGGGGATCGTGAGTTTTGGTGATACCGTGAAGGATGCTAACATCGTCGCTGACATCTCGGAGCACACCGCCGCCACAGTTCAACTCGGCGAAGCTGTGGGAGGCTGGGAACCTCTTCCTGAGAGCGATATTTTTGACATTGAGTATTGGGAGTTGGAACAGGCTAAACTTCGCAAAGGCCCAGCGCGCAAAGTGCACCAAGGCAAGGTCGCACTCGTGACGGGTTGCGCGGCAGGCATCGGATTCGCGATTGCGGAGTCTCTGGCTGAGCAGGGCGCTCAGGTGGTCGGCCTCGATATCGACAAGGAAATTCCGGAGATCATGAAGAAGATCGGCGGCGTCGGCATTGTCGTGAACCTCACCGAAGACCAACCTGTCCAAGATGCGATTGACTTTACCGTGCGCGAGTTTGGTGGGATCGACATTGTCGTCAGCAACGCCGGGATCTTTCCGAAGAACGATCATCTCGATGCGATGGCGCAAGGGGATTGGGACCGCACCATTTCCATCAACCTCACCAGTCATCAGAAGTTGATGAACAAGGTCATCCCATTTGTGAAACAGGGCATCGACGCCAGCATCATTTTCGTGGGTAGCCGCAATTTTAAGGCCCCAGGGCCGGGCGCAAGTGCCTACTCCTGCTCGAAGGCGGCTCTGACCCAGCTCTGCCGAGTCGCAGCGCTCGAACTGGCTCCGCACAAAGTCCGTGTGAACATCGTTCATCCAGATGCCGTCTTTGACACCAAGCTCTGGACGCAAGAAGCACTGGAAAAGAGCGCGACCCGCTACGGCATGACGGTGGAGGAATACAAGACCAAGAACCTCATGAAGGTGGAGATCAAGAGCAAGGACATCGGCAACATGGTCGCCGCCATGGCCTCACCTCTCTTCGCCAAAGTCACCGGTGCCCAGATTCCCGTGGATGGTGGGAATGATCGGGTGATTTGATCCGTCTGGGCGATTCCAGTACCTGGGGTTCATTGCCCCGGGTGCGCCCGAGGCGAGGGTGAAGCTCTTCGGCCTAGCTTTGTCATTGAGGCTTGCGGCGACCAGCGGATGTCGATGCATTTGCCCCGTGTACGGAAAGAATGCAAGATTGATATTTCAGCGAGAATTTGTCACAGTTGTTCGCAGGCGGGTATATCGGTAAGTAGTGAAAGGATTTCCTGTCAGGGATTCCTCTTGAACCCACCTGTCAGATTAGGTTTATGAAACTCTCCTCCCCGCTGCGAAACATCTTGGCACGAATGGGTGAGATCGCCAGATTGTTGGCGTCTCTAATTGCGCCTCTGGTTACCATTCCCATCCCACTATCTGCGGTCAGTTTTCCGACTCTCGTGGATAACGTTCGGTGCTCTCGCCTCCGTCTCAGTGGTGAAGATGTGGCCGTTTCAGTTCACGGCTCAGCTAGTCTGACCGGATCTCTCGAGATTATGTGGATCTCGATGAATGGTCCTGCCGCTGTCCGGCTTACGGTCCCGGATAGCGCTAGAGCCTCCGATTGCTGGCCAGTGGAAGACACCGACCTTATTGCTGTGATCCCTCCTGCGGCTGATGAACTGAAAGTTTACCGCCTATCACGCGATCTTGCGGCGACATATCAGTTGGACTTGGTGGCGTCTTTTGCAAGTGGGGCGAGCACGCTGTATGATGTGCGCGCGGTGGCGGGAAACGGTCTCGCTGCCGTGGTTAGCAGTAGCGACGGACTGAAATGGCTGCGCAGCGCGGTGGGGGCTGTTTCACTAGATGCCTACGCGGCAGGCGTCATCTCTGGCGGATTAATAACTGTCAAGTCTGTTGCCAGTGGTTATCAGTTCAGTGACATCAATGGTTTAACGTCATTCACTGCCCCCAACACTGCTGCGTATGCTTTCGACCGATTCGGGGCGCTGTGGGTGGCTAGTAGTGCGGCTGGATTGGAGAAGCGGTCCATGCCCAATATCGGAACTGTGGAGGTGACGAGTCCGCTGACAGGTTTCCAGTCGATCAGCCGGGTGCTGGTATCACCCTCCGGCAGAGGCGTAGTGATCGGCTACGACGATGCGGGTGGTGGAATATTAGCTAGGTTTGACGGAACTGGTGCGAGGTCTGCGACGATCCAATGCGAGCCATGGATGATGAGCTGTTCATCGATTGATAAAGAGGCCCGTTATGGTATGACAAATGGAGATTTGGGGGGGGGAGCGATGCTTCTGGATATCGTCAATGGTGTGACCTTGGGGCCTCCTGGCGGCTCAGGCCCTCTGCGGGGGGAGCCCTTCATTTGTGACTCTGTCGGTAATTTGTTTTCCGTCAGAGCCCACTTTTACGCGGATGTGGTGGAACTCACTGCGGTAGATCGCTTCGCCCTTACCCGAGGCCAAAACGCTGACGTTACGATGGGAAGGCCTGCCATGATATCCCGGTCAACAGGGCTCGCATCCTTTAGCGCCACTGTCGGCACGGCTAGCAATGGTAACGTGAATCTCACGCTGCGAGGTGCAACGTCGGGGGTTGGATTTGATGCAGGGGTATTGCGTTCCATAAACCTAACGGCGAACATCCCCGTCGATGTGCCGTTGACGGTCACGGATGGCGGTGCCCATCTAGTGACGGTGGATGCACAGCGCTCACCCGGAACGGGTTCCAATTTACCCAACAGCCAGCCCATTCTCGTTGCTGCGGAGGCTGGCCACTCGCTGCCACCCGCGCGCCTCAGCGAGCTGTCGCAAACCTACGCTGACACGCTGGAGGGGCTATTGGACCCACGCATAATAAATGCGTTACTTGACCTGCCGGTGACGGCCTTCAATCCAGCGTTGGGGGCGGAAGGCTCCGCTCGCTACTCCAACCCTCATGAGTGGACCCTGTGGCTGCAAACGTTGGCGGTAGCTGCGCGTACGCGCCCAGAGCTTTGGTCTAGAGTGTCTAACGGGATGCGGTCGATGCTGGCGCTGATGAAAAATCCAAGCCACTTCGATGCAGTTCACGGAATTTGGAAGTCGCATTACTATACCCTGAAGGATGATTTTGGAGCAGATCATTCCTTGGCTGCGGTCCCGGTGCGAGATGATGGAGCGTCCTCGTCGGATGACCTTGGTCTCAGCGTGCACAATGTTTGGCTGATTATGTCCGTGGCGCTTCAGGAAGGGCAACCGGAAACGGCTGGATTGTGTGCTGCCTATTTGAGTCAGGTGAACGTGGCTTGGTACCGACGCACCGATGGGCACATCGCCCAGACGCGCACTCCGGCTGGGGCCTACGGCGGGAGCAATTTCGATACCCGCTCTGCGGAAGGCTGGCTGATCCTGACAGCGATGGCCTCGCTGGGCCAGATCAGCCACGCGGAGCTCATCGCGTCAATGGGCACCTTGCGGGCTGAGACCGCCCTTGGGTGGGGAACGGCAGTGCCGGCGGGGGACTTTGATTCCGGCCTTTTCCTACGCATTCTACAGGCATCACTGGGCCACCCCGTCACTCCAGATGAGGCACCGGGGAGCACGGCGTTCCTTGGGACGGTCGCTTTGTTGGAAGCAAACAGGCAGTTATTGGCAGCGACCGGGTACCAGGCCCCATGGAGCCCTGCGATGGACACCGGCGTGGAGTGGGACGCGGCGACGATGGGCTACACAAAGCCAGTACAGCTCCGAGGCCCCGCGAACATGGATGGTGCGCCGCCCACCAATCCCCGCCCCACGTTATTGATTCCTCTGGGCCATGCGACTGCATCTGCAGCACCCTTCGCCGCGTTCTCTCGTCTCCAATGGTGTCCTGACTCGTTGCGGGAATGGTCGTTCGGAGTGCTCGATGCGTACCGGGCCGACTACTACATTTCGGGGCTCGGCTGGATTTCAAGTTTCCCGTTCCGTAGCTCTGATCCTTTTCCTGGGTATGACGGCAAACGGATCGGGCTTTTGAATTCGTGTTACATCGCGACGGTCTGCCAAGACGCACTGAATCCCGGCGATCTGCTGGTGGGTGCCCATCCAGGACACGAGTTGCTTGCTGCGATGACGACGGCGATGGACACGGGCATGCCGGACTCCCTGGCCGCAGACCTGCCGATTCCGGTGATCCCACCAGTGGTGATCGAACCGGGGGGCGATGCCAATGAGATCAGTCCGGACAGTGCTATTTTGACCGTAGGCGTCGTTTCAGGTGTCAATGGTGCCAATGTTGCCTTTGAATATGGGACTACGGTCGCTTATGGGACCGTCACGGCGGCTCAATCGGTCTCGCCGGGCTTGGCGGAGGTTGAGGTCTCTTTGCCAATCGAGGGATTGATTCCCAATACCACCTACCACTTCCGGGCCTTGGCCTCTAGCTCTGGAGGAACGATAGCCGGACCTGATCTGAATTTCACTACACCGCGACGCTTTGGGTCTATTGCATTTGGAACCGCGTATAGCGAAGTGCTCGAAGGGGGCTCCGCAGTGATCCCTGTGGTTCGGGCTTTAGGCTCCGATGGTGAAGTGTCGGTCATGGTCTCCGTCACTGGTGGCACTGCCACTTCGGGGGTGGACTATAGTCTCACTTCGACATCCGTGACTTTCCCGGAGGGGACCAGTGACGGCGCTGTCGAATTGGCCACCTTCAACCTTCCGATGGTCAGCGAGACCAACGAGTCCGTGGTCCTCACCTTGCAGTCGCCTCAAGGCGGTGCCTCACTCGGCGGGCTCGCGAGCACGACACTTAGAATCATTGATTCGAGTGCCGATTCTACGAGACCAAGGATTGTGCTCCGAACGCCATCGGCCCTTGCTAGAATCGCTGAGGAAGCAGGGCCAGAGATCCATGTGACGGGCACGGCGAATGACAACAAAGGGGTGGATCAAGTTCTCGTTTCGGTGAATGGAGGTCCGTTTGCTTCCGTTCCGCTTCTTGACTTTGAGCGCGCTAGCACTCGGGTTTCCTTCGATTTCCCTGTTTTGGCGGTAGACGGCAGAAATCTCGTTCTGGTGAAATGCATCGATACCGCAGGGCGGGAGTCTCTCGTGCAGACTCGTTCGTTCGACTATATTCGTCCCAGAGTTCTGCTCGTGGGACTTGGTGGCCCGTCAAATGGAGGCAGGATATCATCAGGTTTTGCGCCCTCGTCGATACGCACGCTGGGCAATCGCTACTCAATTGGCTCCACACCGGGTCGCGGCTACGTCTTTGACGGTTGGACGGCGAACGACTTTACGGGCACGGGCGTTACAGATGATACCCGGCACATGCGCACACTGAGCTTCACGATGGTGGAGGGGCTGGAGCTCACGGCTAATTTCATCGCCAATCCGTTCCCCGCCTTGGCGGCACGGTACAACGGACTCGTGCTGCCATCCGGCGGCACGCTACCTGGAATCAATGCCAATGGATTTGTCACCGCCACCGTTTCGACAAACGGCGCGGTCAGTGGACGACTGACTTTGGATGGGGCTGTGCTGCCGTTCAATGGCGTGTTTGATAGTGCTGGGATCGGGCGATTTGGCGCGACGATGCAACCGATAGTTTCGCTGGTGCGGCGGGGTAAACCGACAATTGATCTGGCGCTAACCTTGGACATGGGGGCAGGGGACAAGATCACCGGCACGACGTCTGTTCGCGATGGTGCCACGGTGCTTGCGACATCCGATTTTACCGCAGATCGCGCCGTGTTCAGTTCCAAGAATCTGGTGGACGGCGACTACACCCCGCTGGGCCGCACGACCTCCGCCAGTGGCAAATACACAGTGGTGTTCCCGGCTGTGGCTCAGGCGCTGGCGCTGGATGGCGGCACGGCCTTGACTCCGGCGGACTATCCGCAGGGCAGTGGTTACGGGTTTGTGACCCTGCGCGCCACGGGCTTGGTGTCCCTGAGCGGAGTGCTGGCGGATGGCACGGTGGTGTCGGCGAGCGCGCCGCTCTCCGGCAATTACGAGTGGCCGTTCTTCAAGCAACTCTGCAGCGTAAAGGGTTGCGTCGGCGGGATAGTGAAGTTTGACCGGACCCAGACCGACAGCGATCTGGCGAAGGCCGGTTGCTTCTGGCTGCGCCCCGCCATCGCAGGGCAGCAGTATTATCCGAATGGCTGGCCTGCTGGCATTTCGGTTGATTTACTTGGTTCTCTCTATGCGGCACAGACGGGAAGCAGTGTGCTGCCGGGATTAGGCTTGGCGGATGGCGATGGCAATGCAGATTTGGATTTCATGGGTGGACTGCTGTCTCCAACAGTGCATCGCACGGTTGCCGTCAGCTCTGCCGACAGGATTACCAACACACCTGCGGATACCACTTTCAGACTTGCGATCAACCGAACTACCGGCCTCATCAGCGGAACGTTCACGGACAGCAATGGGAAGAAGCCTCCCTTTAGAGGTGTGATCCTTCAAAAGGGTGCCAATGCAGGGGGCTGGGGCTACTTCCTCAGCGTCAAACCTCGTCCAGTGGATGGCCTTGGGCAGAGTGGGTCGGTGACGCTTTCTCCGCAGTGAGTCATGCGGCGGACATTGCATTTTTTTGGAGTTGCGTTGGGGATTGCTCGGGGAGGATAACGTCACTTCCGAGCAGGTCGGCCATCGCGCTGTAATCAAACCAGTGCCGGTGCAGAACCTGCAAGCGCCCACTGGCACGGACGACGCAGCGACATCCTTGACAAACGAATGCGCATGACGGGCAAGCAATCATCGTCCAATCAATAGTAGTCGGTTTTGACATCCTTGATTCGTTGCAATCGACGAAGGAACATGATGCCCAACTGATCGGGGCGGTGGATTGCCTCACAGTTGTCCGGGCCAAGTATTCTGGTCGAGTCGGTGGATTTCTTTGGGGAGTTCGGCTTCCAGATACTCCAGCAGCTTTTGCACGCGCTGGGGTGGGTTATCGTTGGAGGCGTGGGCCAATTGCAGGTCCATCGGCTCAAGGTGCCATTGAGGAAGTAACTCTACCAAGAGTCCTTCGGCAATTCCTTGCCCAGCCATCCATTCCGGTAAGTTTGTGAAACCCGCTCCTTCGATTGCCGCCTCGCGGAGGGCGGTCACGGTGTCCAAGAGCATGACAGGTTGGAGCTTCATGCGAGTTGTCTGATCGTTGCAGGTCAGATCAAGGCGGTCGCGGGAAAAAAAGTGCGGCTGCAGAATGCCCAGCCAAGGGAGGCGGTGCAGGTCGTCGGGTTCTTTTGGGAGGCGGTGCTCACGCAGCAGGGACGGCGCAGCGACTAGGCGTCGATGCAATTGGGATACTTTTTTGACCGTCAGTCGGCGATCAGTCGAGGTGCCGATAAAAATGCCGCAGTCAAAGCCTTCCTTCACAAACTTGGTCGGACGATTGATCAGGTGAAGCTCTGTTGTGATGTGGGGATGCAGGCGCTGAAACCGCGATAGCAGGCGCGATACGATCCACTGGCCCACATCCACGACGGAAACGATGCGCAAGTGCCCCCGCAAGGTGCCGCGATCCCTTCTCAGTCGGCTGCCCATGCTGTCGGCCAGCATGAGTAGCTCCTGTGCATCCTCTAGCACGATCCGCCCGGCTTCGGTTAGACTCATCGTGTGTGTGTCGCGATGCAGCAGGGGTGATCCGATCTGGGACTCGAGTGCGGCCAAATGTCGGCTGAGCGTTGGTTGCGCCATGCCCAAAATTTTCGCTGCGGCGGAGATGCTGCCAGAGGCGGCGATCTGCACAAACTCACGAATCTGCTGGAGGTCACTGAGATTGGTCATTCGATTATTGTATAACAGATATGTCGTATCGATACTGTTTATTGCAGTCGCAGGCCCGTAGATAAGATGGATGCTCTCCCAGTCATTTTCTAACCGCTCACCATGGCAACTGATTGCCGGGCTATTGCTACTCGGCCTCTCTGCCTGCAAACCGCCAGGAAAAGCTCCGTCAGGCCCACCGCAGGCCATCGTGCCCGACGTCACCGTTGCCAAACCGATCGCCCGGCGCCTCACCGACTGGGATGAGTTCACCGGCCGCCTCATCGCCCGTGAGAAGGTCGAGATCCGCGCCCGTGTCTCTGGCTACCTCACGAAGGTGCATTTCAAAGAGGGCACCGAGGTGAAAGAAGGCGATCTGCTCTTCACCATCGACCCACGTCCGTATGAGGCCATCGTGCAACGTGCCGAGGCCGTGCTGGCGCAGGCAAAAACGAATGCCGATCTCGCGAACATCGAGGCCAAGAACGCCACCACCCTGCGTCAGGGGCAGGTCATTTCGACGGAGGAGTCCGAGCGCCGCCTGAAAAGCGCCGCCGGGGAGCAGTCCGCCGTCCGCGCCGCCGAGGCGATGGTCACCACCGCAAAGCTCGACCTCGAATTCACTCAGATCAAAGCGCCGATCAGTGGCCGCGTGAGCGATGCCCGCGTGACCCAAGGAAACCTCATCACCGGCGGCACCAGCGATCCCACGCTGCTCACAAACATCGTCGCCCTTGACCCGATCTATGTCGATTTCGAGGTCGATGAGCGTTCCGCGCTCAAATACCGCGAGATGCACAAAACGGGCGAACGCGAGAGCGCCCTCTTCCAGCGCATCCCGGCGGAAATGGCGCTCGTGAACCAGGAAGGCTGGCCGCATAAAGGCGAGATCGACTTCGTGGACAACCAGATCAACCCCGGGACCGGCACCATCCGCGCACGCGGCATTTTTCCGAACAAAGACCGCCTCATGTCGCCCGGCTTTTTTGCCAAAGTGCGTATCCCCGGCAGCGGCGAATACGACGGCCTGCTCATCCGCGATGCCGCCGTCGGTGATGATCAAGGCAGCAGCTATGTGTGGGTGATCGACGCGGAGGACAAGGCCGTGTATCGCCCCATCAAGCTCGGTCCGCTCGTCGATGGCCTGCGGGTCGTGCGTGAAGGCCTCAAGGCCGATGAACGCGTCGTCATCCTCGGCCTCATGAGCGTGCGCAACGGCAGCAAGGTGAAGCCCGCACTTGCTGACATGGCCGTCGAACCCGCGAAGGAGCCGAAACCATGAACTTCGCCCGCATCTTCGTGGACCGCCCCATCTTCGCGGGCGTGCTGAGCATCGTCATCACCATGCTCGGCGCTTTGGCCTACTTTTCGTTGCCCGTGGCGCAGTATCCCGAGGTAATCCCTCCCACCGTCGTCGTTTCCGCGACCTATCCCGGCGCCGATGCCCGCACGCTCGCCGAGACCGTCTCCACGCCGCTGGAGCAGGAGATCAATGGCGTCGAGGACATGATCTATCTCTCGTCGTCATCCACCAGCGATGGCCGCGTGCAAATCACCGTCACCTTCCGTCTCGGCACCGATCTGGACAAAGCGCAGGTGCTCGTGCAAAACCGCGTGAACGCCGCCGTGGCCCGACTTCCCGAGGAAGTGCGTCGTCTCGGCGTCATCGTGAACAAGCGCTCGCCCGACCTCACGCTCGCCGCGCAGTTCTACAGCCCGGATGGCTCCCGCGAAGTCGGCTACCTCAGCAACTACGTCACGCTCCAGATTCAGAATGAAATCGCACGACTGCCCGGTGTCGCGGAGGCTTCTTCACTCGGCGGTTTGGACTACTCGATGCGTGTGTGGCTCGATCCTGAAAAAGTCGCCGGAGTCGGACTCACGGCTGGCGATGTTGTCCGCGCCATCCGCGAACAAAATGTGCAAGTCGCCGCCGGATCGCTCGGGCAGCCGCCCGCAGCCGAAGGTTTGGAGTTTCAATACACGCTCACCGCGCCGGGTCGTTTGAAGAAGGCGGAGGAGTTTGGCGACATCGTGCTGAAAACCGGTGCCATCGGCGATGTCGTGCGTCTGCGTGATGTCGCCCGCATCGAGCTCGGTTCCCGCGACTACTCCAGCAAGACTTACATGGACGGTTACAACGCCGTCTCGCTCCGCGTGTTCCAGCTTCCCGGCAGCAACGCCATCCAGACCGCCGATGCCGTGTATGCTCGCCTCGCCGAGCTGAAGGAGCGCTTCCCGCCGGGCATCGACTACCGCATCAATTACGACACCACCAAGTTCGTCCGTGCCTCGATCAAATCCGTGCTCACCACACTCGTCGAGGCCGTGCTGCTCGTGGTCTTTGTCGTCATTCTTTTCCTGCAAAGCTGGCGTGCCTCCATCATCCCGCTGCTCGCCGTTCCGGTTTCGCTCATCGGCACGCTGGCCGTCATGCAGGTCTTTGGTTTCTCGCTGAACAATTTGTCTCTCTTCGGCCTCGTGCTCGCCATCGGCATCGTCGTCGATGACGCTATCGTGGTGGTCGAAAATGTTGAGCGAAACATCGCCAAGGGGCTCGCACCGCGTGAGGCCGCCATCCAGGCCATGAAGGAGGTCAGCGGGGCCGTCATCGCCGTCGCGCTGGTGCTTTGCGCTGTGTTTGTGCCCACCGCCTTCGTCAGCGGCATCACGGGTCAGTTTTATAAACAGTTCGCTCTCACCATCGCCGTCTCCACGGTCATCTCGGCCTTCAATTCGCTCACGCTCAGCCCCGCGCTCTGCGCCATCCTGCTGCAACCGCATGGAGCGAAGACCGACTGGCTCACGAAGCTCATCAATTTCTTCTTCGGCTGGTTCTTCCGCCTGTTTAACAAGGTCTTCGACTTCAGCTCCGGCCTCTATGCCGGACTCGTGCGCAAACTCATCCGCCTCGCGCTGCTCGTGATCCTCGGCTATTTCGGGCTGCTCTTCCTCACGCAGAAGGTCTTCAACACCGTCCCCGGTGGCTACATCCCCGCTCAGGACATGGGTTACGCCATCGTGCTCGTGCAGCTCCCCGATGCCTCTGCCTTCGACCGCACCGACACCGTCGTGCGCAAGATGGACCGCATGGCGCAGCAGATCCCGGGCATCGTCCACACCTTCGCCATCTCCGGTTATTCCTCCGTGCTTCAGGCCAACCAACCCAACGTCGGCGCGGCCTTCCTCGTCTTCGATGACTTCGCCAAACGCACCTCGCCCGAGATGAAAGGCGACCGCCTGCTCGCCAGCATTCGCGAAAAATTCGCCACGATTCAAGAAGGACGCGTGCTCGTGCTACCACCGCCGCCGCTGCGTGGTCTCGGCAATGCCGGTGGCTTCAAGATCCAGGTGCAAGACCTCAACAACGCCGGCCTCGACGCCCTCGAAGCCGCCACGCAGAAGCTCCTCGCCGCCGCGCAGAACGAACCAGGCCTCATCTCGCTTGTCACCGGCTTTCGCGCCCGAACGCCGCAGTTCAAACTCGAAATCAACCGCGCTCAGGCCAAGACGATGGGCGTCTCACTGGCCGATTTGAATGAAGCGCTGCAAGTCTATCTCGGCTCCGTCTATGTGAACGACTTCAATTTGTTCGGCCGCACCTATCAGGTCACTGCGCAGGCCGATCACGAGTTCCGCAAAGACCCCGCCGACGTCTCCCGCATCAAGATTCGCAATCAAAACGGCGACATGGTGCCGCTCGGTGCCTTGGTAAAAGTCATCAAGACGGGCGGAGCGGACCGCGTGCAGCGCTACAACCTTTACTACTCCGCCGACATCAATGGCAACACGCTCCCCGGCATCAGTTCCAGCCAGATGATCGAAAAGATCGAGCGACTCGCCAAAGATCACCTGCCCACCGGTTTTGCCATCGAGTGGACCGATCTCACCTACCAGCAGATTCTCTCGGGTGACACGCTCATGTACATTTTCCCGCTTTGCGTCATCTTCGTCTTCCTCGTGCTCGCCGCGCAGTATGAAAGCTGGAGCATGCCCATTGCCATCATTTTGATCGTACCCATGTGCCTCCTCTCCGCCATCGGCGGCGTGTGGCTGCGCGGGCTGGATAACAACATCTTCACTCAGATCGGACTCGTCGTGCTCGTCGGACTTGCGGCCAAAAACGCCATCCTCATCGTCGAATTCGCCAAGCAGCTACAAGATCAAGGCATGGACCGCGTGAAAGCCGCCGTCGAAGCCAGCCGCCTGCGTTTGCGGCCCATCTTGATGACCAGCTTCGCCTTCATCCTCGGCGTGTTGCCGCTCGTCCTTGCCACCGGAGCTGGAGCCGAGATGCGTCAGGCGCTTGGAACCGCCGTGTTCTATGGCATGATCGGCGTCACCGTCTTTGGTTTGCTCTTCACACCCGTCTTCTACGTCATTCTTCGTGCCATCGTCGAACGACGCAAAGCCTCCAACCTTCCCGCACCTCATGCAGCCCACTAAATCCCTCCCGCTGCTTCTTTGCCTGCTTTCAAGCTGCACCGTCGGCCCGAAATTCTTCCAGCCGCAGCCGAAGATGCCTGCGGACTACGCTTCCAAGTCCTCCAACACCACCGCTGTCTCACCCACCTGGTGGCGCAAGCTCAACGACAGCACGCTGAACAACCTCATCGCGCAAGCCACCGAGCAAAACAAAGACCTCGCCGTTGCCAAATCGCGACTGCTTGAATCCCGAGCGCTGTGGCGCGAGGCTCAGTTCGACTTCGTGCCCACCGTCACCTCCAGCAGCACCTATGAGACCACGCAGTTTGGTGAGTCAATGAACGCCGCCTTCCGTGGCCGCACTGTCGATACCTGGCGCACCGGTTTCGATGCCGATTACGAGCTCGATCTCTTCGGACGCGTGCGAAACAGCGTGAAGGCCGCCAAAGCCACCAGCGCCGCCGCTGAGGCCAACGTCCAGGACCTCCTCATCACGCTCCAGGCCGAGGTCACCATCAACTACCTCGAACTCCGCGGTGCCCAGGCTCAACTCAACGTCGCGCAGGAAAACGCCGGCAATCAAAGCGAAGCCCTTCGCATCGCCGAAGCCTCGCTCAAAGGTGGACGAGGCACGCAGCTCGATGTCGCCCGTGCCAACGCTCTTTTGAATGCCACGCAGGCCCAAATCCCCACTTACGAGGAAAGCGTCGCCAAAGCCATCCATCGCATCGCCGTGCTCTGCGGCCGCAATCCCTCCGAACTACGCTCACAGCTCCAAAAAGCCCTCAAACAGCCCGCTGTGCCCGCCAGCGTCGCCATCGCGAAACCCGCTGAATTGCTCCGTCTGCGCCCCGACATTCGCATCGCCGAAAACGCCCTCGCCGCCGCCACTGCGCGAATCGGCATCGCCACCGCCGATCTCTTCCCACGCGTCACCTTCGGCGGACGCCTCAATCTCGAAGGTCAAACCCTCGCCAGCCTCAATCAATATGGCTCACCGGCCTACAGCTTCGGTCCGCGATTCAGTTGGGCCTTCCTGAACCTCGGTCGTGTGCGTCAGCAGATCAAAGCCGCCGGACATCGTGCCGACGCCGCCCTCTCAACCTACGAGCAAACCGTCCTTCTCGCCCTCGAAGAAGTCGAAAACGCCCTCACCAGCTACGACCGCGAGCGCCAGCGCCTCCGCCATCTCGAAGCCAGCGCCGCCAGCGCCCGCGAAGCCGCCACTTTGGCAAGACAACGCTATCAAGACGGCGTCGCTGACTTCCTCACCGTCCTCGACGCCGAACGCGTCGCCCTCAGTGCCCAAAACGACATCGTCCTCAGCCGCACCCGAGCCACTGCCGCGTGGGTGCGGATTCATAAAGCGATGGGTGGTGGGTGATTGAGGTTGGCACCACCGCAGCATGGACTAGCCGTTGCTGGTCAGGGCGTTGCTTTTTGTCAGGAGATCCAGGAATCGGTCTTCGAAGGGCTCGTCGCTGCGGCATTGCATGAAGTCGATGCGGTGGGAGGCGCATTCCCGGGAGAGGTTTTCGACGAAGGCATCGAAGGTCTCCACGTAGCGTTGCACGTCCCGCTTGGTGAGCCAGAAGCGGCGATTTTCTCCGGTCTCGACTTCGGAGAGTTCGACCTCTCCTTCGAGGTCAGGCTCGCGATCCTGCGGGTGGAGGATGTGGAGGAAATGGGTCTCCCCAGGCCAGGCAGCGGCGCGGGCGACGGCGGCTTGCGCACTGCTGGCATCGCGGCCAAAGAAGTCAGAGATGACGAAGATCACGCCATAGCGTTGGCGGGAAGGATGGAAGTCGCCAAAGCATCGGTCAAGATCGGTGATACCCTCAAAGCTGAGGCGGGTGGCGGTTTGCAGGATTTTTTCAATGTTGCCTTGGCCGCGCAGCGGAGGCAGTTCCTGCCGGACCGTATCGCTGAGGGAGTAGAGGCTAACGCGCTGTTGATTGCTGAGCCCGAGGTAGGCGAGTGCGACAGCGAAGCGCAGTGCCTGGCGGCGCTTTTCGGGAAAGGGCGCGGCCATGCTGGTGCTGGTATCCACGAGGATTTGGAGATTCAGCTCCTGGGTCTCTTCGTAAAGTCGGACGAAGAGCTTATCGAGGCGCGCATAGAGCCGCCAATCGATGGCGCGGTAGTCTTCTTTGGGCGTGTAGTGGCGGTAGTCTTTGAACTCGCGCGTGAATCCGGTAGCGGGTGTGGACTGGGAACCACGACGCATCAACTGCCGACGTTTGCGCAGGCGCAGGGCCAACATCCGCAGGCGATCCAGGAAGCCTGGATCAAAGAGTTCTGCGCGGTCGATGGGCTCGCTCATGCGGCCTCGCGGGCAGGGGTCTTCACTTGATTGAGCAGCTTGTCGATGAGGTCATCGACCTTGATCTGCTGGGCCTCGCCCTCAAAGTTGAGGATGATGCGATGGCGCAGGGATTGGTGGGCGATATCGCGGATGTCTTCGGTGGAGACATGGGTGCTGCCATGGACGGCGGCCCAGACCCGTGCGCCACGGATCAGCGCCTGGAGGCCGCGGGGGCTGGCACCGTAGGCGACGTAGCGTTTGATCTCGGGGAGGGCATCGGGCTGCTCAGGATGGCTGGCCAAGACCAGACGTGATGCGTAATGGGCCACGGGATCTGGCACGGGCATTTTGGCGAGCTCATGCTGGATGGCGATGATCTCCGCCCCCGAGGTCACGCCTTCTAGCTTCTGCTCATTGAATCCGGTGGTTCGGCGGGAGATTTCCACCAGGGATTCGAGGTCAGGGAAGGGCACCTTTACCTTGAACATGAATCGATCAAGCTGGGCTTCGGGAAGGGGATAGGTGCCCTCCATTTCCATCGGATTTTGGGTGGCGAGGACAAGGAATGGCTCTGGCAGTGGGTGGCGCTCACCACCCGTGGTGACGCAGCGTTCCTGCATGACCTCCAGCAGCGCAGCTTGGGTCTTGGGGGTGGCGCGATTGATTTCATCCACGAGCAGGAGGTTCCGGAACACCGGGCCACGCTCGAAACGCAGGGTGCGGTGCCCGCGTTCGTCCTCGCTGACGATGTGGGTGCCCAAGATGTCTGCGGGCATGAGGTCAGGCGTGCACTGGACGCGACCTGGCTCAAGCCCGACGGCTTGGGAAAGGACACGCACGAGGAATGTCTTACCCAGCCCTGGAACACCCTCCAGCAGGACGTGACCGCCGGAGAAAGTCGCGACGAGCACGTCCGTGAGGAGGGCATCGTAGCCGACGATGGCTTTTTGCATCTCCGATTTCAATCGGTGGAAGAGCTCGCGGAAGGCAGAAGAATCAATCTGGGGCATGATAAAATCAGAAACTTGATTGGAGTGAACAGGGGAAGAAGGCCGGGGTCAACGCCCGCCTTCAAATCGTTTGCGCAGTTCGTTGAAGTAACGGCGTACTTGCTCGCGCCGGGCGGGTGGCAGGGCGGCATCATCCAGCGCGGCCTCTTCGGCATCGATAAAGTCAACGCTCGTCTGGGTGGCGGTGCGTGCGGCCTGCTCGTCACGCACGGTGCCCTCCACGGAGCGCGAACTGGACTGGCCATCATTGCCGCTCTGCGCATTGACCATGGATTGTTTGCCTGTTTTGGTGGCGGCGGTCGCTTCACTGTCGAGCTTCGCTTTGCCTGCACCTGCTTTTTTGCCGCCGCCGGTCGGAACGAGGATGGACTTTCCGCCCTGTGGGGCATCTTGCGGAGGGCCCATCACGATGCCGTCTGGCTTGGCATCGTTTTGCTGATCTTTCGGCACTGGCGCCATCAGCATGGGTTGGGATCCGTCCTTGGGCTGCTGGCCATCGCCGGGCTTTCCGGGCTGAAAGGTCTGACTGCCCTGGCCTCCAGATTGCGACATTTGGGATTGGGACTGACCTGGGTTTTGCAGTCCGGGCGGGGCGAGTTGCTGCTGGCCGGCCCCTTGCTGCTGCTGTTGCATCATTTGTTGGGCGGCTTGATTGGGATCGTTTTGGCCGACCTCAGGCACATCCCCATCCTGGCCAGCGCCGCTCTGGCCCTGCTGCTGTGCGCCTGCCATCTGCTGCATGCCGCTGCCTTCTTCCTCGCCTGATTTGCCCGCAGCATCGCGGAGTTGTTGGGCCAGTGCTTCGAGCTTCTTTTGCATCTCCTCCCGCTGCGCTACGTCCTTCATCTGCTCCGCGAGGGATTGAAATTGCGCAGCGGCGGCAGGCGCGTCGGACTTCTGCATGTCGGCTGCTGCATCCAGAACGTGTTGACCGACGATGCGTTCATGGTCTTCTTTTTCCGCCTTTTGCTCCGCATCGTTCAGGACATCCTTCATCCGACTTTTTGCTTCCTCGCCTAGCTTGGGATCACGCAATTGCTCCGCAAGAGCGCTGGAGGCGGCGGCGACTTGCTTGGCATCGTGATCTGCGACGGCATCGCCGAGATCTGCGGTATCGGCGTGGCCGCGTAGTTCATCCACCAGCGCCTTTGAAGCCCATGCATTGGCGTTGGCACCGAGTTTGCTGGCGAGCTTTTCTGCATCGCGGGCGCGTTGCTCCATGGCAGCGAGGACATCACGCGCGCTCTGACCCTCGTTCTTTTTGAGGTCTTCAGCGGTGTCGGCGACCTTTTGGCGGAGGGTCTCCAGTTCGTTCTTTTCTTCGTCGGTGAGTCCCGCGAGATCCTTTTTGGCCCAGTCCCCTTCGGCAAGTTTTCCGGCTCCACTGGCGGCGCGTTCTTGAAGATCACCGTCCACCAGATCCCCGGCTGGGGTGCTGAGTCGCCACTGGCTGAGGCCAAAAAGGATGCAAACGAGCGCGGCGATCCCGACCGCCCGCAGCGGGAAGGTCAGTGGCAGATCTCGCGTGAGTTGGGGCAGTGCTTCTGCCAAACGAGGGCGCTGGAGTTCGATGTGGCGTAGCGCGTGCTCTGTCGGTGTCGCTTGTTTGCCGAACCACCAAGCGGCGGCGAAGGCCTCGCGTCGGTTGGCATGGGAATCCCACACGGCGAGGGCGGCATAGGAGTCTGGCCGTCGCCACCAAGCCCAGAGAAACGTCCCGCCAATCCAGAGGGCAAAGATCGATAGCCCGATCCAACCAGTGCGGCTGCCGCCACCGATCGCCGCCCAGATGATGAGGAGGACCAAGGTCGCGACGAGTGGCAAGGCGGTCTTCTGGAGCAGGTTAAGCCAGCGACGGATGGCCACCCGACGCGTCGCCAATTGGGCGGCGTCATCAAAGGTGGGTGGGGTAGTCGTCATGAAAGGGTTCTCTTTGGATACGAATGGCGGGGGCGATTCCTTGGATCGATCATTCGATCTTCTTGCCATTGCTGAGCAAGTTGGATCCGATGAGGTTATCGTTGCTCTTCAAAATACGCAGAGATGGCTCCTTGCTGCGCAGATCGGTGGGGCGGTCGTCGCGGAGGATGTTGTCAGAGATCAATGACTGGGTGACGCCCTCAATGCGCAGCGCATTGCCATCGCTATCGAGGATACTGTTGTGGGCAATCTGGAGTCGGGAGCCCCCCGTGAATTCGACCGCAGCCTGATGCCGCCAAACACCTGCGATCACGTTGCTGCACAGCGAGGAATCGGTGCAATTGGTGAAGAGGATGCCATTGTTTTCCACGTTCTTGGTGCCATTCACGGCGTAGCGTGGACTGCGATCAAAGTTGTTTCCGGTGACGACGATGTGGGTGCTGTTTTCGACGACGAGATCGCGCTGGAAGCCCTCCCAAAACGTGTTGCCGCTGATGGTGATGCCGCGCGCGTCACGGAGCTCGACGTTCACCTGCACATCGCTGAAGACATTCCCGGTGATGGTGATATTGCCTTCGCGAGTCGTTTTTTCGCCCGTGCGTTTTTCCAGCGCCTCATCCGTGCCACCACCTAAAATGCGGATGTTGGCGGAGTCTGCGGCTTTGTGGGTGTGCTGAATGGTGCATCCGGTGATGGCGACCTCTCCGATGGAGCCACCAGTGGAATCGAGGAGGATATTCGCGGCAGGCGGTCCGTCGATAGCGTGGTTGCCCTCGATATCGCAGGTGCCGATGTGGACATTGCGGACGTTGCCACCGCGAGAGACAATCCCGCCGCCTCCGTTGTAGCTGATGTGGCAGCCGATGATGTTCGACTGGTGCAGGTTGACATTGTCGTAAAAGATCCCGACGCCGCTGTTGTGGTAAAAGTGACAGTCGGCAATGAGGACGTTGCGATTGCGTGTGGTGAGATGAACGGCGTGGCGACAGCCTCGGATGCTGACCCGCGAGAGGGTCAGTTGCATGGTGCCCGTGGCCTCGATCCCGTCTGCCTCGGGGTGGGTGGCGGTGATTTCGATCCCCGCGACCATGGGCGTGCGTTCCTTTTCCCACAGCGTGGGCTTCACCGATTCAGGTGCTGCGGTGCCCTCATGGGTGCCGACGAAGTGAAAGGCCGGCCCGGCACCTTCCATCACGACTCGGGCGGTGCCATCGGCGGAGAGCGCGGCAAACCCTGTTTTTTGCATATCCACCGTGATGGTCTGGGTCAGGCGATACACTCCTTTGGGAAAAACGACGCTGGCACCGGCGTCAATGGCCTTTTGAATGGCGGCGGTATCGTCGCTGATGCCATCCCCTTTGGCCCCGAACTCGATGACCGTGCCTGCATGCGTTGAGACCGAAAGGGCAAAGCTCAAAAGCAGGTGGAGGGGGATTTTCATCGTGGCGATATCCTACGGCGGGCTGGATCGACCCGTCAAGCGTGCTGCATTTCCCTTTGACGGGTCGGCGGCTGCGCGGAAGCTTTGCCCACAATGCCTCTGCCCATCCGTCCCCGCCGCAATCGCCAGTCTCCTGCCATCCGTTCCCTCGTTTGCGAGACGCGCCTGAGTCCAGAGAACTTCATCTACCCGCTGTTCATCCAGGAAGGCAGCGAGAACACGCCCATCGATTCAATGCCGGGCTGCTGTCGGTGGTGTTTGGCGGACCTTGTCAAGGAGGCGGCGGAAGCTCACGCGCTGGGGGTGCCTGCCGTGGTTCTCTTTCCGCGCATCCCCGATGAATTGAAGACGCCGATGGCGGAGGAGTCTGCCAATGACGAGGGCCTCGTGCCGCGTGCCATCCGCGCCCTGAAGGAGGCGCTGCCCACCCTGACGGTCATGACGGATGTGGCGCTGGATCCCTACAATAGCGATGGTCACGACGGTATCGTGGCACCCGATGGCCGAATTTTGAATGATGAAACGGTGGAAGTTCTGGTCGAACAGGCGCTATGCCACGCAAGGGCAGGGGCGGACATCGTCGCCCCCAGTGATATGATGGACGGTCGCGTGGAGGCCCTGCGCGATGGCTTGGACGCGCACGGTTTCACTGAGGTGGCGATCCTGGCCTACACCGCCAAGTACGCCAGCGCCTACTATGGTCCGTTCCGGGGGGCACTGGATTCTGCGCCCAAGTCTGGCGACAAAAAGACCTACCAAATGGATCCTGCCAACGTCCGCGAAGCGCTGCGTGAGTGCGCTGAGGACGAAGCCGAAGGGGCGGACATGCTGATGGTGAAGCCTGCCGGCCCATACCTCGACGTGATCGCTGCGCTGCGGGCAAACACCACCTTGCCCATCGCTGCCTACCAGGTCAGCGGGGAGTACTTGATGATCAAAGCCGGAGCCGCCGGAGGCTGGATCGACGAGACCAAGGTGATGATGGAGTCGCTTCTGGGTATCCGCCGTGCGGGTGCGGACATGATTTTGACTTACTTTGCCAAAACGGCAGCCGCTCTGCTTCGGGAAAGTTGCGGCGGCGGTCGGTAATTTCCCGGCAGGGAGGGACCAGCGGAGGCGCAGACGATGGAAACGAGTCTAGAAAGGCGAGTTATGTCAAAGCTTGCAAAGTCTGGAAAATCGAATTAGTCTTTGATTTTCGGATGCTGGAACCATTTCATGCGCTGCGCGAGGCTGGGTTTTCCCGGTCAGGTGGGGGTGTCGTTACGGCACCGGAGCGTTGGTCCGCCGATTTGATTGCGAGTTTGGACTGGATGCGACTGGTTGAACTGGCCCGGGCCTTGGCAGCGAATGCGGGTTGCCAGTTGGCGGGGTCGCGGGTGCTGATTGATGGCTCTGTCGTGTTCGGCATGATCGAAAATCCCGGCACTGCCCACGCGGGACGAGCCCTGGTAAAAGTCGCCGCCTGGAACGAGTGGGGGGCGACACCTGAAATCATCGAGCAATTTGCCAGCGAGGTGCGGACGGCGAAGAATGCACGGGGTATCTTGATTGCCCCCGGTGGAACGACCCGCGCCGCTGTGCAGCGGGCCGGGGAGTTGCGGATCGAATTGGTCGATGCGGTCGGATTGGACGCCACTCTGGCCAGCCTGCCCCCGGATAAGAGTGACTTTTTCTTTGTGGTGGCGACGGCTGGGGACTACCGCACGCCGACCTGTCCCGTTTGCCTGAAAAAGATGTCCCGCGTCGTGGTAGATCCGGCTGGCGATCCCGACGCGATTGAGCCGGAACGCCTGATTGATGCCAGCACCATCATCGCAGAACCGGTGCGGTGTCGGCGACTGTGGGTGGCACCCAGGGCCGAGGTACAGTTCTTGCAGGAGGTGCGTGCGAATGAAATCATCATCGCGGGGGATGTGACGGGAGACTTCGTGTGTGATGGTACGGTGACTCTCCTGGCCACGGCCACACTCACCGGCACCGTGACCGCGCGTGCAGTCAATGTGGAGGAGGGGGCTGCGATGCTGGGGCGCACCCGGACTCTGGAGGGGCAACTGGAACCCATGAATGTGGGGCGCCCTCGATGGGAATGGCGCTGCAGGCGGGCGGACAGTCGCGCCGACTGTGATCGTGTGGTTTTTGAGCCCCACGAGTCGGGATTAGTGAATGGCTAATTGCTGGCAAGTCGAAAAATTACTTTTTCGTGGCATTCAAGCTGCTTGCCATTTCGCAAGACCTCGCCATCCTTGCGATCCCCCTCATCCGGGCGGCAGTCGCCAGGGGCGGGGTCTATTGCCTCATGAAATATCCGTATTACGACCTGGACATCCCGAACGAAGGAACACTACACCGCATGGACGCCGAACGCGACGCCTGTGGCGTTGGCTTTGTAGCGAATATCCAAGGTAAACGTAGTCGCGAGATTTTGGACATGGCCATCTGCGGCGTCTGCAATGTTCAGCACCGGGGCGCTGTCGATGCGGACCGAGTCACGGGTGATGGTGCAGGGGTCCTGACGCAGATTCCGCATAAAGTGCTGATTCCAGAAGTGGAAAAACTTGGACACACACTCAGCCATCCGTTGGATCTGGGAGTTGGTGTGTTTTTTCTGCCCGTCGATCAGACGGATCGCCTGAAGATCCAGTTGGTGGCAGAGGGCGTTTTGCGCAATCGGAAGATCAAGGTTTTGGGCTGGCGTGATGTGCCGGTGAATCCGAATGAGTTGGGTGAAAAGGCGCGTCGCACGTTGCCTTGCATCCAGCACCTTTTGGTAGAGCGCCCCGAAGAGATGGACGACAATACCTTTGAGCGCGTGCTCTATTTGGTCCGTCGCGAATTGCGCGTGAAAGCACGGGAGGCGAAACTCGCGGACTTCTACATTGCGTCACTGTCTCACCGCACAATTGTTTACAAGGCACTGCTGCTGCCGTCCTCTCTGGAGAAGTTTTATACCGACCTTCAGAGCGACGATTACGAGACGTCGTTGGCGGTTTTCCACCAGCGTTTCAGCACGAATACTTTCCCAACATGGGCGCTGAGTCATCCGTTCCGGATGCTCGCCCACAACGGGGAAATCAATACCGTCCGGGGCAATCGCAACTGGCTGAACAGTCGCGGCAGTGATTTTGAGCACGAAGTCTGGGGCGATGAGGAATGGCTGCTAAATGATCTGGTGGACGCGAATAGCTCTGACTCCGCTAGCCTCGATCAGGCTCTGGAACTCTTGGTCCTGAGTGGGCGTGACCTGACTCACGCAGTGGCGATGCTGGTGCCGAGTGCTTACGGCCTCGATCCGGCCACTTCGCCTGAACTCCGCGCCTTTTACGAGTATCACGAGTGCTTTAGCGAGCCCTGGGATGGCCCTGCCGCATTGGTCATGTCGGACGGGATCAAAGTCGTTGCGGGTCTGGATCGCAATGGCTTGCGTCCTAGCCGCTGGAAACTCACCGACGATGGCGTCTTCGCCCTTGGTTCAGAAGTGGGGATCATTCATATCGACGACGCGCGTGTGATCCGGAAGGGCCGACTGGCTCCAGGGGAGCTTTTGGAAATCGACACCCTGCGTGGCAAGGTGCGTTTCAACGATGAGATCAAGGCAGAGCTAGCGGCACGTCAACCTTATGGCGAATGGCTCGCCGCGCACCGTCGCAACATGACTTCGGCGGCACCGCAGCCACCGAAGGAGGAACTCGATGTGCTGGGCTTGTCCCAACGTCAGGCCGCTTTTGGCATGACGAAGGAGGAGATCGACATCGCCCTGGTGCCCTTGGTGATCAAAGGGGAAGATCCCGTCTATTCAATGGGAGACGATGTCTCTCTTTCCGTGCTCTCAGAGCGTCCTCGCCTCCTTGCAGGGTACTTCAAGCAGTTGTTCGCTCAGGTGACGAATCCACCCATTGATCCGATTCGCGAGCGTGCAGTGATGAGTCTAGACGTGGTTCTGGGTTGGCAGCGCAACTGGCTTGGGGAGACGCCAGAGCACGCCAATGTGCTGCACCTGAAGTCGCCCTTCCTTTTCGAAAACGAACTGGCCACCATCAAGGGGCTCAGCGATTTCTCCCATCGAGTGCTCGATGCCACCTGGCCGATTGCGGAAGGTGCGGACGGCATGAAAAAGGCGCTGGATCGTCTTTGCAGTGAGGCACAGCAGGCAGTCAAAGATGACGTTCGCATCCTGATCCTGAGTGATCGCGCCGTCGATCACGCCAGGGCAGCGGTTCCTGCGCTCTTGGCGACTGGGGCCGTTCACCACCACCTGAACCGGAAAAAAGTTCGCATGCGGTTGAGCATCGTCGTCGAGACGGGTGAAGCTCGCGACACCCACCAGATGGCTTGCTTGTTCGGATTTGGTGCATCAGCGATCTGCCCTTATTTGGCCTACGATACCATTCAGGAGGCACTGGAAGCCGACAAGACAGCCCGCAAGCCACTGCTGGCTGAATTTGACTTTGCAAAGTGCCTCACGAATTTCCGCAAGGGCCTGGAAAAAGGCGTGCTGAAGATCATGAGCAAGATGGGGATCTCGGTTCTCAGCAGCTACACGGGAGCTCAGATTTTTGAGGCCATTGGCATCGGCCGCGAGGTGATGGACTATGCATTTGCTGGAACAGCCAGCCAAATCGGCGGCATTGGTTTTGTCGAAATCGCCGGAGAGGCGATGGCTCGCCATGAGTTTGGCTACAAGCCCGCCGTCCCTGATGCGGAACCCGCGCCGGTCAACCTGGGCGATCCGGGCTTTTATCGGGCACGGCGCGATGGCGAAGTCCATGCGGTCACGGGTCCGGTCATCAAGAACTTCCACACCTTTGTGAAGTCTGGCAGTGCAGACGACTACAAAAAGTATGTCGCCGCCCAGTTGGAGAACACTCCCGTCGCCCTGAAAGACATGATGGACTTTGTGCCATCTTCGGATGGGCCGATCCCGATTGATGAGGTGGAGTCCATCGAAGACATCCGCGTGCGTTTCACCACGGCAGCGATGTCCCTTGGGGCGATTTCACCAGAAGCTCACGAGGCACTAGCTATCGCCATGAACCGCATTGGCGGGAAGTCGGATTCGGGTGAAGGGGGTGAAGATCCACGCCGCTTTAAGCCTTTTGAGAATGGTGACTGGGCCAATAGCAAGATCAAGCAAATCGCCAGCGGTCGCTTTGGCGTCACTGCGGAATACCTTGCCAATGCTTGGGAGTTGGAAATCAAGATGGCCCAAGGTGCTAAGCCGGGTGAGGGGGGGCAGTTGCCAGCGCAAAAGGTCAACCGCCTGATTGCTCGGCTCCGCCACACGACCCCTGGCGTGCAGCTCATCAGTCCGCCTCCACACCATGACATTTATTCCATCGAGGACTTGGCCCAGCTCATTCACGACCTCAAGGAAGTGAATCCACGCGCTCGCGTCTGCGTGAAGCTTGTCGCCGAAACCGGCGTCGGCACCATTGCAGCGGGTGTGGCGAAGGCGAATGCGGACATCATTCTAATCTCCGGTCACGATGGTGGTACGGGCGCGAGCCCCTTGAGCTCCATCAAGCACGCCGGGCTTCCGTGGGAGCTGGGCTTGGCAGAGACCCAGCAGGTGCTGATGCTGAATGGCCTGCGTGAGCGTGTCACCCTGCGGACTGACGGCGGGCTGCGCAATGGGCGGGATATCGCTATCGCTGGGATCCTGGGGGCGGAAGAGTTCAACTTCGGCACCATCGCGCTGATCGCGCTTGGCTGCGTTTACGTGCGTCAGTGCCATTTGAACAATTGCCCAGTGGGCATCGCCACGACGGATCCAAAATTCCGCAGCAAGTTCAAGGGCAACCCTGAAAACGTGGTCAACTTCTTCAACGGCGTCGCCCAAGAGGTCCGCGAAATCATGGCGATGCTGGGTGTGTCCAAAATGGAGGAGCTGATCGGACGCCCTGAATTCCTCCGCCAGCGCGAAGTGCCAGGGCATCCCAAGGCCAATTTGCTGGATCTGAGCCCGATCCTGAAGGACGTGGGCCAGCAACTGGGGCAAGACGCACCACGCACCTGCCTGATGAACCAAAACGACGGTCTGGATCAGCATCCGCTGGATGATCGTCTGATCCAAGACGCACAATTCGCCATCAGCGACAAGCGCAAGGTGAAGCCTGTACGTTATAAGGTGAAGAACACCTTCCGCAACATCGGCACGAAGCTTTCTGGAGAAATCGCCTTCCACCACGGGAATCATGGCCTGGAAGATGGGGCGGTTGATGTGACATGTGAAGGCAGCGCCGGTCAAAGCTTTGGCACCTTCCTCTGCGGGGGCGTCAAGCTCACGCTCTTGGGCGAGGCAAACGACTACGTCGGCAAGGGGCTTTGCGGTGGCGAGATCATCGTCAAGCCGGGTCCACGGGCGCGTGAGGATTTCAACTCCTGGGAAAACGGCATCATGGGTAACACCGTGATGTATGGAGCGACCAGTGGCCGTCTCTACGCTGCTGGCAGAGCGGGAGAGCGCTTCTGCGTTCGCAACTCCGGTGCCACTGCGGTGGTTGAAGGCATCGGCGATCACGGCTGTGAATACATGACCGGTGGCCTTGTGGCTGTGCTGGGCGAGTTCGGTAAGAACTTCGGTGCCGGCATGAGCGGCGGTGTGGCCTACCTCTTGGATGAAAAGGGCGACTTCGCGCGACTGCACAATGGCGAGATGATCAAAGGAGACGCCTTGTCTGATCCTGAAGACATCAATCAACTGAAAAAGCTGATCAGCGACCACCAGGAAAAGACTGGAAGCCTGCGCGCGACGATGATTCTTGAAGATTGGGGTAAATATCAACCGCTCTTTGTGAAGGTCACCAGCAAAGCTGAACCGGTAGAAGTGCCACCCGAAGATGAGCCCGCTGCGCCCACTGTGGCCGCAGGCGCATAAATCCGAAAATTCGATATACACTGCGGCGGTTCGTGCGTTCTTGAGGCGCATGAACCGCCGTTTTTTTTGGAAAAGGATCTGTTGGGTTGGCCTCATGGCGTTCACCCCCGATGTCGATGCCGCGACCTTTGCCGCAGGCGATGCCGAAAGCGCCCGGAAGGCTCTTGCCACTGCCAAGCCCGGCGATGAAGTCGTTTTGGCAGCTGGCGAATGGAAAGATGTGGATTTGCGCCTCGTCGGCCATGGGACGGCGACCGCACCCATCGTGGTGCGGTCGGATAAACCCGGCGGGACCGTCTTTACTGGTGCCTCTCGGATCCGCCTGGGCGGCGAGCATGTGACGCTGAGTGGGGTCTGGATGAAGGATATCAGCGGCAGCAAGGCGGACTGGCTGGAATTCCGGATCGATTCCAAGCTTCGTGCTAAGCACTGCCGCGTCATTGATTGCTCCTTCACAGAGAGCGCTGACTTCAACCCTGCGGAAAAAGAGAGCCGCTGGGTGGGCATTTATGGTCAGGGCAATACCCTCCAGCGCTGCTTTTTCAGTGGGAAGAAGAACAAGGGCACGACGGTGGTGGTCTGGCTTGGCGGGGAGGACACTGGCCATCATCACTTGATTGGGAACCATTTCGGCGAGCGCCCTCGCCTGGGTAAGAACGGCGGTGAGGCCTTGCGCGTCGGCGATAGCAAAAGCTCAATGATGGACGCCGAGTGTCTGGTGGAAGGCAATCTCTTCGAACGCTGTGATGGCGAGACGGAGTGCATCTCCAACAAGAGTTGTGGCAATGTTTATCGTGCCAATACGTTTCGCGAAGTGCAGGGAACGCTGACCTTGCGCCATGGGAATCGCTGCACCGTCGAGGGCAATTTCTTCCTGGGCAATCACCGTTCAACGACGGGCGGGATACGCATTATCGGGGAAGGGCATCGCGTCCTGAACAACTATTTGGAGGGCTTGGAAGGAGATGGCTTCCGATCTCCCATCGTGCTGGTCAAAGGGATTCCAGGCAGCCCTGCGAATGGTTATTTCCAGGTGAAGGAGGCGACAGTTGCCTTTAACACGATCATTGATTGCAAATATGGGCTGCTGGTCGGCTACAACGATGTGAAGGAGGCGACCCTTGCCCCCAGCCACTGTCAGTTCGTCGGGAACGTCGTGATGGCGCGCTCCCCGCAATCGAAGATCCTCCTGATCGACGCTGGTAACCAAGAGATCGACTGGCGCGGCAATGTTTTTGGCGGTGCCACTGCGGTTGCGGAGATCCCAGGAATCGTGTGGCGGGATCCGGGCTTATCCCAGAGCGGAGATGGGCTGTGGCGGCCCAGCAAAGGCAGCCCTGGGCTCGATTCGGTGGAGGGCGCGTCCTCGATCACTCGAATCGATATGGACGGGGATGAGCGTGGAAGTCCTGCCGATGCCGGTGCCGATGAGCTCGCCACCGGATCGCCAAAATCGAGGCCGCTAACGAGCAAAGACGTCGGTCCAGGGTGGCGGTGAGGGACAGTGGTGGCACCAAACCCCAAGGCCACGCCAGCAGTGGCATATGGCTTGAACCCCTCAGACCGTGCCAATTGGTGCAATCATCACTTCACCTCGCCCCCATCTTTTGGGATGCGACGGCGTTTGGCTGTGCTAAACCTTGCCCCGCATGTCTGCTTCCCTTGTTTCCGATCTGAACGTTCACCCCGACGCCCCTTTGGGCGTTTTCGATTCAGGAGTGGGCGGATTGACGGTGGTACGGGCGCTTCGGGAATTATTGCCGAACGAATCCATCATCTACCTGGGGGACACGGCTCGCGTTCCGTACGGATCAAAATCGCCGGATACGATTCGGCGGTTCGCAATGGAAGACACCCAGTTTCTGATGGGTCAGGGGGTCAAGGCGGTGGTGGTGGCGTGCAATACCGCAACCGCCCACGCGCTGCCCCAACTCCAGGCGACATTTCGGGTGCCCATTCTCGGGGTTCTCGAACCGGGAGTCGAAGCTACGCTGGCAGGCGGTTGCTCAAGGGTGGGAATCATTGGGACGGCAGGGACGATTCGCAGTCATGCATATCAGCACATGCTCGCCATGCGTCAGCCTGACCTGCAAATTCATGCCCGTGCCACGCCGCTCTTGGTTCCTTTTGTCGAAGAAGGTTGGACAGAACATCCTGCCCTGGAGTCCGTGCTGATGGAGTACCTCCGTCCCATGCTGGACAGGGGCATCGATACTTTGGTGCTGGGCTGCACCCACTACCCACTCTTGGTTCCTGTTTTGCGCCGGTTGCTCGGGGATTCGGTCCGCCTCGTGGACTCGGCCAGCACTTGCGCCCATCGCGTGAAGGATGCGCTCTTGGAGCAACAAATCGTCCGCACGTCCGGGGCGGCCCCCGTTCTGGAGATCTACCTGACGGACCTCTCAGAGCAGGCGGAGTCCTTGGCGGCCAGCTTCTTGGGCAGCGAATTTGGTCGCGTCCGCAAGGCCTCCCTCGCTGGCTAAAACCTGCTGTGAGTGGACTGTGGATAACTTGGGGGAAATCTCAACAAGTCCCCCCTCCATCCCGTTTGCCTTTGGATTGCGGGGAATGTCGGCAATCTCCAGTCTCAATTAGGCGGAATCTAGGAAATTTCTGGGGCAGGGGAGATCTGCGAGCGGGTGGGCTGTCCCCATTGGGCCCTGTTTCGTGGTCGTGGTTTGGCCTGGATGGTAAAAGGCGATCCCCGCGTCTCGATAAGGGCATTGATGCCGATGTGGATGCGCCTGGATTCCTTATCTTACGGGCGTTCTAGGCTACTTATGACGCCAATTGCGGTTAAACTTCGACATGGGTTTCGAGGACGTTCCGTGGGCGAAGTGTAACGAAAAAGTAACCTTGGGAATGTTCCACACCCCACTGAATGGGGTTCCACGTCGGGCAGCGAGTTCGTGGCGGCTTAAGAATCCCGCCGGGGGCCGTTGAGTCCAACTTTTGTCTCAAAATGCGCCGCAGGAGACGGTTCACGACGCTGAATGAACGAGTTTTTCCCATTCCGAAGCATTGTGAATAACCTGTGTAGAAGTCGTGGAACGTATGTGGAGCGGGCTCTCAGGCCGCGACCGCGTTCGCCCAAACTTCGCAGCCCCAAACATCAGGGCGAGTCGGGCTCTTCGTCAGGCTCGCGTTCGACAAATCGCATGGAGTGGTCGATGAATCGGAGAGGGACGTCGTCTGTGGGGCCGTTACGGTTTTTGGCCAGGATCAGGACGGCATTGCCCTTTTTGCGGGCCTCGGTCTCCTCGTCTTCGACCTCCATTTTGGCACCCGCATAGTCTTCACGTGTCAGCAGCCCGACCATGTCCGCGTCCTGCTCGATGGAGCCCGACTCGCGCAGGTCAGACAGAACGGGACGTTGGCCCTTGCGGGACTCAACGGCGCGGTTCAACTGGGCCAGTACGATGATTGGTACGTCGAGTTCTTTAGCGAGCGCCTTCAGGCCTGAGGAGATTTCGGCGATTTCGATCTGGCGGTTGTCCTGGGCTCGGCGGGACTTGGACGTGACCAACTGGAGGTAGTCAATGGCGATCATCTTGATGCCATGCTGCTTGTGCAGGCGGCGGGCCTTGGCTCGCAACTCAAGGATGTCGAGGCCGGGAGTCTCATCGATAAAGATGTGTGACCGCTGGAGATCGCGAGTCGCACGGGCCAGCGCCTCCTGCTGAGCCCGGGTCAACAGACCGCGACTGAGGTCAGACATGCTGAGCCGTGCTCGCGAGACCAGCAAACGTCGCACCAGCATCGTGGCACTCATTTCCAGGCTGAAAACAGCGCACGGGGACTCGCAGTCCACGGAGATGTATTCCACGATGTTCATCGCCAGCGAGGTCTTCCCCATGGATGGTCGGGCAGCGATGACGAACATTTCCCCGCCCTGCAGGCCGGAGGTCATCTCGTCGAGTTTCTTGTAGCCAGAGGACACGCCCCGCAGCTGGCCAGGGTGCTCGATCATGTACTGGATCGATTCCACCGCGTCCATGACGTGCTGGTTCAGAGTCTTCAGTCCCTCCGATTTTCCAAAGGCCTCGCGCACCGCTAGGACGCGCTGTTCTTCGCGGTCGAGGAAAAGATTGATGTCCTGGGGCTTTTCCTGTTGGCCGTGCTCGTAGGCACCGTGGATGCTTTGAGAACAGGAATGAATCAGCTTCCGCAGGATGTGTTTTTCCAGGAGGATCTGCTTGAACTCAGGAAACAGAGCAGGGATCGGGACGAACGTGAAGAGCTCTGTGATGGCACTGGGGCCGCCGACCTTATCCAGCAGCAATTGCTCGCGCAGATGATGCGTCAGCAGAACTGGGTCGATGGGTTTATTCTGGTCGTAGAGACGCAGCAGTTGCTCGTAAACGATGCGGTTGGCCTCGTGATAAAACGCATCGACCGCGACGGTGACTTTGAGGTCCGCCAACTTTTCGGAAGGATCGTGAAGCACGCAGGAGAGCACCCCTTTTTCCGCTTCATCGCTGAAGGGAAGGGCTCGATTAATTGTGGCCAGAAGCTCTTCTGCTGTCGGCTCGCGTTTGCCGCGCTTCGAATCAAAGCGGTCGCTCTTTTTCGCGGCCGGTGGCTGTCCCGCAGGTTCGCCAGGAGCAGCGGCAGATTGGGCGATGGCGGAGGCTTCGGGCATGGCAGGGAGTCAGGGGCGGCAGAAAACAGAGCCGGGGGCGACGGAAGCATCGTCCAGCGATCAATGCAAATCATGCGTGATCTGCTGCCGTGGAACCCTTGTGGAATGTGGATAGAATTTTACCGCGTCAACAAATTCCTGAATCGCGTTGCGTTTGTGAAGATCCCCCAAGGTGAGCCAAAACACGTTCTGGAGTCCTTCGGCGGTTCAAAGCACGGAGACGCCACACGCAGCCACCGGGTGACGGAACGAGTGTATTCCGGTGCCGGAACCGGGGCCAACATCACTTGGACCTTGCAGTCCGACGTGCGTTTCGTGTACCATGGCTGGAATCTTATGGCTGAATCGAACCGAGGGACGGAGGTGAGAAAGCCAGTCTTGCGTCAGCATGACTGCCCCGCAGGGGTGAGGACGCGGGCGGAGCGTCCGAAGCAAATTGAAATGCTCCCCACCGCAGCGGATGCCCCACGGCGCACACTGGTGCAGGCGCAGATACCATATCTGCGGCGCAGCTACATGTGGGGGCCGGACATGAGCGGGACACTGGATGGGGCAGGGGGCGTGGGTGGTCTGTTGGCGATGCGTCGCCACGAACGTGGCACTCAATCCACCGAGACGTTCTGGGCCACGCACGACCTCAACGGCAACGTCATCGGCTTGGTGCAACTGCCCGTGACTGGCAGCCAACCAGCCAAAATGGCCGTTTACGACTACGACCCCTCAGGCCAGTTGACACGAGTGAACGAACCCGAAGCTGGAGGCAGATGGTCCCATGGGGGCGGCTCCGACCCGATGACACACATTGATGCGGGAATTCACAATAGTACGCTATTATCCCATGACGGGAGTTCGATAGCCCACTTGTTTGGCATTGCATCATGGGAGGAATCGTGGGAGCTAGGTCGCGAAGTTCAAGGGGAATACGAGCAGATGGGGGGGGAGGAATGACCGACGATTGGCTGCTAGATATGGCTTATCGGTTGGTCGGCGCAGATTTCGCGGATTATTTCGATACGTTTACTGACAGCGAATGCCGGAAGCGAGTGGAAGAATTTAACTCAAACAAAAAACGGATCACGAAGCTATGGGGATCGAGCCCCCCTCATCAGTCTTGGGGCGGGACGTATAAATTTTTCGGCCGTTTTCTTGGGAGGCTCAACCGGTGAACCAACCTTGCCGCAGCGAGAACAATGGGAGGTTGCGCCTCCTGCTACTGTTTGTACTCCGCGCACTGATTGCGGTTTTGTTCTTGTCACCTGTGCTGGCGATAACCTACTTGGAAATTCTCAAGCACAAAGGCCAAGCGAAAGCAGAAGTTTACGATAAACTAGAAAAAGGGGTGCCCTACGCCACTGTTGTGGAAGAGATAGGTGAACCGTGTTGGAAAAAAGACGTTGATCTCAATACTGTCTATTGGCGCAGAGTACCGGTGCCGTCCCTCACACCCGGCGTTTTGGAGTGTCGCTGGGACGGAGATTTTCCGATTTCTGTGTGGTTTGACGCGGAGGGCCGAGTCGTCGGCAAACACACTTGGTGAGAAAGAATAAACAAGATAAAGAATAGCATTCAGATTAGAATGGCACTGGAATGTAAGCGTCACGTACAGCCCCGTTCGGTAACGGTGGCATCGTAGGCCTCGTAGCTGCAAAACTATGAGACGTATGAAGGAAAGCACATCGTTGGTGGTAAGCCCCTCAGCAACCGCATCTAGCCGGAGGGCAGGGCTGGGGCGAAGGTGGTGGCCTCATGAAGCGATATACCGAAGCCGAACGCAAAGAGTTCCTCTCCCGATTCCAGCACAGCAACCTTAGCGCTGCGGCGTTTTGCCGTGCGCGGGGCATCAACCCGATGTGAGGTCATCACTTGGAAGGTGTCCACGACGGTGGCGACGCCGCGCCGGGCGCTCTGGATGAGCTGGCGGAGTTCGGTGACGAGGGTGGTGAGGCCGTCCGGCTTGGGTTTGGCCGGGGTGGTGGCTTTCTTGGCGGCGGACGGCTTTTTCATGGATCAGGCTGGAGGATAGACTGCTGCCCCGCTTTCGAACAAACTTCTTGTTTTGCGGGCGGTGGCGGGGGCCTGGGGGGGGAACAGGGGCTTCCCAGCGGAACTGACAGCTTCTCCTCCTCTCGGCGGCTGACGGGGTGAGTTCATGAGTTAGACCCAAATTTATCATAGGGTTTGTTATCGGCTGGGAGCCGTGTTTCGGCAAGCGAAGCCTCACTCGGTGGGCGACATTGCGGGAAGGGGCGGCGCGACGGTGCGCGGCCCTTTTACGAGGTGGGCGTTGGTCTGAGGAGACGGATAGGGGAACCGAAGCGTTGGTTGCCGTAGCAATCCTGGTGCGCAGGTTTCTTGGCGACTTCAACTGCCGGGCCCTGCGGGTGCAATCCCTGCGACTCGCTGTTTCTCGGCCTCCATGGCGGCCTTTTCTGCGGCGATTTTTGCCATTGAGGCGGCGCGGCGGGCGCGTTCCTTGGCTTCCTCTTCGGCGCGGGCTTTGGCGGCGATGGCCTCCCGTCGGGCTCTGGCTTCCTCGGCGACCTTGCGGGCGGCGGCCTCTTCTGCCTCCTTGGCGGCTTTGAGCGCAGCGGCGGCGGCTTTGACCGCTTCAAGTTCGCGACGCGCCAACTCGCGCTCCGCCTCTTTCGCTGCTTTTGCTTCGGCATCGGCCTTGGCTTTCGCTTCACGGGCGGCTTCTTTTTCCGCTTGGAGACGAGCCTTTTCGGCGGCGGCTTGCTCGCGAGCAAGGGTGGCTGCCTGACGGGCGGCCTCTTTCTCCTCGTCTCGCCGGATCTTCTCGGCGGCCTTTTCTGCGGCGGCCTGTTCGCGGGCGAGGATGGCGGCTTCTTTTTCGGCTTGGAGGCGTGCCTTCTCGGCGGCTTTTTCTGCGGCGGCCTGTTCTCGGGCGAGGATGGAGGCTTCTTTCTCGGCTTGGAGACGGGCCTTCTCGGCGGCTTTTTCTGCGGCGGCCTGTTCTCGGGCGAGGACTGCGGCCTCTTTTTCGGCTTGGAGACGAGCTTTCTCGGCGGCTTTTTCTGCGGCGGCTTGTTCTCGGGCGAGGATGGCGGCTTCTTTTTCGGCTTGGAGGCGTGCTTTTTCGGCGGCTTTCTCTGCGGCGGCCTGTTCTCGGGCGAGAATGGCTGCTTGTCGGGCGGCTTCTTTTTCCTCCTGGAGGCGTGCTTTTTCGGCGGCCTTTTCGGCAGCGGCTTGCTCGCGGGCGAGGATGGCGGCTTCTTTTTCTGCTAAATCAGCGGCTGTTTTTGCCTCAAGCGCCTCCGTGAGGTTCGAGGCAAACATGCGCAATTGTTGAGCGAGCTCTGCGGCGCGATCCGTCAACATGGCGGCATCGTCGGCAAGTACTCGGGGCAGAAGTTCAAGCGACTCAAGCTTGGTGGCGGTGTCGCTGAGGTGGGAATTGAACTTGGGGTCGGGTCTCGTGGTCATCAAAGGTTGGCTGAAACAGGACCCTCATGAATGGAGCTACTTTTCGTGCTGTAAAGCCACTTCCGAAGATAGGCTCCACAATCCGAGTTGCATGACGAGCCTTCGCTCAAGGGGTGTGTGGGAATCTTGTTGGTATTGAATTCCGAGGAGGAATAGCCTGACTGGTGGTCAGGATACATCGGGGATGCCTTGTTTTTCGGGCGTTCGACGGCCGTTGGCGCTAGGCCCCCTTTGCTTGCCGCCAGAAGAGCCACTTCTTTTCCGCCCGCCATGGATGGTCGGGGCGATGTGTTTTGATATCGAGCTGGAGGCCGGTAGGGCGGAAGGTGGCGAGCGTCCAGCCGTTGGTGCTGACCGCTTTGTTGGCCACCATGTTGCAGGCCAGGGTATTGATGACATGGATGCGGTGGTCCATCGCGAGGTTCCAATCGTGAATGTGACCGTGGATCCAGGCTTTGACCTGCGGGCGGTCAATCAGTGGCTGCCAGATATCTGCGGTGTCCCCCACGCCGCCGGGGTAGTGCATCGGATCGCCCCCGGCCTGTGGATTGTGGTGGGCGACGATGACGACGGGTTTTTCTGGGCAGGCATCCACCTGTTGGATCAGCCAATCGCGCTGCTCTGGGCCGAGTAGCCCAGGGGCGGCGGGACAATCCTTGAGTGTGTCGAGAAGGAGAAGGCGAACGTTTGGCAAATCGATGAGGCCATTGTGACGGTGGTCCTTGAAATGGGTGGCGCTGACTTCGCCCGGAAAGGCCCGGACGAATTCCTCCCGAACGTCGTGGTTGCCGAGTGTGAAGTGGACCTTGTGTCCGGCCTCGCGAAGTGGGGCGATCAGTCGGCTAAAAGCGGCGTAGTCCCCTGGGGTACCGACGGACATGGCCAGATCCCCATTGACGATCACGGCCGCTGGCTTGCGCGGGAGGGAGAGGATCTCCTTCACGGCACGTTGCAGGTTTTGCGGGTGAATGTGATCCGGCCCCTGCTTTTCGCCGATGTGGGTGTCGTTTAGCAGGACGACCTCATCGGAGTCGGAAAGGCTGGGCGCGGACGCGGATCGAACGGACGGCGCGACTCCTGCCAAGGCGGCGGCTGTGAGGAAGCGGCGGCGGTTCGTGGTCATATCGGCTCAATGGAGGAAGTGGCGGTGGCCAGTGAAGACCATGGCCATTTTCCGTTCGTCGGCTGCGGCGATGACCTCCTCATCACGCACGGAACCACCGGGCTGGATGGCGGCGGTGGCACCTGCGTCTGCGCAGGCGATGAGCCCATCCGCAAAGGGGAACATGGCGTCTGAGGCGACGACGCTGCCGTCGAGGCTGAGCCCCGCCTCTTTGGCCTTCCAAATGGCGATGCGGCAGGAATCGACGCGAGACATCTGCCCTGCGCCGATGGCGAGGGTGCGATCATGCGCACCGAAGACGATGGCGTTGGACTTGACGTGCTTGGCGACGCGCCAGGAGAAGCGCATGGCCTCAAGTTCGTCGCGGGTGGGGGGGCGCTGGGTCTTGACTTTGTTTTCCAGGTCTTCGAGCCCGAGCGCGCGCGGGTCGGCATCCATGACCATCACGCCACCGGGGGCGGAACGAATGATGGGCTCGCTAAGCGCCTCCGTGGCGGTGGGGAGCATTTGGATGAGGCGGAGATTCTTCTTCTTTTGCAAATGGGCGCGGGCATCGGCATCGAAGTCGGGGGCGATGATGACATCGGTAAAGATCTCTGAAATCACCCGGGCCAGGGAGAGGGGCATGGTGCGATTGATGATGATGACGCCGCCAAAGGGGGCCTGGCGATCCGTCTCGAATGCTTTTTGCCAGGCTTCGCGGAGGTCCTCGTCTGCGCTGCCGACGCCGCAAGGGTTGGTATGCTTGAGGATGGCTAGGGTCGGGCGGCGGAATTCGTTGATGAGGCCGCAGGCGGAGTCGATGTCCAGCACGTTGGTGTAGGACAGGTCTTTGCCATGAAGCTTAACGAAGTAATCGTTGAAGTTGCCGTAGAGGGAGGCTGCCTGATGCGGGTTGTCTCCGTAGCGGAGCTCGCTGCTGAGGGGCAGGCTGAGGTTGAAGGTCTTTTGCGTGACTTGCTCCTTATTCAGGAAGCTGGCGATGGCATGATCGTAGGCGGAGGTGCGCTGGAAGACCTTCCAGGCGAGGTGCTCGCGGGTGGAGAGGGTGGTATCCGTCTCGTTTTCGCGCATTTCCTGCAGCACCCTATCGTAGTCGTCGGGATCGGAGATGACGGTGACCCAGCGGTGGTTTTTGGCGGCGGAACGCAGCATGGATGGGCCGCCGATGTCGATGTTCTCGATCGCCTCATCAAGAGTGACGTCCTTTTTGGCGACGGTTTGCTCAAAGGGATAGAGGTTGATGACGACGAGATCGATGGTGGGGATCTCGTGCTTCTTCGCATCGCGCTTGTCTTGATCGTTGTCGCGGCGCTGGAGGAGGCCTCCGTGGACCTTTGGGTGCAGGGTCTTGACGCGACCGTCGAAGAGCTCAGGGAAGCCGGTGTAATCGGACACATCGCGAACGGTGATGCCGTTATCGCTGAGGTGCCGGGCGGTGCCGCCGGTGGAAAGGAGTTCGACGCCGAGTTCGGCCAGACCTCGTGCGAAGTCGAGGAGACCGGTCTTGTCAGATACAGAAAGGAGGGCCCTTTGGATTGCCATAGACCACTCAGCGTGGCGGGGAAACCGGGGGAGTAAAGCACGAATTCCCCGAAACCTTTGGTCAAACAATTGCTTGACTGGGTTTTCCAGTGTCAGGGCTTGAAGGGCGGATAAAAAAGACGCTCGCCAAACTCGATGTAGGCGTCGTCCCCCGTCTTCAGGAATATGCGATTGTCCGTGTCTTGGTAAACGTTGAAGTGTCCAGTGGACTCTGGGCCGAGTCGGATCATGCGGGCATCGTTGCGGCGTGTGGGCTGGTGGAGGCGGCGGTAGAGACCTTTTTCGTGGCCGGCAAATTTGAGGTTGGGCTCATAGAAGTCGTTGGTGCCCAATTGACTGTAATAGGCCGCGTCCCCGAGCGCGGTGGGATATTCCACCCAGTCGTACTGATCCGCGTGCAAATGGATGCGCCAAGCGAGGATGACGACCGAGACGAACAGCACTGACCAAGCCAGCAGGATGCGGCCAGGGGTATCGCGGACGGTGTTGCTATTGGACACGGAGGGCACCCACCTTTGTATCAGTCAACGTCTAGGACTTCAAAGAGATTGTGGCGATTGTCGGTCCAGGCATCGACCTTGAGTGGTTGTTCCTCGTCCCAGGGCGACTCCGGTGGATTGGCGATGAGGAAGGGATCGTTCTTGGTGACGAGGACGTAGTCGGTGATGTCATGGTCGCCATTGCTATCGGTCTGGATTCGGGTGGTTTTCATACCGAGCCCGGACGCGATCTTTTCAATGACGGGTGCGAGGGAAAGGTAGCGATTGGTCACGTGAACGGCGATTATGCCGTCGTCATTCATGTGGCGTTGATAGATCTTGAAGGCCTCAATCGTCAGCAAGTGCACCGGGACGGAGTCGCCGCTAAAGGCATCCAAGAGCAGAACATCGTAGTGCTGATCTTCCTCGCGCTCCAGATTCAGCCGTGCATCGCCTTGGACGATGTCCAGGTGGCCTCCGCGCGCGATGAAGTCGTCCTGGTAGGTGAAGTATTTTTTGGAGAACTCGATGATCTGCGGGTTGATCTCGTAGATGCGGAAGGTATGGCCTGCCTTTCCATAGACCAGAGCCGTGGCGGTCCCCATCCCGACGATGCCAACGCGTGCGTTGGGCTTGGTGGCGAAGTTGTCCAAAGCTTTGCCGATGCCGGTGTGGTGGCCGTAGTAGCTGACGGGTTCTTCGCGGTCCCCGGGGCCCATGTTTTGCAGGCCGTGAATGATGCCGCCGTGGTAGAGTTGCCGATATTTTTCCCCATATTCGGTATCAAAGTCTTCGAAGACGGAGATGGCCCCATAAAAGTTCCGGGCGCGGGCGATGCGGGCTTCTTCCTCAAATCCCCAGGTGCCCAGCAGCATGAATCCGGCAACGCCGGCAATCCCTGCGACGAGGGATAGGATCGTTTTTGCACCGGAGGAATGGCTGGTGAACGCCTGATGCAAGAGCGCTAAACAGGCGATGCCGAGCATCACCATGAGCCCGATGGGCCATTCGACATAACGATCAAAGACTCGTGGAGCGACGAGGCTGACAGTCAGTCCACCGAGCGCACCGCCAGCGGACATGAGTAAGTAGAACTGGGTCAGGTGTCTGGGGGATGGTTTCAGACGGACGAGTTCGCCGTGGCAAACCATGCAGCCAAAGAACATCGCACCAAAGCAGATGGCGAGTTCTGCCCGGTAGTTATTGAGCCAAGAAAGGGAGATTTTCTCCAGATCTCCGACCACGTAAGGCAACTTGAGATCGTCAGGAATGAGGTGGTAGCCAGAGGCTAGGAAGATGGCACCGATGGCGAGGATACCCCAGAACCAAGGTTGATACCAGCGCTCATGGTCAAAGCAGATGATGAAGGTGATGAGGTAAAGGCTGAGAGGCACCACCCAGAGAAAGGGAATGACGGCGACGTCCTGGCAGACGTGATTGGTCGCAGCAAGAAGGAGGGCCGTCGCACAAGCAGGAAGGATGACCCAAAGCAGCCTCTGCCACCAGCGGACGGGTGGTTCTGGGCGGTCGTCCTCTGTGCTGATCGGACCGTTCACCTCAGTGACCGCCTTATCCTTCCAAACGCAAAGAAGGGAGAACACGACGAACAAGCCAAAGGCGACCGACCAGAGCAAGGTCTGCTGCAGAACATCCAGTTGGCGCTCGAAAAAGAAAGGGTAGCTGAGCAGCGCAACCAGGGAACCCACGTTCGAGAGAGCGTAGAGCCGCCAGGGACGGCCTCCGGGATTGGAGCGGTTAAACCAGACTTGCACGAGTGGACTTGTGCTGGAGAGAACAAAGTAAGGCAGACCAACCGTGGCCAGTAGGAGCAGGAGGATGCGCCCCTCCGGTGGTTCATTGCCGACGGGTTTCCATGATTCTGCGGGTGAGATCGGGAGCGTGGCGGCCGCTGCAAGGATGAGAAGCCCATGGACGATCCACTGCGTGCGGCGGGGCAGGAGCGTCAAGAGGTGGGCGTAGGCATAGCCGAGAAAGAGCACACACTGGAAGAACAGCATGCAAGTCGTCCATACCCCCGGACTACCGCCAAACCAAGGCAGGATGAATTTGCTAATGACCGGCTGAACCTGGAAGAGCAGAAAGGCGCTGAGCAGACTGAGTCCGTAAAGGAGGATAGTGGGGAGCGGTCGGGATGGGGATGGCATGCGGGAAGGCAATTAAACGCCAGTTTTGATCAATTGTTGTGAATGTATTGCGTACTTCTCCGAATCCTGCTGCGCCACTCGGAAGATTTTCATTTTCATGGCTTGCGTGTCGAGCGGGATCTTCCTAACCTCGCCGCCACTATGAGTTCATCCGTCACAAAGAAGCTATTTATCATGATGGTCCTGGAGTTCTTTATCTGGGGTGCCTGGCTGCCGAAGATTTTCGGCTACCTGCCGGCGGTGGGTTTTTCAGGGAATCAGCAATTGGCGATTCTCTTGGCATTTCCGGTAGCGGCAATTATTGGCATGTTCTTTAGCAATCAGTATGCGGATCGCAGTTTTGCGGCGGAGAAGTTTCTTGCTTTTAGCCACCTGGTAGGTGGTGTGGCCATGCTCGGTCTAGGGTTTGTCGACATCCGCGCCCTCGGTGTTGATGTGGCTTTTTGGTGGTTCTTCGGTCTGATGGTGATCCATTGCCTGTTGTATGTTCCAACGATGTCTATCACGAATTCGATTGCCTTTGCGCACATCAAAGACCCCGTCAAAGAATTTGGAATTGTGCGTATGGGGGGGACGATCGGGTGGATCTTAGCCGCATGGCCTTTTATATTTCTGTTGGTTGACTGGGATTCCGTGTCCAGAGCTATACAGACTGCGGCCACAGAGGGTAAGGCCGTAGGTTGGATTGGCTGGTTAGGAACGGTCTTTGCCAATCCATTGAGTGGCGAAAAACTCATTATTGGGACGAGGTGGACTTATTTGGTGGCGGGTATTGCGTCACTGTTGCTCGCGGGCTTCAGTTTGACACTCCCCTCGACACCGCCCAGGAAAGCCGCAGCCGGGGAAGCGCATGCTTGGGCACGGGCGTTTGGATTACTGAAGCATCCCGCCATCTTAGTGCTTTGGGTGGTCACATTCATTGATGCTTTTGTCCACAACACTTATTTCTTTCACACTGAAACCTTCTTGGCCAGCAGCGCGGTCAAGATCCCAAGCAATTGGACACAGGCCGTGATGAGTATCGGCCAAGTGGCGGAAATACTGACCATGTTCGTGCTCGGCGCGACTTTGCGCAAGCTTGGATGGAAGGCGACCATGATTGTGGGTATCTTTGGCCACGCTCTGCGTTTCCTCGTCTATTCATACCTACCCGAACACCAAGGGTTGATTGTTTTGGTGCAGATTGTGCATGGCATTTGTTATGCCTTTTACTTTGCCACGGTGTACATCTATGTAGAGGAATATTGTCCTCACGATCTCAGAACAAGTGCGCAGGGTTTATTTAATTTGATGATCTTCGGCCTGGGGGATATTGCGGCCAAAATCTTTTGGATCTACTGGGGCAATGCTCAATATACGCGCCAGGACGGTTCCATGAATTGGGAGGGTTTGTTCCTTGTCCCAGCTGGGCTTGCGATTCTTGGGATCGTCACCCTGATCATGTTTTTTAAACCCAGCTCAAAGTACCCAACCAGCGCTCCCTCCGGTGGTGCCCCCCACTAGCGAGGCAATCGGTTAGCCAAAAAACTCTCGGCGGTGTCGCTTCTACAGCAGCGGGATCAGTAGCCTGGCGGCTCCGTTGCGCAGTCGGATGGGGAGGCTGGTCTCGCGGAGACCGGCGGAGGTGATCTCGTCAGAGATCACCAATTTCCGCTCGAACTCGATGTTCAGAGAGCGGGCAAGCGACCGATCGTGACAAGCGAGATTGAATTCAAAGTTGAGCCGAAGGCTGCGGGGATCCCAGTTGGTGGAGCCGACGAAGGACCAGATCCCATCCACAATGAAGAGCTTGGAGTGATCAAAGGGCGGCGGTGACTCGTAGATCTTGCAGCCGGCCTCAAGGAGCTCTGGGTAAAGAGTGTGCGCGGCCCAGGAGACGATGGGGATGTTGTTGCGAGCGGGGACCACGATGGAGACATCCACACCCCGGAGGGCGCAAAGGCGCAATGCGGTGATGAGGAGTGGCGTCGGTAGGAAATAGGGAGTCACGATGTGGACCGACTTCCGGGCACCGCTCAGGGCGGCAAAGAATGATTGCGGCATTACCTCAAGGTCCTCATCGGGTCCGTCGGGAATGCCAATGGCACTCACTTCGCCCGTCGGTTTCAATTCCGGAAACCAAAGCGGGCCGTCCAGGGATTCGCCTGCGCAAAAGAACCAATCCTCCGTAAACAGGGTCTGCAATTGGGCGACGACGGGGCCAGTGACGCGGAAGTGCAGGTCCTGGACAGGGTGGGAAGGGGAGCGGGAGAGCATGTTCCCTTCGCGAATATTGATGCCGCCAGTGAAGGCGATTTTTCCATCCACGACTAGGATCTTGCGGTGGTTGCGGAGATTCATCGTCAGCAATCGGATGATGAAGCGGTTCGGCATGAACCGCCGAATGGGGATGCCCGCGTTCCGCAATTGGCGGGTGATGGGGGGCCAGGAGTAGCGGGTGCCGGCATCATCCACCATCACGCGGACTTGAACGCCGCGCCTGGTGGCGGCGCTGAGTGCGTCAATGAATTCCTGGCCGACCCCAACGGCCTCAAAGATGTAGGTGGCCAGGGAGACGGATGACTCCGCAGACTCAATAGCTTTTAGCATGACCGGCATTGCCTCATCGCCGTTGCGCAAGGGTTCGAGGTGGTTGCCTGTGGTGAGCGTGAGTCTGGACAGTCGCGCAAACGTCTCGGCAAGGACGCAGTCGCGGTCATGCCAGGCACCATCGCCATCCACGGGTAGCGGGCAGACGGGGGTGACATGCTGATTGGAGAGGTTGAGGCTCCCACGATAATGGCGGCCTTTGCGGCGGATGAAATTGACGCCAAACAGTGCGTAAAACACGGCACCACCCAGCGGAACCAGAAAGACGATGGCGGCCCAGTATGCCGCAGAACGCGGATCGCGCTTGTAGAGGAGCACATGGAGCAGTGCGGCAGTACCCGTCGCCAAAGTCACGCCTGCCATGACCCACTGCCAGAGCATGAGCGAGAGGATGGGGGGTGGCAGGGTTTCGGGAGGCAGCACGGCGGAAGATAGGCGCTCCGGGCGGCAGGGCCAGCACATTTCCTGCGGGAAGGAATACTGAATCCGCGTGCCGAATCGATTGTTGCTTGCGATGCCCCGTATTGCGGTGCTTTGGTGACGCAATCGCAACGAACAACGCAATATTTTATGGCAGGCAAAAGCAAATCAGGAACGACCGGCAAAGCTGCCCCCAAAGTGGCACCCAAGGTGAAGAAGAAACCGAAACCCGCAGCAGCGGCGGCACCTAAGCTGAAGGCGATCCCTTTCTGGATCGGATTCGATCTCGGTGGCACCAAGATGTTGGCTTGTGTATTGGATAAGGACTACAACGTGCTGGGCACCGCCCGCAAGTCCACCAATGGTTCCGATGGTCAGGCAAAGGGACGTAAAAAGATCGTCAACTGCGTGCATGAAGCGATCCTCAGTGCAGGCGTCGATCCCAAGGGCATTCAGGGAATCGGAATCGGCTGCCCGGGATTGGTGAATCCAGAACGTGGCGTGCTACTGGTGGCTCCGAATCTGGGGTGGCACAACATGGGGCTTTCTGCATTGCTGACCAAGGAGTTTGGCGCACCAGTCTCGGTGCTCAATGATGTCGATGCGGGCACCTTTGGGGAATACAAGCTCGGTGCAGCGATGGGGGCACGTTCCGTTTTGGGCGTGTTTCCTGGTACGGGTGTGGGGGCGGGATTCGTTTACAATGGGCAACTCGTCATGGGCCGAACCATTTCGTGCATGGAACTGGGCAATGTCATGTTGCCGGGGACGCACCTTGGCAGCACTGAGTTTGGAACGGTGATTCTCGAAGACATGACCAGCCGACTCGCCGTGGCCGCCCAAGCGGGCGTGGGATGCTACCGTGGGCAGGCGCCTGAGCTCAATCGACGCACGGCGGGAAATCTGCGAGACATCCGCAGTAAAGCCATCGCGACCTCAATGAAGTCTGCCGATGCGGCGATGGTGACCGTGATGCGGAATTCGATCCGTTATCTCGGCATGGGGGTCGCCATGGTGGTGAACCTTTTTGCTCCTGACCAAATCGTCCTCGGTGGAGGGTTGGTGGAAGAAATGCCGACCGTGTACCTGACGATGCTGAAAGAGGAAGTCGCACGTTACGCGATGCCTGAACTGGCAAAGGGGCTCAAGTACTCGATTGCCAAACTCAGTGGCACTGCCGTTGCTGTGGGGTCGGTGGCTTGGCTTCGCAACGGAGAAAAGGTGTAACCGAATGAGTGCCCCAGACCAACCCTCAACTCCGACGCGAGTGGCGGTGCCGGATGTGCCGCAAGAGCAGGCCATGATTTTTGTCGGCGCGACGTCGGTGCTGATGGTGATTGGTAGCCCGGACGGGAAGGGGGGCTTTGATGTGATCGAGCACTTGGATCGACCTCTACCGATCGCGCGTGACATCTTTCGCACTGGCAGTGTCGCGAGATCTACCGTGGAACAGGCTGCCACGATCCTGCGGGATTATCGTCTCGCGGTGCGAGACTACGGCCTCAACGGATCGCAGGTGAGGCTCTACAACACCAACATTTTGCTGGAGGCCTCCAACCATGAGATCTTCCTCAATCGGCTACAGGTCACTTCGGGGATCACCCCTCGACTGATTGATGATGGAGACATGACTCGCCTCGTCTATCAATGCGCACGGCGGATGCTGCTGAAGGATGCGAAGCTGAGCGAGGGCAACGTCTTCTTTACCCACATCGGCCCGGGCAATACTCGGGCGTTGCACTTCACCAAAGGGCGATTGACGGGTTACAGTAACTACCGCCTCGGCATCTTCCGCGCTCGCGAAGCCGTGAATGCATCGGAGGATGAGGCACCGCAGTCGATGGCCTATTTGGAGGAACAAATCCGTGGTGTCGTGGATCACCTTGCGCAGGACTATTCAGAGACTCGCATCGACTACCACGTCGCAATTGGTGCAGAGATCCAGAGCGTCGCGCCATTGCTAGGCGCAGCCAAGGCGGGCACGATTCGTTTGCTCGAAGATGATCTGGAGAAATTTGCCGAAAAACTCTCGCGTCTCACGCCGGATGAACTGGTCCGCCGCTTGCATGTGAACTATACGGGTGGCGAAGGGATCGTGGCGGCACTTCAGACGAATCTCGCCCTCGCACGTCGTTTTGGCGATGACGCGGTGTTGGTGCCGGACGGGGACTTTCAACGTGATCTACTGATCGAATTGATGACCGTCAGCCCACAGACGGTCATCTTCCAAGACGAAGTGATGCAAGCTGCGGCGGAAGTGGGGTGCAAGTACAAGACGGATCGCAAGCATGCGGATCAGGTCGCGCAGTTTGCCCAGCAACTCTTCCGGGAACTCCAGCATCTGCACGGACTTGATCCGAAGTATGAGCTGGTCTTGCGCGTGGCGGCTACCTTGCATGAGGTGGGGATGTTTGTGAGTCCGCGGGAACACCACAAGCACAGCCTGTATCTGCTGCTCAATACCGAACTGTTTGGACTCAGCGTTGCAGACCGTACGCTCGTGGCCTTGCTGGCGCGCTATCATCGACGCTACAATCCCGAGCCAGGGCATCCCCATTTTGCGGATCTCTCCAGGGAGGAGCGCATGATTGTCTTCAAACTCGCCGCTCTGTTGCGGATCGCTGATGCCTTGGATCGAAGCCATGCTCAGCGCATCCGGACCATCCAACTGCGCCCAGAGGGCTCCCGACTCTTCATTCAAACTCGCGATGTGGACGATACCACGGTGGAGCAGATCGCGATCAATTCAAAGTGCGACCTTTTCAGAGAAATTTACGGATATGAAGTCATCCTCAGCAAACCCTAAACGCCCAGTCGAGGCTCCGGTCAAAATCAGCGAGGAGCACTTCATCAATCGCGAATTGAGTTGGCTGGCCTTTAACGAACGTGTCCTCGAAGAGGCTGCCCGTCGGGAATTGCCGGTTTTGGAGCGGGCGAAATTTCTGGCGATCACTGCCTCGAATCTGGATGAATTCTTCATGGTGCGCGTGGGTGCCCTCCAGATCCTCCGCGAGCAAGGACGGCGGGTCCGAGATGTTGCGGGGCTTACACCCACCCAACAGTGGGACCAGATTCAGCAAAGAGTCACGGAGTTTGTGACCCGCCAATACCAGATCCTCAATGGCCAAGTCGTGCCTGATCTCGTGGCCAACGGCATTCGGCGACTCCAGGCGACGGAGTTGACCCCGAGCCAGAAGACGCATCTCGAAGAGTACTTCTTGGAGCATCTGTATCCCGTGCTTTCGCCGACGGCGATTGATGAAGGTGCCAAAGCCTTGTCGGTGCCTGCTCTTCATTTGATCGTCTTGTGTGCGGTGCAGAGTCTCGATGATGCAGGCCATGAAGTGACTCGTCAGGTCTTCTTTACGTTGCCAGCCAATTTGCATCGGCATGTGATTGTGCCAGGGGGGGAACCCGGAACCCACACCTATATCAACATTGAAGACCTGCTCACGCTCTTCATGCATCACTTTTTCCCATCGGAGAAGGTCGTGGCGACGGCGCGATTTCGATTGAGCCGCAATTCAGACATCACGCTGGATGACGAGTCTGCCTTTGATCTCGCCACCGAGATGGAGGAGATCCTTGGCGCACGCCTCCAGAGCAGCACGATCCGGATTGAGATTGAAGAAGGTGCCCCACGCCAACTGGTGGCGATGATTCGCGAGCTATGCGGCGGGCGTGCTGCGCAGCTCTATACGGTGCCTGGGGAATTGGATCTGCGGTCCCAGTTCATGATTGCTACCCTGGGTGGATTTGATGAGTTGAAGGTCGAGCCCTGGGATCCACAACCCACCTCTGCGATCGAGCCTGGGGAGAGTATCTTCGACGCGATCAAGCGTGGGGATATCCTCCTTCATCATCCGTATGACGCATTTGATCCCGTGATCCAACTGATCGAGGACGCAGCGACCGATCCAGACGTGGTCGCTATCAAGCAGATCCTCTATCGCACAGCGAAGAACAGTCGCGTGATCTCGGGGCTCATCAAAGCCGCCGAGGCCGGCAAGCATGTGACCGTGCTGGTGGAACTAAAAGCCCGCTTTGATGAAGCACGCAACCTCGAGCGTGCCGAAGAGCTACAGCGTGCGGGTGCCCAGATCATCTACGGTGTCCGGGGGCTGAAGACACATGCCAAGATCTGCATGATCATGCGTCGGGAGTCTGGCCACATGTGGCGATACATGCACTTTGGTACCGGGAACTACAATGAATCGACCGCCCGCCTTTACACGGACATCAGCTTACTGACCTGCAAGCAAGAGTTCGCCTCCGACGCGAGCGCATTTTTCAATACGGTCACGGGACGCTCTCGATTTGTGCACTTTGCAAAGCTATCGATGGCACCCTTTGGTCTGCGGGAACGATTGCTGGCGATGATCGAAAGCGAGACGGAACGTGCCCGCAAAGGCGATGAGGCCGAGATCATGTTGAAGATGAATGCCCTGGAGGATGCGGAGATGATACGTGCTCTGTACGAGGCCTCGCGCGCAGGCGTGAAGGTTCGTCTGAATATCCGTGGCATCTGTTGTCTGCGGCCCGGTGTTTCCGGCGTCAGTGAAAACATCACCGTCGTGAGCATCATCGACCGCTATCTCGAGCACGCTCGCATCTACTGCTTCAAGCAAGGAGGACGCCCAGTTGTCTTTATTTCCAGCGCGGACTTCATGACTCGCAATCTATCGAAGCGCGTCGAACTCTTGATTCCTATCGAAGACCCGCGTGCACGAAAGCGTCTGCTCCAGATCATGGAGACTCACTTCGCCGACAGCGCGAGAGGTCGGATGCTGGATGCAGATCGTCAGTGGCTGGCACTCCCCGCCACCAGTAAGAAACGCCGCCGCTCCCAAGAGATCTTTGCCGAAGAAGCCGCCCGCCGTGCGACCCATCGCGCGGAAAGCCCTGACCTTCTCGTTCCCCATCGTCCCAAGGCGAAGTGAGGTCTGCTCACTCCAGTTGGTCGCGCAAGGTGTGGACGGTTGAGATGATGTGTTCTTCGACTTTCGGATTCCAACGGGTGGGATGGGAACCCCATTTCATCGCGTCGCCACCTTCGTAACCGCCTTCTTTCCAGATGCGGAGGCTTGGGATGTAGGTGGGTACGTCGTTGGTGTAGGCGCTGACCCAGACGATGGGATCTTTGATTTCGCTCTTCAGACGCAATGAATAGTCGATGACGACTTCACCCGCGAGCATCACCCAAGTGAGGTCGGTGCCGAGACGCAAGACTTGAACGGGGTAGGGGTAGTCTTGGGGTAGCTTGCCGTGAAGGTTTAGCACCTCCAGCACGCGACCAGCGTGGGCTGCGTCGAGTTTGTTGGTGGACTTTTGTTGGTCAACCAATTGGTCGCGAGTGGGAAGGGTGTCGTAGGCGAGTTCGATCTCTTGGTAGGCGGCCTTGAGCGGTCCTGTGATAGGAACAAGCTTGGTGGTCAATGCGGCTTCGACGGCGGTCGCCAGTGAACGGCCATGATTCTGCGCAAGCTCGACGGTGCGCCTTGGGTAGGGGTTTTGGTCTCCGCTGCAACCGTTCATGAACATGGCCGTCACGCCGGGATGGGCTGCCTGTAGATACTCTTGCGCATAGCCCGCGTAGTCGCCGCTGAACTTTTGATGGCCAAGGGTGGTGCAATGGCAGGCGTAACCGAAGACCAGGGCGATTTCTTTGTCTGCCGCATCGGTGACCTTGAGGACTGGGACGCTGTGATCGACGGGACCATCGGGATTCGGTGAGTTGTTCCAGCCGCCTTGACCATTGGGAGTACGGCGATTCATGGCGAAGCCGCAGCGGGCTTTGCAGTAGTTGAGCGTGGCAGGCACGGCGTGATCGATGGCTTCGCCAACGATTCGGACAAAAGTCTGCTGGAGTGCATCGGTATATTCCGCAGCTTCGGCCTCCCGGCGGGGTGGATCGTCGGTGCCATAGAGTCGGCTGCTGCGCAGTTCGGGTCCGCTATGGGTGTGGCTGGCGTTGATGGCAAGGTGGGCCGCATCAATGCCGTAGCGCTTTTGCACCTCTTGAGCGACGAAGAGGCGGACCTCACGCGGAACGCCAACTAGGTCGGTGGTGATGAGTGCGAATTTGGAGCCGAGGTGATCTTCGATGACGAGGGCTTTGGCAAACAGATCTTGTTCCACACCTTCCGCAGGCTTGGTGCGCGATGCGTAGCCCGCCATCCAGATCATTTTCTCTGGGGTAATTTTTGCGATCGCGGCACCTGCTTTCCAGCTGGGTTTGGGTGGTTCTGCGGCGAAGACTAAGGTGACGAGAAGGAGGCAGATGGGTAAGAGTGCTTTCATGTCGGGGAGAAAGTCGCCCAAAGGCCGGTGGATCTTGCACTTCTGGGGCTACGATGCGAGCCATCGAACGATGACTTGGGTGCCTTGTGGTTGCGCGGCGATCCACTGAAGGTCTGCACCGATTTTCCGTGCTCGTTCCCGCATGCCCATGCAGCCAAAGTGCCCAGGCTTGTCTTCTGTGAAGTCGGGTTGGAGGCCGATCCCATCATCGCTGATGCTGAGAGTGATGGCTCCATTGTTGCGTTCCAATTGGATCGCAATGAGGTGCGACTGGGCGTGCTTGAGGGCGTTCGTCAATGCTTCTTGCGCGATCATCCGCAGGTGATGTGCAGCCACTGCAGGCAGGTCTTCAAAGGTCCCGACTGCATGAAACGTCACCTGCGGACCGAAGTCGGATTGTCGTGAAGTGAGCTCGCGTAGCGAGGTCGGTAGATCGAGGGTTTCGTCATCGTCAGAGCGCAGATCCGCAACCAAGTTTCGAGCGCCACTTTGAATGCGCGTGACGAGATGGCGAGAGTTCTCCAGCAATTGTCGCGCCTTTTCATCCACAGGTCGCGAGGTGGCGGCGTCGAGTCGAATGCAGAGCCCGGCCAATTCTTGTTCCAAGGTGTCATGAAACTCACGGGCGATTCTTTGCCGTTCATCGAGCTTTGCCTCCTGGGCAATGCTGGCACTGAGTGCTGCCGATTGGGTGGCGAGTCGGCGCCGCAGGAGGGAAATCCAGATGCCGCCGAGAAGCAGAATGCCCACGAGCGCCGCGAGGATGTACAGGAGGCGGCGCACTGTCCAACGGGAGGGGCTGCTGAGGATCACCAAATCATCGCTGCCGCGCAGCCAAATGGAAACACTATCGGGGTTCGAGCGGAAGCCCTTGTCGAAGCTGGATTCAACTCTACAAATGCCGGTGAGGCGCAGTAGCGCTCCCTCTTGAATCGGCGGCGCCTTGCCGGGCAGCAGGGCGTGCAATTGTCCGGCAGTTGATTGAAGGCGCATCTCTGTGCCTTGTGGGGTGATGTAGCTGTCCTGGAGTGTGGCCGATACCTGAATCAGATCGGAATCATGACTGTTGGCAAAGACTTCCGCGATGGTCAGTTGAGTCGGCTCTGGGGCTTCGGCGGGGGAGGACGGGTCGATGCTTGCGAGTTCTGCATCGGCCAGCGACGCCGCGAAATTCTCCATCGCTGGAAACCCGATCACCTCCACGCGTTGCCCGACTTTAACGGCAGGTGCTTTGTCGAGATGAATGGCGATCGTGGACGGATAATTGCGGAGCGGTGTCGTTTCATCCGGACGGTTGGGTCTGGGTGGCGCAGGGCTATCGGGATCTCTAAGGAACAGCGTACGGTCTACGAGAACGGCCAGGGTAATACCAGAGATGCGGACCCGGCGCATTTCGACATCTTCCCCACCTGCTTGAAACCGGAGTAAGCCAGCCACAGGAGTGATCGACATTTCCTCCGGCCGAGGGGCGGGATCGGCAAGAGTGATGCTTTGCCAATTGGGAACTCGGAGATAGGGCTGGGTGAGTTGTCTGCGGTCATTGATGCTGCCCGCGGCGAGTCCAATGACGTTTAGTCGAGCATCGATATAGCTCGACCAATCCTCCGGCGGCGGCGCATCGATTTTGACTTCGAGTTGTCGATCCCCCATGGCGATGCGCAGCACGGCGCGGTTTTCGTCTGCTGTTCGGATGGAGCGTCCGATGCCGATGACGCTGACCCGCTGGTAGTGATAGCGCGCCGCCATGAGGTCTGCGAACGTTGCTGCCGCTACCGGGGGCGCATCGCCGTGGCTAATGACCTCAAAGGAGGTGGCATCGATACCGGTCAAAAAGAGACCGGGAAAGGTGGTGCCACGGATGGACAAACGATCGCCAATCTGAAGATGATCCACTGGTGATCGGGTGCGAAGAAAGGTGCCCGCCGACGAATCCTGAACGAACACGGTCCCAGGGGCTTCCACAAAGGATACGGTGGCCTCAATCTGGACTGGGTGGCCCTCCGCCGCTGCCTCTGCGGGAAGGGTGCGCACGGCTGGGACGCGGGTGAGGACCTCTTGGGTCCAACTGGTGCCGGAACCGATCAGGAGCAAAAAAAAGACCATGCCGCAGTGCCGCATGGTCTTCATTTAAATGGGAGCAGTGCGGGGTGCAACCGCTGTTGCGTTAGGCTCCGAGGTCTTTCAACACGCGGTCGATGTCTTCAGCCTGCTTATCGGTGGCCGCCTTTTCATCGTGCCAGACGATACGCCCCCCTTTGATCACAAAGCACTGGCGGGAGGCCAAGTTCTTGCCGGGAATCTTCGCGACGTTGAAGGCCTCCAGCACCTTGCCATCGGGATCTGCGATCAGATCGAAGGGCAGGGTGAAATCAGCGATGAATTTCTTTTGGGCCTCAGGCTCATCCGTCGAGACACCGAGCACTTGGACGCCACGTTTGGTCAGATCGACATAAGCATCCCGGAGGCTACATGATTGCTTCGTGCAGCCAGGGGTGTTTGCCTTGGGATAAAAATAAACGACCGTGATGCCCTTCTTGTAAACCTCGGCAAAGTTCACCGGGGCTCCATTTTGATTGATTGCGGTGATCTCGGGGGCTGGAAGATCGACCTTTTTTCCTTCGCCAGCGTGGGAGTTAAGCATGGCGGCAGTGGCCATGGCGATGAGTGCGAGTTTTTTCATGGTGTGAGAAGCGGTTAGATCTATTTGACGGACGCCTGTAACCCAGGGATGGCGGCGTTCAGTTGCTTTACGCCTGCCTCAGTGGCTTTGGACTGCCAAAGTGCGACAGACTTCAGGGACTTCAGCGCGGCGAGGTGCTTCAACCCCGCGTCGGTGACCTCGGTGCCGTAGAGATTTAGGGTCTGTAGATTCTTGAGTCCGGCAAGCTTTGCGAGGCCTGCGTCGGTGATCTTTGTCTGGCGGAGATCGAGAACCGTGAGGCGCGGCATCTGCGCAACGGTCTCCAAGGCGGCATCCGTGATGACGGTGCGTCCGAGGTCCAATTGCGTGATGTTGTCTTTCATCGGCAGCAGTGCGGTGATCTTTTCGTCCGTGCAGGCAGAGACACCAGTGAGGAAATCTGCGCGAAGCAGGGCCGTGTCTGCCTTGAGGAGGGTGACCTGAGCGCCCGCTTCCTTAGCCTTCGTGATCGTGGCCTCGGCTACCGGCTTGAGGCCCTCATTGAGTTTTTTGTAGAGTTCGTCATGGTCGCGTGGTCCGGCAACCTTCTTTGCGCCGCCTGGAGCATCTGCTGGGCGACCTTCTTGATTGCCTTCCCAGCCACCAAAATCGGCACCTTCATCAATCCATGTCTTGAGGAGTTTCGCCTCGTCTGCCGTCAGTGGGTCACCCTTTGGTGGCATGAAATTGTCGTCGTCTTTCGGAAGGACGGTGAAGAGGTACATGTCGCTGGAGTCCGCCTTTCCGGGCTTGAGGACGGCACCGTGTTCTCCACCTTTCAGTATGGCCCAGGCAGCATCGAGGCGGAGTTCGCCTTTCGGCTCCTTCTTCTTGCCGTTTTCTTCATGGGGGGCCTTGTGACAGCCGAGGCACTTCGCGTCAAGGATGGGAAGGACTTGTTTTTCGAATCCCACGGCGGCATTGCTAGACGTGATAGAGACCAGCAACAGGGTGGTGGCAAGGGCTAAGGATGGGTGAGTTTTCATGGTCGGGCGGGTTTGGGAGAGTGGTGCACAAGTCAGGCGCAATAATAATTCGCGTGTGATGAGGGAAACGTTTGCGTGAAGGCCTTGTTTCAGGGAAAAATGAGTGTCGATTGTCATCCAACCCCTCTCCTTTTCCCATGAAAAATAAGCTCACAGAAGCGGCTCTGCAGCGTCTCGAAGTCGAAGCAGCGTTAAGATCAAAGACTCTGGCAATTGTGATGGGGGGCGGAGCTGGCTCACGTTTGTTTCCTCTCACGAAGGAGCGCGCCAAGCCTGCCGTGCCATTGGCAGGGAAATATCGTCTGGTGGATATTCCCATCAGCAACTGCATCAACTCAGGTGTGCGCCAAGTGTATGTGCTGACCCAGTACAATAGCGCCTCACTGAATCGGCACATCAATCGCACCTATAAGTTTGATCAGTTTACCCGGGGATTTGTGGAGATCCTCGCGGCGCAACAAACGGCTAAAGGGGAGGCCTGGTATCAAGGGACGGCGGATGCGGTGCGCCAAAACATGCGCTACTTTTTGGAGGGCGATTGGGAGTATTTCATGATCTTGAGCGGTGATCAGTTGTACCGCATGGATTTCCGCCGGGTGATGGCAGACCACATCGTGAATCAGGCGGAACTCACGATCGCGACGTTGCCGGTCAATGCAGCGGCTGCGGGTGGGTTTGGCATCATGCATGCCGATCAGGATGGACGGATCGACGAATTCGTTGAAAAACCCAAAGACCCCGAGGTCTTGGCCAAGTTTCGCATGCCCAAAGAAACTGTCGCTGCACTGGGGCGGAACGAGGACGACGAGCTCTACCAAGCCAGCATGGGGATCTATTTGTTCAACCGTCAGGTGCTCGCGGATTGTCTGAACAATGACAAGTTGGACTTTGGTAAGGACATCATTCCAGCAGTGCTAAAGTCCAATCGCGTGCATGCTTTCAATTTCCAGGGCTACTGGGAGGACATCGGAACCATCCGGTCGTTCTTCGATGCCAATCTGGACCTCTGCAGTCTGATCCCGCAGTACAACTTCTTTGACTCGGTCGCCCCGATCTACACGCACGCGCGTTTCCTACCAGCCTCCAAGATCAATGGTGCCACCGTGAGGGAAGCGCTGATTTCGGATGGGTGCGTGATCTCCGATGCACAGATCGAACGCTGCGTGATCGGGATCCGCTCGTTCATTGAGGCTGGGACCACCATGCGCGAGACCATCGTGATGGGAGCCGATTATCTGGCGGGGGCAGCCGGCCGTGACCCGAATCGTCCGCCTCCAGGAATCGGGCGGAACTGCCGGATCGAGCGCACCATTATCGACAAGAACGTCCACATTGGCGATAACGTGGTCATCACACCTGCCAATAAACCGGCGGATATGGATAGCGATCTCTTTTATGTCCGCGATGGGATCGTGGTGATTCCGAAGGACACCGTCATCCCTTCAGGGACTTGGATTTAGCCGCAGCGCACCTCGGTGGGACGACAACTATCGGGGTGCCGCGCCGACTGATGAGAGAGTGAGATGCCGCTGCGCGATCTATACTCACCGTCTTCAGGATTTGTGATTTCCCGCAGATTCAGAAAACCCGCAGATATCTTTTCCGATTCAGGCCATCTGTGGGTTCTCTGCATCTGCGGGACCAACCGGATTTTCACAAAAGCTGATGACGCGAGGTATAACAGCGCGGCGCTCCATTGCCCATTACTTCGCTGCTTGTTGCGCAGCAATCGGCGCGGGGGCCAGAAGCTTTTGCAAGGGACGTGGGTACACGCCGAGGATCAGAATCACAAGCCCGAGCGCCACGCACAGAATGCGTGCGGAGGCACCCAACTGGAGAGCGGATCCCTTGGCCTCGTTTGGCTCAGGACTGAACATTGCGAGAATGATCCGGAAGTAGTAGTAGAACCCAGCGGCAGCACCAATAACGGCGCAAGTGATGGCGACCCACCAGCCTTGATCGACCATGCCCACGAAGACGAACATTTTACCCAGGAAGCCCGCAGTCAGCGGTAAGCCAGCCAATGAAGCGAAAGCAATGGTCAACATCGTCGCGAGCAGTGGTGAGCGCTTTGCTAGGCCGGTGAAATCCTGAATCTCCTCGCCCTGTCCTTGGAGTCGGACAATGGCTAAGCCGAGGAAACCGAGCACCGTCATCGGCAGATAGGTCGCCAAGTAAAACGCGACGATTCCACCCGCGCTGAGGTCAAAGCGGACGGAGTCACGACAGGCGAGCGCTAGCACCAGAAAGCCCGCATGGGAGATGCTGGAATACGCGAGCATACGCTTCACACTGGTCTGGAAGATCGCCGGGAGTGAGCCCACCAAGACAGTGATGGACCCGAGGCCGACGAGGATGAGGACGACCTCGCTGCGGATCAATGAGCCCTGAACGGTCAGCGCATCAATCAAGCGCGTCAAAACGATGAAGCCTGCCGCCTTAGATCCGACCGAAAGGAAAGTCGTCACTGGGATCGACGTGCCCTGATAGACGTCTGGCACCCACATTTGAAAGGGGGCCATTGCCACTTTGAAGCCCATGCCCGCGAGCAAAAATGCGGTGGCAAAGAGCAGGGCTGTTTTGTTTGATCCTGTCTGGGTGCAGGCGGCGGCGATGCCTTCAAAACTCAGCGAACCGGTCGCCCCATAAATCCAGGCAATGCCAAAGACGAGGATGCCCGTAGAAAGCGCGCCGAGAATGAGATATTTGACGCCTGCCTCCAAGGAGACCACGCTTTTGCGAGTCGCCGAGACCAAGACGTAAAACGAAACGGTGACCAGTTCCAGGGAGACGAACACCGTTACCAGATCCTTGGCGGACGCCATCCACATCATGCCGGCACAGACGATCAGCGGCAATGCCAGCATTTCTCCAAACTTACCATCGACGGTGAAGCGCTTCAGATAAGGGGCGCAGATCAGGAGGAGCCACAGCACCAGGATCGTGGTGACGAGGGCAAAGCCCTTGTAAAACAGGGCGAGAGTGTCCAACTGGTGCCACGCTGAAACAAAGCCGGGAAGTGAACTCGTTTCCTTACTGCAACCGAGGTAGAGGACGAAGGCAAGAACAGCGGACCCGATGGCTGCGCCACCGAGGGTCTTGAAGGGGATTTTTGGGAAGAAGGCCTCGACCAACAACAGCACCATGCCGGCGAGTGCGAGGAAGACTTCGATGGTGAATACGGACATACGCTCAGCGGATCCAGGTAATGAGGGGTGAGAAAAGATGAAGAGAATTAGAGGGCGGCGACCTTGGCCGCGCCAAATGCTGCTTTGAGAAGACCGAGGAGAATGCCCGGGAAACAACCGCAGACCAACAAGACGATGGTGAGCACGAGCAAGGGCAGGCGCTGTCCACGAAGCGGATCGCTCATGAACAAACCGGACGTGGCCGAACCCTGGAAGATCTTTCTCCAAGCGCGCAACATGTACACGGCGGAGATGACAACACCCCAAAGACCTGCGACGGCGGCCCATTGGAGGGGGCCGAATCCACCCGCATCCAGCACAGCGTGTTTCAAAGGATCAGCAAACTGGAAGCAACCGATGAAGATCATCAGTTCCCCAGCGAAGTTCGCGAGACCAGGCAGACCAATCGACGCGAAAGCGCCGAAGGCAAAGATCACGGCGATGAAGGGGGCATGAGACGCAAGGCCGCCGAGTTTGGAAAATTCGAGCGTCCCAAGTTGATTGCGCATCCGACCGCACAGCGCGAAGAGTAGCGCGATTGAGATGCCGTGTGCGAACATCAGGAGCACCGTGCCGTTGAGGGCAACCTGAGTTCCTGCGGCGATGCCGAGGAAAAGGTAACCCATGTGCATGACGCTTGAGTTGGCCAGAAGATCATCGAGGCGATTCTGGTTCAGGGTCACGAAGCCCATGACCAGAATATTGCCGACCAGCATCCAGATGAGCGCCTGCTGAACCCAAGGAGTCGTCGCACCCGCAGGGAGGAGTGGCAGAGCGATGCGAATCAGCCCAAAGAGACCGAATTTTTTCAAGACACCGGAATGCAGCATCGCAATCGGAGTAGGAGCGGTGGCATACGCCGGGGCAGCCCAGCTGTGGAAGGGGAAGAGACTGACCAAGGTGCCAAAACCGACCAGCAAGATAAAGAAGATGGGGGCCTGCTTAGCCGCATCCAGTGGAGCACTGGCGGCCTGGGCACGGAGCGCCATCAGATCAAAGGTCAACCTGCCGCCGCCGCTGTATTCAAGCACCAGCCAAGCGAGACCCGCCAGCAGGACCAGGGAGCCCGCACCGAGGTAGATCGTGGTCTTCCAGGCGACTGCCCGGCGATGGGCGGCATCCCCATGTCCGTAGAGCCCGATCATGAGGAAGGTCGGAATCAGGGCGAGTTCATGAAACGCGTAGAGGAAGAAGAGATCGGTGCTGAGGAAGGCTCCGAGTGCCCCGGCTGAGATAAGCAGGGAGGCGGTGTAATACGAAGCTGGCTTGTCCACGATCTGCCAGATCGCGGCGAAGGTGACGAGGACGGTCAACAGTGCCATGACCATCGCAACACCATCTGCGCCGACGCCGAAACCAATCGAGGGATTGTCCAGCATGATGCGCTTGAAGACGTAAGCGTAGCCATCCGCATCGCGGGAGGCGGCACCAAATCCCAGGGCCAACCAGATGACGATGGCGAGGTTTATGACGCTGGCCGTGACCGCCGTGATGCGTGCTTGGGCACCGGACGCAATTGCGATTGCGGCCAGCAAGGGAAGGAGGATGACAATTTCCAATAGACTCATGTTTCTTCTCCATCAATGCCCAGGAGCGGGCAGAACGAACACCAGAATGTAAATGACAAACAAAACACCGGCACCCAGCAGGAAGGTGTAAGCCTGCAAACGACCGCATTGTAAAACACGAAGTTGGGACCCCATCTTTGAAACGATGGCGGCAGGGAGCCGGGCGACGAGACCGTCTGCAAAGATCCGCTCCAAGGCGTTCACGACCCAGGCGACGCGATCCTGGCCATACTTGATCAGGCCTGCGTAAAACTCGTCGATGTAAAACTTGTTGGCGAAAAGCTTGATGGAGACGGGATCGCTATCGCGGTTCCGATACAGCAGGAATCCGCCGCCCGCACCGACCACCAGGGCAATCAGAGAGAAGATCATGACGGTGTGTCCTTCATGCCCATGCTCAACGACTGGCTTGAGCGCATTCAAGCCGTTGGCGACGGAGGGCACTGCTGAAATGATCGACATGATCGCAAGCGCCGCCAAGGGCACCAGCATGATCAGCGGGACCTCTGAGGCGTGTTTGGCACCCTCGCTCCGCGCCTTTCCAAGGAATGCGACCACGACCAGTCGTGTCATGTAGAACGCAGTCAATCCGGCGGTTACGACGCCGATGGTAAAGAGCCATTTGCACTCGCCATAGGCGACATCAAGGATGCCTTCCTTACTGACAAAGCCACTCAATCCCGGCACGCCCATCAGTGCAGCGGTGCCGATGGCGAAGGTCCAGAAGGTGACGGGCATGTACTTGCGCAGGCCGCCCATTTTCCAGATGTCCTGCTCGTGATGGCAGGCATAAATCACCGCGCCGGAACCCAAGAAGAGGAGGGCTTTGAAGAAGGCATGAGTGTAAAGGTGGAACATTCCCGGATGTCCGATGCTGTCTGCGTTGCCTGCGTGGGTCGGATTCATGGCGACCAAACCAACGGCCATGACCATGTATCCAAGTTGGGAGAGCGTTGAGTAGGCCAGAACGCGCTTGATGTCGTTCTGCTGAGTCGCCATGAGAGCGGCCATCAAGGCGGTGACACCGCCGACGCCTGCAACGATATCGCAGGCAAGCGGGGATGCGGCGATGATGAAGCTGACGCGCACCAGCATGTAAACCCCTGCGGCGACCATCGTAGCGGCGTGGATGAGTGCGGACACTGGGGTGGGGCCTTCCATGGCGTCCGGCAGCCAGACATGCAGTGGCATCTGCGCTGATTTGCCGACTGCTCCCATGAATAGGCCCAGGGCGGCGATGGTCATGAAGGTCGGGTGGGCGGCCGCGATGGCGTGCAGATTGCCGGACTCAAGGCTGGACTTCAGGTCTTCAAAGGAGACGCTCCCGGACACCCCGAAAAGCATCAGGATTCCGATCATAAATCCGAAGTCGCCAATACGGTTGGTCAAGAACGCTTTGTTTGCGGCTTCCGCAGCGCTGCTCTTGTGGAACCAATGCCCGATCAGCAGGAAGGAACTGAGACCGACCAGTTCCCAGAAGATGAACATCATGAAGAGATTCGCGGCCAGCACGATGCCGGTCATGGAGAACATGAAGAGTGACAGCGCGCCGAAGTAGCGTGGCTGCGCTTCGTCGTCCTTCATGTAGCCGAGGGAGAACAAATGCACCAGCATGCCGATGAAGGTCACGATGAAGAGCATGCCAGCGCTTTGTTTGTCCACGATCGCAAGGATGCCGGCATCAAACACACCATCGATGTGGATGAAGTCCATCATGGGGTATACTCTCTCGACCGTGCCGAGCAGCATGAGACTGCAAATGAAGCAGGTTATGGAGGAGGCGACGGAGAGGATGACGGATGCGCCCTTCAGCAAGCGGCGCATGCACAGGATGACGACTGCCACAAGGAATGGCAGAAAGAGGACGATATTGAGAATTGGCGGGGGGGAGGACATGTCGCGCGATTATCCCTGAAGTTTGGTGATGGAGTCCACATCGACGCTCTGCCGCGAGCGAAATAGGGCCACAATGATTGCCAGTCCGACGGCCACTTCTGCGGCGGCAACGGTGATGGTGAAGAACACCAATGCCTGGGCACCGTAATCGGGGAGGTGATCGACCAAATGAAAGCGGGAGAAGGCGACCAGCGTCAAGTTTGCGGCGCTGAGCATCATTTCCAAGCACATGTAAATGATGAGGATGTTGCGCCGGGCGATGACGCCTGCAAGGCCCAGGGCAAAGAGGGCGCCGCTGACAACGAGGTAATGTCCCAGTGTGACCATAGAAGAATGTTAGTTGCCTGCCTCCTTGGCGGCAGTGTCGCGTTTGCTCAGCATCACTACGCCGACTGTGCCGACCAAGAGCAGCAGCCCAACGACTTGCAGGTGAAATCCATACCGATCAAACAACGCGTAGCCCATCAGCTTGGTGTCCGGCAGTGAGCCCTCGCGCAGATCGTTCGCGATCGTTGGCAGCTCTGTTCCTGCCGCTTTACCGATGGCCGCAGTGGTGTCGAGTTCTGCGACTGTGCGTTCGCCATGAAAAGCACCGCTGACCATGATCACTTGCAGGACCAGCAGCACCGCCAAGAGGCAGCCGCCGACGAGGGCACCGTTATTTGTCTTTTTGCCCTCCTCTGCTTTGATGTCCATGAGCATGATGATGAACAAAAACAGCACCATCACCGCACCCGCATAGACGAGAATCTGAATGATCCCGATGAAGTAGGCGTCGAGGCTGATGAACAACGCAGCGAGCCCAACAAAACTAGAGGCGAGTGACAGGGCGCTGGTCACCGGATTGCGCGCCGTCACCACCAGAAGGCCAAAGCCTAGCGTGACGAGGGCGAAGAGGTAAAAAATGAAGGAGGGCATCAGAAGGGGCGGTGGGTGATTGCAGGCGGGGTCACTTCAACTCGTTCCACTTGTTGACGAGACCTGTGCGGACGCCGCCGATCTCATAGAGTCGTTTTTTGTCGTGGACCATCTCCGCACGGCTCTCGCCTGTGACGGCGTAGTCTTTGCGCAAAAAGATGGCCTGCTCTGGGCAGACTTCCTCGCACATGCCGCAGTAGATACAGCGGATCATGTCGATATCAAATTCAGCGGGACGCTTTTCCACCTTGGCCCAGGGATCGGTGCTGGGGATCTCGCCTGGAATGATCTTGATCGCCTTGGGGGGGCAGATGAACTCGCAAAGTTGGCAACTGACGCAGCGCTCGCGGCCTTGTTCATCGGTCACCAGGGCTGGCACGCCGCGGTAGTGTTCGGGCAGTTGGTCATCCCATTTCTGTTCGGGATACTGCATCGTTACCACGGTTTTACTGCCCCGCAGCGTCTTGAAGGTGCGGATGGCGTGGCCGAGCGTGACCTTGAGCCCCTTCACGAATGTGGAGAGGAAGATCTTCTCGTGCCAAGCGAGTTTGGGACGTTCTACGGTTACGAAGGCCATCGGAATTTGCGGGGATTGCTTATTTCAGCGGCACGAGCCACAGGAGCAGAGCGGTGAGGAAAACATTGGCCAGCGCCAATTCAAAAAAGACCAGCCAACCAAGCTTCATGAGCTGGTCAAAGCGGAAGCGCGGCAGCGTCCAGCGCACCCAGATGAAGAAGATGATGAAGGCAAAAACTTTGGCGAAGAAGGTTCCAATGTGCAGTAGCCCGGTCAGCAGCGGGGTATTGCCTGCCTCAAAATGGAATTGCAGCCCGGTGAGCTTCGAAAGCACTGGCGCGAAGGGGATGCTCCAACCGCCGAGGAATAGAGTGACGCAGAGGCCTGAGCCCACGATCATCGCGGCGTATTCACCGAGGAAGAAGAGGGCGAACTTCATCGAGCTGTACTCTGTGTGGTAGCCTGCGACGAGCTCCGTTTCGCACTCGGGAAGGTCAAAGGGCACGCGGTTGGTCTCGGCAAACATCGAGATGGTGAAGACCAGGAAAGAAATGGCGATCGGAATCAGCAAAATCCAGCGAGAGGCGGAAAGACCATCCCCCCAAAGAGGCAGCAGCAGCCAGCCATTGGCGTCCTGATAGATCGACATCTTCGACAGATTCAGTTCGCCGAAAATCATCAGGACCGGGATGATGGACAGGCCGAGCGAGAGCTCGTATGAGATCATCTGGGCGCTGGAGCGGACCCCGCCGAGGAAGGGATACTTGGAATTGGAGGCCCAACCGGCGATGACGATGCCGTAAACACCCAGGGATGAGATGGCAAAGATGAATAGCGGGCCGACATTCAGATCCGCGATGACCATTTTGATCGGCTGAACAACACCCAGCACCTCGAGATTCAACTCGCTACCGAAAGGCATCACCGCGGCGGTCAGGAGTGCCGGGACGATGGTCAGGCAGGGGGCTAACCAGTAATAAAAGGTGTTTACGTGGCGCGGGGTGAAGTCCTCTTTCAGAATGAACTTCAGGCCGTCAGCGAGTGGCTGCGCCAAGCCGCCAATCCCGAAAATTTGCAGGTCTTTCTTGAAGCCGAGCAGCGTGAGGGGCATCCCGACACGGTTCGGACCGACGCGATCTTGGATCACGGCAGAGACTCGCCGCTCCGCATACACTGAGTAGGCCACCATGGGCATGATCACCATGAACGTCAGGAAGATGACCTTGACGACCGAGGCGATCAGAAACGTGAGATTGAGGTTTGCCAGAAAAAGTTCCATCCGAGAGAGAGTCGCGTAACCGAGTTTGCCCACTATCTGGAAGGGAGACGATCCGGCAACCCGAATTTGTGAAATTTTTCACAAAGTCCGCCAGAGGCCCTCCCGAGGGCCGAAACCTGCCTTTTAGATGTCAAAAGACATCATCTGCGGCGGGGCCTCACGGGCGATGATGTGGGCCACCGTGGTCTCCGTCAGCCAGGTTTGCACCATGTCCCGCAGTTCGCCCATCGTCCGCCCAAGCCCACAGCCACCGGCGATGCCACACTCGCAGGACTTACCGGGTCGGGAGCCTTGCACGCAGCCGATGGGGTCAAACGGACCGTCGATGGCCTCCACGATCTCCCGCAGCGGCACGTCATTGGCGGGGCGTTGCATTTGGTAGCCGCCGCCGACACCGCGTTTGCTGCGCAGCAATCCCGCATTCTTGAGCACCAGGAGGATTTGCTCTAAAAACTTGAGCGGGATGTTCTCATTGGCCGCCAGATCCTGAATGGAAAAGGTCGTCCCAGCGGCGGCGCGCCCCATGGCGACCATGGCGCGCATCCCGTATTCGGCTTTCTTTGAGAGCTTCATTGTTGATTGATTCTATCGGGATTGGAGCACTTACTGCGCCACAAGCAATCTTGTTTGTCTGGAATCTTCCGATTTCCTTCCGCTCAATCCCAGCTTTGATGCTGCGCGCCTCTCTCCATGTCCGAAGACCTCTTCCAATCCCCAACTCAGCCGTCTGCCGAAGCCGATAGGGTCCCGTCCCATGCGCCGCTGTCGGCACGGATGCGACCCCGGACGCTGGAGGAGTATGCGGGGCAGCGCCACATCCTGGGGGAGGGGAAGCTCTTGCGTCGTGCGGTCGAGTCCGACCGATTCTCGTCGCTGATTTTTTATGGCCCGCCAGGCGTGGGTAAAACCACTCTGGCGCACATCATTTCCCATGAAACGAAGTCCCGGTTTGTGACGCTGAGCGGTGTCGAAAGTAATGTCTCGGACATCCGCAAAGAAGCGGAGGCGGCAGCGACGTTGCTGCGGGTGAACGGCCAGACGACGATCCTTTTCGTCGATGAGATCCATCGGTTCAACAAGGCCCAGCAGGATGTCCTTTTACCCCACCTGGAACGCGGTACGCTGCGTTTCATCGGGGCTACCACGCACAACCCCTTCTTTTACGTCAACTCACCGTTGGTCAGTCGATCCCAGGTCTTCACTCTGGAACCCCTGGGAATGGAGGATCTGGAGGGGCTGATGGATCGGGCCATCAGGGATCAAGATCGCGGATTTGGGTTTCGCAAAATCGAACTCACGCCAGAGGCACGCCGTCATCTTGCGACGATTGCGGATGGCGATGCTCGCAAGTGCCTGAATGCGCTGGAGCTCGCTGTTCTGAGCACCGCTCCGCAGCCAGATGGCCGTATCGTGATCGACTTAACCATTGCGGAGGAGTCCGTGCAGCAAAAGACCGTGGTCTATGACGGGGATGGCGATGGTCACTACGACACTGCCAGTGCCTTCATCAAGAGCATGCGCGCCTCCGATCCCGATGCTGCTGTTTATTGGCTGGCTAAAATGATTTACGCAGGGGAGGACATCCGCTTCATCGCACGGCGCATCGTCATTGCTGCCAGCGAGGATGTGGGCCTAGCGGATAGCAATGCATTGCGTGTCGCTGTGGCCGCACAGCAGGCCGTCGAGTTCATCGGCATGCCAGAGGCGCGCATCATTCTCTCGCACGCGACGCTTTACGTGGCCACCGCACCCAAGAGCAACAGGGCCTACCTAGCGATCGATGCCGCGCTTGAGGACCTGAAGCAGGGGCGCACGCTCCCTGTGCCGAAGCACCTGCGCGATGCCCACTATGCCGGGGCCAAGTCTTTTGGCCATGGGGAGGGATATTTGTATCCGCACGACTTTGAGGACGGCTTTGTGCCTCAGCGCTGCCTTGAAGGCGGTAAGATCTATTATGAGCCGACGAGCAATGGTCTCGAAGGTCGCATCAAGGAGCGGCTGGAGCACCTGCGTCGCAAGTGGGAAGCGGCGGCTGGCGCGGACAGTTCACCGACCTGACCCCTGGGCGGAAAAAGTCCGAATTCGTTGAACGCTGCGGGCGCTGGAGGACGTTCCAAGGGTTCAATGAATAAGAACATCTCGCGACGCACTGGTTTAAAGTTGATGACGGCTGGAACCCTGATGGGGCTGAGTGGTCGGGGGGGCGTCCAGGCAGAGCCTGCTAGAGCAAGCGCCATCGGGCCGAAGACCGACTCCTGGGCCAAGACTCAGGACCGGGTGTTCTTGGGCGGCGAATTTTGGGCGAACCCGATGGAGGACTGGCGTGTAGTGAATGGCGGGGCTGAATGTCAGAATCCCGGTGGCGGTCGCAGCGTGCATTCATTGACGCATCAACTCACCGCGAGTGGCGCGTTCAGTATGGCCGTGACGCTGACCCGCCTCGAAGTGAAGGGCATTGACGGCGGCGCAGGCTTCCGCATCGGGTTGCGTAGCGAGCTCAATGAGCACCGCAGCAATTGCTTTGTGCAGAATGGCTTCGTCGCTGGATGGCGCGCTGGCGAATTGGTGCTGGGGCCAAAGACCGCACCAATGAAAGATGCCGCAGCATTGAACAACGTGCGCCTGACACTGAAGGGCGTGACAACCGGGGAAGAGTGCGCACTGACGCTGACGGCGACGGCGGTGGATTCGGGCGCGGAGCTCGGAACGGTAACTCATTCAGTGTCGGCAGAGGTGGTGGTCGGCAATGTATCGATAGCGAATAACTTTGTGGCCGGTGCCGCTGGTGCCGCCAAGAAGGGGAAAGGGAAAGGCAAGGGGAGTGCCGCCGGAAATGGACGGTATCGTTTTGAGAATTGGACGATGGAAGGGGATGCCTTCACCGTCACCCCATCGAACCAGTTTGGCCCACTTCTTTGGTCGATGTATTCGCTGAGCGACTCCCGCACCGACGAGGGCTTTGTCATGAAGATCAGTGCGCTGACCGGGCCACTCGGTGCCAAAGACAATCAGATGGTTGAACTGCTCGTGCAGACCGAGGGAGCCTGGAAGTCGCTGGGCGAGGCGAAACTGGATCTTGATGCCTGGGTGGCGACATTTCGCATCGCGAAGTGGAACGAGAAACAAGCGACTCCGTATAAGTTGGTGTATCGCGAAAAACACAGCGATGGCAGTCAGACGGACCACGAATGGACCGGCGAGATCAAGGCAAATCCAGAGGGGCGGGCTCTGCGCATGGCTGCGCTGACCTGCCAAAACGACTACGGCTTCCCTTACGCGCCGGTGGCGGAGAATCTGCTGAAGCTTGATCCAGATCTGGTGTTCTTTTCGGGCGACCAGATCTATGAGAACCACGGCGGATTTGGCTTGATCCGCGAACCTGCTGCCCCAGCCATCCTGAACTACCTGCGGAAGTTTTACCAGCATGGATGGGCCTTCCGTGAGGTGATGCGGAACGCCCCGACGCTTTGTCTTCCTGACGATCACGATGTCTTCCAAGGGAATATTTGGGGCGAAGGCGGGAAGAAGATGGACGTGGGGGATTCCGGCGCTTCATCGAAGGGTGGTTATATCGAGCCAGCGCAGATGGTGAACGTGGTTCACAAGACCAACGTAGCTCACCATCCCGACGCGTATGATCCGAAACCCTGCCTCCAAGACATCAGTGTCTATTACGGCGATATGGTGTACGGCGGGGTCGGATTTGCGATCATCGCGGATCGGCAGTGGAAGAGCGGTCCCGAACGTGTGGATACGGGCAGCGGACGTGCGGACCATGTGCTGGACGCGAGTTTTGATACGGCCAAACTGGACCAACCCGGGCTGGTGTTGCTGGGCGAGCGCCAGGAGGAGTTCCTGAAAAAATGGGCACAGGACTGGCGCGGGCACACCCTGAAGGCGGTGCTGAGCCAGACGGTCTTTGCCAACGTCGCCACCCATCACGGTGGCTTTGATGGCTACCTCAAGGCGGACCTGGATTCGGGCGGTTGGCCGCAGACACCTCGGAACCGAGCGGTGGAAATTCTCCGTCCCTCCATGGCTCTCCATATCAATGGCGATCAACATCTCACCACCCTGACGCAATACGGCGTGGAGAAGCAGCGCGACAGCAATTGGTCCTTCTGCACCCCTGCGATTTCCGCAGGCTATCCACGCTGGTGGCGTCCCGATGAATTGAAGATGCCCCACGCGAATCGTCCCAAACACGGGAATGCGGATACCGGCGAGTACGTCGATGGTCTCGGCAACAAGGCCTATGTCTATGCCGTGGGTAACCCCGTCGTCGGGCAGGCACCCAACCGATATGATAAGGCCCATGAGAAGGGCAGCGGGTTTGGCTTCATCACCTTCGACACGGTAAAAAAAACATACTTCATTGAGTCCTTCCGCTTCTTGGTGGATGCCACGGATGGGAAGCCAACCAACCAATTCCCAGGCTGGCCAGTGACGATCCAGCAGGCAGAGAATCGCGGAGAAAACGTGTTGGGTTGATTGGTCGGAGGGACGACCGGGACTATTCCGTATTGCGAGCGGCGACTTCAGCAATCAGCGTTGCAAGCGTTTCCAGCTCGCGATCTTGAGGCTGATGGCGAGTCACGAGGAAGAGCTCCGTCGTCGGGACCGGCGCGGCGAGCGCGACATAGATGCATCCAGCGTGTGGCAGTTTTTGGCTATGCGCTGGCATCAGTGCGACGCCATCGCCCGCCGATACCGCCCCCAGCATCATGCCCAGTGTATCCACTTCAAGCGTGATGGTTGGTTCAAAGCCTGCCTTCAGACAGATATTGCGCAAAAAGTCCCGCCGCCCCGGAAACACGGAATCTGCCAGGGACACCCACTTTTCCTCCGCAAGAGCCGCCAACTTCACCGACTTGCGTTTGCTGAGGGGATGTGAATCTGGAAGAACTGCTGCCATCGGGTGCTTGCTGAGACGGCGCAGATGGAACTGAGCGCGGTCAGACTCGTTCAGGTTACCGACAATCGCGGCATCGAGCTCGTGGTTGCGTAGGCGATCCAATTGCGCACGCGGAGCCAGCTCAAACAGACTGATCTGGGTCCGAGTGTGGCGCTGGCGAAATTCGCGCAAAGCTGGCACCACGAGGTCATCAAGGAACGGCGTGAGGAATCCCAGCCTCAAGGTCCGCTGCGCATTGCCGAACTGCTCGCGAACCTGTTGCAGGCTGGTCTCTGTATCACAGACAATTTGGCGCGCCTTCGTGAGGAAAAAGCGCCCCGCATCCGTCAGATGCACACGTTTTTTGATGCGATCAAACAACGCCACGCCCAGTTCACTCTCAAGCAAGGAGATCTGCCGACTCAGGGCTGGCTGCGAGATGTGCATCGCCTCCGCTGCTCGCGAGATATTGAGCAGTTCTGCCGCAGAGATGAAGTAGCGGAGTTGGTGAAATTCCATGCGGAGCGAACGGAGGTGATCCGCATCAAGCATGGCGTGGATGAAGGCGGCGCGCAAGCGGCCAAGACGGGGATCATCCCCCGATGAAGAGATCGCGGCCCTTTGCCAGCGCCTCGATCTTCCGGTCTGCGATGCTTCGCTTGAGCATCCAAAAACCACAGTCTGGGTGAATGAACTGGATACGGTCGGGGCCGAGTTTTTTTGCGGCGGCATCGATTCGTTGGGCGATCTCGTCTGCGGTCTCGATGTGGTTCACTTTGATGTCCACAACTCCAAGGCCGACGCCAATCTTCGGATCAAGCTCCTTCAGTGCGTCAAGATCGGAACTCGGGCGGTGCGCCAATTCGAGGACCAGGTGATCAGCCCGCAGGCTATTCAAAAAGGAGATGAGCGCTGCCCACTCGCCGCTCTGGATGGTTTGTCCGCCGTAGTTGCCGAAGCAGAAGTGCACTGCCTTGCGACCCTTCACAGCGTCCAGCACGCGATTGATCCCTGCGGCGGCGATGGGGCCATCGGCGGGATTGCCGGGGATGTTGGCCTCGTCAAGTTGCACGCAATCGCAGGCGAGTTCCGCCGCCTGTGCGGCAAGGGCGTCTGCGATCGCCATGTTCAGCGCGGCAAAGTCATTGTAGTGCTGATCCAAAAGTGTGCGCGCCAGCATGTAGGGACTGGTGAGTGTGAACTTGAACGGCCCCCCAGCGACCTTCGCCGCACGTGCACAATCTTCCGGAAGATTCAGGATGCCCTCAGTAATCGGACCGCGCACTACGGCCGCCGGTTTGGGTCGGAAACCCATCTCCGCTTTCTTGCGGAAGGCCGCCGCATCGGCGCGTCCAACGCGGCTATCGATGCCGCCGAGCTTGTGGACGAAGTATTCGATCATGCCGTTCGTATCCGGGTGATTGACGTCAAAGCGGTAAAGCTCGCCATCTGTCGGCAGATCGATCCCAGCCTGCCGTTGAGTATCAAAAACCACACGGGTCGCATCGATCAGTGCGGTCTCGCTCGGTAGTGCGCTGAGCCATTCGGGAATGGGATATGAGCCGACGGTGGTAGTTTGGATGGGCATGACAAAGGCAGCATGTGGGCAAAAAGAAGCGGTGACGAGCATAAGCGCTCGCCACCGCAGCAAAGTCCAAAGGGACGCAACGATTGTTCAAAGTCGGCTCAGCCCACCTTGGTCCATTTGGCGTTGGCCTTGCTGGAAGCGACCGTTGCTTCGATGAACGCCATGCCACGCACCCCGTCTTCAATTTTCGGAAAGTCGTTGGCGGGATCGTCCTTGGCCAACTTGCGCTTCTCAAGGCGCGCACGAATCGCGTTGGCGAAGTTTTTATAGATGTTCGCAAAGGCTTCAAGATAGCCTTCTGGGTGCGCCGGAGGTGTGCGGCCTGCGGCGAGTGCTGCCGGGCACAGGTAGCCGTTTGCCGTGCGATAAACCTGCATCGGCTGATCCATCCACTTCACGAGGAGGGTGTTGGGCTCTTTCTGATGCCATTCGATGCCGCCTTTCTCTCCATACACACGGATGTTGAGGTTGTTCTCTTCCCCCACGGAGATTTGGGAGCTGTGCAGCACTCCCTTGGCACCTCCCTTGAACCGGAGCAGGATGTTGCCATCGTCATCCAGTTTGCGTCCCTTAACGAAGGCGGTCAGGTCCGCCGCCAATTCCGAGATCTGAAGGCCCGTGATGTACTCGGCCAGGTTTTCCGCATGGGTGCCAATATCACCGATGCAGCCCGCAGCACCGCTCTTCTTCGGATCAGTGCGCCAGCCCGCCTGCTTCTGACCGCTCGCTTCGAGCCGAGTAGCCAACCAGCCCTGGGGATATTCGACGACGACCTTGCGGATCTTTCCCAGCGCGCCCGTGGCGACCATGTGGCGGGCTTGTTTGACGAGGGGGTAGCCCGTGTAGTTGTGGGTGAGGCCATAAATCAGCCCCGACTTCTTGACGATTTCTGCCAGCTTCTTGGCCTCAGCGAGGTTGAAGGTCGCAGGCTTGTCACTGAGGACATGGAAGCCATTTTCCAGAGCCATCTTTGCCGGTGGGAAGTGCATGTGGTTCGGCGTCACGATGGCGACGAAATCCATGCGTTGGTCTGCTGGCAGTGCTTTCTCTGCCTTGATCATCTCCTCAAAGCTGCCGTAACAACGATCCGGCGGAAGGAACAGATCCGCTCCGCTATCCTTGGATTTCTGGGGGTCGGAGGAGAATGCACCGCAGACGAGTTCGATCTGCTGATCCATTGCTGCCGCGATGCGATGCACGGCGCCGATGAAGGCTCCGCGACCACCGCCGACCATGCCATAACGAATTTTTCGGCTCATGAGAAGTAGTGAATTGAGGGTTGGATTGGGTTTGAAAAACAACGGAGCGGTGCGCTGCCGAAGACGCAGGAGTTTGAAGCAAGGAGATGCCTGTGGTCAAGCACGGACGCGCAGCAAGGCACGAAACGCTCGTTTCGCCATCAACTCCACCCCCACTGGCCAATCTGGCAATCTGGAATGCCGCCAAGTCGTCGGCTCTTCCTTCTTTCGCCCTCGCCCCCTGGGACCACCGCTTTAATACCCTCACAAAATCGCAACGGACGCGATTACCCCGTTTAGCACCGAGGCCGCAACAAACCCAACCAGCACGCCCCAAAATTCATCGATTTCAAAGTCGGCATTTCGACCAAACCTCAAAACGGTTGCCCCCCCTTAGCGATGTTCAGTCTCTCTGGAATACCGGCGGAAACGCATGACCCCAATGATCCAAGACTCCGATGTTGGCTCTGACTTCGGAATATTCATCCATGCTTTTTAGCCACCTGTTTGCGCAGAATTCAACCCGGTTGTTGCCTTACGCGCAAATAGCTATCAAAAGCAACTCCATGAATTCAAAAACCCGTTGTAAAGCAACATCCTTGTTCAAGATAAGGTTGCACTCAACCCATCGTTTCTGTTAGAGGTTCAAACTGTTCGGGCAAACCATGAGTCGAGCCATCCGCATCACCGTTAGATTGCTCGGCATTGCTGGATTTGCCGGTGGATGCCTGTGGGTATATTCAGCCCCAGGGTTCGAGCCTGCACTGACATTGATCGCAGCAACTGCCGCCTTTTTGGGATCATTCATGGAGTCTCATGCAGCGACAACTCCACCGCAGACGGTGGAGACACAACCAGCGCTCCTGCCGGAGACCCGTCTGCTATTAGCCGAGATTGATGACTGCTCGAAGTCGAAAACAAAAGGAATCACTCTAATGATGATGGATTCAGTTCTTGGTGATTACCGACCTTACCTGTGGAACAATCATCTCCACGGGGCTGCCCACTGTGATCTGCGCGACATCACAGACATTATCAGTCGAGTTGATGAACTGGTCGCTCTTGGCTACTTGGAACATCATGATTCAACAGGTGCATTACGGCAATACAGAAGAACAAGAAGGCAGCCATCATGACTGTCTTCCGTGTCAACCGCCGCACAAGCCCGAACAAAACGGATGCTGGCACGGCTCGAAGGCTATCTGTCGTGTCAGCAACGTCTTGCGCTCGCCGTCGCCTGATCCGAGACGTCCGCCCAATCCCACGCGCCACTCACCATGAGCCTTGCAATCTTGTCTTTTGACTATTCTGGCCTCTCAGTGGGTTTGGCGGTACCTGCATTGCTGTTCTATTTGATGTGTGCCTGTTTCCTATCGTTTACCATGGATTGGCTGGGTGTTTGGCGGAGGTGGCGGCCTCGCTGGACTAGAAGCATATTCCGTTTCAGTTGGATCTCTGCTTTGCTGTTTCTCGCATTGACCCTGCTTTACGCCGTCCTTACTATTCGTGATGCGTTCTGGCTTCAGCGGCAATACAACGATTCATGGGCTGTTCCTTCTCTGTTCCTGCTTCCGCCTTTGTTTGCCATCATTGCGTGGAGTTCGCGGCGGCAAATGAACGGGCAGCTTTCCACACAATCATCATGACAATGCAGTGGGTCGGCAGTCGATGCGGTGTTGGGAGGCGCTGTCTTGGCTCTTCATGCGGCTTGGTTTTGGGGTGGCTGTCCGGTTTTTGATGGCAAAAAGATGGGCGGCAAAAGATGAAGACGTCGGGTGGGGACTCTGCGTTCTTGGTCTTGATCAAGCGAAGGCCGAATTTCCACGCCACTGGTCTTACCCAGGTGAGGTAAGATTCCTGAGTGCGAGCGCGCAGGGATTTGAGTTGAATGAAGCGGATGAATGACGACAATGAGTCCGCATTTGATTTCATAGGGCTCCAGGATCGTCTGCCTGTGGCTACAATGAATTCTCCGCGTGGGGTTCAGCTTCGGCTGGGCCCTACGCAGCTACCGCGATCTTTACCCGTCTAACAATGTCGCCACCACCCCGCGCCCAGAGCTTCGATCAGGCCCGCGTAGCGGCTTCGTTCAACAAGTCGAGACACAGCAACCCCTATCAGCCGCCCTGTTTACATGCTTTCCCATAATTCCAACCACAACCCCGTGATCGACGCTCGCCCTCGCTGATAGGGGTGCGTGCTCTTCGACGTTCGGGCAACGATCAGGCCCAGTCCCTCAATTTATTAAACCGCGATGAAGAAGCTGTTAGCTAAGTTTGGCGACATATGCCCGCAACTGTTCGAGGCTGCGGTATCGTTGACGCTCTACGTGGGATTGCCCGTTTACTTGGCAGTCAGATACTGGACCCAGGTTGGGCCTGTTCTGATTTCGCTAGTGGGGATGGCGATGTTGATTTTGTTTGCGATGGTGATGACGCGACACCCCTTCACTGCTGCTGTATTTTATTTACTGCTCGGTGCGGCCCTTGTGGAAGTACCATGCCTATTGGCAAAATGGCATGTATTGGACGTGACGAGAGCCAAGGTCCGCATTGATGGGCTATCGGTGGGACTCAGCGTTGCGGTAGTTCCAGTGATAACGTTATTCGGCGAAGTGTTGGAACGCGCATTATTGAGATGGTCTTCCCAGGTAAATGAAAATCATGAATGGCGGCTTGTAGGGAGTCGTTCGCGTTATAGCTCAGCGTCAAATCGGGATGTGTTTGGCGCTCCCGAGGGCACGTTGCGCTTCATAAAATTTCTCGTGCTTTTGCTGTGCAGTTTGGGTCCAGTAGTTTGCATTTATGGTTTGCGTCACCAAGCTGTGGGCGCTGTTGCGGAAGCGACGGTTCCTCCGCTAAGTTACGCATTCACTGTTGTTTTCTCTGGGCTGCTAACTTGGGGGTGGATGTGGCTATGGGGTCTCCTGTTGCGGCGGACTCATAGCTCCGAGCATCTAGCTCTCAAGTGTTCGGCGATTGCGGGTGCGCTCGGGCTAATGGGTGCGTTATGGCATCACAGCATTGATGCGCTTTCCCGCAATGCGGCTTTGTTTCGATTATGAGCGCAATGCAATTCTTTTTCGCTCCATACCATCCAATGCCGCCAGAACCACACATCGTCCACCTAAGCTGGTTATTGCCATACTCCTCCATATATGGCCGCACAGGGCCCAACCTCCAAGTTAGCATTGAGACGCGGCGCTAGAGGTGTGGGTTGGTGGGTGGCGTGACCGCCGTGGCCTCGACGGGAATCGTTGTTGGACGCCTGCCTTGCCGCGATAGCGGCATCCCTGAATGCGAAGCCTTTCCGCAGAGACTGACGCTAGGAAGTCACCCCCGTGGTGGCGTTACTTGCGCTGGTGATCGGAGCGAGTGACCCTGAACCGCTTTGCTTTTTGATCCGCCTGTCTCTGGTGTGCCAGCAGGAGGGTGCTTCGCTGCTTTGACGCTGATTTTTTGCTGTGTGGACTTGGACTTTGTCTCCTTGATCTTCGTTAGGATTGGGCTGCGGTGGTTACCTTGCCTTGCGGGGAGTCGGGCCTAGAAGGCCCTCAGCCGTACACTGGCTGGAAGCCAGCGCTCCGATTCGCTGAAAGTCGGCGCTTCTATTTGCTGTTGGCCCAATGGGCCGATTGGCTGGAAGCGGGGGCTTTGGGTTTTGGCTTCGGGCCTTGGCTACTCGTCTGCGGGGGCGAGGAGGTTTTGGATGTCTTCTTGGGTGAGCTTCAATTTGTCGGTGCGGCCGGTGAGGAGGCCTTCGAGGATGGCGGCTTTTTTGTGCTGGAGCTCGAGGATGCGTTCTTCGATGGTGCCGGAGCAGATGAGCTTGTGGATGAAGACGGGCTTGGTCTGGCCGATGCGGTGTGCGCGGTCGCTGGCTTGGGCCTCCACCGCTGGATTCCACCAGGGGTCGTAGTGGATGACGGTGTCTGCGGCGGTGAGGTTCAGTCCGGCACCGCCGGCCTTGAGGCTGATGAGGAAGACGGGGACATCGCCTTTCTGGAATTGATCAACGAGGGTCTGCCGATCTTTGGTATCGCCGGTGAGCTTGAGGTAACCGATCTTGGCGGCGGTGAGCTTTTCCTGGATGATGGCCAGCATCTCGGTGAACTGCGAGAAGAGGAGGATGCGGCGGCCTTCCTCGATGAGCTGCGGGATGAGGTCATCGAGGAGGAAGTCGGTCTTGGCGGACTCTTTGATGTTGCGGGCGCTGTCTTGCTTGATGAGCGCTGGATGGCAGCAGGCCTGGCGGAGCTTGAGGAGGGCCTCGAGAACGATGATGTGGGATCGATCTAACCCCTGGGCGGCGATGGCCTCCCGCACGCGCTTGTCCATCGCGGCGCGGATGGTCTCGTAGAGATCGAGTTGGTTTTTGCCGAGCTCAATGGTGTGAATGATCTCTGTCTTGGGCGGTAGATCCTTGGCGACGGCGTCCTTGGTGCGGCGGAGGAGGAGGGGCTGAAGGCGGGCGGCGAGTTGGCGTTGGCGGGTCGTGTCCTGCTTCTTTTCGATGGGATTGCGATAGACGGCGCGGAAGGAATCGGGGCCGCCGAGATAGCCGGGCATCAGGAAGTGGTAGAGGCTCCACAACTCGCCCAAATGATTTTCCATCGGGGTGCCGGTGAGGCAGAGGCGATGGCGGGCCTGGAGCGAGCGAACGGCCTCGGAGGCCTTGGCCTTGTGGTTCTTGATGTTCTGCGCCTCGTCCAAGGCCACGATGTGCCATTCGATGGGCTGGAGGGCATCGATATCGCGCACGAGAAGGGGGTAGGAGGTGACGACGAGGTCGTATTTTTTGATGCTCTTAAAGCCGGTCTTGCGACTGGTGCCGTGCAGCAGCAGGACCTTGAGCTGGGGGGTGAAGCGGCCTGCCTCGATGACCCAGTTTCGCAGGACGGAGGTGGTGGCGACGATGAGGCTGGGGCGGTCGGTGCGCCCGGCGTTTTTTTCCGTGAGGAGATGGGCGAGCGTTTGCAACGTTTTGCCGAGACCCATGTCGTCCGCGAGGATGCCGTGCAGATCGAACTCGCGCAAAAACTGTAGCCAGGAGAGGCCCTCCTGCTGGTAGGGGCGGAGGCTGGCCTGGAGTCCGGCGGGAGGCGGGATGAGCTGGAGTTCGGTGAAGGCGTTCAGCCGGTCGCGCAGCTTGGCTAACTCCACAGGTGCAGTGACGGGGAGCCCGCCGAGGGTCTTGAGCTGCGCGGCACGGAGTCGGTCGATCTGGAGAGGGCCGTCGATCTTATTGCGTCCAGTGCGGTTGGTGGAGAGCAGTTCGTCGAGGAAGCGCAGGAGCTCAAGGAGGCGACTGCTGGGCACGGAAAGAACGGGGTCGCCGGGTTGATCGATGCGCAGGAGGATGGACTCGCCCTTTTTGGATTCGAGGAACTCCGGGGTCAGACCGTAATCGATGGCGCGGACGAGGATGGGGACGAGGGAGATGCGCTGGCCATTGATCTCCACCCCGAGATCCAGTTTGAACCAGTCGATGCCGGAGCCCTCGGGATCGAGCTCGGTGAACCACTGATCATCGGTGGCCTGGAGGATCTGGTAGCCGAGATCTGGGGCCAAATCCACCTCCCAGCCGGACTCGATCAATTCGGGCACGACTCGATTGATAAAGCCGGGCCAATAGAGAGGGGCTTCTTCCTCGCCAACGGAGAGCCAATCCAGCGATGAGGTGGGTGCGCGCAGGGTGGGCAGCACCATGCCAAACATGTCGAGCCCCTCATGCTCTAGATCCATGAGGATCAAGCGCTCCGCACGGGTATTGCGCACGAGGGTGCGGCGCTCGCCCTCTGGGGTGGTCCAGCGGCAGATGGGGCTGCGGCTGACCATGGAGAAGACCTGCGGGCAGCCAGTGTAGCGAACGAGGGGCTCCGCAAAGACGACGCTCTTTACCTCGCCCGTCGTTTGTTCGCCCAAGTGATTGCGGCGGATGCGGTGGCAGTCGATGCGGCGCAGGCGGAGCATGGGGATGATGTCGTCCTGCCCAGGGGTAAAAACCTGCGGGGCGGCAATCGTGGGGGCGAACTGGAGATCTGCGCCTCCAGGGAGCCCGGCGGCTGTCATGGGTCGGGTGCTGGGCGGCAGGCGGAAGGGTGGGGCGGAGTCGTCTGCGTCATCTTCCTCCGCCGGAGCACGCGTGTTCTTGGCGAAGGCCCGGCACCGCGATTCGCCCGCGTCTGTGCAGAGCAGGAAAAGGGTGCTGGCGGTGTGGCGGCAGTGGGGACCGTCCTTGCAGGTGCAATGGCCGACGATATTGACGACTCCTGCCTCCGTGAGGCGCAGCAGCAGGCTGACGTTCTGGGTGTAGGGCGGGACGTGCCTAGAATCCGCCAGGATCTCGATCTCATTGGCATTGAGAATGCGTGCCCCGACCAGTTCCATCTCTTTGCCCAGCTTGGGGCCGAGGAGGACAATGTCGCGCCGATAGAGCCAGAACCACGCCTTTTGGTTCAGCTTGGTCCAGATTTTGGAAAAGGGGAAGTCGGTGGGCATCGCGGAGATGGAGCAGTCTATCGGGCGTCGGAGAGCTTTGCTGCCTCCCAGGCGCGGTCCATGTCCTCTAGTGAAGTTTGTCCCAAAGTGTGACCTTCTTCTGCCAGACGCTTTTCCATCTGATGAAAGCGGTTCACGAATTTGTCATTGGTGCCGCTGAGGGCAGACTCGGACTCGACCCCGCATTTGCGGGCGAGATTGACGACGCTGAAGAGGAGATCGCCCAGTTCTTCCTCGATCGCGCGGGCATCGCCACTGGCGAGCGCCTCTTGGACCTCTGCCAATTCCTCGCGGATCTTATCCATGACCGGGGGGAGGTCTGGCCAGTCGAAGCCGACTCGCGCGGCTTTTTTCTGGATCTTTTGCGCCCGCATCAGGGCAGGGAGCCCACCGCCGATGGCGTCGAGTAGGCCGACGGGTTCGGTCTGGCCTTTCTCTTGCCGCTTGATCGCATCCCACTGGTTCAGCACGGCGGCGGAGGTGTCGGCAGTGGTCTCGCCAAACACATGGGGGTGGCGACGCACCAGTTTGTCAGAGAGCATGTGCGCCATTTGGTCCAGGTCGAAACTGCCATTTTCAGAAGCGATCTGGGCGTGGAGAACGGGTTGTAGGAGGATATCGCCCAGTTCCTCGCACATGTGGGTGGTATCGCCAGAGCGGATGGCCTCCGCAGCCTCATAGGCCTCCTCCAAGAGGTGGGGGATCAGTGTTTCGTGGGTCTGCTCCATGTCCCAAGGGCATCCACCAGGGGCACGGAGACGATGAACGATGTAGCGGAGACGGGTGATGCCATCAGGGTGATCCAAACTCATGCCGTGATGTAGCGTGGCGAGCGGGGAGTGCAAGGCGGGAGGCTGCGGGAAGGGGGATTTATGGAGTGGGGTGGAGTTTATTCATCGTTGTGCTCGGACTTCGTGCTGGTTTGAGGGCGAAGGAGGGAGGAAGGGCAGAGACAAGGTTTGCGCAATTCGGGGTTGCAAGGGGCGGGGGCAGCGGGCAGCATCGAGCTTCGCACGTCGCTCTGGCGGTGGCGGGCGTAAACCCTTTCACAACACCACCCTAACACTATGGCTAGCGAAGCAGTCCTCTCCCTGAACAACGACAATTTCAAAACTGAAATCGAATCCTCCACCGTGCCGGTGTTGGTCGATTTCTGGGCGGAATGGTGCGGTCCCTGCCGCCAGCTCGGCCCGATCCTCGATCAGTTGGCAGAGGAAAAAGGTGCTGCGGTAAAAATCGCCAAAGTGAATGTGGACGATAGCCCAGAGCTGGCTTCGCAGTTCGGCGTGCGCTCGATCCCGATGATGGTGTTCTTCAAGAACGGCCAGCAGGTGGACTCCATCGTGGGTGTCCAATCCAAGGCGGCTCTGGCTGCCAAGCTGGACGCTCTCGCGTAAATCGGCCTCAACCGCTGCACACATCATCATGGGCATGAAGGAAGTCGGCATCGGCATCATCGGCGGTGGGCTGATGGGGCGGGAAATGGCCAGTGCGTTCGCGCGCTGGTGTGCGCTCACAGACGTGGCGGTGAAGCCGCGTCTCGTCGCCGTGGCCGACCTCGTCGAGCCTGTGCGAGAGTGGTTCCGCTGCATTCCTTCCTGCGAGCAATTGACGGCAGACTATCACGAACTACTGGCGAATCCGGCGGTGGACGTGGTGTATGTGGCGGTGCCGCACAATCTGCACGAAAAGATCTACCTGGATGTGCTGAACGCCGGGAAGGACCTCTTTGCGGAAAAGCCCTTTGGTATCGATCTGGCCGCAGCGCGCACGATTCGCGATGCGGCGACGGCGTCAGGGCGTTTTGTCCGGTGCAGCTCTGAATTTCCCTTCTTCCCTGGGGCACAGCGCGTCATGGATGTCGCGAAGTCAGGGAAGATTGGGCGCGTGCTTCAGGTCGTGTCCGGCTTTCATCACAGCAGCGATCTCGATGCCAGCAAGCCCGCGAATTGGAAACGCTTTAGCCGGACGTGTGGCGAGATCGGTGTCCTGGGCGATCTCGGCATGCACGCCTGCCACATTCCACTGCGGCTCGGCTGGCAGCCGCGCCGTCTTTTTGCCCAATTGCAGAAAGGCTACCCACAACGCCCCGATGGCAAAGGTGGAATGACGGACTGCGATACCTGGGACAATGCCATGCTGCACTGCTGGACGGAGATCGACTCCGAACCCGTGCCGATGCGTTTGGAAATGAAGCGTTTGGCCCCTGGGGAGACAAACTCCTGGTTCATCGAGGTCCTTGGCACCGAGGGTGGGGCCCGCTACAATACCAAGGAGCCGAAGACCCTGTGGCTCTTTGAAGGCGGTAAGGAGCAGTATTGGAAGAAGACCGATCTCGGCTTTGGAATGCCTTTCAAAGCGGTCACTGGTGGGATTTTTGAACCAGGATTCCCGGACGTGATCCAGCAGATGTGGGCCGCCTTTCTAATGGAGCGCGAGGGGCTGCTGGAGGGTCGATTTGGCTGTGCAACACCGGATGAGGCGGTGGCGACGCAGGAGATCTTTGCCGCCGCACTGGAATCGCAGCGCGATGGCTCCGTGGTGAGTCTTTGAGGTTGCCTGAAACGGGTCTTTGCGGACTCTGTCGTGGGCCCAAGTCGAGAAATTTTCCAGCATTCACACGACGGTGATGGGGCAAGATGTGGCGTGTATCCTTCCAGGTAGCAATCTTCAACCTCCCCAGCACTTCCACGAACCCAATCTGCCCACTCTATGAAAAAGCACCTCAAGCCCACTGCTACTCGCCGAGACTTCATCGCCACGGGGGCGGCGGTTTTGGGGTTTAACATCATCCCGCGTCATGTGCTCGGTGCGCCCGGTGTGCCTGCACCTTCGGAGAAGCTGAACATCGGCTGCGTGGGCATCGGCGGACAGGGCGGCGGCGTCACGAGGGATCTGGCGAGCTTTGCGAATGTGCACATCGCGGCGCTTTGTGACGTGGAGCAGAAGCACGAGGCTACCATGGCGAAGGCCTATCCAGGCAGGCCGTTTTACAAGGACTACCGCGAGATGTTGGCGACGGAAAAAGGCATCGACGCGGTGATGGTGGGCACGCCGGATCACTGGCATGCGCCCATCTCCCTGGCGGCGATGCGACTGGGCAAACACGTGTATTGCGAGAAGCCGCTGGCGCACAGCATCGAGGAGACGCGCATCATGGCCCGCGTGGCGGCGGAGACGAAGGTGGTGACGCAAATGGGCAACACCGGCCACGCCAGCGAGGGCCTGCGACTGACGAAGGAATGGATCGACGCCGGTGCCATCGGCGCGGTGAAGGAGGTGCATGTGTGGTCGGACCGTCCCGGCAAGTTTTGGGACTCACAGGGGCTACCACGACCCACGGAAAAGATCGCCGTGCCCTCGACACTGGATTGGGATCGCTGGCAGGGCGCAGCACCCGCGCATGATTACCACCCGCTCTATGTGCCACGAAAATGGCGCGGCTGGTTCGACTACGGCTGCGGGGCGCTGGGCGATATGATGGTGCACAATGCCGACCCCGCCTGGTATGCGCTCGATCTCGGCGCACCCACCTCGGTCGAGGCGCAAACGTCGGAGACAAATGCGGACTCCTTCCCGCTCTGGAGCATCGTGACGTGGCACTTCGCCGCGAAGGGCAGTCGCGGCCCCATCAAGCTCACTTGGTATGATGGCGGCAAATTGCCCGCCCCACCGCCCGGATTCGACCCCGCACGCAAGATCGGCGACAACGGCATCCTCTTCCTCGGCGAAAGCGGTTCCATCATCGCGCCCGGCTGGTGTGGCACGCCGCGCATCGTGCCGGAGAGCCAGATGCAGTCCTTTGCCCGCCCGCCGCACAGCATCGCCCGCAGTCCCGGCCATCGCGAGGAATGGGTGGCCGCCTGCCTCGCTGGCAAACCTGAGGACGCTAAGGCAAACTTCGCCTACGCCGCGCCCTATACCGAAGCGTTGCTCACCGGCGTGCTCCCCATCCGCCTCGGCAAACGCATCGAGTGGGACAGCGCCGCCATGAAAGCCACGAATGCTCCCGAAGCCGATGCCTTGATCCGAAAGACGTATCGCAAGGGGTATGAGCTGCCGGTGTGATGCCACGCGGGCAATCTCGGGTGCGGCTTGGTTTTAGCGCACGTTTGATCGCTTGGATGCCTCGGCCTTCGTTGCAAAGCCCGCCCGCTACAGGTGGATACTCAGGTCACTGCCATTCCATGGCATCATCTCGGAACGGCTCCAACTCGGGCTCCCTGCGGTTTCAGGAGCGGTGGGAATCAAGCGGCGAATTGAAGCTCGTCCGACAGGATCTCTCGGTTCGTTAGAAATATTCAGGTGGACCCGTGTGCGATGTGGCGTGGATGCATCGTTTGGTCTATCCTCTCCAATGGTTGCGCGCATTCTTCGATACCTCTTACCCCTGCTGATCCTCGGTGGCTGCTGGGAGGCCGCGCAATGGTTCATTCGCAACCAGGAGGTGCCGAAGTTGATGGAAGTGCCGCCGCAGTTGGTCCGGGTGGATGGCACGGTGCTGAAGAAGACAATTTTCCCGGTGATCGCCAAATCACAGGGGGCTGTACAGCCAAGGACGCAGAGCAGTCTGCTGCCAGAGATCTCAGGGATGATCGTCGAGGTATCGCCCAACTTTCGTCCAGGCGGCTTCTTCGAGAAGGATGAGACGCTGATCAAGATCGATCCCGTGGACTACGCCACCGCAGTGGTGGTGTCTGAGGCAGCGCTCGCCCAGTCCAAGGCGGTTCTTGTGGAGGAGGAAGCCCGCGCTGAACAGGCGCTGGAGAACTGGAAGGCACTGGGTCGCGACGGCAAGCCGGGGGCACTGGCCTTGCGGGAGCCGCAACTGGCCAAGGCGCGCGCCGATGTGGCGGCGTCCGAAGCCCAATTGACCAAGGCAAAGCGTGACTTGGATCGCACCACGATCCGTGCACCCTATGCAGGGCAGGTTTTAGAGCAGGCAGTGGACGTGGGGCAGTTCGTGACGCCAGGCACGCAATTGGGGCGTGTGTTTGCGGTGGATTATGTGGAGGTCCGATTACCCCTGCCGGAGCGCGAAATGGCTTTCTTGGCGCTGCCGCAGCACTTTCGCGGGGAATCCAGCACCAATGCTGACGGCGCTGCGGTGAAATTGATGGCCATGGAAGGCGGCCGACCGGTCCTGTGGGAGGCGCGGTTGACACGAGTCGAGGGGGCCATTGATGCGGACACTCGCCAGACAGTGGCCGTGGCGCAGGTGGATGATCCCTTTGGACGCCGCAAAGAAGGGCAACCGCCCTTGAAGATCGGGCAATTTGTCGAGGCGCAGATCCTGGGGCGATCTCTCGAAAACGTCTTTGTCCTGCCGCGTAGCGCCGTTCGGGCGGGAAACGAGATCATCTTGATCACCAAGGATGATCGGCTAAAGCGCACCCGGGTGCAGCCTTTGACCGGGGATGAAAAGCACGTGGTGATCGCTGCGGATGCTGAGGGCGGTCCCCATGAAGGGGATGTTCTTTGCCTGACTCCGATCCCTTTTCCTGCGGATGGGGCGCGCGTTCTGCCCATGATCGATGGTCAGTCGGAGCGGCCCGGAGTCGCTACGGGTCCGCACACCAAGGACGGTGCCTCACGCCCCGTGACGAAGGCGGCAGGCAGGGAGTCCTAACCTCCGATTTACTTTTGTCATGATCGCCTGGTTTGCCCGCAATCACGTCGCCGCCACCCTTCTCATGTTGGGGATTTTGGTGGCAGGCGCTGCCACGCTGAAGTGGGGCAAGATTCCCCTGGAGGTCTTTCCCGATTTTCCTGATCGGATGATCTCAGTCAACGTCCCGTATCCGGCAGCGACGCCGGATGAGACCGAAGAAATGATCGTGCTGAAGGTCGAGGAAGCGATTCAGCAGGTTCAGGGGATCAAGCACATCCTTTCCTCTGCTGGATCAAGCGGCGGGACGGTGACCATCGAGGTCCAGGACGACGTGGACCCGCGTGTGGTGCTGGATGATGTGAAAAACCGGGTCGATGCCATTTCGACCTTCCCGCGAGATTCAGAAAAACCGATCATCCAGATTCAGCAGGGTTTTTTCGGTGTGATCACCGTCATCGTAGCGGGCGACATGGCGGAGCGGGATCTGGCAAAGTTAGGCGAACATGTGCGGCAGGAATTGGCCGCGCTACCCGGTGTGAGTCACGCAGATCTGGCAGGTGTGCGACCTTATGAAATCAGCATTGAGGTGCCAGAGGCGATGCTGCGCAAGCACGGGCTGACGCTGGAATCGATCAGTCAGGCCATCGCCGAATCGTCGCTGGATCTGCCAGCCGGTATCGTCAAAACGGACTCTGGCGATGTGGCAATGAAGACTCGCGGGCGAGCTTATTCTGGAGAAGACTATGGGAAGGTGAGCATCCTTCAACGTGCCGATGGCAGTCGGTTAACGTTGGGCGAGGTGGCGCGCATCGAGGATGGCTTCAACGAGAATCCCCTGGAGGCTCGCTACAATGGGAAACGCTGTGTGACGGTGACGGTGACCCGCGAAGGCAATCAGAACGCGGTGGAGATCGCCGAGCAGGTCAAGGCCTATGTGGAGGGTGCCCAAGCGCGAGTGCCTGGCGGTGTGGACATTACGTATTGGAATGACCGTTCCAAAATCGTGCAGGGCCGTATCGACCTGATGCTGCGCAATGGGTTGCAGAGCTTCATTCTCGTGTTCGTGACCTTGCTGCTCTTCCTGCGCCTGGACATCGCCTTTTGGGTTAGCCTGGGCATTCCGGTATCCTTTCTGGGTGCCTTTGCCTTGATGCCCGTATTGGGAGTGACGATCAATTCGTCCAGTCTCTTTGGGTTCATCATGGTGCTGGGCATCGTGGTCGATGATGCGATCGTCGTGAGCGAGAGCGTGCACACCTGTCGCCAGAATGGGGAGTCGCCCCTGTCTGCGGCGATCACAGGAACGAGGGAAGTATCGACTCCGGTGGTCTTTGGCGTGATGACCAACGTCGTCGCGTTTGTGCCGCTGCTGATGGAGTTGGGTGACTGGGGTCCGATGTTTAAGCCCATCGCGATGGTGGTCATTCCGGTCATGTTGTTTTCGCTGATCGAATCTCAACTCTGTCTGCCTGCGCACTTGTCCGGGAAGTTTCTGAAGGGTCCATCGGATTTTTGTGCGCCATTGCAGACGGCGGCCAATGGGGCACTGAATTGGTTTGTACGCATCGCCTACGAGCCATTGCTGAAGGCAGCGGTTAAGGCCCGCTATGTCTCTGCGGCCTGTTTTGTGGGCGGATTGATTTTGTTGGTGGGCTACATCATGGGCGGACGAATCAACTGGATGCCCTTCCCACGGGTGCCGAGCGAGCGCATCACGGCTCGGCTTTCGATGCTTGAAGGGACACCAGTCGAGGTCACTGAGGCCCATGTGAACCGGATGTATGATATTGCGCTGGAGATGAGCAAGGACTACGTCGGACCAGATGGTAAGCCAGTCTTTAAACAGTATCTATCCGTCGTTGGCGGCACAGGCTTTACCTCCAGTCACAGCAGCGGTAAAGGCGGGACGCCCAGCCAGGGCGAGGTGACGATCGAGTGCTATGGTCCTGAGGAGCGCAGCCTGAACAACGTTTCTACCGTTGATATCGCGAATGATTGGCGGAAGCGCATCGGGAGCATCGTGGGGGCGGAGGAACTGACATTCCGCGCGGAGATTTTTCGCGGGGGCGACCCAATCGATGTGCAGATGGTGGGCAGTGATCCGAGCGAGCTCTTGCGGGTTTCAGAGAAGATCAAGGCCAAGCTTTCCAGCTATCCTGGGATCTTTGATGTGAATGACTCACTCGATGAAGGGCGCAGCGAAATTCAGTTTCAGTTGAAGCCAGAGGCTCGCCAGTTCGGCGTGACGGTGGCAGACCTAGCGCGTCAGGTGCGGCAGGCATTTTACGGCAGCGAGGTGCAGCGATTGCAGCGTGGGGCAGATGAAGTGCGCGTCTTTGTGCGCTATCCGCGGTCGGAACGGCAAAACCTTGCGACGCTGGAAACGATGCGGATTCGGAATTCTGAAGGTGTTGAATTTCCGTTGAATGCGGTTGCCAAGTTGGAGGTGGGGAAAAGCTTCACCTCCATCAAACGGGTGGATCGCAAGCGTGCCATCAACATCACGGCCGATGCGGAAAAAGGATCGGTGGATGTAGGGACCATCAAGGAGCAATTGGCGGTCTTTATTGATGACCTCTTGAGGGCACATCAAGGGATAAGCTGGAGCTATGAAGGGGAGGCCAAATCGGAGCGCGAGGCTGCCTCGTCAAGTCTCCTGGCGTCGGTCATCCTGGGCCTGGCGATCTACACGATGTTGGCAATTCCATTCAAGTCCTACACGCAGCCGTTCATTGTCTTGCTGGTCATTCCATTTGGAATCTTGGGTGCGGTTCTGGGGCACATGGTGCATGGGTTGCCGCTTAGCATGTTGAGCGTGTTTGGCATCCTCGCCTTGGCGGGTGTCGTCGTGAATGACAGCATCGTGTTGGTTGATTTTGTCAATCAGTCTCGGGCGCAAGGGGCCACGTTGCTGGAGGCCGTGTTGCGGGCGGGGCCACGGCGTTTTCGTCCGATCCTACTAACTTCGGTGACGACCTTTGCGGGGCTGATGCCGCTGATTTACGAGAAGTCCACGACCTCACAGTTCCTCATTCCGATGGCGGTCAGTCTGGGTTATGGGATTCTGCTGAGCACGGCCATCACGCTTTTCCTGGTGCCTGTTTGTTACATGATCTTGGAGGACATCAAGACCCTGTTCCAATTTGTCTGGCCAGCGCCTAAAGAGGTGGTCGAGTCAGCGCCCGCTGAGGTAAGCTAAGCTCGACCCTATTCGTTTTTATGAAGCTAAGCGTTGTTCTTTCGATTGCTGTGATCTCTGCCGCCATGGCTATCGCTGGCGCTGCCCAGGAAACACTGCCTCTGATCCGGGGACTGAGCAGGTCAGACCTTTTGCAGTATCGGGGAACAGACGGTCAGGTTTTGAACGCAAAGACTCCGGAAGAGTGGGCCGTGCGCAGGGCGGATGTACTCAAGGCCTTCCACCTTGTGGCAGGGCCTCTGCCTGGCGCAGATCGACGCTGCGACTTGGACGTCAAGATCGATGAAGAAGTGGACTGCGGCACCTACGTGCGTCGAGCGATCAGCTATGCCTCTGAGCCTGGTTCGCGCACAACTGCGTTTTTGTGCATTCCCAAAACGGCGCTAGAGGGAAAGCCCGCGCGCGGCGTTCTGTGCCTGCATCCGACGGAAAACAACATCGGCTACAAGGTGGTGGTGGGTTTGGGAGGGAAGCCTCATCGGCAGTATGCGAGTGAGTTGGCAGAACGTGGGATGGTGACGATCTCCCCCAGCTACGTGCAGTTGGCGCAGTATCAGCCGGACCTGAAGGCCTTGGGTTATCAAAGTGGCACGATGAAGGCGATCTGGGATAACATGCGTGCATTGGATCTGATGGATGCCCTGCCTTTCGTAATTCATGGGCGGTACGCGGCCATTGGGCACTCCTTGGGTGGGCATAATGCCATCTTCACGGCGGTGCACGATGATCGGATTCAGGTGATCGTATCGAGCTGTGGCTTTGATTCGTTTTTGGACTACTACGGGGGCAAGATCACGGGTTGGACCCAGGAGCGCTACATGCCAAAAATGGCCGACTACCTGGGGCGTGCGCAGGATGTCCCCTTTGATTTTTACGAATTGGTGGCCTGCCTAGCCCCCAGGAAATTCTATGTCAATGCGCCACTGAGGGATGCGAACTTTCACTGGGATAGCGTGGACCGGATCGTGCTGGCGGCTCGGAAGGTCTATGCGCTGCACGGGGCAGGGGAGAATCTGCGTGTGGCCCATCCGGATAGCGAGCATGATTTCCCAGATGCGGAGCGTTTCGCGGCGTATGACTGGATTCAGGCGGGGTTGAACGCAGAACGGTAATCGGGCAAAGATGCCGCAATTTCTCGCTTGATACGGCACGCACACTGTTGAGACTGGCGGGGTATGAAAATCAGTCTCGTCTTGCCGTTCGCTGCTATTGTTTTCCTTCTCTCAGGGCTCGAATCACGGGCGCAATCAGCGCTGGAATCGTGGGTGCTGTCTGATGGGACAATGATCGAGGCAAAGGTGCGATCCGTGGCCCCCGGGCATGTGCTTTTCACCCAGCGTAGTGGCATTGAAAAGGACGTGGAAATCAGCAAGCTATCCGACCGCAGTCGCAAGCGTCTCCTGGAAGTATTGGGCTTTACCGGAGCGGATGTGGCCGCCCTGCCAGCGCCTGCGACAGCTCCAGCCGGAGAGCAGAAGCCCATGCCGACCGCTCCCACGGCACCCGCTGCTCCAACCAGCGGCGCTGCTATTGACGTCACGGACACGGCCTCCATGGAAGCCAGTTTTGGGAAAGATGCGACCATTGTGGGGCAGGTGAAGAAGATCGTCACACTGGGCGCAGCAGGCCATAAGTTGGTCGAGTTTGATGGCAGCAGCTTCCAGATCTTTGTGAGCAATTCTTCGCTACAGGCCTCCAACGAGTGGGCTCTGGACGACATGGTGGGCAAGCGAGTTCAAGCCAGCGGCAAGGTGGATAAGTATCGGGACAATCTCCAACTGCGCATTTCACGTCCAGATCAGATCTCCATCGTTCAATAATCACATGGATGCACAAATCTTGGAGGCTCTGCGGGGCATCGTCGGTCCGCAGCATGTGCTGACGGAGGTGGAGGATGTCTTGCCCTACGGATTTGATGGCACGGCGGCTCTGAAAGGGCGGGCCGGAGCAGTGGTGTTTCCCCATTCCACGGAGGAAGTCGCCGCCTGTGTACGCCTCGCCCGTGAAAAGCGTGTGCCTCTCGTTCCGCGCGGTTCCGGCACTGGCTTGAGTGGTGGCAGCGTGCCGATGGATGGCTGTCTGGTGCTCTGTGTCGCGCAGATGGATCGCATCATTGAGGTGGACGAGCGCAATCTGACCCTGCATGCGCAGTGTGGGGTGATCACCAAATCCATCGATGATGCTGCGCAGAAAGTCGGGCTTTTTTATCCGCCTGATCCTGGCTCCATGAAGATCTCGACGATTGGCGGAAACGTCGCTGAAAACAGCGGGGGTTTGCGCGGTCTGAAATACGGCGTCACTCGCGATTACGTCATGGCGGTGCGGGTCGTTTTGCCAGATGGCACTGAGACATGGCTGGGAAACAAGTGTGTGAAGGATGTCGCGGGATATTCGATGAAGGACCTATTCGTCGGTAGCGAAGGGACACTTGGTCTGATCACGGAGGTGATGCTCAAACTCGTTCCAAGGCCCCCGGCTCGTCGCACCATGCTAGCGCTCTATGATTCCATGGAGGCTGCGGCGGAGACGATCTCTGCCATCATCGCGGCCCGGATCATTCCGTGCACTCTGGAGTTCCTCGATCGGGTAACCGTCCAATGTGTTGAGGACTACGCCAAAATTGGCCTGCCAACGGATGTGGAGGCGCTGGTGCTGATGGAGACCGATGGCCATCCGACCGTTGTTGAAGAAGAAGCTGCGGAAATGATGGCCCTGGCGAAGAAGCACGGTGCCCGTGAGGTGAAGGCGGCTGCGGACGAGGACGAAGGAGCCCGGTTGGCGGCGGCGCGTCGCAATGCGTTCAGCGCGTTGGCGAGAATCCGTCCGACGACCATTCTCGAGGACGTGACTGTGCCTCGGAGTGAGTTGGCACGGATGGTTGCCTTCATCAATCAGGTCGCCAAGAAGCATCGCTTACAGGTCGGAACCTTTGGACATCTGGGCGATGGCAATCTGCACCCGACGTTTTTGACCAACGAACTCGACAAAGAGGAAATGCACCGCGTCGAATTGGCACTGGAAGACATCGTCGATGAGACGATTCGGCTGGGAGGCACGGTCACGGGCGAACACGGTGTAGGCCTTGCGAAGAAGGCATTCGTCAAGAAGCAGTTGGGCGAAGGGAGCTACGAATTGATGCGGACCATCAAGCGCAGCCTCGATCCCGAAGGGCTATTCAATCCCGGGAAGATGTTCGATCTGTAGCGACCCCGAAACGAAGACGCTTCCGGGGTACGCGAAGCTCGGCCTCCGCTTTGGGAAATGCGCCACTGCACCAGCAGGTGAGCCGCACCCACCCGGCAGACGGGAGGGACGAGCGGATGTCTAGGCGGCTGACGGAATGGCGGCTGCAATCGTATCCACGCAGCGGAGGACGTTGCGGGCGGTCTCTGCGTCGGGGAGCTTGAGTCCGAACTTCTTTTCCAGGGCGACGACCAACTGCAACGCGTCCACGGAATCCAGCCCCAATCCCTCGGGGCTGAAGATGGGGGTCTCGTTACCGATTTCATCGGCAGTGATCTGAAGCATGAGCTCGTTGACCATCAGGTCTTTGATTTGCTGGCGTAGGTCGTCCATGAATAAGGGGGAAATAGGAATTGAGTCGGCGATAGTGGACTCAGAAGATGCCGCCATCAATCTTCAAAACGCTGCCAGTGATATATCCTGCGCCGTCGGAGGCCAAAAAGACGGCCGCAGCGGCAACATCCTCTGGTCTGCCAAGTCGGCGCATGGGCACTTTGGCGATGGCGGCCTGGCGCTGTTCGGGGCCCATGGCAGAGAGAGCAGGGGTGTCAATGTAGCCTGGGCAGAGCGCGTTTACGGTGACTCCGGCGCGAGCGACCTCTTTGGCAAAACTCTGCGTCAACCCAACGACCCCGGCTTTCGCAGCGGCGTAGTTGGCCTGCCCGGGCGGGGACAAAAGTGCGCTGAGAGAGGCGATGTTGATGATGCGCCCACGACGCTGCCCCATCATGGTGCGAGCGACCGCACGGCAGCCATTGAAGGTGCCCGTCAGATTGGAATCGATGACTTTATGCCAAGAATCATCCGTCATCATGGCGAGGAGTTGGTCATCGTGATGCCCGGCGTTATTGATTAGCACATCCATGCTCTTGTGGGTGGCGACGATGGTCTCGACGGCGAGGTCCCAAGACAGACTGCTGGTCACGTCGAGTTCCACCAAATGAACGCGGTCAGGGTGCTGCGATTGCATCTCGATGGCTGCGTCGCGATGGGTACGGACGCCAAGCCAGAGGTGATTGTCGGGTGATTCTTGAAGGAAGGCCCGGGCAATGCCGAGGCCGAGGCCCCCGTTGGCACCAGTGATGAGAATGCTGCGAGACATGAAAAGACTAGGCGCGGGTCAGTTGGGTGGTGATGAGACGGCGCTGCGTGTCGCAACTCTGGACCGTCAAGGCGCTGGATGATCCTTGGCGTAAGGACTCGCAAGCAGCGACGATCTGCCAGGCGGCACTGACGCTAAAGCCGTGGCCGAGCACCGCAGCGGGGAAGTTTTCTGGGGTGGATGTGGCCTGGCCGGGATCGCTGATGCTTTCCAACTGAATGGTCCCGGGTTGCGAATCGGTTGAACCCCGGATCAAGATCGCTGCGGCACCTTCGGCTCCGATTTTGGGCCCCGGAAAGAGTTGGAGCGCCTCCGTGCTGAGCCAGTCCAGCTCCTCCGCCGCAACGATCAGGCAATCACTGACGAGGCCTTGATCGATCCAGTCGGCCCCCGTGATGATGGCATTGAGAAATTCCGTCGTGTCGCCGACGAGCGTGTAGCTAGGGCCTGCGGTGCCGATGAGTGCCGCTAGATGACTGCCCGGTGCATTGAACACGGTCTCTGGAAAAAGAATGGGGCTCGCCAGGAGAGGGTCGTTGAGGACCTCGGCATAGAAACGACGGCTGTAATTCACACTGCCATTTTGAGTGACAAAGATGAGCCCGGTGGCCTCTGCCACCTTTGCGGATAGCGGGAGTTCAGGGTTCCCTAGTGCTTCCAGTGCTGCGTGGACAGTGAAGCGTCCGATGGGGCTGGTGCGGCGCAATCGCGGCTGGCGTAACCATGCAGGGGGCGCGGGCGGAGCGGGGACAGCGCGGAATTGGCGATGGGGTGCCCCAGGGACGCGTTCCTCCGTCGTGATGGGGAGTTCGGCGCGCGCGCTCACCGCTTCGTGCAGGGCGTGGGCGCTCCAGCCTGCTGGCGAAACTGCCCCCCAACCAACGATGTCGATCCCAGTGCTCATGAGGCTTTTTTCAAGACGAGAGTGGCATTGGCCCCGCCAAAGCCAAAGGAGTTCGTGAGGACGTGGCGGAGGTCCGCATCGCGTGGCGATTGCACCAGGTCAAAGCGGCAGATGTCGTCTGGTTTCTCCAGCGCCACGTTTGGTGGCACCCACCCACCCCGCATGGCGAGGATGCAAATGGCGGCCTCCACTGCGCCTGCGCCGCCCAGGAGGTGCCCGATGCTGCCTTTGGTCGAACTGACACGGACGCCGCTGACATGCGGGCCGGCCCATGAACAGATGGCTGCGCCCTCGGATCCGTCATTGAGCGGTGTCCCGGTGCCATGGGCGTTGATGTAATCGATTTGATCCGGTCTGACGCCAGCTTCCAGGCAGGCCCTCGCCATGCTGCGTGCGGCGGCAATCCCTTCTGGGTGCGGCTGGGTGAGGTGGTGCAAATCGGTCGTCGCGCCATAACCCGTGATCTCGGCATAGACCGTCGCTCCGCGGGCCTGGGCATCGGCGAGACGTTCCAAAGTCAGGACAGCGGCACCTTCGCCGAGAGCTAGCCCATCACGATCCGCGGCAAAGGGGCGCGGCTGGGTTGTGCTGAGAGCCTGGAGGGAATCAAAACCTGCAAAAACCAACTCTGCCAAAGCATCGTACCCACCTGCCAAAACGCGGCGTGTGTGGCCATGCTTCACCGCGTGGAAGGCGTGACCAATGGCGTTCGCGCCGGATGCACAGGCGTTCGAGACCAGCGTGAATGGGCCGCGCAACCCCGTGGCCTGAGCGAGAGCTCGGGCCTGGGAATGCGGCTGATAGAGTTGGGAGAGGGTCGCAAGTCCGCGCTTCTGGGAGGGATAGTTCGTCTTTGTTTTGAAATAATCCTGCCCTAAGGGCATGGCCCCAGCGCTGGTGCCCAGAGAGATGGGCGTGACCGTTTCATCGGCAGTGTCAGGTTCCCAACCGCTCTGAGCCCAGGCTTCCAGACCTGCGTTCAGGAGCATGCGGCTGGATCGTTCCAATCGCGCGCTGGCTCGGGCGGACAGAGAGTTTGCTGGGAGTGGTTCGTTAAAAACAATCTCGCCTCCGGTCTGGACACGCTGTTTGGAGGTGTCAAAAAGAGTGATCGGCCGGAGTCCAGACCGCCCCTCGCGAAAGCCCGTAGCATTGGTCGCGCAGCCCTGACCGAGCGAGGTGATGATGCCAACGCCCGTGACCACGACCCGATGAGGGCCGGAGGTGTGAGGGGTGCCGCGCTGATATGCCATGCGTTTTTTTAGCTGGGGTTCGGGATCTGCGCAACCCATTGCAACATCCCAAATGGGTCGCCGAAGAATTGCCCCGATAATACGCCTGATCACACTCAACCGGTCGGTGCAATCCCATCGATTGCTCGATTCGAAAAAAGAGACCTCCAGAGCAGGAAAGGGCATCGCAGATCCGGCTGCGGTGTGTCTGAAGACTTGCGTTTATTCTTAAAGCGTGGCTTTTCTGCGTGGCATGATTTTGTATGAGCGCTGGCTGTCGGTCTTGGACCGCTTCCGTCACGAGGTGGCGGTGGTGGATGCTGCCCGTGGGGAGATGCTGACCTTTGAAGAATTAGCCGTATTGGCGGCCGCCGTGCCGATGATGACGGCGGGCTCATGGTGCGCCACGAGTCTGCGCGATGGGCTCAAGAATTTCCTCGCCACGGCCTTGGCCTGTTGGCGGGATGAGGCGGTGTTTTGCCCGGTCGAAGGGGATCCGCCACAACAACCGCCACCGCCGGAGGTTTTGGTCGGGATCTGCCATGCCAAGCTCACTTCGGGTTCGACGGGTGAGCCGCGAATGGTGCTGTTTCGGGCGGACCAATTGGCGGCGGATTGCGACCACATTTGGACAACAATGGGGCTGCGCCGCGATTGGCCCAATGTGGCGGTGATCTCTGCTGCGCACTCGTATGGTTTTGCTAATCTTGTCCTGCCGCTGTTTCTCTACGGGCAGCCTCTGCGCATCTGCCCCAATCCCTTGCCCGGGACCCTCCGGACGGTGCTTCAGGCTGCGCGGGGTGCTGTCACTTTGCCCGCTGTTCCTGCGATGTGGCGGGCCTGGTTTCAGTCGGGCGTGCTGGAGTGCTCCGAAATCGCGCTGGCAATCTCCGCCGGTGCCCCGCTGCCGGTGGAACTGGAACAGCAGGTCCACGCCGCAACCGGCCTGAAGATCCACAACTTCTACGGGTCCAGCGAGTGTGGCGGCATCGCCTATGATCGCACCGAGTCACCTCGGACCGATGGATCCATAGCTGGCACTGCGATGGACGGCGTTCGTTTGATGCTCAGCGCAGATGGCTGCCTTTGCGTTGGGAGTGAGGCCGTCGGAACCCGCTATTGGCCTGCGCCGGACCACGCTGAGTCTCTGGGTGAGGGGCGTTTCGTCTCGACCGATACGGCGGAGTTGCTGGGGACGGGCGAGGTGCGATTGCTCGGTCGGGTCTCGGACGTGATCAATGTGGCCGGGCGAAAACTGGCACCTGCCGAGGTGGAGACGGCTTTACTCAGGCACCCCAGCGTCCGGCACTGCGTCGTTTTTGGCATCACCAGCGCGGATGCGGCCCGAGTCGAAGATGTCGTTGCCTGCGTCCACGCAACACCGGACACGGACTCTCGGGAGCTCATGGCCGCGATCTCCAAAGAACTCACCCCCTGGCAATGCCCACGCCACTGGTGGATCACCGAAGAACTGCTGCCAGACGCCCGCGGCAAAACGTCGCGAGCGGTGTGGCGGCGGCGCTTTCTGGACCGGCGGTAACTTCTCTGGACCGCATTCGTGATTGCCAGTGCGGCGCAAATCCGCTCTGATTGGGGTCTATGTCGCTTCAAAGTGTCTTTGCTCCCGCCGCCGTCCTCTATGAGGCTGGGAAACCGCTTGTCATTGAGGAGGTGGAGGTGCGTCCGCCGCAGGCGGGAGAGGTGCGGGTGCGTATGAAGGCGGCTGGTGTGTGCCACAGTGATCTGCATGTGATGACGGGTGATCTGCGGATGCCGGAGCCGATTATCCTCGGGCACGAGGGCGCGGGGATTGTTGAAGATGTGGGGCCAGGGGTGACGACGGTGCGACCTGGCGATCACGTGATCCCCATCTGGCGCGCGTCCTGTGGCCGGTGCGAGTATTGCATGGCTGGCAAGCCCGCGCTGTGCGACATGGGCACGGCGATGCGATTCACGGGATTGATGCCTGATGGCGAGACCCGATTCCGCAACGCCAAAGGAGACAGCATCCGCCACTACGCCGGGGTCTCCACCTTTGCATCGCTTTCCACGATGCCAGAGGCTGCGGTCGTTCCAATCCCCAAGGATTTCCCGTTCTACAAAGCGGCGTTGATCGGGTGCGGCGTCATCACCGGAGTCGGTGCCGCCGTTTATGCGGCGCAAGTGAAGCCCGGCAGTACGGTGGCGGTGTGGGGATGTGGCGGAATCGGACTAAACATCATCCAAGGCGCGCGGCGGATGGCGGCGCGGCGGGTCATCGCTGTCGATACCTTGGCGCGCAAAGAGGCGAAGGTACGCGAACTGGGTGCGACGGATTTTATCGATGCCAGCCAGACCGATCCAGTGGAGGCCGTGAAGGCCTTGACTGAGGGCAAGGGGGCCGACTACACCTTCGAGGCGATTGGTCTGCCAAGACCGATTGAGCAGGCCTTCGACGCGACCCGGAAAGGCGGCACCTGCGTCATCGCGGGAATCTCCCGTGGGGATGCGCGTGCGGCGATCAATGTGAATCAGCTCGTGTATGCAGAGAAGACGCTGAAGGGGACGCTCTACGGCAGCGCGAGACCTCGCGTAGATCTGTTGAATCTGATTGCCATGCATGAGGCCGGGGACCTGATGTTGGACGAACTCCTGACCCGCACCTGGCCCCTGACGGAAATCAATGAAGCCTACGATGCGCTGAAAAATGGAGAACTGGCCCGTGGTCTCATCGTTTGGTAAATCACCCACTCGTCTTATGAATCGCCGCCAATTACTCAAGGGTGCCTCCGGTGCCGCTATTGCTTCCACTCTTCCAGCCTGTAGCACTCTGGCGGGAGCTCCAGATGATCTCATCATCGATACCCATCAGCACCTATGGGATCGATCTCTCTTGAATCTGCCTTGGCTAAAAGGTGCCCCAGATGTGCTGCGTCAGGATTACCGCACCGCAGAGTACCTGAAGGCCTACGAGGGCCTGAACGTGAAGGCCATCTACATGGAAGTGGATGTGGCACCGAGCGATCACGTGAAGGAGGCAGACTGGATCGTCGCATTGTGCCGCGAGGGTAGTTCGCCAACCATGGCGGCGACCATCGGTGGGCGTCCTGCGGCGGCAGATTTTGAGAGTTACGTGCAGCGTTACGCGGGCACGGGTTACGTCAAAGGGCTGCGCCAAGTGTTGCATGGCGACTCCACTCCGGCGGGCTTTTGTCTGTCGCCAGAGTTTGTCCGCGGAGTCCAAACCCTGGGGCGTCATCGCCAGAATTTTGAAATGACAATGCGCCCCACGGAATTGCTGGACGCGGCCAAACTGGTGAAGCAGTGCCCAGACACACGCTTCGTTCTGGATCACTGTGGCAATGGCGATCCCAAGGCCTTCAATCCGAAACTCGGCCCCGGCCTGAAGCGTTCGTGCACCGCCGATGAATGGAAGCGCGGGATTGATGCCGTGGCATCCATGCCGGGCGTGATGTGCAAGATCAGCGGTATCGTGGCCTTTGTGCCTCCAGGGCAGTGGCAGGCGGAGGATTTGGCACCGGTGGTGAATCACTGCCTCGATGCTTTTGGTCCAGATCGTGTCTTCTTTGGTGGCGATTGGCCGGTGTGTCTACTGGGCAGTCCGCTGCGTGGATGGGTTGATGCCCTGAAGCAAATCGTCGCCACTCGTCCAGCCTCAGAACAGCGCGAACTCTGGTCTGGCAACGCTCGGCACTTTTATGGTGTGTGAATTTCGTGACCCGTTCCGTTTCCAATCGCACTCATGAAAAAGCTGTTACCTTTACTCGTCCTTAGCGTCTGTCTCCCGACCCTCACTCTCCAGGCAGAGAGCCCTGCCTACCAATCGGAGTTGTTCAAGACCACCAAGCTCGTCTATGCCGACACCTTTGACGGCACCGAACTGAATGCTGAGTTCTGGGAGGTGCGGCAAAACACCACCTGGGCAATCAAGGATGGCGTGCTCTCTGGGGAGCAATCATCGAAGGAGTTTCAAGCCAAGAAGAAGGCCAGCGATGATCCCTCCCACGCCGGTCTCAAGCCAGTGATCTGGCTGAAGAAAGTGCCGGAGAATTTTGTTCTGACGATGCGCGTCCGTTACGGCGCGGAGGCTTACCAAAAAGGGTTTCCACTCCTTGATCTCGGGCATCACGTTCACACGATCGCGTTCAGCGAGAAGGCCACGACTTTGACGATCAAAAAGAACGTCGAAGTCTTGCCGGTCGAGACGCTGCTGTTTGCGCTGAACGCGTGGCATGACGTGGCTATTGAACTCAAAAAGGGCACGATTTTGCTAACCATCGACGGGAAGAAGCATCGCTTTGACAGCACCAATATCGACATGGCAGGCCAGGCGCAGATCGACTTCAAAGCCGTCGATTTTGGCACGTGCCAAATCGACGACCTGAAGCTCTGGGCGGGGCAGTAACCATTACACAGCAAAGAGAAGCCGATCCGTGTAGTGGAGGTCCTCTTTGTCGTAATACGGTGCCGCCCATCGATCCGTGGTTGAAAGGAACCACCCTGCTGTGTCCGCCATCTCACTCTTGGATGGAGTGGGTGCTGGAGTCGCCGTGCTGGCAAGCTTTGTGGTGGCGGCCTTCTTCGCCGTCTTCTTGGTCGCCGTGGCATGGGAATCCAGGAAGTCAAAGTGGTCCACAAGTCCGAGAGCCTCGATCGCAAAGACGGTAGCGATATCTGGGTCCGTAATTGCGATCAAGTTGTCGCCATTCGCTTGCTCGCCACCGAGCGCCAGATTGGAGGAGCCACAATACACCACGGGGTTTTTGCCATTGAATCCGCAGACCACAAATTTGTGATGCACCTGATGACCAATCCCCACGCCATGCACCTGATTGAACGGCGGTGGCAATAGGGGGGAAGTCGGCTTGCCAGAGACCAGGACACCGGTCTTTTTCCTTCGGGTATAGAGGGAAACGCCATCGCCAGGAGCGTCAGAAATGCCGTAGCTGAAAATGTTCTGGTCCTTGTGGATATCCCGCAGGACGGGGAAGACAGGTCCGGTTGCTTTTTGATCCATCCCCATCACGGCGAAGATGACGCTCCCGTTGGCCGTTTTTCCTTCCTGCACAATACGGGCCGCCATGTCGTTCAAAATCGAAGTGGCCTGTGGCTCCGTATGGGGAGAAAATGTCACGCTCGTTGATGGAATCGTTTTGCTGGAGAACTTGTAGGTCTTGGCGGCCTGCGGCGTCTTTGAGAAGGCGCTCGATTGCTTGCCTCCCCACATCTTGGCATCCCAGCACACCTGGAAGATTTCCTCGTAAGCTGCCGCGACAGTGCGGTCGTCAAAGGTCAGCACGTGATTTGAGTTTACATACATCCCGGTAATCGAAAAGTTGGTTGATCCGGTCAGGACCTTGAGTGGCCCTTTTTCATCGGAGACGATCCAAACTTTGTCGTGCGCAAAGCGTCCGAACTTCCCGCGCATGAGCCCTGCGCCCTTCTTGGCGGCTGCGTTGAAGAGTTGTTGGAATTTGTCTTCTTTGGGTGGCTTTGCTGGGTTGTGGTGCAGCGTTGCATTGTCCAAAATCATTCGCACGCGCCCCTGCGCAGCCAGTGCCAAAATGGCCTTGGCGATGTCCGGTTCGTTGAAGTCGTAGGCAAAGATGTCGAGACGCAGATTCTTGTTCGTGGTTAGGTCATTGATCAGAGCAAAAAGTTGCTCGCGAGCGGTGAACCCCAGCCATTCATACTCATCTGCAAAGGTATAGCTTTGGCCTTGGGCATTTTTTCCAGAGATCGCAGAAGTGTCGAAGATGACATCATCGCTTGCAGGACGAAATGCCGCGTCCTTGCCAAAGTGGCGGGAGAATGCCTGGGACTGAGTGAATCCACGGGTGAATCCGAGCGTCAGCCCCCCTTTGGTGAAAGGGCCCACTGTCGTATTCACGGAAACAGACAGCGCAGAATCCAGAGGCAGCAGGGAACCTTTGGCGTCGAAGTAACGGGGCGTCACGGTGTACTTGTAGGCACCGAAAAATGGTTGGGTGCCTTGGTGTACCGAGCCAGGCACGTGCATCCAACGGAATTTGTGGATCGGTGCATTGACGCTCGAGTTCGGAGACTCCCCCGCAACTTGGGCATGGAGAGAGGGGTCCTTGAAGCGCAGGGTATTGTAAATGTAATAGGTTGGTTTCCCCTTGGGGGTGACCGCGATGCTGAACCCTGCCAGATTGCGCACCTTTGGCTTGGGCAGATTGAAGGCCAAGAGGGTGCGGGCATCGCCGCGATGTGCGGTGACGGTTGCGCCTGTTTTTGGGTGTTTGCTGGTGTTTTTCATGGGGGATGGCTGGGGCGCAGATAGAAGTTTGATACGTAAATTACCTGATATTTGGCAAATGAAGTCTAAGGCTACACGATAGGGGGATGCTTTGGCAAGATTCATCGCAAAGCTTAGCGGAATGTGCACCCTCCAGCCGGGGGGCCGACCTTTTGTTTGCATCTGCGGGACTTGAGCGAGCGTAACAAAGGGCTCATGAAATCCCCAAATTTACTTCTCCCCCTGCTCGCAGCCTTTGGTTTTGCCATCCCGGCGATTGCCGGTCACTTCACCCTCGACACGGAGAGCGGTTCGGTGTGGGTGGACAGGGCCGATGTGAGAATCCCTGGGGATACCGGCACGCCATTTTCGATGACCGATGATCTTTCCGCTGATGACCCCCAGGCTTACATCCGACTTCGTGGAACGTGGGAAATCAATGAGCGGCATGAAATTACGGCCCTCTGGGCACCTCTGAGCTTCGATTTTGCGGGTGCCTTTGATCGGCCAATCGCCTTCGACGGCACTCAGTTCGCCGAAGGACGTGCGACGACTGGAAGTTATCGATTCAATTCCTATCGCTTGTCCTATCGTTACAACTTCATCACCAACGAAAACCTCAAATTCGGTCTTGGGCTCACCGCCAAGGTGCGAGACGCGGAGATCGCGCTCCAGCAGGGTTCTTTGTCTGAGTCGGATTCAAACGTTGGTGTTGTGCCGTTGATCAATTTCAAGCTCGATTGGCGGATCGCCCCACAGTGGCATCTGCTGGTGGATGGGGACGCCCTCGGTGCCAGCCAAGGTCACGCCGTTGATGTCGGTGTGGGTCTCCAATACATGGCTACGGAAAACCTCGGGCTACGACTCGGCTACCGCATTCTGGATGGCGGTGCCGATAACGATGATGTCTATACCTTCGCCCGCTTCCAATATGCGATGGCTGGCGTGACCTGGCGCTTCTGATTCGGCCCTCTCGCCACTCAGTCCTTCGGTGGCCATTCGGTGCCTTCGAGTTCTGGGGGCAGTTGAGTCGGGTCCACCGGATAAAAGAGAGATAGGTCGAGATTGGATTTGGAGCCTTGCAAAAACTCCACCTCCTCCGGCGCGCCGATGATGAGCCACAGGGCCTCTTCATCGGTGTCGTTGAAGACTTGGCGCAACTGACTTGGACCCACGAGCACCCCTGCGTATTGACTGAGGGTGAGGCTCTCGTTGCCAATTCGGATCCGACCGGTGCCTTCGAGCACGAAGTAGAACTCCTCGGAGCGAATATGCTTGTGCAACGTGTTCGCGCTTCCGGGGGGCATCCTCCAAAGGCGGGCACCCATATTCTCGCTGCCGGTCCGCTCCAAGTAGTCCGCATTGGGGATCTTCATCAGGTTGGACAATCGCCAGGAGAGATCTTCTGGCTGGATGAGATGATACCCTTCGAGCTTGTGGCTGCTCATGACGGAGGGAGTGTCGTATTGAGAAATCGGAATTTCAAGGTGCTAGCAGCCGATTCAAGAACCGCCTGATGCGTCCAAAGGGGCGGGCTCACTGGCAGCGGCGCGCCTGCGGAGTTGGCCACAAGCGGCATCAATATCCTTGCCTCGGGCGCGTCGAAGGTGCGCCACCGCGCCGTTGGCGCGCAGCTCTGCCAGAAAGGCGTCGGTTTGAGCTAGGCTGGCCGGCTGATAGCTGCGACCCCGCAGGCTGAGGCCGGTGGGGTTATAACGCAGGAGGTTTACATGCATCCGGCGGTTTCGAAGAAGTTTTGCCAGATCCCTTGCTTGAGCGAGGGAGTCATTGACTCCATCAAGCAGGCAGTACTGAATCGTCGTGATGCGCCCAATCGCCTGTTGATACCGATCTGCGGCGGCGAGCACGTCCTCCACGTCGAAACGATGGCTGATCGGCAGCAGGTCGGCCCGGGTCGCATTGTCAGGGGCGTGGAGCGATACCGCCAGGTGGACGCCTAGATCTGCCTCGCGGAGTTTCTCGATGCCGGGCACGATCCCGACTGTGGAAATCGTGATCTGCCGCCAGCCAAACGCGCCTAGTTGCGGATCGGCAATGCGTCTTACCGCAGCCAGGACATGAGTCAAATTTAGCATCGGCTCCCCCATCCCCATGAAAACGATTGTGCGTAAGGTGCGCCCGGCGTTCCGAGCCTCCCGACGCAGTCGGATGAATTGGTCAACGATTTCACCTGAGGTGAGGTTACGATCAAACCCTGATTGGGTCGTAGCGCAGAAGTCGCAGCCCATGGCACAGCCGACCTGGCTCGATAGACAGCCTGCAGCGCGATCTGGGTGAAAGTCTGGCATCAGAACGGACTCCACCGTACGCCCGTCGTGAAGCCGCAACAGTAGCTTGCAGGTCCCGTCTTCTGCTACCTGTCGCCGTGCAAGACTCGCCGCATCACCGGCGAAGGTTGCGCCGATGAGTTGGCTGAGCGCGGCTGGGACATGCGTGCGCGTGGAGGGGCTATCCTCGTTGGCTCCATAGATCTGGCGTAACAAGGCTGCGGCGTGAATGCCGTTGAAGCCCTGATCGACCATCCATGTGGAAAGCTCCTTGGCAGACAGATCGAGGATCGGACGGGGAGGGGATGCGGCCAGAGTCATGAGATTTGATGCCGCCATGCAGGAGGCAAGCGACGGGATTTTATTCGAGCATCTTCGCCAAATGTCGTGCCAAGCCTGCGCCCAGTTTGGCGATCCGCGCGGCCTGCGGCCCGTCCACGGGAGTGCCATCGGCTGCAAAAGCTTCAGGGGCTTTGCTGACGGCGAGTTGGTCCGGAAGGACGAGGACACCAAGGTTGCCCAGAATCGCCCGAACATGCACCAGTCCGCGCAACCCGCCCAGCGCCCCAGGGGATGCGGCGCAGAGGACGGCGCTCTTGCCTCGAAAAGCCGCCAAGCTGGGCTCTCCCTCCACCTCGGACCGGGATACCCAGTCGATGGCGTTCTTGAGAGCGGCCGTAATGCTGCTGTTGTATTCGGGCGCAGCAATCAGAAATCCGTCGTGATCAAGGAAGAGCTGCTTCAGTTCCCGGGCGGCGGGTGGCATCCCATCTGCGGCTTCGAGATCTTCATCGAAGACTGGCAAGGGAAAGTCTCGCAGCGCGATCAGCGTGACTTCTGCGCCAGCATCGCGTGCGCCCTGTGCCGCAGCGGTGGCCAGCTTTTGATTGTAGGAGTCACGGCGGAGGCTGCCGCCAAAGGCAAGGATTCGAGGGGTGCGCATGTTTCTGGGTAATTCGGGACGGTCCAAGCTGCGAACGTTTTCTTGACTGAATTTTGACTTGGATCTGATCGTTGGATTGCCTGCAGGGCGCGCTCACTGTAGTTCGTCTTTTGGCATTGATCTCTGGCGGGCGAGCATTCAGTCTGCGGAAGGTATGCTCCGCTCCATTGGCCTCGTGATGCTTCCATCTCTCTGCCTCCTGGTCGGATTGGTGCTTGTTGGGTGTGGCGCGGAGCGTTCACCGCTAACCCAGCGGGCGTACGTTTGGCAGCGGGATTGGACCCCGGCTGTGGCGGCCTCCGTCACCCATCCGATCACCCGACAGTTAGATGGATTGGTGATCTTGGGGGCAGAGGTGGAATGGGACGATGCGATGCCAAAGCCGGTCTTCGCGAAGTGGAACCGCTCCACGGTTCATGCTGCGGAGGTTCCTTTTGCACTCGCTTTGAGAATCGCGCCGTTTGCCGGGCCGTTCTTGGAGGATGGGCCAGTCGTCGAGGTTCTGAAGGGGACACTAGTGAAACTTCTGCACGAATTTGAGAGTGAAGGGATGACCTGCACGGAAGTACAGATCGATTTTGATTGTGCGCAGAAGAAGCTCGACGGGTACGCGGGCTGGCTTAGGCAACTCAGATCGATCATTCAGCCCCGACGATTCATCATTACCACGCTGCCAACCTGGTTGTCGGAGCCCGAATTCGCGAGACTGTTGGCGGAGGTCGATGGTTTTGTTTTGCAAGTTCACTCCGTCCCACCCTCGGTGCCCGAGACGGAGGCTCTGGTTTGCGACCCTGCGAGGGCGAAACGTTGGGTGGCTGATGCCGCAAGGCTTGGGGTGCCTTTTGAGGTCGCCCTTTCTACGTATTCAGCGCTGGCGGGTTACGATGAAAACGGAAGGCTTCTGGGGGTATCAATGGACGGTGTGCAGCCAAGCTGGTCTGCGGGCGTTCGATTGATGCATCTGAGTTCATCGCCAGAAGGTCTTCAGTCGTTGTTGGAGGAGTGGCAAGGCCAACACCCGCCAAACCTAAAAGGCGTGATTTGGTATCGGCTGCCGGTCGCGAGTGATCGGCGGAATTGGAGTTTGCACTGTTTCGGAAAAGTGATCCGTGGTGAATCAATCACACGGGCTCTGAAAGTCAGCGTGAGCGATACCAACCCTCACGACCTCGCCTTGCGGAACGACGGGGATGCGGAGGATGTTTGGGCGCGGATCGTACGCGTGACCTGGGACGGGGGGCCTCCTGTTGCGATGGATGCCATGCGCGGATGGACGGTTCGACGAAATGGAGCCGCTGCGGAGTTCGCACCAAACACACCTCTGCGTTTGCCGGCCGGGACAAAGAGTGCTATGGGCTGGCTGCGCTTCGATCAACGCGCCTCTATCCATGTCGAGATGCTTCCTTAGCGGAATGGTGCTCTTATTGTTGACTGGCTTGCCTGGGTCAGATCTTCATGCTACCGGGGACTTTGGTCCTGGGCCACGCTGGCTGAAGAACGGAGGCATCGCAGTGACGAAGTCGCCTGAATTCTTTTGGCGAGAGTTGGTGACTGAACTTGCTCGCGAGCACCTGCCCGCCGAAAAACCTGTGGAGCGGAAACTCCTCCCGCCGCCACCAGATCAAGCTTGGCGAACGGATGATCGGGAGGACTACGCCGCTCACACGGCACGGATGGATAATGCTGATTTTGTGGAGGCGATCCAGAAGGGCTACCTGAATCCTCCCGATGCGGATGCGGCGCTAGCGGCCCATCGCGCTACCAGGGATGAATTGCTCCCCAATAGCCGCCCTGCTGAAGCTTCGGACGATGCCCCGTTGCCCGCAAAAGTCATTAATCAGGCAGTCGCGGAAGCCGAATTTGAGTCGGAGTTTGCCGACTACCACCGCGGTGCCTTGGCGATGAAATCGGGCAATCCAGCTGAGGCCAAAATCGCCTGGGAGAAGCTGCTAGCCCTGCCTGAGGGCCAGCGGCGCTACCGAAGTGTGTGGGCAGCATTCATGTTGGGGAAGCTGCTGATGGAGTCGGAGCCCGCTACAGCGTCGAGCTGGTTTTCCAAGTGCCGCGGAATGGCTGCTGCAGGCTTCGTTGATAGCCTCGGCTTGGCGGCAGACAGCTACGGCTGGCATGCCAAGACCGAACTGGCCCTGGGGCATCGGGAGGCGGCGGCTAGGCTCTATCTATCGCAACTGTCACTGGGTGATGAGTCTGCCTTCGTATCGCTGAAATCGTTGATTCCTGATCGAGGGGAGATGTATGGGATGCTCAGCTTTGATATCGAGGGGCGGCCTGTGCCCTCGGACGATTTGGCTTCGGGGGAGTCTGCGGATCGAGCCGCGAAAGTGGAAGCTCTCCTCGCTGAATCCGCTAAGACACCGACGCTGAGGCACCTGCAAACGCTCCACGTACTGGCAACAGAGACCGTCAAGAACTGGGTCTATGACTTGAGTGCAGCCCAGGGTGAAACGGACACCCCCAGCCGATTGCAACGCTGGCTGGGGGTGATTGAAAAGAGCCAGATCGACAACATTGATAACGCAGACAAGCTCGGCTGGTTGGCCTATACGGTGGGTGACTTCGCTGCCGCAGAACGCTGGTTGGCACTTGTGAAACAGGCCACGGCTCACTCCATGTGGTTGAGGGCGAAACTTCTGCGAAGGACCGGGGACCTTTCTGGGGCCACGGCGGAGATGAACAAGTTGGTCAAGGTGCTTGCTGCGCAGGCAAAAGCGGCTCCTGCCGATGTCCTCGAGTCTTCGGAACAAAAGACTTTGCTCAACGATGCCTATGCAGACCTCGCAGTCCTCCATTTTTCCCAAAATGACTATGCCGCAGCACTGGAGGCCTTTCATCAGGGCGGGATGCGGGAGGACTGGGCTTACGTCGCAGAGCGGATGTTGTCTGCCGATGAATTGAAACGATGGGTGGAGCAACGCTTCCCCGTCACGGCAGTCAAGGCCAACTCGGAGGGGGACATGCTTCCTCTTGGCACATCGGAAAGACATGTTCTAGCTCGCCGTCTGGTGCGCGAAGATCGATATGATCAGGCTAGGACCTACATGCCTCCAGATCTTCTGTCCGTACTGGATCGTTATGTCGGCTTCATCCAGAAGGCAGCGGATACAAAAATTTCCAAAGCTGCACGCGCCCGAGCTTGGTTTGAAGCTGCTGCCTTGCTTATGGACAGTGGTGATGGCCTAATGGCTACAGAAGGTGAACCGGACAACGTGAGCCGTTGGGACACGTCGTTGGATTTGGAACGGGAAATGGGACAATTCCTGGTTCGAGGCACCAACAACCAATTTGAGGCACCTGAGCCCTCACGACCTTTAACGTTGTATGTCCCAGTGACCGCTGAGGAAAAGAAGCGGCTGGCCGCGCATCCCATTGTTCCGTTTCGACCAGGGCACTATCGCTACGTAGCTCTGGCCCTCGTCTGGAAATCTGCAGCTCTCCTGCCTGATCATAGTGATGAATTGGCGGATGTGCTCAATACGGCCGGTAACTGGATCAAAGGGGACTACCGCGGTGATGATGTCGCGGCGGCGAAGTTCTTCCAGGCAATCGAGCGTAGGGCCTCCAAAACTGCGGTCGGCCGCGAAGCTGGCAAAGCTCACTGGTTCGTGCCCAGGTATGGCCCGTGGAGTAAGCCACCCGTGACGGAGTGAGTTTTGGGTGGAGCCGGAGAGTGTTTTCGGCTAGGGTGCGCCCGCTGTGAAGACGCCTGACACTGACCCTGAGACGCAACATGATTCATCGATCCAAAAGGTCGGGGAACGGGCGCAAGATATTGAGGATAAGCTGCCCAAGCTGAAAAAGTTCATGGAGGCGGGCAAGATCATGCTTTCGCTCGTCCGGGATTACTTGAGCGGCGCTTACCGCGAAGTGCCGTATTGGGTCATGGGTGCTGTTGCGCTGGCGCTGCTGTATTTCCTGAACCCGTTGGACTTGATTCCAGATGCGTTGCCGGGATTTGGGTATCTGGATGATGCGACAGTGATTGCGTTCTGCATGAAATTGATCGATCACGAACTGGAGCGCTACAAGGCGTGGAAGGCTGCCCAGAAAAAGACGCCGATCATCGTTGATGTTTCCTGAGGCCAGCAGTTGAAAAGAAGCGGATGCCGCGCAACTTTTCCCGCACATGGCTGATCTGACCGCGCTCAACAAATTTTCCTGCCCCGCATGTGGGGCGGAGGCCGTGTGGACGCCGTCCAAACACGCGCTTGTCTGCCCCTACTGCGGAACGGTTTCTCCGGCGGAACTTCAATCCGATGGCTCGTTGATTGAGGAAAATGATCTGGTGGAGGCGCTCCGGGCCATTCCAGATGCGGATCGCGATTGGGCGGACCAGAAAAAAACGGTGCGCTGTCAGAGCTGCAATGCGATCTCCATTTTTGATACGCATCGGGTGGCGCAAAACTGCGATTTCTGTGGTTCGCCTGCTCTACTGGCGATGGAGGACGTTCAGGCTCCGATCCGGCCGAAATCATTGCTCCCCTTTAAGGTCGCGGATACAGCGGTGAGGGAGCAGATTCGGGCCTGGTATGGCAGCCATTTCTGGGCTCCAAACCGACTGGGTGCCAAGGCGATGACAGATACGTTGCACGGCCTCTACCTGCCGTATTGGACGTTCGACGCCCATGCGGACTGCCCGTGGGAGGCTGAAGCGGGCTACTATTACTACGTTCGGGACAGCCAGGGGCGGCAGCAGCGCCGGGTGCGGTGGGAGTATGCGTCTGGCCAGGTGCTGAATTTTTTTGACGATGTGCTGGTGTCTGGCTCCAAGGGGGTGCACCCGAAGCTCTTGGAGGATATCGCGCCTTTCCCGACGACGACGGATCTGGTGCCGTATGATGCTGGGTATCTGTCCGGTTGGGTGGTGGAGCAGTATCAGATCGATCTGGTGGGCGGGGCTCAGGACTCCCGACGCCGGATGTTGGCGGCGCTGGAGCGCTTGTGTGCCAGCAAGATCCCTGGGGATACCCACCGTGGACTGAGGATATCCCCCCAATTCACGGCCCAGACCTACAAGCACCTGCTGCTGCCGGTGTGGCTGCTGTCATACGAATACCGCAGCAAGGTTTATCAAGTGGCGGTGAATGGGTACACGGGAAAAATCGCCGGGGAATACCCCATTAGCTGGATCAAGGTGACCATCGCGATCTTCCTGGTCCTTGTGCTATTCGGCACCTTTGCGTATTTGCGATCCCAAAGTTGAACGGGAATTCATGCTGAGACTTGCGCAATGTCACAACAGGGCTAAGAACAGGTCGGGCATCCACTGCATGCCTGGCTATTTTACTTTATGAGCGACCCTATCCGTCATGAGTGCGGCATCGCCGTTGTGCGGCTGCGCAAATCCCTGGAATACTATCACCGTCGATACGGGAGCGCGATGTGGGGCTTTCAAAAGCTGTACGCGCTGATGGCAAAGCAGCGCAACCGGGGCCAGGACGGGGTGGGCATTGGATGCTGCAAGCTCGATATGCCCTTGGGCGAGCCCTATATGTCCCGCCTGCGGTCGGTGAAGAAGGACTCCCTGGATGAACTTTTTGAAGAGGCCCGCAAGGACTACGCGCGGCTAGCGCGTCGGGAGGGTTTTGACCCGGAAAATCCCACCAACATCCGCAAGCACTTTGAATACGGCGGGGAGATCCTGATGGGGCACCTGCGTTACGGCACCTCCGGCGGCTTGGGGAAGGGGTCCTGCCATCCCTACATCCGCCGCAGCAACTGGCCGACCAAGAGCCTGATGGTCATGGGAAACTTCAACATGACTAACACGGAGCAGTTGCATCAACTGATGATCGACCGCGGCCAGCATCCGATCTACGACACGGATACGCAGACGGTCCTGGAGGAAATCGGATTCCATTTGGATGAGATCCACACCGACATCTTCCGCGAACTGCGCGACCACGGGGTGGCTGGGAGCGAGATCCCGACCCACATCAGCGATGCGCTGGATGTGACGGAGTTGGTCCGGCGTTCGGCGGAAATGTGGGACGGAGGTTATGCCATCGTCGGGGTCGTCGGAAATGGCGACATGTTTGTGATGCGTGACCCGAATGGAATCCGGCCTTGCTACTACTACATGGATGACGAGGTCATCGTGTTCGCCTCCGAAAAAGTGGCTATCCGCACCATTTTTAATGCTGAAGAAAGTCAGGTCCATGAACTGGAGCGCGCTCACGTGGCGGGAATCAAGGCCGATGGCAAAACCATGAACATTGAGCCATTCACGGAGCAGCGGAAATTCCATCCTTGCTCGTTTGAGCGGATTTACTTCTCCCGAGGAAATGATGCGGAGATCTACAAGCAGCGGAAGCGGCTCGGGGAGGCGTTGGTTCCTCAGTTCGTCGAAGCCACGGACAACAACTTGGAAAATGCGGTCATCAGCTTCATTCCCAACACTGCGGAGACCGCTTACCACGGATTGATGGATGGCCTGCGCCTGCGGCGTCGCGGGGAGGTACGCGCTGCGCTGGATGACATGTGGAAGGCGGGGAAAATGGACCCGGATCTGCTGGATGAATTGATTCTGAAGAACTGGCCGCGGGCGGAAAAGATTGCGCATAAGGACATCAAGATGCGCACCTTCATCTCCCAGGAAGGTCATCGCGATACGATGGCCTCTTCGGTCTATGACATCACCTATGGAGTGGTGGAGGACAAGGACACGCTGGTGGTGGTGGATGACTCCATCGTTCGCGGCACCACGCTGCGCAAGTCTCTGCTCCGCATCTTGGCACGCACGAATCCAAAGCGGATTGTGGTCTTATCTACAGCCCCGCAGATTCGTTATCCTGACTGCTACGGCATCGATATGGCAGAGATCGGCAAATTCATTGCCTTTGAGGCAGCGATCGAGTTGATCAAAGAGCGCGGTGACTACCACTTGATCGAGGATACCCGGATCAAGGCTGAGGAGGAATTGAAAAAGCCGCCTCATGAGATGGTGAACGCCGTCAAAGACATCTACGCCCCGTTCAGTGCTGAGGAGATTTCAGACCGAATCAGCCAAATGGTGCAGCCTCGTGACATCCCGTGGAAGGGCGAGGTCAAGGTGATCTACCAGACCATTGAGGGGCTCCATGAGGCACTCGGGTCAGAGTATGGCGACTGGTATTTCTCTGGGAACTTCCCGACACCGGGTGGTGTGCAAATGGTGAACCGCGCCTTCTTGCACTTCTGCGGCCGCAAGACGGGTCGCGCCTACGATTTGCTGTAATTTGGTCCTTCGCACTTTGCTGAAATGAAGATCCTGGCAGCCATGTCTGGCGGTGTTGACAGCAGCGTCGCCACCGCACTGCTGGTGCGTGAGGGGCATGAGGTCGTCGGTGCCTACATGAAGAATTGGATCAATGAGGAAAACATCATTGGTCACTGCCCTTGGGAAGAAGACATCGTTGATGCGCGTGCTGTCGCAGAGCAGTTAGGCATCCCATTTCATGTGGTAAACCTGATGAAGGAATACCGCGAGAAGGTGGTGAAGTATCTTCTCGAAGGATACCAATCCGGCATCACGCCCAACCCAGACGTGATGTGCAATCGGGAAATGAAGTTCGGCGTTCTGCTGGAGTGGGCGAGGGAGCAGGGCTTTGACGCGGTAGCCACCGGGCACTACGCGAGACGAGCCGATTGGCCGGAGGAGGGGCCCGTGGTGCTGCGGGGAAAAGACCCCAACAAAGATCAAACATACTTCTTGGCCATGTTGCAGCCGCATCAGGTCGCGGGGGCGCTCTTTCCGATTGGCGATTTGCTAAAGCCCGCTGTGCGCGACATCGCTCACGACTTGGGATTGAAAACAGCGGGGAAAAAAGATAGCCAGGGAATCTGTTTTATTGGCGAGGTAAAGATGGAGGATTTCCTCCGCACCTTTGTCCCCGATTCACCAGGGCCCATCGTGGACTTGGCGGGGCGGGTTTTGGGCGAACATCGGGGGCTGCACCTTTACACGCTCGGCCAGCGCAAGGGGCTGCGCGTGCCGTCCAATCTTTACAAGGAGGCCTACGTCGTGGTGGCAAAGCGGCCTGCCACTAACGAGCTCGTGATCGCCATCGAACGTCCAGACACCCCCATGTTGTGGGCGAGACGGTGTCGGCTGACAGGGATCTCTAGCACCGGCAAACCCCTGCTTACCGACCGCAAAGTTCAGGCGATGCCGCGCTATCGTGCGCCTGCTGCCTCCGCAACGTATGCGCCAGAGCATGTTGGTGGCGAGTGGTCGGCTGAACTGACCTTCGATGAGCCTCAACGTGCATTGACCCCAGGTCAAATTTGCGCGCTCTATGACGGCGAGCGTTTGTTAGGCGGGGCCATTTTTGGCGAGGTGTTTTACGATTCCTTGTGAGATGCAGTCATCACACTGCGTTTCTGGGAGGATGAAAAGATTTACAGGTGTAGTTTTATTGAGTTTGGCAGGGGCTTTTTACCCGACCTCGACCCTCCGCGCCGAACTGCGTACGGATGTGGAGAGCGCGATCAAGAGGGCTTGTGGCTACTTCCAAAACCAAGTCGCGGTCCACGGTGGCTACGTCTATTATTATTCGCCGGACCTTCAGACCCGGTTGGGCGAAGGCCGCGCGACCGCCGACCAAATCTGGTTGCAACCGCCCGGGACCCCGACGGTGGGAATGGCCTTTTTGACGGCGTTTGAGGCTACCCAAGATCCGACTCTCCTCAAAGCTGCAACCGCAGCGGCGGAGGCTGCTATTTACGGACAACTGCAATCCGGCGGTTGGACGAATAGTGTGGACTTCAGCGCGGACCGGGCGAACGCGGCGCTTTATCGAAACGGGAAAGGTCGCAAAAAGGGGCCCAATAACTCAACCTTGGATGACGGGATCAGCCAGTCGGTATTGGAGTTTCTGATGCGGGTAGATCAACGTCTCGGCTTCAAGCATGAGCAGATCCATGAGGCTGTCGTGGTGGGAATGGAGGCCATGCTCAAAGCGCAATTTGCAAACGGTGGGTTTCCCCAGGTCTGGACGGGTGGCGTTTCAGTGCAGCCCGTGAAATCCGCCGCCTATCCGGACTATGATTGGCGGACGGAAAATCGCCTGAAGAACTACTGGGATATGTACACGCTGAATGATGACCTCGTCATCACGGTGTCCCAGACCTTGTTCACGGCCTTGGAGATTTACCACGATGATCGTTACCGCCAGGCCCTGGCGAAGTTGGGCGACTTCTTATTGTTAGCGCAAATGCCGGAACCCCAGCCAGCCTGGGCGCAGCAGTACGATTACGAAATGAGGCCGATTTGGGCAAGGAAGTTTGAGCCCCCAGCCATCAGCGGTCGCGAATCGCAAGGGGCCTTGGAGACGCTTCTACGCGTGTATCAACTCACAGGTGACAAGAAGTACCTGGCCCCTTTCCAGACGGCTGTGGCCTACCTTCAAAAGTCGCTACTTCCAGATGGCCAACTGGCCCGCTACTACGAATTGCAGACCAACAAACCGCTGTACATGACAGAGGACTACAAGCTAACGAACAGCGATACCAACGTTCCAAAGCACTACGGTTGGAAAACGGATGCTCGGTTGAAGGAGATCGAGGCGGCCTATCGCACCGTCACCGCTGGTGGCAAATGGACACCTCCGAGTGTGGACGAAGTTCTCGACGACGATGGGGTTTTACGCGTGATCGGTGCGCTCGACAAGGAAGGTCGCTGGGTCAGTCAATTTGATGGGGAACGTCTCGTGGGGCAACCCAAGTTCCGGCCAGGGGAGGCGTATCTGGCCAGTGCGGTGTTCGCCCAGCACATCCGCGAACTGTGCGCCTGGCTTCGACGTTGATGTCTAAGCCCAGGCGGGCTTGGGGGCCTCTAGGACCATCGGTTCGCGCGTCACGGGATGGATGATGCTGAGCTTCCACGCATGCAACTCCAAGGGGGGGGCACCGAGCGGGAGAGTCTGCACCGATGCCGCATGAGCACCAGCGGAATACGTGGCATCGCCAATGATGGGGTGATTCAATTGGGCCAAGTGAATGCGTATCTGATTGGTGCGACCTGTGAGTGGTTGGGCCTCTAGCAGGCTGGTGCCATCGCTACGGCGTTCGAGCACGCGGAACCGAGTATGGGCATCCTGACCTGCGTCTTCATCAATGCTGCGCGTGCCAGCCTTGCCAGGTTCAGGGGAGATGGGTGCACGACATTCAAAGAGGTCTGTTTCGGGATGTCCTTGAACGTGCGCGAGGTAGATTTTTTCTACGCTGCCGTCCAGGAACTGCCGCTGCAAGAGTGCCGCAAAGTGGCGGGTCCGCGCGTAGAGAACGATCCCGGTGGTATTGGCATCCAGGCGGTGGATGGGCCGGGGCTTTTCTGGGTGATACACTTGGCCCATGATCCATGCCAGCGTATTGCGATGAAAACGGCCGCCCGGATGGACGGGAAGGGGGGCTGGCTTGAGGATCGCGATGATGGCTTCGTCTTCATGAAGCACGTCGATATCGCTGGCGACATCAGGCTCCACCGTAGCTGGCAAGACATGCAGACAACGCTGCCCTGCGCGAACGATTTCATCAGCGCGGTAAGGACGGCCATCGTCATCCACGAGTTCATTTGCAGCGATGATTTGAAGCCACTTTTCCTCATCGCTGTGAGGGAGGATGTGATTGAGGAAATCGAGCGTGGTGAATCCATCACACGGTGCCGGCACATTCAGCGGGCGATGATTGACATAGGGCTGGCTGCCGGGAAGCGGCGAGGTAATGCGGGCAAACTCTGCACGACGCTGGGCTAAGGTTTGGGACCTTTGTTCTTCTGTGGTCAGATAGCAATAGGGGCAAGTTTTCCCTGCCACGAATCGTGGGTCTTGCTGGTCGGCAGCGGTCAGCGGGGACTGGCAGGAGTAGCACTGGGTGGACTCTGTCTCGTGCAAGGATGGGTCCACGCCGACGCGCTGGTCGAAGACGAAGCACTCGCCGTCGTAATGGTCGCCACCACATTCTTCAAAGTACTTCAAGATGCCGCCATCGAGCTGATAGATGTGTTCAAATCCTTCCATCTCCATGAAAGGGCCTGCCTTTTCACAGCGAATGCCGCCCGTGCAAAACATCACGATGGGCTGCTTCTTGAGCTCTTCTGGCAGTCGCCTGACGGCATCCGGAAACTGACGGAAGGTATCGACACCGATGGGGAGCGCATTTTTGAAGGTGCCCAGCTTGATTTCGTAGTCGTTGCGGGTGTCTAGGAGTGTGACAGGGCGTCCTTCATCCAGCCACTGCTTCAAATCCTTGGCCGTGAGCTTTGGCGAGGTGCGGCGCGCAGGATCGACGCCTTCGACCCCAAAGGCGATGATCTCCTGTTTGATGCGGACCAGCATGCGGTTGTACGGTTGGTGGTCGCAGGGATTGTACTTGGGAGTCAGCGGTGCCAGCCCTGGTAGAGTGCGCAGATGATCCAGGAGCGTATCGACATCACCGCGCTGCCCAGAGATGAAGAGATTCACCCCTTCTGTGCTGATCAGGATGGTGCCTTTGATGCCGAGCGATTTGCAGCGGGAGATGAGGTCCTGCCGCAACGGCTTGAGGTCCGAGAGCGGTGCAAAGTGGTAGGCGGCGGCGTGCGTAAAGTGTGGCATGGCTGGGCGGAAAAGGGGCCGACACGGTGCCGGTGAATTGGCCGAATTCAAGGGGGCGCGATGTGCGTATTTTGCAAAATGTGATCAAATCGTTCCTGCCAGGCGAGGATTGAAGTTTCCCTCAGCAACCATTCGCGACCCTTCTTGCCCATGTCTGCCCGTGCGTCGGTGGACATGGATTCCAGTTTCAGGACATCTTGCATCAACGATTCCGCATTCCCGGCCTCATGCAAAAATCCCGTGGTCCCTGGGGTCACCGTCTCTGTCAGGCCACCCGAGCTGGCAGCGAGTACCGGCTTAGCATAATCAAAGGCCTCATAGACCACGATGCCCAAGGGTTCCCACCAGGTGGAGGGGGCGATCAGGGCGCGGCAATCGGTGAGTTCGCGGCTCTTCTGCTCTCCATCGATCAAGCCTAACATGCGGATAGATGGATTCGATGCGGCGTGTGACTGCACGAGAGGTAACAGCGGTCCTTCACCTGCAATGTGGAGAAAGGGCGTTGCCGCCCCTAACTTCGAGCGCAGCATGTCCCAAGCCTGGCAGAGGGTGGCGATGCCTTTTTCTTCCACCAATCTGCCGAGAAATAGATAGGTGCCTTGATCGGAGACATCGGGTGCCATCGGCCGCGCGTCCCAAGAATGGCGCAGGGTGAAGATGCGGTCAGGGGACACTGCTCCTGCATTGATCAATTGATCGCGCATGAAATCGCTGATGGCGATCCAAGTGCGGACGTTCTGAAGCCAACCGCTGGCGTAGAGCATCTGGAGCATCGTGGCGAACAGAGCGCTCTTGATGACGCTGCCCTGCCATGCTCCTTCGCGGAGCTCGGGGCCGAAGTTGCCGTGCAACGCATCGTCAAGGATCCGCCCGCGGCTATAGAGGGTGCCGCCGACGGAGAAGGGGCGGAAATTGTGCAGGTATTGGATGACGGGGATCTGCCGCTGCTTGGCTGCGTGATAGATCGCGGGAGAGGCGACAGGATACAAATTGTGCGTCAAGATGACCTGAGGATCTGATTGGTCTGCGATCTGATCGAAGCGTTCCTTGGCCGCAGGATTGTAGAAGAGCCGCATCGCTTGGCTGAGGGTGCTAGGGGCAGTTGGGCCTTGCCATTCTTTGCTGTCAAAGAGACAACGGCTGACTTCGTGACGTTCAGACAAATGGCGGCAGATGCGCTCCACGGACTTCTCCTCACCACCGGGGTGGAGGTATCGGTTGAAGACCTGCAAAATACGCATCGAGGGGGAGGAATTAAGCGGGCTCAAAGATTGCGCTGTGCCCAAGCTTCCAGCACGAAGAGTTGCCAAACCGCTTGGCTCAGCGACCAGGCGGCCTTGGTGTTGACCGTGCATTTTTCGTAGCGGGCCAGCACCTGCTCTGCTGCCACGGGATCGATCCAGCCTCGCTCCCGGCATGCCTGTGCACGGAGTGTATCGTGGATGCGATCCCTCCAGCGTGGGTGTCGCATCCACTTCATCAAGGGCAGGGTGAATGTCTTTTTCTTGCGGTCATTGACGATCCATTCGGGCAGCAGGTCCTCCATCGCCTCGCGCAATATGCGCTTCCCGCCACGGCTGTTGAGCTTCTGTTCGGGGGGAATTCTTCCTGCTAAGGTAAAGATCTCCCGATCAACCAAGGGCACGCGGAGTTCAAGACTATGGGCCATGCTGGTGGCGTCATTATCGCGCAACAGGGTGTTTGCCAAATAGGTCTCCGTCTCCAGCAGGAGCATTTGGTTCAGCCAAGAGTCAGGTGCGCGCTCGCGGAGATGTGCCAACAGATGATTGCGCTCCGGTGTGTCATCAGTCCACGCATCGGGTTCGTCCGCACGGAGGTGCATGAGCGCACGCAGATCCGCCTCGGGTGTAATCGTGCGTGCGAAGGCATGCCAATCGGCGGCGGACTGGCCTGCACCTCCAGAGGCGTAAAATAGGGCCTTCCACGCGCGGTGGCCCTTGATTCCCTGGGGCATGCGATCATTCAGCCTCTGCATCAGCCTGCCAGTCACTGCGCCGATGGCCGATGTGGCCAGAACGGAGCGTTCAGCCAGTCGCGCCAACTGCATGTAGTTGTAGCCGCCAAACCACTCATCGGCACCGAGACCGCTGAGAGTGACTTTGACGTGTTGCGCTGCCACTTCGGAGACAAGCCATGTATTCAGCGCATCGCCGGTGGGTTGGTCCAATTGCTGGAGATAGCGGTCCATTTTCGCCTCCAGCATTTCCGCACTGATTCGTTCACGAATGAATCGACATCCAAAGTGTCGCGCAGTCTGCTCTGCGGCGTCGGTTTCATCAGGCACGCCCGCGTCATCGCTATAACCGATGGAAAAGGCCTGGATGTCGGATTGTCCCAGATGCTTCATGCAGGCCGTCATCAGGGTCGAATCGAGCCCACCACTGAGAAAAACGCCCACCGGCACGTCTGCCACGAGGTGGGCCTGCACACTATTCAGGAGGGTTTCCCGAGTGATTCTCCGCTGCTCGGTGGCATCAGTAATCCATTCATCCCGACCTGGCCAGGCTGGGACGAAGTAACGCAGGATGGTCAGTTTTCCATGCTTCCAGCGCAGCAAATGGCCGGGTGGGAGGCACTTGATTTCTTCGAAGAGTGTCTCCGGTGCTTGGACAGCCCCCCATCTCAAGTACTGAGCAATCGCCTGCCGTGAAGGGCGGCTGTCTGCCCCACTGAGCCGATGCACTGCCTTGAGCTCCGAGCCAATCCAAAGGGCTCCGTCCGAACCGTGGCGGTAGTAAAGCGGCTTGATGCCAAAGGGATCGCGGGCGGCGACGAGTTCCTCCTCTTGAGCATCCCAAAACGCAAAGGCAAACATTCCACGCAGTTGCTCCATGGCCTGTTCTACGGGCAATGTAGCGAGGAGGGTGCCCAGAACTGCGGTATCCCCAGATGAGGCCAAACGAGGCTCACCCAAGCGGGATCGGAGGTCGCGGAAGTTGTAAATTTCCCCATTGAAGGTCAGGGTAAAACGTCCGTCGCCAAAGACCATCGGCTGATGGCCTGCGGCGGAAAGGTCTAGGATCGAGAGCCGCCTGAATCCCATCCATACGCCCGGCAGACGCGCGCTCCCCGCATCGTCTGGACCGCGATGGGAGATAGCGTTCAAGGCATCATCCTGCAGCCTCTGCTGCTGATCTGACCAGGGGATAGATTGAGGCTGGAACCAACCAAGAAAGCCGCACATGTGTTCGTGCGGGTACTGAACACGAAGAAGCAGCGGAGGCAATCAGTAACCGCACCGCCCGCCTCAATCGTGCTCGCAACGATTCGGCACTTGAGTGCGGGCTCGGATGTTCCATAGTCACCGCTTTCTCTTTATGACTGGTGCTTCTCTGCGTCTCTACGATACCCTTGGCCGTGACTCCCACGATATCGCTCCACTCGATGGCAATACCCTGCGCTTCTACTGCTGCGGCCCCACGGTGTATGGTCCCGCACACATTGGGAATTTTCGGACCTTCGTTGCCCAGGACGTTTTCCGCAGAGTCGTGGAACTGGGCGGCACCCCCACGCTGCACGTCCGAAACATCACCGATGTCGATGACAAAACGATTCGCGATAGCCAAAAGGCAGGCCAGACCTTGGATGCATTCACTCGTGGCTGGACGTCAAAATTTCATCATGACTGTGGCGAACTAAATCTCCTCCCCCCGCACATTGAGCCGGGGGCGGTGGCGCATTTGCCCCACCAGATCCGCATGATCGAAAAGCTGATGAGCGGCGGACATGCCTATGCTGCCCCCGATGGGAGTGTGTACTTTAAGGTGTCCTCGTTCCCTGATTATGGTCGCCTCTCCCACCTTGAAGATCGGGAACTCCGGCTCGGGGCTTCTTCGGTTGCATCCGCGACGGATAGTGATGAATACACGAAGGACTCCCTGACCGATTTTGCATTGTGGAAGAGTCGCAAGCCGGAGGACGGGGAGAATTTCTGGTCCAGTCCGTGGGGAGAGGGGCGGCCCGGGTGGCACCTGGAATGCAGTGCGATGATTCTCGAATACCTCGGCGAAGACTTCGATCTGCACAGTGGCGGTGTCGATCTGGTGTTCCCTCATCATGAGAATGAGATCGCCCAAAGCTGCTGCAGCACGGGTGGGAAGTTTGCCCGGCATTGGATGCACGTGGCCCACCTGATGGTGGAGGGTGGCAAGATGAGCAAGAGCCTCGGCAATCTCTACACGCTGGAGGATCTCAAGGGTCGCGGTTTTTCGGCGATGGAGACCCGCTATGTGCTCGTCGGTGGGCACTATCGGCAACCGTTGAACTTCACGCTCCACTCTCTCGATGCCGCCCGACAGGCGCTGCAAAAAATCGCACGCTACGCCAAGGCGCTGAAGGAGCGCCTCGGGTCCGTCTCCGTGCCGACCCATGAGGAGCTTGTCAATTGCGGCGACCCCGCCCCGTTTGGTGCAGCATGGGCTCGGCTGAACGACGATTTGAACGTGCCTGGTGCTATTGGCGAGGTATTCTCAATCCTGAACGAGCAAAAGCCATCAGCTCTCTCTGAGGAAGAAGCGGCTAATGTGTGGCGGGGGCTGCATTTCATCTGTGATGCGCTGGGACTCGTGATCCCGCCCGTCGCTGGGGAAGGGCCTATCGACATTCCTGCGGAGATTCAAGCGCTGGCCGACCGTCGTTGGGAAGCCAAAGCTGCGCGTGACTGGGCGACCTCTGACACTTTACGCAAGGAGTTGGAAGCCGCTGGCTGGCTGGTGAAAGACGCCAAGGACAGCTTCCAACTTCTGCCCAAATAAAAAAGCTCTCCCGACCACGCAAGGGCAGGGAGAGCTCTGGGGTTTTTGCAGAACGCTATTCTACTTCTTCAGCAGATCACGAATTTCTGTCAGGAGGACAATATCAGCAGGAGGTGCGGATGGGGCGGCCTCCTCTTCCTTCTTCATCAGGGACATCAGCTTATTGGCTGGCTTGACGATGACGAAAAACACGACGGCGGCCGTGATCAGAAAGCTGATGATCGCACTGATGATGATGCCAAGATCAAATGGACCGATCTTAAGGCCGACCTCTGGATTTCCACCGAGCATGGCCAAGAGTGGCTCGACGACACCCTTGGTAAAGCCGGTCACAATACCACCAAAGGCAGCACCGATAATGACACCAGTTGAGAGATCGACGACGTTGCCTTTGAGGATGAACTTCTTGAATTCGTTGAGCATAGGATGTGTGGGATGGGTTGAGCGATGGTTGAACTGCGACCGACGAAAATCAGACTACGACAACGGGAAATTGTTGAATCGATTTACCAAAATCCTGAAGTGAAGGATTAGTTTCTGTCGTCAGAGCGCGAGTGGCGGGCAGGTCGGCAGGATCGATAGTCACCCTCAACCGATGGAAGCCATCGGCCACAATCGCCCCCTCAGTCCAGCGGGGATCTGCTAAGAAGGTGCTTTGGGACGGGTGATACACGGCAACGCGTCCCACATTTTGATCAATAAGTGAAGATGCGCATCGGCCAACCAGATGTGATACAGCCGTGTGGCAGCACAGCTCTACGGACCGCGCAGAGGCACAGCGGTCCACGCGCTCAACGCCCAGGACGTTCTCGGTGGCACTCGGGCAGAGAATCAGGTCCACGCCCTGGCCACGCAAAGCTGCGGAAAACTCAGGAATCTCGATGTCCAGACAAATCAGCACGGCACAGGTGAGGCCGTGGCTGCGCCACAGGTGGATTTGGCTCCCGCCAGTGAACGCGGTCTCCCACGGAGTGAGGCGGAGCTTGTCCTGATAAAACTGGCGACCACAAGACAGGATCGGCGCACGGTTCTTGAACTGTCGGGCGGAGTCGTCAAACCAGGGGCACGTTCCCAGCACCACCGTCTTGTTGGGGCGGCAGAGTCGGCTGGACAAGGAAGGATAGATCTCCCCCCAAAAGTGGTGCGCTACATTCCTCAGTCCGCCCAATTCGGTCGCAGCGATGCCGATCACCGGTTCAATGGCCATCCAGGTGTATTCGGGAAAAAGGACAAGGTCGGCCCCGCTATCCCACGAGGACTCGACCCGGCTCGCAACCGCCTCGCTGAGGTCCGCTAGACTGGCGGCGGGCATCCCGACATCAAAGGTCCATAAATCTAGAATTACACGGTCGGCCATGACTTTGTCCAAAAGGTGAGCGTTTTTGAGGAAGGTTCGTTTTCTGAGATTTCTTTCCAAACGAACCGCGCCTGGAGTTCGGGCTGTTTGCAGTATCCTTGGCTCTGCCAAAATCCATCCAGCGGCCTATAGTCTGCTGGGCGGCGTGGATCATCGGAAGCCCTGTCCACGGCACAAAAGGCAGTGAATTGGATTCCTGGCAGCGTTTGGGCGTGCGCCTCCCGCCGTTGGAAAAAGGACCTACCGATGCCCCGACCCCGATAGTTGGGGAGCAAGATCGATTCCCCCAGGTAGCACACACTCTCCACGGATATTCCTGCTTGTAGGAACGGAGCCTGGAACTCCGGCCCCTCATGCGACAGGGGAATGCACGTCGTCGCACCGATGACCTGGTGTGCATCAAAAGCCAAAACAACAAGGCTATCCACGCTCTTCAGGTAAGTCTGAAGGTACTCCCGCTCGTATTCCAGACTGCCATCGTAGAGGTATGGATATTCGCGAAACACGCGGATGCGGAGTCCACCCAACGCATCCAGGTGGGGCTCGAGGTCAGAACCGTTGAAGTTTTGCAAACGAATCATGCGCAGTGTCGGGGACGAGAGTGCTTTGGCCTTTGATATCAAAAGATGAGGCAAGCAGCAACAAAAACGCCGGGACGCGATCATCGCGCCACCGGCGTGTTTGTTGTTGGATTAGTTAGAAAGTGAGCTGTTTGGATTCTCTGGATTCCTATTTCTCGACCCAGCGGACCGCTTCCATGAGCAGTTCGCGGGCTGAGGCAAGGCCGAGTTTCTGGCGGATGTTCGCCTTGTGGGCGTCCACTGTTTTGGAACTCAGGGCAAGCTTCTCAGCAATCTCGTGGCTATCAAAGCCACGTCCGACCATTTCGAAGACTTCGAGTTGGCGGTCACTGAGCATGCGTCCAGGTTCGCCACGAGAACCTGTACGAGGACCACCGCCAGACACGATGCTGCTAAGCAAGGATGCGCTGAAGCAGAATGAGCCAGTGATGATTTGGCGGATGCCATGAAGAAGGCGGGCTGCGCTTTCTCCCTTCATCAGATAACCCATGGCACCTGCGCGAAGGCAACGCTCTGCATACACATTTTCGTCGTGCATGGAGTACACGAGAATTTGGGAGGTCGAGCTGGTACTGCGGATCTTTTTGATGAGATCGACGCCGCTCCGATCTTTCAAGGTGATATCAAGAATGATGATATCTGGCTTAAGCTTGCCGATTTGCTGCACGGCAGCGGCTGCATCTTCGGCACTGCCAACGACCTGGAGGTCGTCTTGTTTGTCGATGATGTTCTTAAGCCCCTCGATAACGATGGGATGGTCGTCTAGAATGTAGATTTTATGTTTCACGGTTTCACTTTTTCCCTCATTTTGAGCGATTTGTCAAGTTTCGACCCTTAAGCCTGTCACACGGAAAGCGACAAGTGATCCGTACCCCCGTCTGGGGAAGGGCCTGGATCAGAAATTCTCCAGCAATTAACTCCGTCCGATACTTCATTACGCGTAGCCCGATACCATCGGATGGGAGATATTTTTTACGAACTGGCATACCCTTACCATTATCCGTGATGATGAGTGCCGCAGTCGCGGCATCCAGGCGAGTCAGTTCGAGCGAGATCTGGCTGGCTTTGCCATGGCGCTGAGCATTGCTTACCGCCTCCTGGGCGATCCTAAACAGGTGGGTGACGACAGTTTCGTCTTTAATGACGACGGATTCGTCGATTTTGCAGGTGCACTTGCAGTGGCGCGATTGCTCGACGGTGTCAGCAATAAGTTGCAGCCCCCCTGGAAGACCGCGGTTCTTCACGGCTGCGGGAGATAGGCCATGGGAGATCCGGCGAGTGTCTGTGAGCGCCTGGCTCAACAAATCCCGGATTCGGGCCACTGCGGGCCGTTGCTCTGGTGCGATATCGTATTCCAGCGCCTCCATCATTGAGCCAATCCCAGTCAGCATCTGGCCAACGCCATCATGCAAATCATGACCGATGCGGATCTGCTCTTGCTCCGCTACCTTGATGACCTGGTTCTCTAATTTCTTGAGATCCGTGACATCGCTCAGCAAAATAAGGCCATGGGTGAACCTCTTGTCCTGGTCGAAAAAGGACGTTGGCGACCCGTAGGTCTGAATTCGCGCTCCGTTCTTGCCTTGGAACACTAAATAGAGGTCGGGGAATTCATCTTTGCCCGCGATCATCTGCTCAATGAGGAGCGCGGCCTTGGATCGATATTCGGGGGCAAGAAATTTATCGAACTTTTGGCCGATGAGTTCCGCCCTCTCCCTTTGAACCATCCGCGCTAGGGCTGGATTCACGTCGGTTAGGATGCCTGCGGGATTCAGTACGAGCACTCCGGAATTGTTGTTCTCAAACAGCCCCCGGTAATAGTTCTCCTTTGCCTGCCGCTCAAGCTCCGCCTGCTTTCGATGCGTGATATCGCGGGAAATGGCCAAAGCGCGTCCACCTGATAGCGCACCGACGGTGATTTCGACGGGAACAATGGTGCCATCAGTCGCCTGATGGCACATCTCAACGCTGATGCGGGTTTCTTTGCCAATTCGCTGAAGGGAGGCGATGACGTCAGGATGAAATTCTGGAGGCACGAATTCGAGCACGTTATGCCCGATCACATCCGGCAGATCTCGTTTGAGGCTTTCGCAGGCGAAGGCGTTCGCTTCCAGGACATTGCCACTTCCATCAACCAAGAGGATACCGTCACCAGCCTGTTCCACCAATTTCCGAAACATTGCATCTGCCTCACGCAACGGGTCCGGCACTCGATCATCGTCCGTGATGATCCAAAACAAGACGGCATCGACTGCTGGATCTTCGTCAACTAGCCGTTTCCGAACGACCCGAGTCCACTCCCACGCCCCATCGGACCGCAGAAACCGCACCGTGACCGCAACCGGCGCCCCGTCCGTTGCTCGGCCCATGGACTCCAAGAAAGCCTCGTAACTATGCCGCTCCTCGGGATACACGAGCGAGAGCCACCCCTCAGGAAGTTGCTCGATCCGCTCCCGTGAATAACCAAAGATCTCGGCGACATGATCGCCGCCCTGTAAGAAATTTGTGGACCCCGTTTCACACAGGCAAAATGCCCGTCTGGGGGCACCCATCTCGTCATGGGTCCAGCGATCGAACTCGAAGGATTGTTCAACCAATTTGTCGTAAATCGTTGATAATGAGCGAATAACTCCGGCTCCACGGCTCCCCTCTTTCTTGCGAGGTTGTGCGGATTTGTCTGTGATGGGATGGACCTTCGGCTTGGACAATGAGTTACTGGTTTGGTTAAAAATGGAGAGGTCGGTTTTTGTTCCTAGGATCGACCATACAAATTAGAGCCTAGGAGGCAAATAAAAAAGTTTACCAGCGATGGAATTTGATGGTTCCCCTGGTTTGGTTGGCGATCCAGATTCGGTCTAACTCCAGGCAAGAAACCGCCGGAGAGAATCTGGGTGCCGATGCTGCAGACGGCAATCCTTGAGAAGATCATGATTGAGTCAGTAGCCGATGCATCCGTCAAGTTGAATTCAAGGGCGCTGTTAGAGTGGTTTGGTTTTGTGAAAGTTCCAGGCTCCTCGAATATTAACAGTCATAAAAACAATACTTTATAGTTTTACGGTCTTGCCCACTTATCGTTTTTGTGGTAATTTCACAGAAATAAAAGTCGAAAATAATTATGCACCTCTCAATCATTACCCGCTCGGTCGTCTGTCTTGGCATCGCAATGATCTCAGCCGCCTGCTCCACGAAGCATGTTCGTGTGGCGAAGCTGAAAGAGGGCGTTCGCTATGAGGTTCGCAAGGCTGTCGATGCAAAGACGACTTTCCGTCCAGAATCGATGAGCAGCTATTATTTCACCCTCACGCCGACGAAGGCTCCTTTGATCGCTGGTAGCTCGCAACGCATGACGGTACGGACCACGGCCTATTGCCACACGGAGTCAGACCACCTCGCCTACGGTGCCAAATCTGCCGTCGGCACCCCGCTGATGTACGGTTCCGTTCGAAGCGCCGCCGCAGACTGGTCTCGTTACCCTGTGGGGACGGTATTTCGGATTTCAGGGCAGCCTGATGTGGTTTATCAGGTGGACGATTACGGTAGCGCCCTCGTCGGGACCAACACGATTGATCTTTACCGCCCGTCCCAGGCATCAATGCGGGACTGGGGCGTGCGGAATGTGGATATTGAGGTTCTGCGCTGGGGATCTACGGAACGCAGCCTTCAGTTGATGAAGGACCGCACCCGCTATCCCCACGTCCGCAAAATGTTTGATGACCTCCAGCGTCGGGTTTCAAACATCATTCCAGGATATCAGAGCCCCGTGCTGACCGCAATGCTTTGAGGTGGCCATGTGAGTTCTTGGTTGCCCGATCCGGGTTCGCCGCTAATCTCGGCGCAGAATGGATGAGTATCACCGCCTCTTGCGCAAAGTTTTGGACCACGGCAGCTACCGTGGGGATCGTACCGGCGTGGGGGCCTACTCCGTCTTTGGCGAGCAGAGCCGCTACGATCTGAGCAAGACCTTTCCAGTCGTCACCACAAAAAAGCTGCACCTGCGCTCCATTATCCACGAACTACTTTGGTTTGTGAAAGGGGACACCAATGTGCAGTACCTCCGTGATCATAAGGTCACGATCTGGGACGAATGGGCGGACGAAAAAGGGGATCTTGGACCGGTCTATGGAGCCCAATGGCGCCGCTGGCAGGGCGCACCTGATTCGGTGCCGATCGATCAACTGGCTCAACTAATCGAGGGTATCAAGAAGTCCCCGTATAGTCGGCGACACATTGTCAGTGCCTGGAATGTCGCCCGCATCGACGAAATGGCGCTACCGCCCTGTCACTGCCTGTTTCAGTTTTTTGTCGCTGAAGATCGCCTGAGTTGCCAACTCTATCAACGCAGCGCGGATCTCTTCTTGGGGGTGCCTTTCAATATTGCCTCGTATGCGCTTTTGACCCTGATGGTCGCCCAAGTTTGTGGGCTTCAACCTGGCGAGTTTGTCCACACGTTCGGAGATTTGCACCTGTATTCGAATCACCTCGAACAAGCCCGACTGCAACTCACCCGAGAGCCACGACCGCTGCCTGTGATGAAGGTCAATCCAGCGGTCATGGAGATCGATGGATTCAAGTTTGAAGACTTTACCTTGGAAGGCTACGACCCCTGGCCAGCCATTAAGGCGGACATCGCAGTCTGATCGAACACTACGCCAAGAGGATTGGTTTCGCTTGGCAGGAGGGCAGGGACCGTTTATGAGAGATCATGAATTTCCGCCACGCGAAGCATGACCTTTTTGTCCCAGATTCATCCGATCCCTGGACGGCCCTCCGCCGAGTGACGCACCTCGGGATCGTGTCCCACCAGGATGACTTGGAAATTGCTGCCTATCATGGCATCACCGAGTGTTTTCACACAGCAGATAAGTGGTTTGGGGGCGTGGTCGTCACTGACGGTTCCGGCAGTCCGAGGAAGGGGCCCTATGAAGAGTACACGGATGACGAAATGCAAGAAGTGCGCAAGCGCGAGCAACGCAAGGCGGCCTTTGTTGGCGAATACAGCATCATGGTCCAGTTAGGTTACCCCAGCGAAATGGTGAAGATGTCCCGCCAGCCTGATGTTTTGGCGGACCTGGAGTTCTTGCTTCAGCATGCCCAACCGGAGGTCCTGTACATGCACAATTTGTGTGATCGGCATGACACCCACGTCGCAACTGTTCTGCGGTGCCTGGAGGCGATTCGATCAATGGATCCTGAAGTGCGCCCCAAGAAAGTGCTAGGCTGTGAGGTTTGGCGGAAGCTGGATTGGCTGCTGACAGATGACAAAGAAATGCTCTGGGTGGACAAATTTCCACACTTATTGCGCCCGCTGCTTGGTGTATTTGATAGCCAGATCAGTGGGGGGAAACGTTATGATTTGGCGGAAGAAGGACTGCGTCATGCCAACGCCACCTACTTCGATTCACACACCACTGACAAGACAAGTTTGCTGACTTTTGCGATGGATCTAACGCCGTTGGTGAAGGATGAGACCATCGACATCGAAGAATACACAGTGGGCTACGTGCAGAGGCTTGAAGCGGACGTCAGTCAGCGAATTCGGAAGTTCATGTGAGTGAGGCTGTGCCCGTTTGTCTGGCTGAATTTTTGAGGAGAGGCGTTCCACGCGGGATATCGGTTGAATCGCAATCGATGTTCCGTTGCTGATTGAAAATTTGCATTGGTAAACCATCAACCAATGCTGTTATGGCTATTTTTTAGAGTTCTCGAAAATCGCGCACTTATCAAAAGAATATGATGTCATGGCGAGGTCGATATTGATCCTGTTTGGCCCCGCATCATCGTGGGGGCAGAATGAAATCCAACCTTCGTCTCCGGCATCTTGCTGCTGCCTTTTTGTGCGCCTCCTGCATTTCATCGTGCGTGCTTCCACCACGTCAGGCATGGCGGGTGATTCAGACCGAAGGTCTCGCACCCTACATCGGCATCGCCCTCGGTAAGCGCCCCATTCCTGCCTACGCTAGGGCATCCGCAGCAGCCACCACACGCGCCCCTTCAGCGCCTTTGCCCGCAATGAGTCTCCGGGATCGTCTGCCGCACAACCTCGCGCCTATTGGGAGCGGTGCCAACTGGGCGACAACTTCGTATTTGCGGACCGGCGAACCACCACGCTCCGCCCGGTCTGCGGCAGCGCCAGCTAATCCTGCCCCAGTCGCCGCTGTTGCGCCGCGCGCCGCTGTGGCTCCTTCACCACGCGTTTCGGCCCCGGCCGCACCTCTTCCTGTGCGGACGCTGCCTCCTTTGCCCAAGAAGGAAGTCGCCGTTGCCCCTCCAAAGCCAAAGGCAGCGGAGACGCGTCCGGCCCCCGCTAAGCCTTCCGCTCCTTCAGTCGCACAGCGCAAGCTGGTGCCGAATCCCGCACTGGCGGCTGGGAGTCCCGAGAAAGGTTCTGTGAAGCCATCCCCCGCCGCGCCGCGTACGGTGATGCCTGCGCCCGAGCCTAAGGTGGCAGATGCACCACCCGCAAAGCCAAGCCCTGCTCCGAAACCCTCCGCGCCAGCCGATGAGCCGCCCCTGCCGAAAGAGGAAGCCATGCCCACAGGCACTTGGGTGCCCGGACGTCCAGGCTTGGTCAGCAGCCCGTTCGCCGCAAAGCACCAGTTGGTGGATGTGAATGGCATTGCGCCTGGGGAAACAGTGAAGTGCCCCTTCAGTGGCAAGCTTTTCCGAGTTCCTGGGCCCAGTGCGACAGTTGAACCGAAGCCCGCAACGCCCGCGAGGTAAGGCTTTGGCCGCGTTTTCAGGTGGCAGGATGCCACTTGGGAACGAATGAGATTTTTTTCGGCTTGATTCCTATCCGGGAGATGGGACTCTACGCGCTTCATTTACCCCCCAAGACAACCAACTACATCTCAAATATCCAATGGGTCAGCAATCCAACAAAATCATCAAACGTCGTCGTCGCAAAGCTTACCTTGATCGGAAGAAGGAGCTCGCGAAGTCTGGACTAGCTCGCAAGGCCGGCGCACGCAGCAAAGCGGCCGCAGGCGATAAGCCAGCAGCGAAGAAGGCGGCCAAGAAGACCCCAGCCAAGAAGGCTGCCAAACCTGCCTCCGTGAAAGAAGTGGAACCGACCGCAGCGGTCGAAGAAGTCGCAGCCCCTGCTGAGGACACCACTGCCGAGTCCTAATTTCTACCGTTGGGGTTGGTTAAAATAGTGCTTGATTTAGATTTCAAGTCCGCAACAGTGCCGCCCCCTCAAAAAAACCACAGCTCTATCATTTCTCATGGCCGTTGTCATTCGTCTCCGTCAAGAAGGATCTAAAGATCACACCGTTTATCGTATCGTCGCCGCTGACAAGCGTGCCCGTCGTGACGGTCGTTTCCTCGAAATTCTCGGAACCTACGATCCAAATAAAGACGGGAAGAATTACTCCCTGAACATGGATCGCATCAATTCACTCATCTCCGATGGCGCTAAGCCATCTGATACCGTCGCTAGCCTGATCCGCAAATCAGTCGCTGCCGCAGGTTAATTCTTGGCGCTTTGGCGTCGGTTTTTCACAGGTGCTCTCCCGGTGGGAGGCACCTGTTTTTGTTGTTGCAATTCACCTTCCTGAGGCGGCCAGAATCGCATTGATTTGCGTGACGCAAGTTGCATTTTCAGTCATTCGAGCCCAAGTAAAGGTTATCTATGAATGCCCCAGAAGCCCTTCGCGAATTCCTGGCCTACGTGATCGCCCAGTTGATTGAGACCCCCCAAATGGCATCAATCGCCATTGGTACAAATGCGAATGGTGCCGTTTCTTATCGGGTTCAGTTGGCCCCGGACGATGTTCGCCGCGTCATCGGAAAAAATGGCCAGACAGTGAGTTCAATTCGGTCGCTCATGCAGATGGCCGCCGAGCGTCACGGGGTAAAGATCTCCCTCAAAGTCGGCGCAGCAAGGGATCTCGATCAGGAGGAGACGCCTGAACAGGAGCAGCAGCGCGAGGCGGCCCAGGCTGAAGCGGCCGAAGAGTAGTCGTGGCAAAGGGGGCAGGTGGGGGCAAGATTGGCAGGTTGTGCACAAAAGATCTTTAGTTTCTGAAAATTATTGTTATTTTAACCGATCTTTATGATGAACCTTCCACAGCGCTGCGCCTTCGTTGGGCCCCTCCTATTCTCCCTGATCGCGACCCTTCCGGTCGCCGCAGCGGTGGCTCCAGCCCCCAGTCCTGCCCCGCCTCCAGCCCCGGCCCCTGCCAAAAAACCAGAGCCTGCCAAGCCGGAGCCGAAGCCCGCCGAGCCTCCTGCGAAACCCGAGCCGAAACCGGACCCAAAACCCGAACCAAAGCCGAATCCTAGTCCAGCGCCGACGCCGACGCCAGCCACGGACAAGCCAGCCGCTGGCTCCCCGGCAACCGCCAGTCCGAAGCCCACTACCCAAGCATCTGCCACGAAGACCAAGACCGTCGCTGAAGTGACGAAAGACTGTAAAAGAGTGACGGGCTTGTTTGATGCGTTCATCGAGAACACCAAGGGCACCGCGTATCTTTACATCAGAAAGCCCCAGATCGGTCCAGAGTTCATCTACTTCACGCATACCGTCGATGGAGTGGTGCAGGCAGGGATGAATCGAGGCCGTTACGGTGACGAATTGATTTTCCGCATTCATCGGTTCTATGATCGGATTGAGTTCATTCAGCAAAACACTGCTTTCTACTTTGATCCGCAGAGCCCGCTCTCACGCGCATCCAATGCGAATATCTCGCTAGCCGTACTGACGAGTGAAACCATCGTTGCCGAGGATGATGGGGGCTACCTCATCTCTGCGGGGAATCTCTTTCTGCGGGAGACGATGCTTCAAATAAAGGCCGGTGGGGATAATGGTCGCAGCGTTCTCGGCAGACTCTCCGAAACCAAGACCAAGTTTCGCTCCATTCGGGGCTATCCAGACAACACGGTTTTCACGGTCGAATACGTTTATGACAATCCGGCGGCGTCATATCCCTCCGATGATGAAGACGGAGCTGAGGCAGTGACCGACCCGCGCTACGTCAGCGTCGTTGTGCAGCACAGTCTCATTCGCGTGCCGGAGGATGACTTCAAGCCTCGCCATGATGATCCCCGGGTGGGCTATTTTGCGACTCAGGTGACCGACATGACCACCACCGATGCGGTGCCTTATCGGGACGTGATCCATCGCTGGAATTTGGTCAAGCAAAAGCCAGGCACGGCGCTGAGTGAGCCCGTGAAGCCAATCGTTTTTTGGATTGAAAATACCACGCCCATCGAGTTCCGGGACACGATCCGCAAAGCCGCCCTACGGTGGAATGAAGCTTTTGAGACCGCCGGCTTTAAGGACGCGTTGGTGATCAAGCAGCAGCCAGATAAGGCAGATTGGGATGCGGGAGACATCAACTACAACGTACTGCGCTGGACCTCCTCTCCGTCCCCACCCTTTGGCGGCTACGGACCGAGCTTTGTGAATCCGCGCACTGGCGAGATCCTTGGTGCGGACATCATGCTGGAGTTCAGCTACATCTCTGGTCGGTTGCGTTCGAGTCGGATGTTTGAAGCGCAGGGACTGGCGACGCCGTCCCAAGATGACGGGGCGTTGTTTCGGCGAGATCCCCACCAGTGCCTTGCCGGCGAATGTGCGCAGCAAGGGATGCTCTTTGGGTCGGCGATGCTCCGCCTGCAATCTGCGCCGCCAGTGGAGATGAAGGCAATGCTAGACGAAGCTTTGCATTATTTGGTGCTGCATGAACTCGGGCACACCCTGGGTCTGAATCACAATTTCCGCGGCAGTCAATTACACGATCCGGTGAAGATCCACCAAAAGGCAATCACTCAGAAGCAGGGTCTGATGGGCTCCGTGATGGATTACCCGCCTGCCAACATCGCGCCAAAAGGTGTCGCTCAGGGGCAGTTTTTCAGCACAGGCCCCGGCCCGTATGACCACTGGGCCATTGAGTATGGCTATTCAGAAGCGCTCGAAGACCCGATCAAGGAGCAGGCCCGCCTCACGGCCATTGCCGCCCGTTCGCACGCTCGCGAGCTGGCCTTTGCAAACGATGCCGATGACATGCGCCGAACAGGGAAGGGGATCGATCCCCGTGCCATGCTTTTTGATATGAGCAGCGATCCGGTCACCTATGGCGATGCTCGCATCCAACTGGTTCAGGAAAAGCTGGCGATGTTGTTGAAGGAATACCCAAAGCAGGGCGAGAGCTGGGAGGACCTGAGTCGAGCGTATGTGACGCTCAGCTCCGAGGCAGCCAATGCGCTGATCGCGATGTCTCGATATGTGGGCGGACTCTATGTCGAGCGGGCATTCGTCGGTCAGGCACCGGGCTCGGTGCCCTACCGACCTGTCGAGCCTGCGTTGCAACAGCGCGTCATTGATGTGCTGGCCAAGTGGGCCTTTGCGCCTGACGCACTCGAGGCTCCGGCTGAACTTCTATCCCATCTTCAAAGACAGCGCCGCGGCTTTAACTTCTCCAAAGAAGATGAGTCGCCGCGGCTGCATGATCGGAGGGCGAAGCTCCAGCGTACTCTGCTGGATCACCTCCTACATCCGAATATGCAGGAACGGTTGGTGGATTCAGCACTTTATGGAGATGCACCGCCGCTCCACGCGCTGATGGCTCGATTGACTCAAGCGATTTTCACCGGCGATCCAGCGACAGGACCTGATACAATTCGCCAAAATCTCCAAACCGATTACCTCGACCGTCAGATCCGCATCCTCAATTCAGGCAACACCCCTTCCGTTATCAACGCCTCCGCCTTCGCCCAAGTGCAGGAGATCAAGCGGCATCTGACCGCTGACGCTGCGTTTGCGGCAAGTCCAGCACATCGCGACCTCCTTCTTTACAAGATCCGTCGTGGCCTGGATGAATCAAAGTAACCTTTTTTGCCCCTAGGCCTGATGGCAAGCCCGACCGAAAAAACCAAATCCACGCCGTATGCAGAATTCCTTGCTGAGAGGGAAGAACTGATGCGCTTTAAGTGGCTGGCCAGCGAGCGGGAAAGCCGCGACGTGGGCCTGGAAAGCGCCTTGATGGAGTGGGCTGCCGGCCATCGCTCGGAGTGGCGCCAACGTCGCAATCAGATCGTCAAGATCCGCGATAAGTGAGGTGAAAAAAGTGAGGCGCCCTAGTCAAGCTAGGACGCCTCTAATTCCCGCGTATGCCGTCCGAAATGAGGGCTCACGTATCCCAGTGAGACCAGGTGGGAATCAGCATGATCCGGTTCTGTCTTCCAGTGAAGGCATGACATGGAGACCAGAGTGCCTGACTCCCGTGTTGGAAGAAACGGGCCGGGCCACAAACATTCGATAACGAGCACGGTAGGAAAGGGGAAGAGTGCAGGCAGGTCTGCCTGACACTGAAATTTCAAAGAACCAGATGGCGCACCACCTTCATCCGTTTGCCATACTGCGCGGCCTTCGCCTTGTCAACGCGGTGAGTTGCTGCTGCTGGTCGTTTTTCATCCTCCCCCGTTTTTTCTTTTCTTGCGGGCATCAGTTGTGTTTCCATGGGTTTACCATGAGCCGTTATACCGCCGTCCTCTGCTGCTTCGCGATCCAGATTTGTAGCGCAGCAGAGGAGCGCCCCAATGTCCTTTTTGCACTGGCGGATAACTGGTATTATCCGCACGCTGCCGCCAATGGTGATCCCGCAGTTCGGACACCGGTTTTTGATCGGATCGCGAGCGAGGGCACCCGCTTTACCCGCGCCTTCTGTCCAGTGCCGTCCTGTTCCCCCACGCGGTCCTGCATCTTGACGGGGCGTGCGGCGCACCAGTTGGAGGAGGCCGCGAGCCTCTGGAGCCCTTTCCCCAGCAAGTTGCGCGTATTCACGGATGACCTCGCTGGGGCAGGCTACCACGTCGGTTATACGGGCAAGGGGTGGTCTCCTGGCAACTACAAGGACTACGGGCGGGTGCAAAATCCTGCGGGTCCCGAGTACAAAACCTTCACCGACTTTCTCGATCACCCAGGGGCGAGTGGCAAACCCTTCTTCTATTGGTTGGGGGATACCCACACGTCCTTGAATAAATGGATCCCGGGCAGCGGTCGCAAGGCTGGGATTGATCCTGCCAAAGTCGTCGTCCCAGCCTGCTTGCCGGACGTGCCTGAGGTCAGAGAAGAAATCGCGGACTACCTTGCCTCCGTTCAGCAGATCGATGAGGCAGTGGGCCTGGCCGTCGCTGAACTTGAGAAACGCGGACTCTTGGACAACACCATTGTCATCTACACCAGTGACAATGGCTGGCAGATGCCGCGTGGTTTGGCGAACTGCTACGACACCGGCACCCACGTCCCCTTGGCCATACGTTGGCCTGGCCACACGCCTGCGGGGAAGACGCTGGAAGATTTCATCTCCCTGACCGATTGTGCACCCACTTTTCTTGAATTAGCGGGTGTCCCAGTGCCGCCGACAATGACGGGGCACAGTTTTGTGGACATTCTTGAAGGAAGGCCAAGTGCAATCCCACGGGATCACATCTTTCTGGAAAGGGAACGGCACGCAAATGTCAGGCGGGGGGATCTGAGCTACCCGATCCGTGCGCTCCGAACGGCGGATTACCTTTATGTGCGAAACTTGCGCCCTGATCGCTGGCCCGCTGGTGATCCCGAACTCCACGTGGCCGTGGGGGATTTTGGAGATATCGATGGCTCCCGCACCAAGCAATACATGCGGGACCATCAGGCTGACCCAGACGTCCACGAACTCTACGTCTCAAGTTTCGAAAAACGCCCCGCAGAGGAACTCTACGACCTCCGCAACGATCCTGACCAAATGCGGAATCTCGCCGACGATCCTGCGTATTCGGCCGCCAAGAAACGGTTGGGCCAGCAAATAGACCAGTGGATGAAGGAGACCCAGGACCCGCGAATCGATCCCAATTACGACGCGTGGGATCGCTACCCTTACTTCGGCGGCAATGCGCGTGATCGAGAGGCCAAGAGACGGAAGGTGAAGTAGCCAGGAAAAGGGGCGGAATGCCGCGCCGCCTTGGCTCGCAGAAAAGGCAAGGAAAGGGGTTGAGTCAGCGATCAATCTTTTTACCTTGGGAAGGCATGGATCATTGTTTTTTCAGGGGGGCGGCGCTTTGGGTCGTGCTGTTCTTGGCCGGATGTGGGGATCGCAAGGACCCTGCGCCTACTGCGGTGCCTCGGAGGTCCTTGTCTGCGCCGGAAGATCAGCTTTCGCAAAAAGTGGAGGCTCTGACCGGCGGACACACGAAGGTCTTGTGGGCTCAACACTTTGGAAAGGAAGGCACGGACGCCTACGCAACAGGGAACAATCATCGTCTGATGGGCTTGGATACGCGTGACGGGCTGGGTGCCCACGAGCTTTTGGACGACAAAGGGAACTACTCCCGGCCGCTGATCTGTCCAGATGGCGCGAAGGTGCTTTACACGCTGAAACAGTACAAGACGGACGAAAAGCGGCGGAAGTTCTACACCTTAAAGGTCATGATGACCGATTGGGATGGCAACGTGCCCACAGAGTTGGCAGACGGTTATGCGGTCGATGTTTGGCGCGATCCAGCGACCCGCGTGGACTGGGTGTATGCGGCACGAGACGTTGTGCCTTCGTCCCGAATTGCTATGGCTGCACGTGAATTGGTGCGCTTTCCCCTTTCTGACCCTGGCAAGGCCGAGGTGGTCTGGAACCGCACCCAGGTCTCCCCTGATAATATCCAATTCTCCCGCGACGGACATCGCGCCAGCGGACAGTTCCCGTGGCCGAACGGAGGGCATTTTATCTGGAATGCCGACGAGCCCGACTTTTTGCGGACCATGACCGGTTGCTGGGCGGCGATGGCACCGGACAACAGTTATGTGTCATGGATGCTCGATGGAAATCACCGTCAAGCCAACCTCTACGCCCCCGGCAGTCCTGCGCGCACTTGGCGGCTCGATTTCTCCAAGCTTGAGGGCATGGGGAAGGGGGAGATTTATCACCCCCGCTGGAGCAACCACCCTCGGTTCATCGCACTGACAGGCCCTTATTTGGGCGAAAAAAGCAAGACCGGGAGTGGCTTTATCGGCAAAGGGGGAAAGACGGCTGAAGTCGTGATCGCCAAATTTCGTGAAGATCTTCAAGGTTTTGAAGGCTCCGTGAAACTGACCGCCAACGAATTCGGTGACAGTTACCCCGATGTTTGGATTGCCGATGGAGACCAGGCGGCCCTCGGAGCCTTCCCGCAGGGGGCCTCGCCAGATTTGGATGCCGAACGTTGGCCTGCGAACCCGAGCGGACTGGTCTTTGCCTGGGAGGATCGGGAGAGAGTGGCAGCGATCAAATTGCCCGACCATCGTTTGCTCGATTGCTCCATGAAAGAGATGGGGGCAGCGCGTTATGGCCGGGCGCTAGACATGCTGCTGGATGCCGGCACTTTTGAGCCCCAGGATGATGCACAGTCCCTCATTTCCCAAACGCTGGCTAAGGATGGATGGACTGTCGAGTTCTTTTTGCGCTCGCAAGTCAACGAACAGCCTCCGCTGGGCAGTGGGCCGCTTTTGAGTGCAGAAGGATTGGTGGTCTCCGTTGCGAATGGGGCACTACTCGCCAACAACGTCCAGGTTTCACCCGCGCCTCTGACCCTGCCGGCACACTTCACTTTTGTGGCTCGCGACGGGAAGATCCAAGCCTTCATCAACGGGGTGGCGACGGTTGATGTGCCTCTGACCCGAGCGGCCAAGCTGGTGGAGATGACCATCGGTGGCGGAGGCTTAGATCTGGGTCTTGCAGGCGTCGCCGTGTATGGCCGTGCGCTGACTGAGGCCGAATCCAGAATGCACCAAAATCTATGGTTTGCCCGGCATTCAGCGCTGCCGAAGGCGGCGCGTGTGCGAATCAAGGCGACCCTGGAAGAGGCGTCCGCGATGCCGACTGAAGAGGGCATTGATCCCTACACCCGGGCACTGGTCACCTATGTCTACAAAGTCGATGCGGTGCTGGAAGGAAAGTTACCAGACACCTCTCTGACGGTGAAACATTGGGCAATGATGGATTTGAAGCCCTGCAAAGGCTTCCCCCGTGAAGTGGGCAAAACGTACGAACTGACCCTCGAACCGGAGGACATCCACAAGGAATTGGAGGGGCAGCGTGCCGTCGATGACACCACGGCCTTTGATCTGTCCGTCTGGTACGATGTTGCAAAACCTGAACTTTGAACAATGAATGGGGTATGCTCCCCACCTGCCGCCTGCTCCTTGCGCTCGTCATCGCAATATCCTCCGTTCAGCCTTCGCGTGCTGGTTTTACGATGGAGGTAAAGGCTGCACTGGAAAAAGCCGTCGCCGGTGGTCAGAGCGCGGTGATCGGTGCGGATGACAGTTGGCGGTTTCTGACCAATGAATTGAAGCACCTCGCACTGGGCGATCTGGCGGGGCAGGACCTCTCGAAGACGAATGTCGAAGGCACCGATCCTGCGGCGGAAATCGTGCGGTATGCGCAGGAATTGAAGACGCTGGGGGTGGAATTGATCGTGGTTCCGGTGCCGCCGAAGGCAGCGATTTATCCGGACAAATTCGCGGCGGGACTGTTCGCGGACTGCGTCCCCCCACTCGCTGGATTTTTGGAGGTTTTGAAAGGCCAGGGTGTGCACACCGTCGATCTGGACGCCGCGTTCCGTGCCGCAAGGGTGCAACAGCCGGATCGGCAGCTCTTCTGCGCAACGGATTCCCACTGGTCTCCCTACGGTGCTCAATTGGCGGCGCAGCAAGTGGCCGATGAGGTCAAACTGGTCGCAGGCCTATCGCTCACGGGTGGCGAGGGGTTAAAGTTGGCCTCTCCTGTCCCGTTGGATTTTCATGGAGACCTTCTGACCGAAGCAGAAAAGGCCTCGCTGCCAAAGGAGACGCTGCCCGTTGTTCGAGTCGAGGGCGCAGCTACCGGCGAGCCTGCCGTGCTCGTCCTGGGGGATAGCCACTGCCAGGTCTTCCGAAAAGGTGGGGCAATGCTGACGACGGGCGCTGGCTTCATTGATCACCTTTCCCAGCAACTCGCGGCACCTGTGGACGAGATGTCCACGCAGGCATCGGGCGGCGAAGGGCCCCGAATCGAGATCGCACGGCGCACTGTCAAAGACCCCGGTTATTGGCAGCAACGCAAGGTCGCTGTGTGGCTCTTTACAGCCCGTGAGCTGACCCAGGGACGGTGGAAGAAGATCCCTGCGCTTGTGCAAAAGAAATAGTCGCGACGCACCAAGGGCGATTTCCCTTTGACCGCCCGCCGCCACGCGGCTAACTGGCAGGCAACCATGCCTGTTTCGGATCGCCAACACACCCTCGCCAGTTCTGCCTCCCTCACCGGAACCTCACTCCACACGGGCGAGCAAGTCACCCTGACCCTACAACCCGCTCCGGAAAACACAGGCTTTAAGTTCCGCCGGGTAGATCTGGATGATAAGCCCTTCATCCCCGCCCTCGTGGAAAAGGTGCAAAAGGTGGAGCGCGCCACCACCATCGCGGAAGGTGGGGTAAACGTCCATACGGTGGAGCACGTCATCTCCGCTCTTGCTGGCATGGGAGTGGACAATGCCATCATCGAAATGGATGCTAACGAGCCACCTATCGCAGACGGAAGCGCACTGCCATACGTCGAACTGATTCGCAAAGCAGGCCTGCGGGAGCAAAGCGAAGCACGCAAGGTTTTCGAGATCCGCGAACCGATCTATCAAGAGACGCGCGATGGCAGCATCCTCACCATAGTTCCTGACAAAACGTTCCGCATTTCCTGCACGAATGTCGGCCCCGATGGCCGCTACACCCAATTTCAATCGCTAGAAATCACGCCAGAAATTTACGAAAAGGAAATCGCCCCGGCCCGCACCTTTGTTTATTACGAAGACATTGCGCCGCTCCTGGAGAAAGGCTTGATCAAAGGCGGAACGCTGGAGGCAGCCATCGTCATTCGTGGTGACACATTGCTTTGCAAGCAACCTCTGCGATTCAACGATGAATTCGTCCGTCACAAGATCCTCGACATGGTTGGCGACTTGATGCTCTCTGGCAAGCGGATCAAGGGGCACGTCATTGCGATTCGCCCAGGACATGGCCCAAACACGGAACTGGCCCGCGCAATCGTCGGGCAGTACAATCAGATGCGGGCGATGGTTCCACCACCCGTGCACATTCCTTCAGGAGAGGCGGTGCTGGGCATCAACGAGGTGATGAAAATCCTGCCGCACCGGTATCCTTTCCTGATGGTGGATCGCATCGTGGGGTTTGAAGGCGAAACAAAGTGCACGGGTGTCAAGAACGTCACCGTCAACGAACCCTACTTTAATGGGCACTTCCCGGACCATCCCATTATGCCTGGTGTGCTGCAATTGGAAGCCATGGCGCAGGTGGCGAGTGTACTGATGCTCCGCCGGTCAGAGAATGCCGGAAAGATCGGCTACTTCATGAGCGCCAACAATGTGAAGTGGCGTAAGCCCGTGCTCCCTGGGGATACGATCTTTATCGAAACGGAAATCACCGCCATGAAACGCAACATCGGGAAGGCCATCGGTCGTTGTATCGTCAATGGTCAGGTGGTCTCAGAGGCAGACCTGATGTTCAGTCTCGTTGACCGCTAAACCCACCCGCGCAACGCCCAGTTTTCCCGATCCCCAATGAGTAAGATCCACCCCACTTCCATCATCGATCCAGGTGCAATCATCGGCGACGATGTCGAAATAGGTCCCTACTGCATCATTGGAGCCGGGGTGGAACTCGGGGCTGGGTGCTGGCTGCAAAACCACGTCACCCTACAAGGTCCCACCAAGATCGGACCCAACAACAGGTTCTATCAGAGCGCGGCCATCGGGCAGCAGACACAGGATCTAAAATACAAGGCGGAACCCACCTACCTGGAAATTGGTGCCAACAATACCTTTCGAGAATTCGCCACCGTTCACCGCGCCACCTCCGCAGGGGATAAAACGATCATCGGAGACCACAACAATTTCCTGGCTTACAGTCACGTCGGGCACGATTGCATCATTGGGAGCCATGTCATTTTCTCCAATAATGGCACCGTCGGCGGTCATGTCGTCGTGGAGGACTACGCGATCATTAGCGGTCTCAGTGCGGTGCATCAGTTTTGCCGGATTGGCCGATTGAGCTTTATCGGTGGCTGCGCCAAGATCGTCCAAGACGTCCCTCCATTCTGCATCGCCGACGGCAATCCTGGGCGAGCGCGTGGGCTCAATTTCGTTGGGCTCCAGCGCGCGGGCTTAGATGAGGCGGCCATTAAGGCGTTGCGCAAGGCCTACCGGACCTTTTACCGCAGTGGACTGAATGCCAGTCAGGCGCTCGACGAGATTGGGGCCACCCAGATGACGGCTGAAGTCACCGCTTTTGCAGACTTTGCCAAATCGACAAAGCGAGGACTGATTCCCGCAGGCAAGGCCCAAGGAGAGGAATAGGCCAAACTTCGCCGTCCTTGTTTGATTGGACAGGTAATGGTGCGCGCTGCAGGGTTCGAACCTGCGACTCCTGCCGTGTGAAGGCAGTGCTCTACCACTGAGCTAAGCGCGCCCGATTTTGGCGGGTGAGACGGATACAACGACGGAATAGAAACTCAACTTTTTCTTTCTCTCCCCTGACGATTTCTCTACCGCTAATCATTTGGCGCTCCCTTTGGGGAGGCTGCGCAGCAGGTCTGGCGGGGCGGGGAAATGTTGAATCGCCGTTTCATCCACGTTCCATTTTCCCGTCTTAGGATCTTGCAAGAGCGGGGCGGTGAGGCAAAGGCAGGGGATTCCGGTCGGCTCTCCTGAAATTTTGTTCTGCTCGACCAAATTCAAATAGATGCACAGCAGGGGCACATTTTTCGGGACGGTTGCCAGGGAACCTCTGCCCAGCAAACTGATCTCAGAATGCAGAATCCCATGCTCGTCGAGTAAGGAAAAGCGGCAGATCCAGCGTTTGTAGTCTCGGGAATTGTAGGTTGGCATCCAATGCTGGAAGCCTTCGCCCTCTGCAAGATGAACAGGGGGTTCACGAAGCATCATCACCCGCAGTTGGAACAAGTCGGGAGCGGTCTTTTGAAATCGGTCCTCGGGATGGGTGGCGATCAGTCTTGGCGCGATCGTTTGAGTGTCAAAGTCCACCGCCGTGGGGCCAGCGGGTCGAGGCCCCCGCCAGGTCAGCCCCATGCAGGTGCCGACCGCTAGACCGCAGACCACCAGAACAGCAGTGAGCGTTCCCCCCAAGAAGCGCGGCCCCTCCACCGTGGCTGAGACTGGGGGCGAACCACCGCCAAGCACCCAATTCGGGGCACCCGCAGCACGCAGGCCTGCCGTGGCGAGGTCGGACACCATCTCGATCAAGGCCCATGAACCGAGTGAAACCAAAGCAAAGACGCTCCAGTCCGTTGCGATCCAAAAACGCTTCGGGGCAATGTTCCCTGAAATGCCAGATATGAACAAGGTGGCCAAAACCGTTCCAATGAGCAGACCCACTGCCAATCGCTCTGAGGGATGCCTCGCACGTCTAAAGGCCAGATAGGCCGCCGCCAAGAGCACGGGGGGCTCGATCTCAGCCTCGGCCCGTATCCACAGCACCACGACTGCGCAGGCAATGACGAACAACGTTATCCTCCCGGTGCGCAGCGTGCGGTGGATCACCGCTCCCATCATCGCTATCAAAAGGATGGCTGGCACAGCGCTGGCCGAGTCTGGCAGTGACTTCAGACTCTCATTCGCTGCATGCAAAACTCTCTGCATGTAGCCGATCGGATCCTCCGCCACGAGTGCCTTGTATTGGTCGATAAACCATTGGAATCTCTGTTCGCAATTGTCCAGATCAACACCATGCGCTGCAGCATCGCGCAGCATGACCGCATCCAAATGTCCCTCCGTGGGAGAGGCCCCACCAGCGAGCACTTCCGCCGTGTTGAAAGAGATGGTGAAGTGCCCGTGCTTTGCCTGTTGGCGGCACATCCACGGTAGGATGACCGCTGTAGCCCCGACGGTGTAGAGCACACAAATCAAGATCACCCGCCGCCATGGCGCGCGCCGCATGAAGCTGTTGGCGAGGATCCAAATCGCGTAAATCGGTAGGGTGAAGAGCGTTACGCCCGATGCCATCGCAGCGATGCCATTGATGGCCCCGGCCACAAACGAGCCCTTGGGTGAAAGCAGCCACGCGGCCTGCCAGGCTGAGATCAACGCCAAGATCGCTAGTGGCAGACCTGCGTTTTCGGTGAGTAATCCATGGGCATAGGCCAGATTCAGCCCGCCAGCCAATACCACTGCCGCCAATCCTATGCCAAGCCAGCGCCGCTGCAAGATCTGCCCCAGCCACCACAGTGCCGCACAGGCCACGGCCAGCAGCAGCCCATTGAAGAGTTGCCCCACAAAAACTGTCGGCTGCGTGATCGAATACACGAATGCCAGCAGCACACTGTAAAGCGGACGCTGGGATTCAAAGGCAGTGGTTAGGCCCTGTCCCCGCTGGAGCCCCAATCCCATCGCATGCCAACCACCAGCATCACTTTCCTGGATTCCTTTGAGAACAAAAATACCATCGCCATGATCTCGATGGCTCGCCATGTGGGAGATGGTCACCACTAGAGCAACGATGAAGATGCCCAGCACGGGCCAGACTTGTTCTCCCCGCCACCTAGGCGCAGGTTCTTCATCGGGGTTACCTCGCCGTAGCCAATTGATGACCAGAAGCAGCGCGGCAATCAGCCCACCCATCCACCACCACAACTCCGGCTCAAATTGCAGCGGCGTGCGCACGGTGTAACGATGTTTGCTGCTTCGCGGGTCGCTGCCATCGGTCGGCATAAATTTGATGTTCCCCCGAAAAACATGAAACCAACCCGCTCCCATCTTGGGGAGCTCCCGAGCCGAATGGGATCGATTCAAGAAAGGAACCCCATCTTCCAAGAGACTGCTATTCAGATTCAGCAATTGGCTCCGATAATCCTCCGGTAGTTGCCACTTGTAGATTTCGTCTGCTTTCTTGATTCGATCCGGCTTGATGGAGTGAACAATCGTGACCCCGAATCCCCCGAACTGCTGGAGAATGAGGAGCGCTGTTCCGACCGATGTGACCACGAGGGCGATGCGGGCAAGATGCAGCAACCGCCTCAGGACGATTGTCTGAGTTTCCTGCGCTGAATCCCTTGTTGATTGCTGCTCCATTTCCGCGTATGTCCCCGACCTAATGAGTGAGTTAACGAAGGACTGTAGAATCTTAGTGACAGGATGCAAGGGCCGGATGGGCCAGGCGGTGATTCGTGCCGTCGAAGCTCAAGGGGCCTCAGTCGGGGCCGCAATCGATGTTGGCGACTCGGTGGCAGAGGGCGTCGCCAAATCGGACGTCGTTGTCGATTTCACCTCCCATCATTTCACCGATGAACTCCTCGCTGAGTGTGTGAAGCAAAATCGCCGTATGGTGATTGGCACCACGGGTCACACCGATGCTGAGCTCGCCCGTATTCGGGAGGCCGCCACGCAGCTACCGATCGTCTTTGCCTCAAACTACAGTGTGGGGGTCAATACCCTTTTTTGGTTAACACGACGCGCCTGCGAATTGCTGGGGCCTGACTTTGATCTGGAGGTCGTCGAAATGCACCATCGGATGAAAAAGGACTCGCCCAGTGGCACGGCACGCACTCTCGTCGAGGTGCTGGCAGACGTGCGCGGGCTTTCTTATGACACGGACAGTCGGCACGGCCGCTTTGGCGATGTCGGTGCCCGCACTCCCACTGAGATCGGCGTGCATGCCCTGCGCGGTGGGGATGTGGTGGGGGATCACACGGTGATTTTTTCGAATATCGGGGAGCGCGTCGAACTGACCCACAAGGCCTCGAGTCGCGATACCTTTGCGAATGGATCTGTGCGTGCGGCCCGCTGGCTGATGTCACGCCCTGCTGGGCTCTACGACATGCAAGACGTGTTAGGGCTGCGGGAACTATAAGCCCACGGAAGGACCGATGACTCCGATCCCACAAATCTGGTTCAACGGCAAACTCCTCGCGCCCCAAGAGGTTAGCATCTCACCCTTTGATCACGGCATCCTCGTCGGCGATGGCGTGTTTGAGACGTTGATCGCCCGTCGCGGACGCCCTTTTGCGGCGCATCGGCACTACCTGCGGTTGGTGAAAAGTTGCAACATCATGGGGATCTCGGTCCCGATGGAGGCGGAGATTTTGTCGGGCATGCAGGCCGTGCTAGATTCCGCTGGCGTGCAATCCGCCCGGATTCGAGTCACCGTTACCAGTGGCTCCGGCCCCATCGGATCGCAGCGGGGCGATGAGCCACCGACAGTGGTGATTCTGGCCACTGGGCTCTCCACGTGGCCAGAGATGGAAAAGGTGGTCTCCGTGCCTTGGACCCGCAATGAACGAGGGGCGTTGGCTGGTGTGAAGTCCACCTCTTATGGCGAGAATGTTCTGGCCTTGTCGCTGGCAAAACGCCAAGGGGCAGGGGAGGCACTGTTTCTTAACACCCAAGGTCAACTTTGCGAAGGCACCGGGAGCAATGTCTTTGTGGTTCAGCATGGCGAAGTCTTGACCCCGCCCCTCAGTTCCGGTTGCCTCGCAGGGATCACGCGCGCTCTGGTGATGGAGCGTGCCGCCGTGATTGCAGGCCTGACGATCTGCGAGGCCGATTTGCCGGGCGATGTTCTGCAGCAGTGTGAGGAAGCCTTTCTGACATCGACCACCCGTGATGTGCAGCCAATTTCGGTGGCCGATGGCCGCGACATTGGCTCCCAACCCGGTCCCATCACGATGCGCCTACGCGAGGCTTTTGCCCAGATGGCCACTGACGAGATCGATCCCTGATTCTTCAGGGGCATGGGCCGCCGTTTCTAATGCAAACCCAGCTTCTCTTAGAGAAAGCTGGCGGACAGAGAGGGATTCGAACCCTCGGTACCGATTAAGGTACACACGCTTTCCAGGCGTGCCCGTTCGACCACTCTGGCATCTGTCCTTCGTTTGCTCGGGGCCCTTTTGGGGAGCCCCGACTGTGCTTGCGGTTGGTCCTGCTTGCAAGCTGATTTTAGACTTTCAGCAGGAACATTCCTTTTAATGGCATCCACATCCACTGCCGCAACCACCCGCACCGCTGGTCTTGGGGGCCACAGAAGCACTGCCACCCATGATTCCAGTGCCGCCCATGATCACACGTCGCACAGGAGTGCCGTTGTCCGGATGATGCGTCAGTGGGGCATCCTTCATGCTCTGCCGGACTTCAAAACGGCGTGGCGATTCTTCGGTGCTTTGCGGGATGGTCTCGTAAACGTAAGTGGGCATGGGCAGTGGGTTCTGCGGCAATGTTAAGACGGCGGCACTCTTCGTCAAGGCCTCAGGCAGACTGCCGCGCCCGAATATCGAGAAGGCGCTTCATGACGTGCCCCAGGTTACCCGACCAATCGTCCGTCCCAAACGCATCGTGCATATCGCGATAAAGTGTGTAAAGCTCCGCATACACCGCTTGGTTGGCGGGATCGGGAAAATAGACTTTTTCGCGAATGGCGCTGACCTTTTCCTGAAGCGCGGAGATGCTTCCCGCACCTGCAACGCTCGCCCCAAAGATGGCCGCTCCCAACGCGCAGGTCTGCTCGCTCCTGCTTACCTTCATGGGGCGACCGATCACGTCTGCGTAGATCTGCATCAGCGTCTCGTTCTTGATCGACAGCCCGCCGGTATTGATGATCTCGGTCACAGGTACCCCATATTCTTCGACGCGCTTAATGATGGTCAGTGCCCCAAAAGCGGTGGCTTCGATCAGCGCGCGATACACTTCGTGAGCCTCCGTGTGCAGCGTCTGGCCCAGGATCAGGCCCGTCAGTCGCACGTCCACGAGGATGGTTCGATTCCCATTGTTCCAATCCAGGGCCAGCAGCCCGGTTTGGCCCGGCTTTTGTGCCGACAGCGCCTTCTCCATGTTCACAAACTTTTCTCCTGGCGTTGCCCCATAGCTGTCTGGGACAAGATGATTAACGAACCAGAGGAAGATATCGCCCACTGCCGATTGGCCAGCTTCGATCCCATAGCAATCAGGCAACACGGAGCCGTTCACAATCCCGCATACGCCCGGCACATCCGCCAACGGTTGGGATGTCGGGGCGATCATCAGATCGCAGGTGCTGGTGCCGAGGATCTTCACCAAGGTGCCAGGTTTGATCCCGGCGCCAACGGCGCCCATGTGCGCATCAAAGGCTCCGACCGCAATCGCAATGCCTTCCTTGAGTCCGAGTTTCGCCGCCCATTCCGCACACAAGACTCCGGCCGAGGTGTCGGAGGTGTGGGCCACAGAATAGAGTCGATCCCGCAATTCGGCGACGGCTGGATCCAGCTTGGCCAAAAATTCTTTGTCCGGCAGGCCGCCCCACTCGCTGCTAAACATGGCCTTGTGACCCGCCGCGCAAATGCTGCGCTTCAGAGTTAGTGGATCGGTGTTGCCTGCCAGCACCGCAGGAATCCAGTCGCAATGCTCCACAAAGCTAAACGCCGCATCAAATACAGCCGGGTCGGTGCGACGCAGGCGCAGGATCTTGCTCCACCACCATTCGGAGGAATAAATCCCTCCGCACTTCGCGATGATATTGGGGCGCATCTCCTGAGCCAGCGCCGTAATTTCCGCAGCCTCCGCATAACCTGTGTGATCCTTCCAAAGCCAAACCTGGGCATTGAGGTTGTCTTTGAATTCAGGCAGGAGACCCAGCGGCGTCCCTTCCTGGTTTACCGGGATCGGCGTGCTGCCCGTGGTATCGATGCCAATACCCAGCACTTGGTCGGCAGAGAATCCGGGCACTGCCGCCGTCGCTTGCTTTAGCGCTCCCTTGATGACGGCTTCAAGTCCATCCAGATAGTCTTGCGGATTTTGGCGGGCGACGTGTGGATCGTTCGGGTCCAACAAGATGCCCATCTCTCCTGAAGGGTAGTTGAAGACGGTGGATCCCACCTCAGCTCCGTTGCTGAGGTCCACCAGGAGGGAGCGGCAGGAGTTCGTGCCGTAGTCGATGCCAAGTGCGTATTGTGCCATGCCCGCACGTTAGCAAGGGGAGTCCTACGTGTGCAATCGAATGCAGCAGGGCAGGGGTAAATTTCTTGGCCAGACTAGCTCCGCGGCTGCACGCAAGGAACCGCTGGACCCGTCGCTTGGGCAAAGTGGATCTTGGAGCGCGCCATGAAGGTGCCGAGGCATAGATCCGCCAGGGGCAGCACGACATTGAAGTTCTTGTGCATGTAACGGTGGTGCAGAAGGTGGTGCCCATTGAGCCTGCGGAAGAACCAAGGCTTTTCCACCCGGCGTTGCTTTGGCAAGTGCATGCACCAGTGGATGTACTCGTACACGACGTAGTAAGTGGTAAAGGCCGTCACCGCCCCGGCGAGGATACTCCAGTGCGACGTCGAGACGCTGATGGCGAGCGATGGCACAGCACCAATAAGGATCAACATCGGCCCATTCCACCATGCCATCGGGATGGTCTTGCGGTCATCGTGATTGATCAGGTGGTAGGAGTGATCCGCCTTGAAGGTTTGATGATGCACGACTGCGTGAGCCTGGAAGGCGTAGCGAAACGAGCCCACTGGGCGATGCATGACGTACTTGTGCAGCGTCCACTCAAAGAACGAGGCGAAGGCGATGTTACCGAAAAGACTGATCCCGAACCAGAGAATGAAATCGTACATGAGCAATAGAATGGGCCGCAAGCGTGCGAGCCCCAAACCGTGATCCTCTCCATTCGCGGGCGGAAAGCGAGGAAACAAAAGTTTATTTTCAGCCCCACGCGCCGCGCGCGAGTTGCAACGGCACTTGCGAAATAGGGTGCAAGAGGCGAGGTCACCCCATTGATGATCGAAAACCCGCCCACCCCGAATCCCGACGCTAAGCCTTGGCTGGTAAGAATCCCCGAGATCTTTGAAGGTGTCGCCCCCGAGGTGCTGCGTCGCATGGGGGCAGAGTCCAGCACTCGGCTAGGCCCGGATTTTTATCTGATCAAGACCGCCAGCCCAGAAAAGATCACGGCGTCGGAGGTCGCAAAGTTTGCCCGTTGGAACCTTCCTGCCGATCACACCTGGCCTTGCAACGCCCGAAAGATGGTAGGTTTCATCGAAAAGGCCGCTCAAACTTTGCTGGGGAAATTTGGCCCCCGGCAGCCTCAAGGGATCTTCATCGGCCAACTCAATCCTGGGTCACCCGACCGGTATTACAAGAGTCTGGCCTCCAATTTGCGTGGACGGGTTCTGCAACTGTTTCCCAACCTGAAGGCCAACACGGTGGATGAGCAAGACCCGGATTCCGAGACGCTCTTCTGCCTAGTCGGCAAAGAAGGGCTCTTCTGTGGGATGCAGAGCCCACGTCAATCCAACGGCCTCTATCCTGGCGGCAGCATGTATGTGGACAAAGACTCCCCCGACACCATCAGCCGCGCGGGGGCAAAAATCGCTGAGGCGCTGCACTATCTCCGGATGCATCGTTCCCCACTCCCAGCGGGCAGCCACTGGCTGGAGCTCGGGGCCTGCCCAGGTGGCATGACGGCGGAGCTTCTCGCCAGAGATCAACGCGTCACGGCCATTGACCGCGCGCCCCTCGATGCGCGGCTCAATGGAAAGCCCGGCCTCCGATTTGTTCATGCGGATGTCGGTGATTTTGTGCCGGGGGAAGGCGTGGCTTTTGATGCGCTGCTGTCCGATCTCAATGGAGCCCCGGAAGAGTCGCTTACCCACGTGACTCGTCTGTCCCAGTGGCTGCGGCCGGGCGCATTGATCGTCTTTACCTTGAAGGTCTCCCGCGTCGAGACGGTCGAGGCACCCTGCCACCTGTTCCGCAAAATCGTCAAAACGGTGGCAACCGCAGGGCTCAGGCTCTTCGCCCAGACCCACCTGACCTGCAATCGGCACGAGTTCACACTCTTCTTCGAAAAAAGAGATCAATCTCAAGCCTGAGCCATGAGATCCTGGCCCCGATTCTTTCGCATTGCGTGGCGGGTGGCCATGGCTGCGGTGGCAATCGCCCTGGTGCTGGCGGCGCTGCTGTGGTGGGATCTCCACCCCTCCGTCACGGAGACGCGAAACATCGTCTATGGACAACGCCACGGCAAAGACTTGGTTCTTCATGTCCTCCAACCTGAACATCCGAGCGGGATCGGGATTGTTGTCATGATTAGCGGTCGCTGGAAGTCGAATCCTGAAGGCTTCAATGCCTGGTTGGTCGCACCGTTTCTCCGTCAGGGCCAAACTGTCTTCGCCGTCGGCCACATTTCCCAACCCGAAGCCAGCGTCATGGAAACCGTGGCTGATGTGAATCGCGCCGTCCGCTACATCCGACTTCATGCGTCAAGCTATGGCGTTGATCCCCAGCGGCTCGGCGTTGCAGGCGGCAGTTCCGGCGGACACCTCAGCCTCATGTTGGCGACGCTAGGTGGAGCAGGGGACCCCGCCGCCGCAGATCCGGTGAGTCGGCAGAGCAGCCTCATCCAGGCCGCCGCCGTCTTCTTTCCCGTCACCGATCTCATCAATCTCGGTCCGTCCACCGAAAACCTGCACGATGGCGGCCCACCCAGGAGCTTTCGAAAAGCCTTCGGGCCCCAAGGTGCCGATTTAGCGACATGGCCACCGATTGGCCACTCCATGTCCCCCATCGAACACATTTCCCATCGCTTGCCCCCCGTTTTGGTTATCCATGGCAGCGAGGACACTCTCGTGCCCCTCGATCAATCCACACGGTTTCAAGAAAAGGCCGCCAAAGCTGGACGCCCGGTCGATTTGATCGTCCGCCCCGGCAAAAAGCACGGATGGCTGACCCTCCCATGGGACATGCGTCTGATGGCCCAGTGGTTCGATCAAAAGCTATCGACTCACGGCAAGATCGCCGAGCCGTAACGAGGCAGTTACCAACTAGGCAGGGTGTGCATGTGAAGAGCATTCCAATGCCAGATCACAAGACGTATCACCCGGCACGATGGGCCTTGCGTGTCACTTTGCCACCTCGAATGGGTCGGTCGTGAGATCGATGCGATGAGAACTAGATGAGGGGACGGTCACGTGAATGACGGCAAATGGCATTGATAAATTTGGCGGCCGTTCTAGCCGGATATTCGCAGTCCGCACAAACTCAACGGTTCCGTTGCCGACGGGTTCGCTGCTCAGGATTACGGCTGAATAGTCCTCACCAACGCGAAGAGAGGCTAAGGCAACATGGACACTGGGATTCCCTTCACCGGCGATAATACCGTCGTCATGCTCGGGCTTTAACATCACACTAGCGAAACGTGTGAACCGCTCAATATCGCCGCCATCGCTTGCTTTGCTGGAGAGATGGAGCTCGCACAAGATCACACGCGGCACAATGACGACGTATTCACGGCGATGATCAATCTGGAGCGTGTGCGACACAAGCGGCTCCGAATGAAAACCCCATCTTAGAGTGATCATAAATGCTCCAGTGCCAATCCCCGCGCACTCAAAGATCGCTGGCCCAGTCCCCTCAACGTAGATTGCGTCTGTTTCCCCTCCCTGATCGCCTAAATGTCGGACTCCGACGCTAATCGGATGCGGGTTCAAATTGTCGATAACGGGTTCGAACACCTTCCCGCCATCCTCAGCAGTCATTAGGATACGCACACCAGCTTGAGTCTCAGTATTCGAGAATTGGCTCCGAACGAGCCACAGTAACGTCAACGAAATGCCTGCGAACACCAACAGCGCCCTACTGCACCGAACGAGAGAACAAAGCGATTTCATAGCCAATCAGTCTGCGACAGTCCTTTGCTTGCCCGGTTAATTTTGTTAACTTTTCACGGGGCTCCTTCGGGTTCGTTCACCTATCTCGATGCTGGGGGCGGCTATTGCTCCGACTGGCGTATTGCTCTCAGGTCACGCAACGTTCGCAGTCCTTCAGCGACTCGCCGTGTGTCGCCATCCAACCAGCGGCCTCCCTTCTCTCGCTTTGGTCCGAATTGCGGTCGGTGACTTTGGAAGATCGCTTCCACAAAGGCTTCGCTCCCGACGGCCACTCCGCTCGTGAAGGCTCGGACGGTCCTCATCAAGTAGTTCCCTACCTCGGCTTCTCCGCTGACTTCGGTCTCCACCACGGTTCCTTCGCGGCGGCGCTGCACTGCTTCCCAGTCTTCGGCCACGACCAACCACCGCCCATAGACCCTACGACCTTCCGTTTCCCACTCCGCTGCTTTGGTCTCCGTCACGTCGCACAGACCCGCTATCGCTACCTTGTTTCCATCCAAGGCCGCGCCCCATCCGCTCCATCGATACTCAGACGCCTTTTTGACCATCTTCGCTCGCACTGGATTGAGATCAATGTAGGCCGCCATGACCTTCAGGGCGTCCAACTGGCTCTTCGCCCGTTGCTCCCCATTATCGCCGCGTTTGCCTTCGACCAGCACGCTCTTAAATCGCTCCATCCACAGGGTGCCACGACGCTGATGGCGCTTGTTGTACCACTTGCAGAAGCGTGATTTGACTTCTTTGCAGAACACCGAGATATCGCAAAACCGCGCCTTCATCGCCTCCACATGGCCCTTGGCCTCGCTATCACGCCCCTCTTTGCGCAAGCGCTCCAACTGCAACCGGAACAGCTCCACAAAGGCCTTGCTGTAAAGGGCGCGCAGGTGCGCCAGGAGTTTGTCCTCACCATCTGCGCCCGCAAAGCGCTGGAGCCACTCCTCGCGATTCGGCACCCGGACCAGCGCATGAAAGTGATTCCCCATCACGCAGTAGGTGATCAGCTTGATGCCGCAAAACGCCGCCAACCGACGCAGAACCAGGACGAGCCCTTCTTTCTCCGTGTCATCAAAAAACACCGTGCCTCCACAGGTGCGGGACATCAGGTGAAAGCAGGTGGACGATTGCGCCATGCTCGTCTGCTTGATGCGTAAGCGGCGAGGCCGCAATCGACACATATCCACATAGGGATTAGTGCGGGCTTTCAAGGGAGCGATGGGGTCCGCCAGCAATGCCGCAGGATCAGCCGGGCGAGGAATGGGAATAGCTGCCATGGGGGGAGGTTACGTGGACTGGAGGGGGACGCAATTGTATTTTATCTGCTTACTTATCCTCATGGCACCGAGGGAGGCCGTCTGGAGCCGACCTTCGCCATCATAAGAGTAATTGGTCTCTTGTTCAACCCCGTTGGCACCCAACTTCCAAATGACCCCGGTAGGGCGACGCTGGGCGTCCTCCTTGCGGGTCAGGACGAGGCCATCTTGGAGCCCGCCAGTGGTGGTTTCAACGGAGGCGATCCCAGGGGCCGGATGATAAATGATCGAAGTGGTGCCTGCGGCATCGGTACGGGTGATGGGGCGGCCTAGGCGGTCGTAGGTGAAGGTGACGAGGCCGGTAAGGCGTCCGCCAACAAAAGGGAGAAGATGCATCCCGTCGCGCAAGTCATTATTTAATCTGAATGCTATTCTTGCTTATCTTGCTTATCTATCTCTTTGACACCGTTGCTCCCGTTTTCATGGCAACGAGTCGGCAAAATTTCGCGCCTTTGCGAAAAAGCAAATGTTAAAAATGCCAGTCATCGTTTCTTACGTTTTATCTTGTTTCCGGTGCGGCAGTCACAATCCACACAAATACAAATTCCACTTCTTCAGCTTTCGATTGCCCCCAATACCCTTTCCTTGCCTTTAGTAGATCAACAATCATGTGTTTGAAGAGAACGTGATTGGGAAGGTGTTTGAGCGATTCCAAAATTTCTTTTTGCTTTGCTTCGGTTAGTCCAACTAAAGGAAGCAACGCCTTCGGAACCCTATAATATGATCGATTGCCTCGAACAATTGGAGTGAAGGTCAAGTTTCCCAGTTTGACAGCCTCACTTCGAATAATGTCGAGCTGTGAAGCAATAACTTCTGGAGACCCTTTAAACTCGGCTGTAGCACCACCGCACTGGATGAACATGAATAGCACGCATAATACTGCGGGCTTTCGGGTAATCACGAATTGAAACATGACAACTAGGGTGAAAAAGTGGCCTGCCCATTCTCATCAACGGCGACCCTAATCTTGTGAGTGAATGTATCAACTAAAACGCCCGTTTTGCCGTTTCGAATTTCAAAGATCTGCTTCAACTTGATAGCGAATCCAAATGCCGGCTGTCCTTGAATCGGCACTTTGACGGCAAGCGAACCGGGAGCATCAACAAAAATCATTGTGCTGCCGCAATCCTGGATAGCGTGCTTGCGCTTCGCCACCACGACAGAACCATCGCCCTTGAGCGTTGCCCAATCATAGTCGTCGTTTATCGGACTCTGAATTCCTGCTTGAGTTTGGCTTCCGCGCTCTTTGAGCGTCATTTCACATGGGCCGTCGGCTTCGGATATTTCGAAATCGACAAAGAATAAAAAATGGCCCGCTACCACTGAGTTAGCTGGCAATGCGCCCGCTACATTTGATGCGACTCGAGGGCCTGCCACCAAATGAAGAGGAAACTGGATTCCATATTCCCCCCAAAGGTTATTGACCCTACCGATAGCTAGTCTGGCCAAATCGGAGTAGGGCGATCCTTCCTGATGGGAATCGAGGCTAGCAGCTGCAACTCGCAGACGAACGCCTTTTGAAAGAACTTTGCAAAGTCCCAAGTAGTCCCACTTGTTCACCGGATCATTGCCGACCATGCCATAAAGATTTAGCCCACCCCTCTCCCCAATCGGGTCCCTGTTTAGCCAGCGTCCAGTGTCAGGCGCATAGTATCTGAAGCCGTAGTACCCCAAGCCCGCCTCCTGGTCGCGGAGCTTCGAGGAGAACCCCACATCGCTGATCGTGAGTCCTTCCGGTGTGCTGTCGTGGATGAGGTTCCCGAAGGGATCGTATTCCATTTGGGCGGTCAAAGTTTGGATGGCGATGTCCCACCAGCCGCTGACGTTGCCGTTGGCGTCGTTGATGGCGCTCCAGATCTTGGCGGTGGTTCGCCCATGGTGCTTGACCGCCAGGAGTCCACCGACACCTCCGGCACCGCCCTGCCCATCGACGCTGCCGCCGAGGTCGATGCCCCAGGCATAGGTGCGCACGATGGCGTGATCTGACAGGGCATCAAGTTCCGCGATCATGTTCCAGCCATCATAGAGGTACTTGCGCCATTGCGTCAAGCGCCAGGTGCCACTCAAGTCTTCACTGACCATTTTGCTGATCCGGCGGCTGCGGTGGTCGTAGGCGAACTCTAGCTTCTGCGAAGGTGCCCCGGCTGCGACCGCCTGCGGGGTGGTGTCCATCTGCACCAGGCGGTTTTCCCCGTCCCAGGTGTAGATCCAACGACCGTCGTTGGTGAGGTTTCCATCCGCATCATAGGCGGGCAGTGTGATTGCGGCGGGAATAAAGACGCTGCTGGTGCGGCGTGAGATAACGGCACCGTTGTGGATACCCTCCACCACAACCGCCTTTTGTTCTGCCGCTGCGCTCGCCGCAGTCAACGGCACCTGAAACCTTAGCTCGCTAGGCGCGACCGAAACGTAATCAGCCAAGGCTCCGTTCACTTTGGGCGTCACTACCGATGTTCCGCGCAGATGCACGCTGCGAGGATGATCAATCTGCGTGTATTGGTTCAGCTCGTTGGTGGTGTAGGTGGTGGTGAGGCCGCCCTCGGTGGCGTTGACGCGATTGCCGATGGCGTCATATTGATAGGACCATTGTCGATTAGGCAAAACGGTGTAGCCCCCTGATCCATTGATGAACTGTTCAGCACTGGTAATTTCGCCACGTCCGTTGTAACCGTAGGTCCAGGAAGGCCGGACGTTGCCGGGGCCGGATGAGGTGCCCTGCGCGGTGTGGGGTGCGGCGAGCGTCCGTTTGCCTGTCGTGTCCAGGTTGTAGTGCCAGCCCATCACGGTCTGACCCGCTGCTGAATACCATAGCTGCTCTGCTGAGGCTGAACTTGGGCGACGACGATCTTGGCGCAGATTTCCCGGGCCGGTCAGGTGGTGGATGGCACTGCTGCGGGCGTCGTGATAGCCGTACTCCCATGAACCGATTCCGCCAAATGAAGCGGTCTGTAGGCGGCCGAGTGCCCCGTCGTAGCCGTAACTAGCGCTCCACACCGCACCTGCGGCGGGTGCTGCAAATTGAACTGAAGCCGACTGCCGCCGACCCTTGGTATCGTAACCATACGTGGTAGCAAGCCCAGCCAACAGCGATCCCGAAATCGGCATCGCGGGCGTTTCAGGCGCTGGGGCCATGCTGACGGATTCAGTGGTTCCAGTGGCATCCTCGTTGAAGGTGTGGAGACCAGCGGCATCAATGAGGGTGTCTGTGGTACCGTCACGATGGTAAGTGATCGTGGTCCAGGGAGTAGTGACGTTTCCCCCTGAATACGATATCAGAGTGGGCCGACCTGCGTCGTCGTACTCGTAGGTCGTGGTCTCGCCCCTGGCCCACTGGCGCGATTTAAGTGCCCCATTCGGGTAGTAGGTGTACGAAACCGACTCGCCTGCGGCATCGGTCTTGCTGGTGAGGAGACCTGTCGCCGGATCATAATTCCAAGTGGTCTGATCTGAGGGTTCAGAAGCGAACTGGGTGAGGGGATTGAAATCCCACTGAAAGTCTGCCAGAAAGCCCTTGGAGCGATAAGTATGCATCTTGTGCCGTTGACCATAGGCATCATACTCATACCGCACAGGGTAGGTACCGTTTTGCCAAGTTGAGCTACTGCCCCACTGGAGGGTCAAACGACCGAGATTGTCATAGGCGTAGTTGACACCCTTTTCGTCAACGGCGATCAGGCCAGCCTTACCCACCTCCGAAGGCCCATAGAGCTGGAACGGACTGAGCTGTCCGGCAATCAAGCGGCTGAGGAAGATTCCTGCTGAATAGCTATCGACGGTTTCAACGTCCTCGGAAGAGTAGTTTATGTCCGTCGCAAGTCTCCCTTCAGCGTCATAGGTTGATTTGGAAACAAGCTTGGCAGTGGCATCATCCTGGACCCATGACGCGATGACTAACCCGTTCACATCAGCGGTCTTTTGCACTGCCGTAGTGCCGGTTCTTGAAACCGTGGTAATCGTCAATTTATGCAATGGATCAAAGATTGTCTCTGACCGCGTTACCTGGGTGCCGCCGTGAACCTGTACGATATCCTCGCTGACCTGTCGCCCGGTGGCAATGTCGATTAGGGTGCGAGTCTTCCTGACTTGCGAAGCGTCCCCGGCAGCGTTGCGCAGGGTCTTCTGTGTGGTCACATGCCACAGACCGTCGGTGTCCTCCTCGAACTCATGCTGGGTGATGGTGGTGGGATTCAGGGCGGAATCGAGCGGAAGTGTGACGTCACTATCAAGTGCAACGCCAGATCGCACCGCCTCACCATTCTCAAAAACGGTGATCTGAGCAGCCTCGCCGCCTGTCACCGTGCGCGTCATTCTTCCGACTGCATCATAAAAAAATTCGGTAACGACCTCTGTGGTTCCAGAATCCGGCGCCGCAGGCCGAATCTGCTGAAGGGTCCGCCCGAGTCCATCTGTAACGGTTTTGACCCATCGGGGTGATGGGGTGCTGGGGGAATGTGGACCAAAATGCACTGTTTCCGTGAGACGGCCTTGGGCATCAATGGCGTAGCTATGGTGTTCTTCGGTCTCGACGTCTCCAGTGACGGACTTGACTCGTCCATCCCGGTAGTGGGTGGTCACGACCACCACGGTGTCGTTTGAACTGGGGTGGGAAGTGGTCTCAGTTTCAGTCAGACCATCGGCTGACCAAGCATAGCTGGTGCTAACGTTTTGAGAATCGGTAGATTTCACCCTTCGCCCAGTCAGATCATAATAAGACGACGAAGCGCTAGGACCATCCACTTGCTCAAAGACACCCAACTCCGCATCCAGGTAGCGCATCACCGTCATCTGGCGGTCCGGCTGGGCGGGATACGCAAGATTGATACCGGGGAGCGTCCCGGCCGGGGAGTCAAGCACGGTGGTGGTCTCCCCGCCCGTAGCGGAAAGCAGGCGACTGCGAACGGTTTGTTGCCCGGAGTTGTCCGTGTGAATCTCGAGCGCTGGGTCCGTCGGATGAGGAGTGACGGATTGGGCAACCACGCCGTTTCGTAACGTCTCAACAACGGCACCCGTAGTCACATTGAAATGGCGAAGGGTCACTTCCAATGTCCGCCACTGGCTGGTGACGCTATCCCACTCTCGGCGGGCCGAGAATGCCTCGCCGAGAGTCGTCTGGATGGCGATCACCTGGGAACGGGCAGTTCCATCTGGTGCCAACTGGGTCCTACGCGTTTCCGCAAATGGGGACACGATGTTGGTGACCTCCGCGCCGAGGAGATCGATGACTTCGGGGGACAGTTCTCCCGAGACCTCAAATTGGGTGGTCTCACCAACCAGACTGGATGAGTTAGACGGGTCCTCCAGAACCGTGGAACTGATCACTCGGCCAACCCCCACGACCGTGGGTCCATCGCCCCAGGCTTCGCGAATGGTTACTGTGGCGCGGGAAGGGGTTGGATCTGACCCGCTAAACTCTTCGCGGAGTTGACGGACGGTCATTGCCCCGGTGGCCGGATCATTGGCGGCCGTGTTGGTGGTAGAGGAACGCCGCACCAGCACACCACCAACACGCTCCTCCACGGAGACCGTGTCTCCGTCGAAGGTGTCGCGGATGGTTTCGGTCCTGACGACACGGGAATTGGCGACGGTAGCGTCCGCAGGAGAAGCGCAACCATCGAGCCACGGGGTGATTTCATACTCAACGTTCCGCGGGGGATTGGTCAGAGTATGGTACTCATACCGGGTCCATGACCCGTCAGGACGGGTGACCGACTTTAGACGTCGAGCCACTGCACCGCCATTTTCAGAGCCAAATGGCTGGTCCACAGCCTCATCTGCGGCTGAGTAGTACTCATAATTGGTTGTCTGCCACTTTTCATCAGCGGGTAGGCTGCTGGATTCCGGAAAAACCCGAACGGTTTTTGAGACCAGTTGGAGGTCGGGAACGTCGTCGATATGGGTCTGATCGTCGTTGTAACGCGGGGAGCCTTCCTGAATTGAAAGTGTTTCGGACTTGAGCATCCAACTATCGAGGGGATCTTTTTCATAATCTGCGACCTGGACTACGCGCCGGAGTTTTCCGCTCACGAGCTGCGGTTCTACCGCGATGTTTTCAACCCGCTTGCGATTGCCATTAATGTGAGTGCGCGATCCAACCTCTACGTTGGTTGTGATCAGATCTCCTGCGCCATCCGTGACGCTGGCGACGGACTCAGACCTTTCTACACTGAACGATTTGGTGATTCCATCAAAGATGGTAGAACCAGCCGCTGTTCCGTCGGGCAAGACGGTCAAGTGTGCCGTTAGTGCGGCCTGTGCACCAGGAGGAATGTTCCCGGGCTGGCCCCGAATGAAGTTGACGGTGAGGTCCCGGGCAGCCCCGGGTGCTGGATTGTCGAATGAAAACATGACCGATCCTTCCGGGCAATCAATTCTCGTCAGCACATTGGATTCGTACACGGGAGTCGCATCAAGCCCCAGTGTTTCTAGGTTCACAGACACGCTTGAACTTCCCGCATTTATAGTGAAATAGCCGTCACTGAGACCATCCGTATCGTGACCGAGCGCAATCGGCAATGACACTTGCGGTGAGTTCAAATCGAAGGGCAAATCGATGGGAATATAACCTCCACCCGTCCCGCCCGCGCCACCTCCTGGTGACTCACCTTCTTCGGCTCCGACGATTTCGGTTGTTGTTGGTGTGAAGGGAGTGCCTGGTGGAGGGGTTTGGGCTCCGTTCGCGGGAATGATTGGGATCATACCCAACGTACCCGTAGGCGAAGGATAGCCCCAATAAGCTGTCAAAGTTAGTTCTTCCCCGGTTGGTCCCTTCAGATGAGCCGAGGCGCAAAGTTGCCCGTTTTGAGGCGTATCGACGTCAACAGGGCCGCTGCCTTGTAGTTCTAGCACGCGGCCCGGTCGAATGTAAGCGTAGCCGACCCTCATGTCCGAAAAGTTACCAACGGCCGCTTGGTCCCAACTCATGATCGAGTCACCACCGAAATAATAAATCGTGCCTGCAGTGTAGCTGCCCGCTGCATCCCCCCAATCATTTGCCAAGAGCTCAATTCTCGTCTGCGGTAAACCATCATCGCCGCAACCAGGCTTTCCTGGTCCCCCGGAGCAAGTGGGGCAAGATTGGGCAGTTGCGTCCAATGCAGAACAAAGTGCAATCACTAAGGCCAGCCAAATTCGGTGGCCATAGTGGCCCCAGAAACAAAGTTTGCCTAACAGGACTGAGAGTGATGTCTTCATGGATTTTTGTCAGTGAGAGTGAAGGGGGTTGCGCCACGAATGACACGTGCACGTTCGAGATGAGCCGAGTCAGCCTTTTTCAGGAAGTCTGCGGAATTGCCTTTCGCTACTTTTGCCAACTGGAGGGGGCTGAGCGCTGCGAAATGGGACCTTCGATGGTTCGCCGGTATGGCGTGCGGCCAGTCAAACATGAACGATGAGCGAGTACCGCCGATTTTCGCAAAAACAGTCCCTGTTCCAGTTTGTTCGTCGAACAAGCACCATTGGATATCCTGACCAGCAAGTACAGCAGAAACGCCACCCGCTGCCTGTCCTGCCTCCTGAAGAGTGAGCGTCAACGGATCTGCTTCTGAAGATTTTGGCGGCACCAAAGGTGACACGCCATCTGCCCCGAAAAAAATCGTTCTGGCGCTGAGGCCTGTCACTCCGCTGTCGTCAATACTCGCCAGGATGGCAGCAAGTTGCCCTTCCGGGCCGCAAGCCAAATCAACGCATCGTGCCCCCTTGGTGGTGTTGAATCGGTGAACGCCACTCAGTGCCAACGAGGGAGCAGAGCCAAGCCCAACATCCAATGTCCATGTTTCTTGGCGAACCGGGGAAAACATCACCAATTTGCCAGCGGTGGCCTCCAAGCGGGTGCAATGCCCATAGACGCCCACGTCAAGCTCTGTGGGAGAGACGACCGCACCCAACGGCAACTTACCGTCAGCCATATCATCCTTGTCACCCCAATGATCTATGGCGTCCCACTGAGCCAAAACCTTGCCTCCCCCATTCTCGCCTGGCTTCAGAACTGCCACCCCATCGGTCCAGACACCCTCTCTCCGCCATTTTTCCGGTGCCTTCGGACGATTGGCGAACTCCATTGGGGGGTGGAAATTCCAGGTCAGAACCCCAACGCAACTTACGTCCATCACAATGACGTCGTGATGCACCCGCTGCTCAGGAGAATTTCTCCAATGCGACCAGCGGATCTTGCCGTCAAGGCCGATCCACTCAATGCGCCCGCCTGTAGATTGCGTTTTGGTGAGCTTAGGATAGGCGGGTTCAACGACGACCCTCAACACAGATCCATCTTCAAGCAGCCGAGCACGGCCAGCCGACCAATAGTTAGAGGGCCACTCCATGAGTGGGCTGCCGTCACTACTGGTCAAGAAAACGCCAGGGATGTAGGCCGGTGAGACCAGAACCGCAATCTGCCCGTCTGGGTCGTCAGCTTTTCCTAGCAGAGCCGAGGGAAGCTTCCCTCGTGCCTCCGGGGGAAATTTGGGGACAGCCGCAAGGCCTGAAATACAGCCAGCGGCGGACACAACCAAGATCACTCTTTGTAAAATCAATCTCATGGCGAAGAGGAGGGAGCTTAAAAGTTAGCAATGCTCAGCCTGGCCCATGCGTTATTGCCAGCGGCGCTCAACGGGTCGTTTTGGGACTCCATTTCCATGACATCGCTGGCACTGTCTCCATCTGTGTCCCACTCTAAAGGATTGGTACCCAGTGCAACCTCGGCAACGTCTGAAATGCCATCTTCGTCCGAATCCCCCCAATTCCCGACGGCTGGGTTCAAACCCAAGTTCACTTCTACAAGATTCCCAATGGCATCGCCGTCGAAGTCCCGCAGGCCATCAGCTAGGGCACCGCCACCAGAATACTGAGCAAGCGGGTCGAGCCCCAGACGCAGTTCGAGAGCGTCGCCAAGCCCATCACCGTCTGTGTCGGCGTTCCAGCCCTGGGTGCCGAGGGATTGTTCGTGGGCGTTGGTGAGGCCATCGCCGTCGGTGTCTTCCAAGTCGTCTGTGATGTTGTTGTCATCCGAATCACCTGCCAGAGGGTTGGTGCCGAGGTGGTATTCGGTCAGGTTCGTGAGCGTGTCGTCATCGGCGTCATCGGCTGCGTCGTCCTTGCGGATTTGTAGGCCGTCTTGGTGATACTTCCATCGTCCGTAAAGATGCTCCCACACATCAGGCATCGCGTCGCTATCGACATCATGCGCCGTCAGCCGCTCGAAGTGATAGTATTCCGGTGCGACAGGTGCCCCGGTCAACGCATCCGCCCAATCAGGGATGCCGTTGGTGTTCGCATCGACCGTCGGTGGGATCGAACCTTCTTCGCTGTAACGGACGGCAATCATAAGCTGGAGCATATCCCCCAATGGCTGCGGGTCGGAGCCCTGGGTAGCACGGGTATCTGCAACGTTCGGATTGAGGAGGAGCGTCATTTCCTCATAGTTCATGACGCCATCCTGATCGGGATCTTCAACGGCGTCGTTGAAATTACCCTTGGCAAGTTGGAAGGTGTCCTCAAACACGTCGGACATCCCATCGCCATCTTGGTCGTAGCGCTCCAGATCTGCGTCCAGAGCCTTGAGCGACAGATGCTGGGTGAGGTTGTTGACCCCGTTGTTGTCGAGATCCTGGAGACCGTGGTTCACGGTCGTATCGTAGGGGTCGAGGTTGTAGTGGATCTCGATCAAGTCAGGGAGTCCGTCACTATCAAAGTCGTCCTGATTGACCAGTTCAGAGTCGAGATAGAGCTGCCCGTATCCGTCGCTTTCGCTGATGGAGTAAGCGTCCATGGGGTTAGTCGCATACGCCCAAACCTCCTCGCCATCCGAAAGATCATCACCATCGGTATCCCTCGTGTAAATATCGGTGCCGTACTGGGCTTCTTCTTCATCGTTGAGGCCATCGAGGTCTGAATCCTGGGTTGGCGGGGGGGGCCAAGGGGAGTCGTCGTAGAAGTTGGGGATGCTGTCACTATCGCTATCGCCTAAAGCATCCCAATACCAGAGGTTGTAGTTGGCCGGACTCCAGTTGGAGGGGTCTGTTGGTGCTGGGTCACTGACATCGGGGAAGCCGTCGTTGTCAGTGTCTGCAGCCCCGCCCGTAGTCGGGTCAGAGTCGTAAAAATTAGCGACACCATCTGCGTCATTATCATCTAGTGCGGCGGAGTACCACGAGGTGTTATTTGAGAAGCTGTAATTGGCGGAATCAGTTGGTGCCGGATCAACCCCATTGTCGATGCCATCATCGTCGATGTCTGAGTCGCCATCGTACGGATCGTAGGGCCATTCGTCCGCATAATTGGGGGTGCTGTCATTGTCTTCATTGCCCAACACATTGGCCCCCCATGTGACGTAGTTCACCGTGCTGGTATTGGTGTCATCGTCTGGGTAGGGGTCGTCCGCATCTGGAATGCCATCGCTATCTGTATCCGTAGCCTCCTCCGGGTAAGGTGTCTCATCGACGCCGTTTACGATCCCATCGGCATCGTCGTCGCCATTCACATCGCTTCCCCAGGTGATGTAGTTCACCGGACTGGTATTGGACCCATCACGGGGGAATGGATCGTCCCCATTCAAAATGGAGTCACCATCGTAGTCCTCCAAGCCGTCGAACTCATCGTTGGGATATAGATCATTCCAGTTTAGGGCACCGTCTCCGTCATCGTCATCAAGCACTGCCGCGCCCCAAGTTACCGCATTCAAAGGGCTGTAGTTGCTATTGTCCCTTGGAAAGGGGTCGTCCCCATTGAGGATCAAATCGTCATCGACATCATCATCCCCATCGAATGGGTCATCCGGCCAGCTATCCCAATAGTTTTCGGTGCCATCGTTGTCAGAATCTTCCAGTGCAAGACCATACCAAGGGGTCTGATTGTACCAACTGTAGTTAGTGGGATCGGTGTCGTCCGGATCAAGATCTGAGTCAAAATCATCGCCATCGGAATTCCATGGGCCGTAGTCCTGAGTCTCCGAGGTGCCGCCACCGCCGTAAGGGTCCGAGTCCTCAAAATTCATGATTCCGTCGGAATCAGCATCGCCAAACACATCGCCATACCAGTAGATCCCATTGACCCCCGACCCATTGGCATAGTCGTCAGGAAACGGGTCCGCTCCATTTTCGATCCCGTCACTATCAGTGTCGTTGCTGCCGTTGGATGAATTCCAGGGATCGTCGTCCCAATAGTTCAAGATCGCATCCCCATCGTCATCACCCAAAGCATTGCCCCACCAGGAGTTGTAGTTGATCCAACTGTAGTTTTCGGCACTGCCGGTATCCGGATCTACTGCGTCATCAATGCCATCTCCGTCCCCATCGTTGTTGTTCGGGTCTTGGGGGTAAGGATCGGAGGGATTCGCGATGCCATCCCCGTCATAGTCCCAGTAACTGGCGTTCGTGAAGTTGGGTACTTGCCCATCGAGGTAAAACACCCAATCGCAGCCGTAATACTCATCGTAGTCGCTGATGAAGTCACCATCGCTATCCCAGTTTGTCAGGGAAAAGCCAAATCCGCCCTGCTCATTGGCCAGATGAATCTCGTCTCCGTCCTTGAGCCCATCGTCGTCGGTATCGTAATCAAATGGGTCCGACCCATAGGCTAATTCTTCCTCGTTGTACGCGCCATCAGCGTCAGGATCAGCGCTCTGGGCGTTCAGATCCGCCAAGGTGTAACTTGTGCCAGAGGCTGTGGTGAACGTATCGTCTGCACCGTCGCTATCGGAATCGCTCCATGCGCCGCCAGCCCAGTGGTAAGGCCCCAGGGCGAGCGCTGCGATGAGAAGTCCGTTCAGCCACCAAGCCCGCTTTACAACGCGCGTACGCCAGAGGGTGAGAGATGTAAAGCTATTCATGGGCCAAGGTCCTCAATTAAATGAATTTCTTCTCCGAGAAGTCGAAGTTCGTCAGGTTGTAGTGAAAACGCAGACGGAAGGCAAGAACGATTCGCTTGTGAAAAAATTCACAAGCTCCCTAGTCAACCGAAGGCCCTGATAATCAACGAAAAAGTGGGCCTCGGGACGGGGAAAATATTTTTTGCGCGGCGGGGGGCTCTGCATTCCGACGGGTCGTCGGAGTTCCGGGGGGCCGCAGGGCGTGTTTCTCACGGCTGAGGTTGATGCCCAATGGAGAAGCGCCGGGTCGAGTTTTACCCAATTAGTCCTGGGCGGGAACAAACTCGAAGAACTTGGGCTTGCCCTTGGAGGGCTGGGTGATGCTGACGCTGCCTCCGACTGAGGTCGAGATGGCGAGACCTAGCCATTTGGCGGTGAGTTTTTCTCCCTCGCGGATGAGGGTGAGGGTGGAGGGTTCGGGCATTTTTTCGATGATCCCGTCCTGCACGGCAGGATTGAATCCAAAGAAGGCCAGGGTGTCTTTGTTGTCGTTCGGGCGCTCCAGGGCAAAGCCGTCTTTGGGATCGGGGGCGTTCTTGATGGGGACGTTGACGCGGAGTTCTTCGCGTTTGCGATTGAACTCGATCAGATCACAGGTCCCATCGCTGTGGAACTCGATGCGAAAGCGTTTGTCTGCATCGGTGCTGGCCCAATTGCCTTCGAGCGCGATCCATCCGCTGGAGGGCTGATGGAAGGCTTTGGCGACGAGATCCCAGGGCACCATGCGACTGGTGGAACCCAGCAGTTCAGGGATGCAGGCACCGTTGTTGCCTTCAACGAAAAGGCGGACTTTGTCCATGAGGTTGGTCCAGGCGGCTTGTGCGGCATCAGCGAGTTTTTGCTCGTCTTCCCGGGTCGGTGCTGCGCTCGCGCGCAGGGCGGCGCGGAGTTCGATGATGGTGCCATCCAGCGGGGTGGCCTGGGACACCGTGAACTGAATGTTTCCAGCAAGGGCTTCGGCGGATGCGGCACCCTCTGGCTGGATGAAAGAAAGGGTCCACCGATCCGAAGAATTTTCGGTCAGAACGCAGTGGGTCTGGGGCAGACCAGGGGTCGTGAGCGTGAGCAGTGTGCCGAGGCCGGTGGTGGTTTCCCAGTTGGGTTTATCCGCTTCGTTCAGAAGGGCGAACTGCGCTTGGCCGGGCTCTGCAAACTCGGGGAGGTGCAGGCGCAGGTAGGCGAGGAGCTCTCGACTGCTGAAGACGTGCCCTTGAACAGCAGGCAGCTTTGTCACGACGAGCCCGGATGATTGCAAAATCAGATCGCCACGCGATCGCTCAACGCGGGCAAACTGCCAACGTTTGCCTTCGGCGTTGGGGGCCACGCTGGCGAGTTTTTGCTGGGTCTCTGCGTCGGGGCGGAAGCTGGTGGCGCGCATCCAGGGATTCAAACTGTCAGCGGCGGAGGACGTGGTGGCGATTGCCAGCAGGCCCATGAAGGCATACTTGATTTTGGGGTGTCTCATGGCGCGGTATTGGGGTCAGTCTTTTCAGAGTCGTCTTCCTCTTCCTCGTCGGCAACCTTTTCAATCAGTTCGCCCTTAAACTGGGCGAGGATGCTGTCGAGGATGCAAAAGGCTTTGTGATACTTGAGGTCATCAATGACGGCCTTGCGTTCAGGTCCGCTGCCATCGGTGCGATAGAAGGCGTAGGCGAGGCCCTTGTCATCCCACTTGCGTTTGTCCACACGGCAGATGTCGGCAAAACGGACGATGGCACCGTTGTCAGCGATGAAATGATCCTGCTCCAGACGGAGGGTTTTTCGGAAGTTCAGGAGGAAGGTAATGGCCCCGATGGCCGCCATGCCGAGCGTGCCGTAACCCCACCAGAATTGGCCGTCGATCTCCTCTTGGGTGTAGCGCTTTGGGTCCTCCGGTAGATTGCGTGGGGTGGCGTAGGAGATCCATTTTGGGGGCTCGCCATCGCTACCGGTGGGCCAGTTTTTGGCCTTGGCCGTTTCCATCCATGCTTCCAGTGTGCCCTCCTTTTGGGCGGCCTCAAAGCTGCCCTGAACTTCCTTTTCAAACCAGGCCTTTTCATCGGCAATGGCGTTCTTCTTGGGGTAGCCCCATTTCCCATCGTAAAGGAAGTACAGGCCCATGCCGACCAGGACGGCGGTGATCAACCCCATACGCCGATAGTACCATGGGGTAACGCGGCAGATAAGGGGTAAGGGTTCCTGGGCAGTCGTCGGTTTGTCATCCATCGGGTAGCCATTGAATCACGGGGATGCTGACTGGCAACCTCTCATTTAGTCGGAAATGGTCGAAAAATGTCCATTCGAGTGGATGTTGGCGGCTACTGCTGGCAAAATTGAACCCTGTGACTATGATTCCTGACTCAACTGCGATGCCCCTTTTATCCTCCAACTTTTGCGCGTTCGCCGCTCTGTCTCGGCTGTGGATGCTGGGGGCTCTGGCCTTCACCACACTAGCGCTCCCATCGGTCGGCCAGGAGGCGGCGGAGAAGGATCCTGCGGCGCGGATGGAGGCGATCAAGAAGAAGATCAAAGAGGTGGCTCCTGGAAAGTATGACCTGGACGGCATCATCATTGATGCGGCCAGTCGTGAGGTGCGGGTGCCGACGAAGGTGAATCTGGTCAAGGCCCCGATCGAGTACATGCTCGTGCAGGACACCGGAAAGACGCACGAAAGCGTGCTGACGACGACGCTGGATCCCTTGGTCATTCAGGTGGCGCTGTTGCTTGCGAACTATGAACCTGGGACAGAGGGTCTTTTTGCCAAGGCACCGGCAGGGGCCGACTTACCCAGGTTCCCCCAACTGAAACCTACCCAGCCAGGTGCGCATTTGGTGAACATCGAAGTGGAGTGGGAGATTGACGGTAAAAAGAACCGCAGCCCCCTTTCGCAATGGGTGCAGAACATCGACGTCTATAAACCGGCACCCGACATGGATGTGTGGATGTTCACCGGATCCAAGATCGACGAGCGTGGTTTTGTGGCCTCCGTTGATGGATCCATCATCGCTGTGTGGGCAGATCCCTCCGCCCTGTTGAACTCAATGGCAAAGGGCAACGAGCGCGATGAGCTCTGGATCTCCTTGCCCGCCAACATCCCCCCAGAAGGAACGGCGGTGACGTTGATCATTGCTCCGAATCCCCAACCCAAAAAACCATGAAGACCTTAAATCTGACCCTTTCGCTCGTCCTTGCCGCATCTGCGTGCAGTTCCCGCAGCTTTGCGCAGGCTGCCACCGTCGCGGATCCTCATGCCTCATTGAAGCAAGAGATCCAGCTGTCCTACAAGCGTGGGTTGGATTGGCTCATGGCAAAACAGAATGCCGAAACCGGGCAGTGGGGCACGGCTGAGCCGGTCGCATTTACGGGCCTGGCTGTGAGCTGCATCCTACTGGACCCCACTCGTGATCCTCAGTCGCCAGCACCCGCTGCTGCGGAAAAAGGCGCGGCTTTTTTGCTGAAGAACGTGCAGCCTGATGGCGGCATCTACGTGAAGGCACGGGCGAATTACAATACGGCGCTGGCACTGATGGCGCTCTTGATGAATCCGAAGGCGGAGAACGAGGACGTGATGCTCAAGGCCCGGCGCTATCTTGTTGGAGCCCAGATGGACCTTGATGAGAAGGGGAAGAACGATAACCCGCTCGATGGTGGTATCGGCTATGGTGATGAGAAAGGGAATCACGCCGATATGTCGAACACGCACTTTGTGCTGGAGGCACTGCACTACGCGGAGGCACTTTTGGCCGACAAAGGCGACGCGGCAAAGAACGAGCCAAAGCTCAATTTTGGGGCGGCCATCGACTTTATCCAACGTTGTCAGAACCGACCTGAAAGCAATAAGTCGTCCTGGGTCAGCACTGATCCAAAGGATGCGGGCGGATTCGTTTACGGGCCCGGCGATACTCGAGGCGAAGAATTCAAGACCGCTGATGGCCGGACGGCACTGCGTTCGTATGGCAGCATCAGCTATGCGGGGCTCTTGAGTTTTGTGTATGCGGGGCTGGATAAGGATGACCCGCGGGTTGAAGCCGTCATCAAGTGGTTGTCAGAGAACTACACACTGGATGAGAACCCAGGGCTCGGCGCGCAAGGCATGTATTACTACTACCACACGATGGCCAAGGGGCTCACAGCGGCGAAGGTGGACTTTTTGAAGCTGAAGGATGGCACCCTGGTTGATTGGCGCAAAGGTTTGGCTGAAAAGTTGCTGAATGTGCAGAAGGGCGATGGGTCCTGGGCAAACGATGCAGCTGGACGCTGGATGGAGAGCGATCCTGAGCTCGTCACGTCCTATGTGCTGATGGCGCTCGCACGTCTCTATCAGACGATGTAGGCTGGTGGCCCTGCCATGAAGACCTTCCTCATCGTCCTAGCGGTCGTCGCCACCTGGCTGACGGTCCAGCGCTGGTTGTTGCCGCAGTGCTGGGATGGTGAGTGCGACACCTGCCTGCCTGTTCCAATGCCGAGTGCCGATCCGCCAACTGACCGCAAGTAGGCCAGGCCTAACCACGATGGCGGCGCAGGACTGCGTGGGCGGCGTTTCTTCCGCACATGCCGTGGACGCCACCAGCAGGAGGCGTTGAGGCGGAGCAGAGGTAGAGCCGGGGATTGGGAGTGGCGTAGGGGTTGAGACTGACAATGGGCCGGGTGAGGAGTTGCGCCCAGTTCGCCATGCCACCGACGATGTCACCACCGATGTAGTTGCCGTTGTAGGCCTCCATTTGCGCGGTATTGAAAGTGTGTGTGGCGAGGATGCGGTCGCGGAAGCCTGGCGCGAAACGTTCGATTTGCGCGTTGATGATCTGAGTCATGTCGCGAGTGGATCCCGCAGGCACATGGCAGTAAGCCCAGAGGATGTGTTTCCCAGTCGGTGCCCGTGATGAATCGCAGACGGTGGGTTGGGAGACCAGCACGAAGGGGCGGTCTGGGTGCTCCCCATGGCAGGCCTGCGCCTCGGAGCGTGTGATCTCATCCAAAATCCCTCCAACATGAACGGTGCCTGCTTTGCGGCAGTCTGCATTCAACCAAGGGACGGGGCCATCAAGGGCGTAGTCGATTTTGAAGACGCCTGGGCCGTGCTTGAAGGCACGCAACCGCCGTTGGTATCCGCTGGGCAGGGCATCGCCTGCGATGGCGATGAGTTGCCTTGGAGACGTATCGAAAAGGACAACCCTGGACGGGGGGATTTTGGCAAGCGAGGTGACCTCTTGATTGCACTGGATTTCACCGCCGAGGGATCGCAATTCAGCTGCGAGCGCCTCAGCAATGGACTGGGAACCGCCCTTTGCGACAGGCCAGCCTGCGGCGTGCGCGGTCATTTGCAACATCAGGCCGATGGCCGATGTGAAAGGCGACTCCAGGGGCAGAACGCTATGCGCGGCGTTGCCAGCCAGGAGAGCGCGGGCGGGGTCATCGCGAAAAGCGAGTTTGGCCAGTGTGCGAGCAGGCAACATGGCGGCGACGCCGAATCGGGCCATGAGGAAAGGATGGCGCGGCAGGTGAAGGGGATCGAGAATATCTGGGTAGAGTTGAGCGCTGTGGGTGACCAGCGTCTCAAAAAGTGCCCGGTAACGCCAGCCATCGCGGCCGAGACCGGCGATGGTTTCTTCCAAGGATTGGTGGAGGACAGCAGCGCGCCCATCGGCCAGCGGATGCGCCAGCGGCAGGTCTGGCTGGATGAACTCAAGGCCATGCCGTGCGAGATCTAGCGATTGAAAAAAGGGCGAGACGACAGCGGTCGGATGCACGGCTGAGCAAACATCGTGATGAAAGCCGGGGAGAGTGAGCTCTTTGGTGCGGGTGCCACCGCCGATGGTCGGCGCGGCCTCCAGCACAAGCACGCGCCAGTTTTTCTGCGCGAGCGTGATGGCAGCGGCGAGGCCATTTGGCCCAGAACCGATGATGATGGCGTCGTAAGCGTCGGCCATGAATTAGGCGTTCATCGAGGATGCGATCAGGCCATGCCAGTGGGCGGCTTTTTCTGCGAAGCTGCGCTCAGGGTCCTGATAAAGAATGCCGCGTGAGACATTTACCACAGACGGTGCGATGCGACCCGTGCCCTTCAACGCTGCGAGATCGCCCCCCTGTGCGCCGAGCCCCGGGATGAGAAGCGGCACATCAGGGATGTGGTTCAGGACATCGCCAGAGGCATTGGTGAGGCCGACGACGAGCCCCACCTGGCTACTTGCCTGAGTCATGTCGGCGACGATCTCGTAGATTTGGCGCTCGCCGGTGGATTGGAGTTCAATGTCTGCGGCACCGGCGTTCGAGGTGACAGCGAGCAGGTAGATGCCTTTATCGGGGTAGCACAAAAAGGGCTCGATAGTGTCCCGCCCCATGAAGGGATTCAGTGTGATGGCATCGGCATCAAGGACCTCAAACGCCGCCTTGGCGTAGTAGGCCTGAGTCTCGCCAATATCACCACGTTTGGCATCCAGAATGACCGGAATGTCCGAAGGGATCTGACGGCGGATGGTCTCAAGAAGCCGTACGCCTTCCCAGCCGAGTGCCTCAAAGTACGCCGCGTTGGGTTTGTAGGCGGCAGCGTAAGGCGCGGTCTCTTCGATGACTTGGAGGATCCAATTGGCGGTCGTCTGGTCTGCCGAAGTGGCCCGCACATCGAGTCCGACACAAAGATTGGAGCCGGTAGCAGCGATTCGAGCGGCGAGTTTTTCCGTATAGGTCATGAGGGATGGTTAGAGGCAGGGCAATGCGAGGTCAAGTTACAGCGCTTCATTTCAGCGAGGTTAAGAAGGCCAAAAGATCTGCCGCTTCTTGCGCCGTCAGTGCCTGGAGTTGTCCTTCGGGCATGAAGGAGACGGGAAGGGGCTTGCGTGATTTGATCTCGGCGACGGCAATCGGCAGTGTTTGGCCTGTGGCGATCTTGAGGTGAATCTGGCGACCGTCTTCCTTCACGATGAATCCCGTTTGCGGCCCATGGTTCGTTTCGATGAACTCTGCCTGAAAACCTGGGGCAATGACCTTTGATGGCTCGACCAAGCTTTCCAGGATCATCTCCCGCGTGGCACGACTGCCGATGTGACTGAGGTCGGGACCGAAATCGCGGCCGGTTCCATTCACAAAATGACAGGCGAGACAGACAGCGAGTTTCCCGGTGGGCAGCAGCAGGTCCTTGCCACGCGCAGCATCGCCTGAGAGACTGAGCAGAGCAGGTCGATCAATGTTGGTGCCGAGTGTCTGCGCCCGTTGCGATTGCGGGAGGTAACGTTCGAAGAGGCTGTGAATGTTCGCGTCGTTGGACTTCAGTGCGTGCTGGATCACAGCCTCCTTTTCTGCGCCAGTGATGTGGCCAGCATCGATCCCGTGCATCAAGACCAAAGCATGACTCGGGGTGTCTGGTGCTGCGGGAAGTGCCGTTTTGCCCTCGCCACCTGGCATTTCTTGGATCCAATCCCACACGACGCGTAAGGCGGTCGGATCAGGTTCCCGGGCACCGATGAGCGGCATGTGCCCGCTGCCGATCCTGGCAATGCGGCTGTAGAGGGCGGAACTCCAGGGCGCGCCAGGCCGAATGATTTGGGCATCGTCTAGCCCGAAGTCGCCGCGCAAGGCCTTCTCCCCAATCGAGGCGGTTCGATCATCGGGTAGCTCTGCATTCAGAACGACAGCGACGGAGCCTCCGCCATTTTGACGATGGCAATGCGCGCAATTTCCATGCAGCCAAGAGCGGGCGCGCTCCGCTGTTGAAGCGGTGGTCGTGGTGCTGCCGACGAGGCGGGCCGCGCTTTGGGCGAAGTAATCGGGATCGGTGAGGCCGAGCTCAATCGCTGCTTTTTCTGCGGGCTGATCAGCGATGGTGAGTAATTGCTGGGGTTGAAAAGCCAGCGCGAAACCGGCCCAATTGGTGTGGCAACGGGCGCATTCGCCACGGGAATGGTGCTGCCATTGAAAGGGCTCCGATTTCCCATCGTGCGGCAGATCGATGGTGCTCTGGGCACCTGCTGCATCAATGAGCTCTGCGTCGGTGGCGGCGGCGTTCCAGCGATAGATGTAACCATTCCAGGAGTCGCCATCGAAGTGCAGGACTTGGGTCTCCACAGGGCGTGCGGTCTCGCCCGGGGTGCTGACCGTGCGCGCCAGCACGGAGTCGATGGGCCAGAGCGGTTTTGCGCCGCGAACACTGCCGTCTTTATTGCGTTGCAGTCGCGTATCAATCCTGGTGTCTTCGCCAGGCAAGGCAATGAGACGCTGGGCCGTGGTGCCTTCCATCCACATCGGTTCGCGGATGGAGAAGGGGAGCACGCCTTTGGCAGGGACTTGTTTGGCGGTGTCCGTGAAGAGCCCCGATTCGCTGAGCTTGCGCGGGAAATGCGAAGGTTGGCCGACACGCGGATTGGGAATGAGTTGATGGAGCGTGGACGGATTTGCCCAGTTGGCGTAGTAGAGTTCGCCCGCCTGGGTTTCCCCAAAGGTAACGATCTTGTGGGGCGTGTCGGCGATCTCTTCGTGACGGGTAATCTTTTCCCCATCGTGCCAGAGCGCCCAGATCTTGCCGGTCTCGTAGTCGCCGTAGATGTAGGCCCCGAGAAGTTCTGGGAAACGACTGCCGCGATACACAAAGCCACCGGTGATGCTGGCCGCCTCAGCATGGGAATGGGCGATCACGGGAGGGGTGATCGGAGCGAGGGGCGAGGCCAGACTGGGCTTGATTGATTGTGTGGCTTCCATGGCGCTCCAGCCGTGGTTGCTGCCGCGTTTGATGAGGTGGATCATCTCCCAAAGTTCCCAGCCGACATCACCGCACCACAACCGACCATCGGGTGCGAAGGCCATCTTCCAGGGGTTGCGAAGACCGAAGGCCCAGATCTCGCCCCGGACATTTTCTTTGCCAACGAAGGGATTGTCCTTGGGAACACTGTAGAGCAGGCCTGGGCTGGGATGATCGACATCAATGCGCAAGATGGCGGAGAGTAGATCACTGTTGTCTTGGCCCGTATTGAGGGGATCGGGCGGGGCCGGGACTTCGGAGTCTCCGGTGGAAATGTAAAGCATCCCATCTGGGCCAAAGCGGAGATTGGCGCCGTTGTGCCCCCCTGAACGCCAGGTCAGAAGGAGCGCCTCGCTGGCCGGATCAACCGTGAGCGGATCGACGGAGCTGAGCTGGAATCGCGAAAGCTTTGTGCCGTCATCCAACCCTGCGGCCAGGGTGTAAGAGATGAAGACTTCTCGGTTCCTGGGGTAATCTGGATGCAGCGCGATGCCATACACATGCGTCAGGTCAGAGTGACTTTTGGATAGATCGATGACGAGGTGTTTTTCACTGGCATCGGGCTGATCTGAAACCGCCCAAATGGGCCCTTTGTCCTCCACCATCAAAAGCCGGGCTTCACCGGGGACGGCGATGATCTCCAGCACGTTTTGCAACTGGATCGAGCTGAACACCTGCTCCGTGATGTAGGGGCGGGGAGGCTCTGGGGACCCTTGGATGCGTGAGGTCGTCCACGGTTCGCGGGCTGCGAGAGTCGCAGTGAGGGCGAGCGACAGAAGGGAGAATGCCAAGCGGAAGGACATCCGCGCATTGTGGCAGATTGGTCTGTGGAGCAAAGAGAAAAATCGACTTACTGCGCCTGAGGTAGCTCTACTTGGAGCTCTGGTTTCAAGCGAAATAGATGGTAACTGAACATGGCCTCCGTGCCTGGAAAATCAGCGACGGGTTCAAACAAGGTGGCGTCCTGCACGCTCTTCATGACGTCGGGCAGCCGATTGCCACTTTCGCTGGTGCCGCAGTAATAAACGTAGGCAGCGCGGCGGTCGCGTCTGGCCTCGGCAATCACGGCATCAAGATCCGCCTGACTTTTGAGAATGCGCACTCTTGGATCGTAGCTGAGCGTCTGACGATCACTGACACCGAAGACAGCCGTGATCGCCTCTGGGTGTCGATCATGGGCGGCCTGGGCAACGGCGCGGATGGGTTGGCGATCCTGCCAGGCAAAGATGGCGCGGGCAGGTTGGGTGGTGATGCCAAAAAGGGTAATGACTGCCAAAGTTGCCAGCCCTCCGAAGGCTTCCGCGCGGGCAAAAATTCGGCTCAGCGCAAACGGGATGGCCAGGCAGATCGGGATTGTCAGGTAAAGGAGATACCAGACCAGCAGTGATTCCCCTGACAGCATATTTTGAATGATCGACAGCACACCCGCGACTGCGATCGCAACGATGGCGAGCCGTCCAGCGCTGCGACGGATCACAGCCCACAGCAGCCCGATCAACGCAAGGATAGGCAGTGCGAGTCCCATGACGGGCCACCAGAGGATAGACGTTTCCTTTGATGCGATCCAGCTTGTTCCGATGTGTTCCGCTGGATCGGCATTGGTGTAGAGCAATCCCGACATCAGGTGGCTGCCAAAGTCTCTTAGCCAGGCTGCACCGATGGGAGTGTGCATGATCTCTGCACTTTTGAGATAAGCCGTGATCTGCGGGATGGATGGCAGCATCCAGATCAGGACTGGGATGGCCGATAGAAGATTGAAGGCGATCAGGGTGGGAATGCGCCGTGCTTCCTTGCGCAGCAGGAGTTCCACCAGCATGACCGCGTTTAGCGTCACTGCGACATAGAGAGAGCCCGCGAAGCTCAACAAGAAACCCGCTTGGGCGATGGCAAACACCAACCACGACAGGGCTTTATCCCGTCGGAGAGCATGCAGCAGCGCCATCAGGCTGATGCAAATGAAGAACAGCATGAAGGAGTACCCTTTGGCCTCAAACGAGTAGCGGATATGCCACGGGTGCAGAGCCAGCAGAGCCGCCGCGCCAAGCCCGACCCAAGTTCCCCCCAACTCCAGCCCAATCATGGCAATGAAGATGATCGTCAGAATGCTGGCGATGACGGCAGGGGTACGCAGGGCCACCTCGTTGAATTCATGCTGGCCCGCACCGCTGGCGAAACGCCAGGTGCTAAGCGCCAGTCGAGTGAGGGCCGAGTTCAAGAGGTGATTGTTGACGTGTTCATTTTGGAACAAGGTCTCTTCCCACTTCACCGGTTCGAACTCGATACGCCCACTCTTTTGCATCTCAAATTCCCCATGCGCATAGCGACGCATGGCATATTCCTCGTCATTCCAGAGGCTGTGATTCATCCCGGGAACACGGAAGAAAACAGCCGTGCCGAGGACCATGAGCATCCCCAAATGAAACATCGGCCCTGGGTGAGCGCGCAGTGGGGCGGGGCGCAGGGGCCGGGTGCGTCGGCTTGGCACCCAAAGTGGTGCGGTCAATAGCAAGGTTGCGCAGACACCTGTGGAGGCTGCGCAGCCCCACCACACGCCGATGATGCCCCATTCCTTGGCGCGGAGCTCTTGCCCTGCGGCGGTGCGCTTTTGAACCTCGGGACCCCAAGGGCGGGGCCCCTTCGCCGCATAATGTCCAGTCACACCTGCGAGTACGACAATGAGCATCAGTAATGCAAGCCCACTGCGGCCAAAGCGAAGGCGCAACCGGTCGGCGATCCCACTCGGAGCAGGGGCTATTTCAGAAGAAGTGTCAGAAGGCATTGACGCAATTTTGGGCTGCCCCTATGCTGGCGGTCCTTAGCCTCTTGGCAACCACCAAACGCATACCCACCATGAAACTTGAGACACTTTGCCTCCACGGAGGCCATACTCCTGACCCAACCACTCTGTCGCGCGCTGTCCCGGTCTATCGCACCGCCAGCTACGTTTTCAAAAGCACCGAACACGCTGCAAATCTCTTCGCCCTGCGGGAACTGGGGAATATTTACACGCGGCTGATGAATCCCACGACGGACGTGATGGAAAAGCGTGTGGCCCTGCTGGAAGGTGCCCACGAAATGGCCGGGCTCGGCGTGGCCAGTGGCACCAGCGCGGTGTTTTATTCCATCATTAACTTGGCTCAAGCGGGCGATAACATCGTCTCCGCCCGCAATTTGTACGGCGGCACTTACACCCAGTTCAATGACATCCTCCCTGCGCTCGGCATCACGGTGAAGTTCGTGGATTCGACCGATCCAGAGAACTTCCGCGCAGCGATCGATGACAAGACCCGGGCTGTTTTCTGCGAGACTGTCTCCAACCCAGCGCTGGAAATTGCAGATCTTGAGGGCATCGCAAAAGTGGCCCACGAATTCGGTGTGCCTCTGATTGTGGACAGCACTTTCAGCACCCCCTATCTGACACGACCGCTGGCTCACGGTGCCGACATCGTTGTGCACTCCATGACAAAGTGGTTCGGCGGTCACGGGGTCGGAATTGGTGGTGTCGTGATCGATAGCGGCAAGTTCAATTGGGCAGCCGGCCGTCACCCACTTTTCACCAATCCTGACAACAGCTATCATGGGCTGCGTTGGGGCATTGATCTGCCTGCGCCGCTGCTGCCGCTGGCCTACATCCTGCGCATGCGCACGGGGCCATTGCGTAACCTCGGTGCTTGTATCGCCCCCGACAACTCCTGGCATTTGCTCCAGGGCATCGAGACCCTTCCACTGCGCATGGAGCGCCATTGCGAAAACTCGTTGGCCGTCGCCAAGCATTTGCAGAGCCATCCCGCCGTCAGTTGGGTTCGCTACCCAGGCCTGGAGGGAGATCCCCAGAACGCAGCGAACCAAAAGTATCTGCGTGGCAAAGGTGGCTCCATGGTGGTCTTTGGCATCAAGGGTGGAGAAGAAGCTGGCGTGAAGTTCATCAACAAGTTGGGTCTCTTCAGCCATCTCGCGAATGTCGGTGATGCGAAATCACTCGCCATCCATCCAGCCTCCACCACACACAGTCAGCTCACCAAGGAGCAACAAGCTGCGGGCGGAATCACGCCAGATTTGGTTCGCTTGAGCGTTGGCCTGGAACACATCGACGATATCCTCGCCGATTTGGATCAAGCTTTAGCGTAGGCTTCGTTGGCCGGTAATTGTCGCGGCCAAAAACAAGAGAGCGATGGGACTTGAGTGTCCCATCGCTCTTTCTTTTGGTCAAAACCGATGTGATGGCAGAGGTGACTCCGCCGCCTGTGAATGCCGTTACTGAGGCAGCGGGAAGCCCTCGTTGAGTGCAGCGACCTCGGCCTTGATCTTGGCAAGCGCACTGGCGTCTTCGCGGTTTTCCAAGGCTTCGTGAATCCAAGCGGCGATCTTGGCCATCTCCGGCTCCTTCATGCCACGGGTTGTAACCGCAGGCGTACCGACGCGGATACCACCGCCGAGTGTGATTTTCTCCGTGTCGAACGGGATGCCGTTCTTATTGACGGTGATGCCTGCTTTATCGAGCGTTTCAGAGGCGATCTTGCCGTTGAGCCCGCGCGGGCGGAGATCAACGAGCATGAGGTGATTGTCCGTACCGCCAGACACGATCCGGTAGCCGAGGCTAGTCAGCGACGCGGCGAGAGCTTGGGCGTTTTTGACGATCTGCTGCGTGTAGGCTGCGAAGGTCGGCTTGAGGCACTCGCCAAAACACACGGCCTTGGCGGCAATGATGTGCATGAGGGGACCGCCCTGGATCCCTGGGAAGACTTGGCTGTTGATCTTCTTGGCGAGGTCTTCGTTGTTGGTCAGCACGATACCACCGCGAGGGCCACGCAGGCTCTTGTGGGTAGTGCTGGTGACGAAGTCGGCGTGCTCCATCGGATTCGGGTGCATGCCACCGGCGACGAGTCCTGCGATGTGGGCCATATCCACAAAAAGATAGGCACCGACGCTGCGGGCGATCTGCCCCATGCGTTCAAAGTCAATGATGCGCGGATAGGCGGATGCACCGGCTGTGATCATCTTGGGACGGCATTCTTCTGCCATTTTTTGGAGACCATCGTAGTCGATGTGTTCGTCTTTTTCGCTGACGCCGTAGTGCACCACTTCGTAGTAGCGCCCTGAGAAGTTGGCCTTGTTCCCGTGGGTGAGGTGACCACCGTGGGCCAGGTTCATCGTCAGGATGCGGTCGCCGGGTTCCAGCACGCTGAAATAAACAGCGGTATTGGCTTGGGAACCGGAGTGCGGCTGAACGTTGGCAAACTTGGCCCCAAAGAGCTGGCAGACGCGGTCGATGGCGAGTTGCTCCACCTTGTCCACTTCTTCGCAGCCGCCGTACCAGCGCTTCCCGGGATAGCCTTCGGCGTATTTGTTGGTCAGGCAGGACCCCTGGGCAGCCATGACTGCGCGCGAGGTGAAGTTTTCGGAGGCGATCAACTCGATGTGAGTCTGCTGGCGGTGCTCCTCTGCGCGGACGATGTCTGCAACGGCTGGGTCAGCGGCTTCTAAAGAATCCATCGGATGCGGGTCAGTGTTCATTTTGCCAACGCGGCGGGCGTGACGGCCCCCAGCAAAGGGGGTGGCCAGCCAAGTGTCAATGATGGTGCGGGCATCATCCGCTGAAGTGGTGCGACCCGCGAGGCAGAGGACATTGGAATTGTTGTGTTCCCGAGTGATGGCTGCGGTCTGCGCGTCCGCAACGAGGGCGGCCTGAATGCCAACGTGCCGGTTGGCGGCGATGCACATCCCAATGCCAGTGGTGCAGACGAGGATACCGCTATCTGTCCCACCAGAGAGGACGCTCTCCGAGACCAATTCGGCGTAGTCAGGGTAATCGACGGACTCTTTGCCATCCGTACCGAGGTCGGTGACCTGATGGCCAGCCGCTTGGAGGTGGCTGACGATGGCGGTTTTGAGTTCGACGCCGCCGTGGTCGGCTGCGATGGCGATGTGGTGGCTGGGGGCGGGGCTGCTCATGGGGGTAGAAAATATTCGCGGCAGGTCAGGCCTGCGGTGTGCGGGAGGATGTCTGATCGATATACGCCAGAAGGCTGGGCAGAGACTTCTGCAACATGCCGAGCGTCTGCTCATACGCACGCCGCCCCATGCCGATGGGGTCGCTGATGTCAGCGCCGCGGATCTTATCATCTGCGCTAAATTCCGTGACCAGATAGGTCTTATCGGCAGCCTCTGGGTAGTCCATCTCGATAATCTCTGCGTGGTGACCAGCTAAGGCGAAGATGTGGGTCGCGGCATCGACGAGTTCCGCCGTTAAGGGGCTGCTGGCGAAGTCCGAAAGATCCAGCCCCAACTCAGCCACAATATCCGCCGTCTGATGGCTGGCGGGCTGACCAGGCATCGCGCCGACCCCTGCGCTGGCGACCTCAAAATCCTCCCGGTCCTTGACCAGATCACGAAAGAGCGCCTCAGCCATGGGGCTGCGGCAGGTATTGCCGGTGCAGACAAAGAGGACGCGTTTCAATGCGGTGAATTCAGGGTTTGAATGAGAAAGGGGAGGGGAGAGAATGCGCAGTGGGGAGCCTTTGTCAAAAGGGAGTCTGACCGCAAAGGGGGTATGGGGGCAAAAATGTTGCACTTTCTCACATCCTACTTGCCAAAGGTGGGAGACGTGGGCTTTGCTGAGACCGTCCGCTGATGTGTGGACGAGAGCACCAAATCCAGGATGGCTGATCGCTACAAAATATACGAAAAACTGGGCATGGGCGGCGTCGGAGCCGTGTTTCGTGCCTACGACAGTCAGCTGAAGCGCTGGGTGGCCATCAAACGCCTCATGACGGCGGCGGAGGCGGAGGTCACCGATGAGGAAACGCAGGCAGAATTGCGGCGCGAGGCCGATGCCTTGGCCTCTCTCAGAAATCCGAACATCGTTACGATCTTTGATGTTGCCAGCGACGAGGAGGGACTCTTCATCGTGATGGAACTCCTAACGGGCGAGGATCTCGCCGATGTGGTGGCACGTGGCCCACTGCCGTACGATGACTTTAAAGAGTTGGCGAATCAGACCTTGGAAGGACTGCTGGCAGCACATCAACACCACATCCTGCATCGCGACATTAAGCCGGAAAACATCAAGGTGGAGCGCCTGCCGGGCGGTCGGCTGGCCTCGAAAATCATCGACTTTGGCCTCGCCCGCGCGGGATTGAAGGCACGTAAGCAGACGGAAGATCAGTCCGGAACCGTGATGGGCTCCATTCACTACATGGCCCCAGAGCAGTTGACTCGGGAGCCCGTGGATGAGCGCACCGACCTCTATTCCCTGGGGTGCGTGTTTTACGAGGCACTCTCTGGCCGCAAAGCCTTTGATGGTGCCTCCATGGCGGATGTGATTGATAAGCACATCAACCATCAACTCACACCGCTCGCCCAGATTGCGCCCCATGTGCCGCAGTGGATGGATGCCTGGGTGGCTCGACTGATGGCGGGGAAACCCGATGAGCGTCCGGCCAATGCCCAGCAGGCCATTGAGGAATTTCGCGCTTGGGAAAAGATGCCCACCATGCCGTATGGCGCATGGACGCCGCCACCGATGTACCCACCGCAGCAGGCCTATCCCGGGAATTTTACCCAGCCGATGTATTACCACACCGGTGCCGTGCCCGCGCAGGATCCGAACGCGTACTCGCAGCCGGTTGCTGCGGTTTCAGATGTCGTTCCGGTGGTGGAGCAGGCAGTACCTGTAGCGGCAACGATCGCACCAGGCCCTCGGAAACCGGTTCCGCAGGTTCATCGACCAGGGGCAGCCAGGTCCATGGAGCCCTCAGTGCCAGAGGCATCCTCTGGTGAAGGGAAGAAGAAGCTGGTCCTCATCGGTGCCGCAGTTTTGGTGGCAGTCGTTGGCGGCTTCTTGTTGCTCCGTGGCGGCGACAAATCCCCAGCAGCGACGAATCAAACGGCAACTGCGCCCACGCCCTCACCCCTCTTTGGAACGGGCGAGCCAACAAAAGTGACGGAGACTTTGCCCCAGGACCGATCCTTCCCGCCGTCCGACAAGAACATCGTCCTTCACCTGGCGAGCAACGTCGGCCTGTACGCAAACCGCAAGGGATCTGACGGCAAGCCAGCTAAGGCCGGAACCGCTGAGTCCGTGGCCGCCTGGCGTGACCTATCGGAGCGCGGTGGCGATAACCTGCTCTTGGCATTCCGCAATTCGGCAGACTTTGCGCCGCGCCGGGATTATTGGCCAACACTCCCTGGCGGACCGAGCGTCAAAGGGGGCCGCTGGGCCTTGGATTTTCACCCAAAACCGGGGAAGGGACCGATCTCGATGTCACTGGCAAGCGTCGGTGGCGAGGGAGCAAATTTCCCATTTGGTAATGCCGCCGTCACAGGTTTGCAGGGCGGATTGACCTGGATGATCGTGTTCCAAGCAGACAAAGATCGCCTGCCGATGCGCGTCGCGACTTTCTCTGGAGGAGACTGCGAGGCGGTCATCCGCGTGCTTGCAGACGGGACGATTGAGGCGACCTTCAAGAATGGCTCCGAGATCAAAAAGATCGCAGCGAAGGATGCCAAAGGCTATTGGCCCTGCGTGGCGACATTGACTTGGAACAAGGACAGCGGTGAGGTGGGATTCCGAGCGCGTGATGCCAATGGACGGACCTTTACGGCCCCAGGGGGAACGAAGGTAAAAGCTCCATCCGCACCCCTGACGACATTGAGCTTAGGACGCTCCGAAGGCCCAAACAAGTCGGCGCCCGCAGCGGAAGATCAGTTTGTTGGATACGTGGCAGAACTCATTGCCTACTCCGGCGTACTGAAGTTGGATCAACTGCAGGTTCTGGATGGGACACTCGAGGCGAACTACTTTTTTGAAAAGACACCACCGCCAAAGCCATTGGTGGAGCGGCTCAAGAACAAGCTTCCGATCATCGGGGATCCAGCGAAATGGAAGCTGACGTCCAACCGCAATTCTGGAGAGCTCAGGTTCGCCAATGATGGTGGCACGAACACTCGCTGGAAGACCAATGAACAGCAAAAGCCGGGGATGTGGCTGATGGTGGAACTCCCCACCGAAACAAAGATGGCAGGTTTGGCGCTGGACACCGAGTCTAGCGCCAATGATTACCCGCGTGGCTACATGGTGGAGACTTCCTCGGACGGCAAGACCTGGAAACCCGCCGCGACGGGTAAGGGGGCATCAATCACGGAGATTCTTTTCCCTGCTGCCATCGCAGCCAAGTTTGTGCGTATCACCCTGACGGCTGAGGACAAAACCTATAGCTGGGGCGTCAGCGAGATGGTGATCTTTCGCGGCAACTAAGCTAGCAGTTCCTTGATCACCTTCGCGTGATTGATTCCGGTCAGTTTCCCGTCCAGGCCTTGGGTCTTGTAGCTAAATCGATCAAAGTTGAAGCCGAGGAGATTCAGCACCGTTGCATGGAAATCGCTGATGTGGATCGGGTCCTTCACGATGTTATAGCTGAAGTCATCCGTCTCCCCATAGATTGCGCCGCCCTTGGAGCCGCCGCCAGCCATCCACATGCTAAAGCAGCGTGGGTGGTGGTCGCGGCCATAGTTTTCGTGCGAAAGTCCGCCTTGGGAGTAGATCGTGCGTCCAAATTCGCCCCCCCAAATGATGAGGGTGTCATCGAACATGCCCCGTTGCTTCAGGTCTTCGATCAGCGCCGCGCAGGGCTGATCAACGTCTTTGCATTGGGATGGCATCCGTCCAGAGACGTTGGAGTGGTGGTCCCAATTGTTGTGATAGATCTGAACGAAACGGACTCCGCGCTCCACTAGGCGACGTGCCATCAAGACGCTGTTGGCAAAGCTGCCGGACTTCTTGGCATCCTCTCCATAAAGCTTCATGACGTGGTCTGGCTCTTTACTCAGATCCGTCAATTCCGGCACGCTGGCCTGCATCCGGAAGGCCATCTCGTATTGCTGAATCCGGGTGTGGGTCTCGGGATCACCAACCTGCTTGTAGGTCAGCTCGTTCATTGCATTCAGTCCCTCAATGGTCCGTTTGCGAACGCTATCGGGAACCCCAGGGGGATTGTTGATGTAAAGAATTGGGTCCCCTGTGCTGCGGAACGATACACCCGCGTGCTCGCCCGGCAGGTAACCTGATGACCACAACCGTGCAGAGATGGCTTGCTCTTGCTCCCGGTTCGTCGGTGTGGCGACGAGAACGACAAAGGTGGGCAGGTTTTCATTCGTCGAGCCCAGGCCATACGAAGCCCAAGAGCCGAGGCAAGGGCGTCCCGTGACTTGATTGCCGGTCTGCATTGCTGCGATCGCGGGCTCGTGATTGATGGCCTCTGTGTGCAGCGATCGCATGAAGCAGATGTCGTCCGCCTTCTTCGCCAGATTTGGCAAAAGCTCCGTGTTCATCCACATCCCGCACTTGCCAGCCTGGGAGAATTGATACTTCGACGGGGCGATGGGGAACCGCGTTTGACCCGAGGTCATCGTGGTCAGGCGCTGGCCGTTGCGAATCGACTCTGGCAGATCCTTGTCATACCACTTTTGCATCACAGGCTTGTAGTCAAACAAGTCCATTTGCGAAGGGCCGCCAACCATGTGCAAATAGATGACGCGCTTTGCTTTGGGCGGGAAGTGCGGACCGGGGGCGCGATGGCTGCTGCCGGAGGCCTGCTGGGTCAAGGCCTCGCCGAGCAGGGAAGTCAGCGCCGCCCCACCGAGGAGGTGCTGCCCACGACTGAAGAATTGTCGGCGGGTCTGGAGGTTGTTGAAGTCGTTGAAGGGGTTCATGTCAGATGAAAGCGTTACTTGTTGAGAACTTCGTCCAGGTTCATGACCTGATTGCACAGCATGGTCCATGCGGCGAGTTTTGCTGGATCAAGCTTGGCGTCGGCTTTGGATTCACCCACAGCGATCAGCAGTTTGGCGTCCTCTGGGTGGGCCGTGTAAAAGTCGAGCAGATCCTTTTGGCTGACGACGAGGATGTCCTTTTCCGCAGGCGTCAGTGAGCGGCAGAGGGCACGCCCCGCGACGAACGCCAGCGGATCTGCGGCGGCGAGAGCCTGCTGGGCGAGGTTCCGTGCGGCCTCGACAAACTGGGGATCGTTCATCGTAACGAGCGCCTGGAGCGGCGTGTTGGTGCGTTCCCTGCGCACGCAACTGGCCTCCCGATTTGGCGCATTGAAGATGTCCAAGTTGGGCGGTGGGGCCATGCGCTTCCAGAAATTGTACACCGTCCGTCGGTAGAGGTTTTCGCCGGAGTCCCGCACATAGTCACGGGTATTGCCGATGCCGACTTGGTCCCAGACGTGGTCCGGTTGATACGGCTTGGTGCTAGGCCCACCCATTTTCGGGGAGAGCGTCTTGCTAACTGCCAAGGCATAGTCGCGCAGCATCTCGGCATCCATCCGGAATCGCGGCCCGCGAGAGAGCAGGGCATTGGCAGGATCCTTCTCGATTTTCTGTGGTGTTGTCGTTGCTGCTTGGCGGTAGGTGGCACTGGTGAGGATGAACTTCAGGAAGCGCTTCACGTCCCAACCGCTTTCGCGAAACTCCACCGCTAGCCAGTCCAGCAATTCGGGGTGGGAAGGTGGGCTACCCATGATGCCAAAGTCCTCGCTGGTCTTGACGATGCCGGTGCCAAAGACCTCCTGCCAGAGGCGGTTTACGGTCACGCGAGCTGTCAGAGGGTTGGCGGGATCCACCAACCATTGCGCCAATCCCATGCGGTTGCGTGGTGCGCCCTTGGGGAGTGGATTGAGGAAGGCCGGTGCATTTGCTTCGACCTGCTCGCCAGGATTATCGTACTGACCGCGCATGAGGATGTAAGCCATGGCTTTGCTGTCCTTCTTTTCCTCCTGAATGTGCGTGACTGGGGACCGCGACTTGATGGTGTCGCGCTCGCCCTCCAACTTCATGACCACTCGGTTCAGAGACTGATACTGGGTATCATGGCCAGCGAGGAAGTAGTCGTACAACTCGCCGACTTGTTTCGGGGTTCTCTTTGCCGCCGGAGTCGCCAGCATAACGCGGAGTGGGCCGGTATTCGTGATCGTTTTCAGTTCGGCCGCAGTGATGGCACGGGAATAAACGCGCACGTCCTGAACGGACCCACCGGTAAAGAGTTGGTTCCCGCTGCGCCCGCCGATGCGGGTCGCGGTGGTGGTGCGGATGCTGCTGCCAGGTTTCAGCGTGTTTGGCCCGATGCGGACCTGTTGTTCTGCCCCATCCACGTAGATCTTCACTCCTTCAGCCTTCCCCGAACCATTGTAAGTGACGAAGACATGCTGCCATTGCCCTGGCTTCAGCACCTTCTTGCGGGTGGAGACTTTGAAGGCATCATCGGGCCAATGGGAGACAAAATGCGCCGCGATCTCTTGGCCAGAGTGGAATAGATCCCATCCTCGGTAGCTATTGGCTTCATCCATGCGTGCGATGATTCCGCCACTGCCGTCCTTGGGCGACTTGATCCAGGCCCCGTAACTAAAGGCTTGGTTCGTATCAAAATCCCCAGCGCTACCAATCTCAAACGTCGCCCCTTTGGCAATCACTGGGGCCGCCCCCAACTTGCCACCCGGAGCCCAACTCACCGGCCCCAATGCCTTGAACGTTTGCTCGCCCCCGCAAGTGGCGGCCACTTCATTTCCCTTACCCTCATTGAGCGGCAAGTGCGCGACGAGTCCGTCAGCCGGCATGCCTCTCTCAATATCCGCAGGCTGCGCAGATGCCAGCCAGGAATCAAACTCGGCCTTGGCCTCCGCCTTGCGCTTGTCACGCTGCTGCGTCGCCGCAGCAATTTCTGCTGGCAGCGCCTCCCAGCGGGGCCGATCCTTGGCATCAGGAACCACCAGGAAGGGCCCGACGCCGTCCTTGGAGTTGCCGTCCTTGGGCGGCTGTGTGGTGTTGCGGAAAAACGCGGCCATGGAGTAGTAGTCGCGTTGGGTCCATGGATCAAATTTATGATCATGGCATTGCCCGCAATTGGTCGTCAGCCCCATGTAAACCCAGCCCATCGTCTGAACGCGATCCGCTGCCATGTTCATGACGTTTTCTTCATCAATGGTGCCACCCTCGTTGGTGGTGATGTTGCAGCGCTGGAAACCCGTCGCGATCAACTGGGACTCCGTGGGTTTTGGCAAGAGATCACCCGCGATTTGCTCGACCGTAAATTGGTCAAAAGGCTGATTGGCGTTAAACGCCTGGATCACCCAATCGCGATAGGGCCACATTTCGCGGTAGTTGTCAAAGTGCAGACCGTGCGTATCGCCATAACGCGCTGCATCCAGCCAGTAGCGGGCGCGGTGCTCTCCATACTGAGGGGATTTCATGAGCTCATCGATCAAACGCCCGTAGGCCTCTTCGGAAAGCCGGGTGGGATCGGCAGGATCGATGAACTGCTTCAAGAGCTCGGGACTGGGCGGCAGACCCGTGATGTCGAGCGAGACACGCCGGATCAATGTATGCGCATCCGCCTCTGGCGCAGGTTGAAGCCCCGTGGCCTCAAGCTTTGCCAGGACGAAGTTATCAATTGCATTGCGAGTCCATCCGGCCTGCTTGACCTCTGGCAAATTGGCGCGCTGCGGCACCATGAAGGCCCAATGGGGTTGCCATGGTGCGCCCTGCGCGATCCAGTCGCGGATCATCGCGATTTGCGCCGGTTTCAGCGGTTTGTGCTGATCTGGCGGCGGCATCAGATCATCTTCGTCGGTGGTGATCAGGCGCTGATAAAGAGGGCTTTTGTCTGGGTCTCCCTTGACAATGGTCGGCCCTTCCTTTTCGCGAGACGAGAAGAAACCCGCCTCAGTATCCAGCCGGAGAGACGCCTTCCGTGAGCCTGGGTCCGGCCCGTGGCAATGAAAACAGGCATCCGCTAGAATCGGGCGGATATCACGATTGAACTGCACCTCACCGCCAAAGGCAAAGGCCGATGGAAGCAGTAGGCAGGACAGGAGGGGGAGGCAGATGTTCTTTACCACGTGATAATAACGCGCCTGTCTAACCGACGATTGCGCCAATCCTGTGTCGGATTCAGCCAAAACTATTCCTCGTCTGGGCGACACCCCGACCTCGGAAGCCCAAAGCGAATCCCACTTTGAACTGGAATGTCAGATCCTGCGCACTTGCCCTCCACAAATCCTGCTGGCTTTTTCCGCCGATTCGAGACAGCATACGCCCATGCACTCCTTCCTCTGCGCCGCCGATGGGACCCGTCTAAGTCGTCGTGAACTGCTTCGTCGCTTGGGAGCGACGGCTGCCCTAGCCGCCATCCCTCAATTGCGCGCAGAGACAGCTGCGTCGGACTCGTTGCCCATGCAGTTTTACAAGAGCCTGAGCGAAGCGCAGCATTCAAAGATCGTCCTGCCCGTGGATCATGCGAAGCGTCAGTTCGTTAGCAACTGGTGGTACATCTGCCCTGACCAAAGGCTGCACACCTTTTACACGAAGGATCAGCAAGATCTCGTCAGGCAGATCTTTGACTCTTTGCATGCGCCCGAGTATCGCGAAAAGATGGAGTGGCAGGTGCAAAAGGATCTCATGGGCAAGATCCAGAACACGCCGTCCGTCGGTTTCTTTGGCACTCCAGCAGACAAAGACTTTGAATTTATCTACACGGGGCATCACGTCACCCGGCGCTGCAATGCCCACACCGACAAGGGCCTTGGCTTCAACGCAGAACCGATCTTCTACGGGAACTTTGCCAAGGCATTCCGCGAGACCATGGATCACGAGGGCAATCCGTTCTGGTATCAAGGTCTGCTGTTCAATGAATTCTACTCGGCGCTCGATGGCAAGCAGCAGGAGAAGATCCTGGTCGGGCGCGAGCCTCGGGGTGAAAAGCCCGACGTTGTGATCAAGCGCCGCAAGACCGATCTCCCCGGCCTCAGTTGTGCTGATCTGAGCAAAGACCAGCAGGCCAAGTTGCTCGACACCATGCGCCGCATGCTCGCCTGTTTTCGACCTGACGATGTCGCGGCGACGATCAAGACCATCGAGGAAAAAGGGATCCTCCAGAATCTCTTCGTCTCCTGCTACGGTGGAGCCTTTGATATCGGCAACGATAAGGTCTGGGACACGTGGCAGATCGAGGGGCCTGACATGGTCTGGTATTTCCGGGGCGTGCCCCACATCCACGGTTACTTACACCTGGCGGTGTAAGCGATCGATGTGAACTCGGCATTCAGCGCTCTCACTTAGTGTGCGTGAAATTGTCGCGTCCCACTCTGACCGAATTGGGCGACGTTTACGCTAAGCATTGAGTCAAACAAAGCGCGCGTTTTTGCAGCAGCCATGCATCCCACGATTGCATCGGCAATGGTTCTCCGACATGGTCATCGCCATGGACCCTTCCCCTGACCACATCCTGAAAACAGGCCTCGCTTTCTGGAGTTCCAAAGCGCTCTTGTCCGCCGTCGAAATGGAACTGTTCACCGATCTGGCTCGACATCCGGGCGATCTCGCCAGTGTTCAAGGGCGCATGGGACTGCATCCTCGCGGGGCACGGGATTTTCTCGATGCCTTGGTCGCACTGGGCTTTCTGCAACGGGAAGACGGCATCTACCGGAACACTCCTGAGGCTGATCTCTTCCTGGATAAAGCCAAGCCCTCCTACGTCGGCGGCATGATGGAAATGGCCAACCACCGCCTCTACGGCTTCTGGGGCCAACTCACCGCTGCGGTGCGGACCGGGGAATCGCAAAACGAGTCCAAAGGCGGCCACGACCCATTCACCGCCTTGTATGCCGATCCCGCAAAGCTCCGCGAGTTCCTCAGCGCGATGTCCGGCGTCAGCCGTGGGGCAAACATCGCAATCGCACAGAAATTCCCCTGGGCCGACTGCACTTCCTGCGCAGACATTGGCACCGCGCAGGGGGATCTTGTCACCCAGATTACACTTGCTCATCCGCACCTCAAAGGCATCGGTTTCGATTTAGCTGAGGTCGGCCCAGTGTTCGAAGACTACATTGCCGCGAACGGCCTGACCGAGCGTGTTAGCTTCACCGGGGGCAACTTCTTTACCGATGATCTCCCGCAGGCAGACGTCCTTCTTTTCGGTCACATCCTGCACGACTGGGATCTCGAGACAAAGCTCATGCTCCTTCGCAAAGCCTATGCAGCGCTGCCAACCGGCGGGGCAGTCGTCGTCTATGATTCGATCATTGATGACGACCGCAAACAAAACGCCTTCGGCCTACTGATGAGCCTCAACATGCTCATCGAAACCCCCGGCGGCTTCGACTACACCGGTGCCGACTGCATCGGTTGGATGCGGGACGTCGGCTTCCAAGAGTGCTGCGTCGAACACCTCGTCGGCCCCGACTCAATGGTAATCGGGATCAAGTGAATAGGGCTGCTGCCCGTGCTTTTTCGTCGATCACGTTCGCCTCCAGCGAGGTGGCGGATTGACTTCCACGCCCTGCTGTTACCTTGGGTGGTGCGAGTATTTTGCAAGTTTTCGTCGTGTGCGGACACTTCATTGTACCGACTATGAATCCATTGCCATCCCACCCAATCGATGAAGAGCTCGCCGCGTTGCAGTCGGGCAATAAGGCGGCCGCTTGCGCAAAGATCGTGCAGAAACACGGGCCGCTTGTGAAAGCTGCGTGCCGTCGTGTGTTGCGCGATGATGGCCTAGCGGAGGACGCGGCGCAGGAGACCTTTGTGCTGCTGATGAAGAAGGCGCACAGCCTGCCTTCAGGCACATCACTGGCAGGGTGGTTGTATCATGCAGCCTGCCAGACGGCTTTAAACCATCAGCGGACGGCCATCCGTCGTCGTGTCCGCGAAAACTCCCCTGAGGCGATAGACCAAATGACTCCCGACACCCAACCGAACTGGTGGACAGAGATCGAGCCGCATCTGGACGAAGCGATGCTAGAACTCCCCGAACGCCAGCGTGATCTGGTGGTGCAGTGTTACTTTCAGAATCAATCGCAGCGTTCTGCCGCTGCGGTGCTCGGCTGCTCAGAGAGCGTTGTTAGCCGCGAACTGAATGCCGCCATCGATTCACTGCGGCACTTCTTCACCAAGCGTCGGATCTCCGTGACTGCGGTCGCTCTGACGGGGCTGCTCTCCACAAATGCCGCCTCCGGCGCGATGGCGGGCGGTGCAGCGGTTGTCACCGCGATGACGGCGGTCACGGCTTCCACCGTGACTGCGGCGCTCTTTCAGTCCAAACTGGCGCTGGCTGCAATGGCACTTGCTGGGACGGCAGCAGTCGTTGGCATTGGATATCAGATGGGATCCCCCAGCACACCGGGTCGGGGGAGTTCCGGCGCGGGCGCTGTCAGTTCAGTCAACTATTCAGCTGCAGGCGGCTCGGCCTCCAGCCCAGCCACAGATGGCGGCGAAAACTCAGGGACAGGAAAATGGAATGCCCGATTCCAGTACACCAGCGCGATGGCCCTCGATGAGTTAAAGAAGCAAGTGTTGCTAGAGAGCGATCCAGACGCGCGATACGCATTGCTGCAAAAGATGGGCATTGGCCTATCGAGGGCTGGATTCGATCAGCTCATCACCCTGGGGATGGATGCCAGCGTGGCACCGTGGCGGGATACCTTTGCCGTGCTAGCGAACCGCACCGACATGTTCGATAATTACTTGATGGCCTGGAGCAATGAGGACCCGCTGGCCGCGCTCGACTGGGTGGCTGCGCAACCCGACGGTGGCTTGGGCATGCGCAAACAACTTCTCTATGCCATCGATGCGAAACAGTTGCGGCCCGATACCCTGCGCGAGTGGATCAACAGCCTGACGGTGAAATCGATGCAGCAAGAGGCACTGATCGCATTAGAGTCGATCAGCGATCCTTCGTCGCTCATCGCAAAGATTGGCACTGGGGGCAATGATGGCTTCTTGGTGGATCTCGCCATGGTGCATGGAGATCAGATTGACTGGACAGCTTTTGGCCGCAGGCTCGCCGCTGGCAAGGGCACCATCGTCGACCGTGCCATGCGGCAGATGATCGAGGGGAATATGCCGCAGCAGCAGTTCGACCAGGTGATCCAGGCGTTCGCAACTTCACCCGATGCGAACATCCGGCTTGGAGCCGTCGCCATCCTGCGCGCTGCTCGGGGTGATGCCAGCCTCGACTACGTTCAGGCACTCCAGCTAGCCGCCGAATGTGAGCGCGCAGGCATGAGCGACTTTCGCATCAGCATTTATCAAGGATGGGGCGCGGCCGATCCGCATGCCGCTTTGCAATACACCGGGCGACTGAAGAATCTCGCTTGGATGAGGGATGTCATTCGCGGGCTGCGCACACTTCCAGATGATGCCACGATGCTTTCCTGGATGGCCGGCACACCGACCAAGGCACAAGACATCGCACTCGCCGCCCTTTATGGCCGGAGCAGTGCAGACCCCTTTGATCAACTGCAAAAGATCATGCAATCCACCAGCATCATCGACCAGTATGAAGCCGCGCAGGAGGTGATGCGCATGGCGTCCCTGTCTGACGCACCGGCACTCGCTCAGTGGTTGGAACAATTGCCCGCGGGCGAGGATCGCAAGTATCTGGCCATCGCTTTGGTTAGGCGACTGGCCGTCGTCGATCCCCAGACCACGCTGGAACTGGGGCTGAGCGAGGGGCTGAGCGGACCGGACTATGACAAAGTCGTGTCCCACGCAGTCACACAGTTCAGCGCACAAAATGACCTGGCGCAATCGACTCAGTTCATCCAGCAAATCACGGACCCAAAGATGTATGCGGAGGCGCTCGGCCAGATCGCTATGGTCAAGTTTGCCGGACGCCCACAAGAGGCCTTCGCCTATCTGCAAGCCAACTCGCGCGGCGACTGGCAACCCGCTGCCCTGCGCATGCTCAGCGAGCTCTACTACAACAAGCTTGGTAACATCGGCGCAAACGCCGCCGAGATCCTCAAGCTCGACTTGCAGCGTCTCGGGCCGGAGGTCCCAAGGCGAGCTAGCATCTTCTGCAAAATCTGGATCGACAACCAGACGCCTGTGGCCGTCCCACTCGCATGGACGCAGCAACTGCCCGGCACCATGGGCAGGGATGCGCGACTCCAGCTCGCAAAGAACGAACAACTCAAGCCCACACACGTCGGGCAATTCAGGGAGTGGGCCCAAACCGCCGCCATCCCAGCTGCGGAGCGAACCAAGCTGCTGACCCAGCTGAGCAAACACGTCAATGCACAGACCGCGAGGTAGGGTGCGCCAGCATCAGTTCGTCCGCTCCTTTCGGTAAAACCGCCGTCGAACCTCTCGTCGGCACCGACTCGACGGTGATCGGGATGCTCAGCGCTTTGCGTCACTTGAACGTGCCCGAGCCCGACGAACTGATGAACAATTCACCTGAGTAGCGAGCGAATTCGCCAGTAACATCGCCGCTGGGTTCAAGGTGGAGTCGATAGTAGACCTTTTGATCTGCTGAACGAATGTAGATCCTACCTCGGGTTGTATAGCTTTCTCCTTCCAGCGTAATCTCGCTATGGTAGCCAGTGGTCGGAGCGAACCCGTAGATCTGTTCATACGTTGAACTCACTCCGTCAAAATGGATGCTCGGTTGGATCATCTGGAGTTCCAAGCCGTTAAGGCCAACAATGTGGAGCCGTCGATTCGCGAAGCTGCCACCGATGGCGGGTGACAGCTCTAGCTTGAGGTCTGCTGGCATATTGGAGCTAAACTTCCCGGTGGAAAGGTCCAGGTATCTCGCTGGCTGCTCTCCGAGATCCCTTTTCGAATAAAGGTAAATTCGCTTGGGCTTGGCTATCGGCGTTTCTGAGGCATGAGGCACATAGAGAGTGATTTGAACAGGGTTCGTAGCGGCCACTTTGCCTCCAGCGATGACATCTAAGCCGCGAGTCAACAGAGTCACATCGCGCTCCCGATCATGTATGCCCAACTGCATTCCAAGTGTGAATCCGATGTGACGGTACCCATCCTTTGAGATAGTGGTTCGCGTTTCGTAGCGCATCTGCCGTGACGGAATCACCACCACGCCGTCATTGCCTGAGAGAATAGGCCCCCCCTTTTCATCAAAAATGGTGCGACCCTCCGGTCCGCACCCAAACCGCCGATAATGAACGATGGCTCCCGCAAGCGGGTTTCCCTCCTGATCTAGAAGATGGACAACGATGTCCATCCGAGTGGCGTAACGAACGGCGGTTGATGTGGCGATCCCCGCAGCCAAAGCGTTCATAACGGCGAAGATGAGGATGAATGGTCCAGACCAGACCTTCGGATGAAACCAAAACGCATTGACGACGACGCATGCAAGAAGGGCGAGAATGCCCAGCATACTGACTATCACGCCAGCCGCACTGGGGGCGGCACTCGCTCCGCCCCCGCCGGCGCTAACCAATCCTCCCAGTAGAGCGACCATCCCAAACAAAGCCGATCCGGTGACAGGCACCCAGATCGGAACGATCCAACTCTTGTTGCGAAAAGCCGCGCAAACGATAGAAGCCGCTGCAAGCCAACCACCGTGGACCCCAATCCACATTGATTCGCCCGCCTCATCTGCCTCGAGCAGTGCCACAAAAAGTGGTATCAACCAAACAGCAAGCGCTGCCACCAAAGTGGGGAAACTGGTTCTCATAGATCATGATCGGGAAGGCCACACGGCGCTGTTCTAGGGCGAGTTGATCCTATCGGAACACTAATGTCGAGGTCAACTTGTGGAAGCAACTTGGGGGGGGCAGGTTGCATTCCTCCGCGTCACCCCCGCATCATCTCTGAGATCTGCTTCGTTGCGATGCCGATGGGTCGATCCAGTGGCACGCCTGCGCAGGTGAGGAGCGTGGTCAGCAAGTCGCCCTGATTGCCTTTTGTTTTGTCCAAAAAGCGGCCGGTGTTGACGGTTCCACCGCCTTTGCCAGCGATGATGAAGGGGAGATTCTCGCGGGTGTGTTTATTGCCATCCTCGAGTCCGCTACCCCACAGCATGAGGCAGTTATCCAGGAGGGTGCCGTCGCCTTCGCGGAGGTTGGCCATCTTTTGGACCATGTAGGCGAATTGGTCGATATTGAATTTCGTGATGGCGGCCACTTTGCGGACCTTCTCCGCCTCGTTGTTGTGATGCGTGGGGCCGTGGTGGGTGTCGCTGAAGCCGAGCTCGGGATACGAGACACCATTTGGCGTTGAGCCTATGTAAGTGCTGACGCGTGTGGTGTCGGTCTGGAAAGCCAGCACGGTGAGGTCGCACATGACCTGCATGTATTCGCTGCGCTTATCGCCCTCGGGTATTTTGATCTCGATGGGCGGGGAGTCGCTGGCTTTGCGCTTGCTCGATGCGACACCAGCCTTCTCTAGAGCGGCCTCTTTCTGCCGATACTCGATGGCGGCGATACGGCGTTCGACCGAGCGGACGCTGTCGAGGTATTCATCAAGCTTTTGTTGGTCGCCATGTGGCAGCTTGCGCCGAAGATCACGCGCGCCGCCAATCACGAGATCGAGCATCTGGCGGTCGAGCGGGTTGGCGGTGGTCGCCTTGCCGCCCTGGTCGGTTTTGCCAAACAAGCGATTCAACACGCTGCGCGGGTTGATCTCTGCCGGCATCGCCTGTGTGGGCGACCGGAAGCTACAGTGTGAGTAGTAGCCTTCATTGAGCCCGGCCTGATTCTCCTTGTGCGTCTGCGGCATCGTCGCCAGTTCCAGCGACGGTAGCGCAGTGAGCGCGCCATAGTAGTTGGCGAAAATCTGGTCTGCCGAAATTGCGATGTGGATCTGTGCCCGCTTCGCTGCGTCGGGCAGACAAGCCGTGAGCCAGGTCGAAAGTTCCAATGCATGGGGAGCCCCGCCAAACGGCTCGATCCCCACCCCCGAGATGCCTTTCACCATGAGGCACTGGTTCAAAATGGGCCGCAGCGACTCCAGCGCAGGTGGCGGCGATTTCAGGAAACTCTCCGGCGATTTCGGCCAGAACTGATCCATGATGACGCCATGCGGCATATACATGAACCCCAGCCGCACCGGTGGCTTATAAGCGGACTTGCCTTTGGCGGCATCCGCCCAGCCCATCGTTTCGAGCAAAGGAAGTCCCAGCGAGGCTCCAAGGCCCCGCAGATAGGTGCGGCGGTTGATGAGATGAGACATGCGATACAGGAAAAATGGTGAACGTGAAGGCTGCGTATCAATACAGCCCAAGCGATGGTTTTCAATCAAGCGATGCGACGGGCGCAGTCGCACTCGCCGCAGGTGACCGTCCATTTCCGGGCTGATCCCGGAGGGACGTTGACTGAATTCGTCGGCGATCGAAACAAGTCTTGCGCCAGCACATAATTCCGTGCTAGTCTCTGTGCATGAATATGATCCTGGCCGAAGACATTGTGAGCGTGACGGACTTTGCTCGTGGCACCAAAGAGCATCTTGCGGAAATGTCGAAGACCCAACGTCCTCGTGTTCTGACGCAGAATGGCAAGGCGGCGGCGGTGGTGGTGCCAGTAGATATGTTTGATGAGATGGCACAACAAGCCTACGAGCGGGAGATGGACATGAAGCTAAAGACGGCGCTGGAGGCTTATGCGAAGGGGGATCGAGGCAGACCATTGGATGAAGTTTTCGGTGAGCTGCGCACGAAACACTTCGGCCACAAGCAACCTGCATGAACTATCGTGTCCAAGCCTCCGAAAGCGGCAAATTCTCCGTTGATGAGCAGCTGATTTGGTATCGAACTGATGAAAGTCATGGGGGAGAAGCATTGGCCGAGCGCTCATTCAATGCGCTTCACGCGGCTTTGTCCACGCTTTCTACCCGTCCCTTCTCACACGGCTTCGCTCCATAGAACGGAGAATGGCTGCCAGAGCATGAGATCCGCCAGATGCTCTTTCGCCCATGGAAATCGGGCGTTGGGTGGCGGGTGCTCTTTACTATCGACGAGGAACAGAAGCTCGTGACCGTGCTGCAAGTTCGGCATGAGCATCGCCGCTGGATGTTTGAAGGGAAGGCAACGTAGCTGCTGCTGGGGTAGCAGATGCTTTGGCTAAGGACAAAATTAGGTGCCACTCACTCGACTACCCGACGGTTCAAGAAGGGATAACTCGTGACGATCTCGCTGATGAGCGTTTGCATTTGGTAGCCGTCGTTCGCAATGGTTTTGAGCATTTGGTCCACGATGATGTGGTCGTAACCATCGAGTTGGCGGCAGAGGGCGTAGGCGAGGAGTTTCTCGGTAAGGTTGCGGGCGAGGTCGTCCTTGCGGGAGGCGATGATGACTTTCAGCTCTTTGGGTGACGAGAAATGCTTGCCACCTGGGAGTTCGCCAACGGCGTCGATGGGGCCACCGGATTCATCTTTGTCACGCCAGCGGCCGATGGCATCGAAGTTTTCCAGACCGAAACCGATGGGATCTAGGATCTTGTGGCAATTGGCGCAAACCGCATTGGTGCGATGCAATTCGGTGCGCTGGCGGAGGGTGAGGTTGGCGACCTTTTTTTGATCCTGCTTTTCGAGCGCGGGCACATTCGGCGGCGCAGGTGGCACACGTTGGCCGAGCACCTGCTCTAGCACCCAGACGCCGCGCTTGACCGCGCTGGTGCGCGTGGCGAAGGAAGTGGTGGCGAGGATGCCGGGCATGGCCAGGATGCCGCCGCGATTCGCATCCGTCAGCGAGACCTTTTGCAGGTCGGTGGTAGTGATCTTCTTTTCGAGGCCGTAGAAGCTGGCGAGCGTGCGATTGACGAAGGTATAGTCAGCGCTAACGAAGGTCACGACGCTGCGGTTCTCCCTCACGATGCTGTCAAAGAGCAGCCGTGCCTCGTCATACATGGCACTGCGCATCTGCGGCGTCATTTGCGGAAACTTCTGCGCATCGAAGGTCTTTGCGGCCAGGGTGTCCAGGCCAAGCCACTGGGCTCCAAAGCCGTCAAACAGCGCTCGGGAGCGCTTGTCGGCCAAAAGACGCTTTGTTTGCGCTTTGAGGATGGCGGGGTCGTGGAGTTTGCCGTCATCGGCGGCCTTTGACAACTCGGCGTCAGGCATCGTCGCCCAGAGAAGGTACGAGAGGCGGCTGGCGAGTTGGTAATCATCCAGCGGCACGATCTTCTCGCCCTTTGGCGGATCCTTCGACGGTGTGATAAAAAGGAACTGCGGTGAGACGAGCACCGCTTTCAGCATGAGCCGCAGCGCGGCGGCGCGGTCGAGCTTGTTGGCCGTGCCTAGATCGAAAACTTTCATGAGCACATCGAGTTCTGACTCAGTGGGGGGGCGGCGATAGGCGATGCGTGCGAGCTTGCGGGCGACTTCACGCACCTCGGCATTCTTGTCCCCCAAAAGTCGCTGCTGAGCCTCGGCGGACATTTTTTGCAGGGCGACGTTCGCGATGCCCAGGTATTGCTCGGTCTGCATCGGGGACAGGGAATTGAGATAGCCCTCGCCAGGAACTTCATCGGGCAATTCCTTGGCGATGGACGCATCGACTCCGAGGAAGTCGTGCAGTGTGTTGCCATACTCGACCTTCGTGAGGCGACGAATGACAAAGGGGCCGGGATCGCGGGCGCTGAGGTAGCGGATTTGTGCAAGGGCATCCAGGAAGCGACGCCGTTCTTCTTCAGAAGGCTGATCCGCGTCGTCTGGCGGCATGTCGTGCGCGTTGACGTTGGCGATGGCATCCATCCACTTCCGAGCAAAAGCGGGATCACCTGGTTTGCGTACGGCGACTTCGAGATTCAGCCCTGCCTTGGAGCGTCGATTGCCATGGCACTCGACGCAGTATTTTGCCACGAACTTTTCACCGTGCTGCTTGAAGGCATTTTTGGCCGCTGCCTGCAATTTGGCAAACTCGTCAGGCGCGGACGGGGCGGTTTGGGAAAGGGCTGGCGAGGTAAGTGCCACAGCCAGCCAAGAACAGACCATCAGGCGTTGTCTAATCGTTCGTGAGGTAATCATTCAATTCGTATCGCCGACGGGGCCATAGGTTACGCAAAGTGCGCGCCGCCTCTATCAGGCTCTGCGGCAGCAGGCGATGGATGTGGAGAGGGGAGATGAATTCTGGATTCATCTCCCCCCCTTCACGTCGCCATTGTCACCGAGCAATCACGGTGACGGTGGCTGGGTCATCACTTGGTGGCAGTCGCGTTCCAGACCTTGATGTCATCAAACCACCCGCTCTGGCCAGCCACACCGAGTTCGATCTTGGACTTGGTCTCGTGACCGATGCCGGGAGATTTGAGGAAGGCCACGGCCTTGCCGTCAATCGACACACGCATTTCGTCACCGACGGTCTCAACCTGGACCGTGTAGGTCTGGCCCTCTTTCAATTTGACGGGGAAGGTCGCGCTCCGCCCGGCCATCCGTTTGGCGACTTCTTCTTTCTTCGAAGGATCATCGCGCATGGCCTTGATCTCTTCGTTTTGGCTTCCTTCGCGCTCATCCATGATCGTCACCTTATCCAGGCGGATCTGGGCACGGCAAAGATGGCCGTAGTGGGAGCCAGTGTACTTCCGGTCATCGAACTCCACATCCATCATCGTGCACCCGTCAAAACGCATTTTGACTTCGACGATGCTGTCTTTGGTGGGGAGTTCCAGGCCATAGACGGCAGCGTGCGCTTTCACGACTGATTTGCCATCGGCGGAAGGGACGTCCTGCACTCGTGTTTGCGTACCTTTGAGCGCTCCCGCGTCAAAGCCAAAGGTGTCCACGACGCGATGCCAGCGCTTGTCATGATCCGTGCCTTCAAAGTCGTCAGAGAAGAGAAGCTCCCCCTTGTTCGCGAGGGGCTTGGAAGGAATCTTGGGCAATTTGGGGCTATCAGCGGCGATGCCGGAAACGGCAAACAGCGCACAGTAGAAGGGAAGAAGTGCGGCGGGGCGCATAGAGATATTGGGTTGGGGGTAGATTGGGGTTTCGATGGGCCGCAGCGATTTTGCCGAGCTCAATCTCGCATCGGGAAACGATTGGGCGCGTGGCCCTTTATCGGGAATGTGGATGAAGGGTCACTTCACTGCCCGCTCAAGACTTGAAGCAAGGCCACTTGGAAAATGAGATCGCTGTTTGGTGGGATCTTATCGCCCACAGCGCGGGCACCATAGGCGAGTCTTGCCGGGATGTAGAGCACCCACTGGTCACCAGGTTTCATGAGCTTCAGCGCCTCGGTCCATCCAGAAATGACCTGCCCGACGCCGAACGTCGCGGGCACGCCGCGGTCGATGGAGCTGTCAAACACGGTGCCATCGGTGAGGGTGCCGCGATAGTGGACCACGACGGAGTCAAAGAACGTGGGCGACCGACCTTCCTCAGGGCCAGACTTTAGGATGCGATACTGAAGTCCGCTAGCCGTGGTGATTTTGCCTGAACTATCGGGAACGGCAGGTGCAGGGGCAACTTTCGGCGGCGCCGGAATCGGTGCCGATACTGGGGCGGGTTCGATTTCGAACTTTTCCGACGATTGACAGCCTGCAACGAGCAGCAAGAGGGCGGAGGACAAGGAACGGGAGGGGGACTTCATTGGGTGCGGGTGAGGGGTGCGACGAGCAGTGGTGGGCCATCGGGCTAGTGCTGTATCTGGGCCAGAACAGCCGAGTGCGCAATGGCGATCATGCAGTCGGCCTCATCCAAAGAGTCTCCGCAGGGTCTCCTCGTCTGCCTTGGTCGCCAAGAAGTAGGACTGCCGACCATCGCTCCAGGAGGCTAGGCTCCAGCCTTTGGAGGTCTCGAACCGAGGTGTGTTTTGGGGCGGGGCGGCGTCAAGCTGGTCATTGCTAAAGACGACGAGGTGGGCCTCTTCTCCTGAGGCGATTTTGAAACAAATGATCGTCGCGGGTCGGTCGCCGATGGTGATGCACTTGCAGCCGTACGTGGGAAGTGAGGCGAGGCTGACGGGCAAGTGATCTGGGCTGGGCGCGCGCATCGGTGCCAGCACGGTCTTGACGTCGGTCAGTGTGGGCGAGTGATCATCCAGGGTGGCAAGTCCGTATTGCAGTTTCATTACCGCAGCGAGTGAATCAGCCTCCCAGGAGGGCATCTTGGGAGACACAGGGGACAGAATCGTCCAACCCAGGGCGAGGCAGGCAGCGACGGCTGCGGCGGCGATGATGGGGCGGAACCAACGCGGGAAGAACGGCTTTTGAACTTGCTGCGTCAAAAGGAGGCGCTCGCGCAGCCCCGGCACGATGGGAGATTCGTGCAAAGCGTTGGCGACGGCTTCGTCAAAGCGGGTGCGCTGTGCATGCCAGGCCTGAAGGCCGGGATCTTGATCCGCCATGGCGAGCGCATCCGCCGCTGCTTCCTGGGGGCGCAGCGTGGTGGCATCGAGTTCGAGTCTGGCTTCGTCCAGAGTCATCGGGCGGCAGGTGGGCTAAAGTTTGGGGAGGAAAGTTTCGCAGTGCTGTCCGCCATGCGGGTGAGGATGGCGCGGAGATGATCTTTGCCGCGCGAAAGGCGAGACATCACGGTTCCGATGGGGACGCTGAGGGTTTCTGCAATGTCGCGGTAGGACAGCTCTTTGAGGTAGAAAAGGACTAAGGGGGCGCGGTAGTTCGGGTCGAGTTCCTGGAGCGCGGCATGGAGGCTGGCGTTGTCGAGACTCGGTTCCTCTTCCGCCTCGTCGAGGACCGCGCCATGGACATCGGGCTGGAATTCGACGGTCTCGTGTTTTTTTTCGCGCCTGGCGAGCGTCAACCATTCGCGGTAGAGCGTGGTAAAGAGCCAAGTCTTGACCTTGGCGGCCTGACGTAGCGTGTGACCTTTCCGCGCCCACTGGAGGAAGGTGTGTTGGACAAGATCTTGAGCCGTTGCTTCGTTGCGGCACATGCTGAGCCCAAAGCGGTAGAGCCCAGCGTAGTGGGCGTCCACGATTTGTTCAAAGCTGGGCAGCGTCTCTGTCACTCGCGGAGCTATGAGGCAGTCCGAGTTAAGGTCAAGGAACATATTGAAGGTGATCTGCATCGCAAAGACAGGGCGCGTGGGGGTCACCACGCATGGATGAGAGCAAAAAGTGGCCACGGTTATTCCGGGACGCGCTTTCTTTTTCGTCCTGAGTGCGCGCTTTGTCTGTGGATCGGTTTTCCTTCAGCGAACCATCATCCACAGGGCGCTGGCACCATGACCGGGGGGGAAATCGACTGGCGTGCCGAGCTTCAAGTAGTCTGCCGCGCGTTTTTTCGTCTTGATGCAAAGGCGTGCCATTTTTTCCAAGGCCATGACGTCGAGCTTGGTGCAGTTGGTGGACAGCAGCACGGCACATTTGGGCGCAGCGACATCCAGGGCACCGTTGATCAACTCTTCATAGTCGAATTCCGCCTGCCAGCGGCGACCATTGGCGCTGCGGGAAAAGGTCGGAGGATCGAGGATGATTGCGTCAAAACGTTCGCCACGCGTTGCCAATTTCGGCAGCAAGGCCAGGGTATCATCCACCACAAATCGATGTCCAGTGCCCGCAATGTCGTTGAGGGCGAGGTTATGCTTACCCCGGTCAAGGGACTTGCGCGAAAGATCGACATTCAACGTCTCTGCGCCGACTTGGGCTGCGGCAACGGAGAAGCTACAGGTGTAGGCAAAGGTGTTGAGCACCTTTTTGGGCCTCAGGGACTGGATCTTGGCCCGATTTAGGCGCTGATCCAGGAACAGTCCGTGACTGTAGCCAGCCCCGAAATCGAGCCCGTAATGCAGGCCTGCCTCAGTCACCGTGGTGGTCAGCGGTAAGCTCGCATCGCCGTTGTGGAGTTTTGGCGAGATGCGATCCGCATTTTGCATTGGCATGAAACGGGTGAAGACCCGTGCGGGACTCCAACCGACGCTTGTGCAATATGCCTCCATGCCAGTGATGAGATCCGCCAGCGCAGATTCGCTTTTGTACGAGTGCAGAATGTCTTCCCCCAATCGCTCTGTCCATCCGCTGGAGCTCGATGCAAGGCGATGGGCCGTCGTGTTGGCAGCGGCAAAGGCGTCGAAGTGGGTTTGATCCAGCCACACCACGGGCCGAGAAGAGGGTGGCTGGATGGGGAGGGATTGCACGCGCCTACCTGCCGCAGGATGGGGCAAGGAGCAACGACTGACTTTGATCGCCTACTCCGAACAGAAGCAAGCTGCCACACCCAGAGACACCATGGGTGTGAACGCCGATTGATGTCCGGGGGAGGCTGCGCAGGTAGGGCGCTCAGTCCCTTGAGCGCCGGTGAATGAGCAGGGAAAGCCCCGGCGAAGGCTGCGAGCCAGCAGCGCCCGCCTCTTCGCATCACTTTCACCCATTCATTCGCAGGCTGTTGGAGGACCAACAGCCCCACCCTCGCCAACGGAGCTGGCACATCAATCTACGGTCACACCCGACACCATCCTAGCGAATCGCGACGGCTTTGATGACGCCTGAGTCTGGTTCTATCCAGTCAGCCATGGCGGAAGGCAGTTGGGAGAAATCGGCGCGGTGCGAGATCCACGGGTTTGTGTCGATACGGCCTGTGGCGATCAAGTCGAGGATGCGGGGGAAGTCGCTGGACTGGGCATTACGGCTCGCGATCAGGGTCAGCTCCCGTCGGTGAAACAAGGGATCATCCAAAGGCACGGGTTCTTTGGTGATGCCAACAAAAACAATCCGACCGGTGAACCGCGCATACTGAAACGCCTGTGCCATGCATTGGGCGTTGCCAGTGGCATCAAAGACAACTTGGGCTTGTGGATCCGCTGGCAATTGATCGACCACTTTTGTTCCAGGGTAGTGGGTCTCGACAAAGTGTCTCCGCTTGGGATTGAGTTCCAAGACAGTAATCTGGGACGTCACCAATCGGGCGAACTCGAGCACCGTCAGACCGATGGGGCCCGCCCCAACGATGAGGACATCTTCCGTCGCGGTCAGGCCGGAACGATTCACCGCGTGGCAGCCGATGGCGAGCGTTTCCACAAGGGCGAGTTGCTCAAAACTCAGGCCTGGAGCGGGATGCAACTTGTGGGCGGGGAGGATCATCCTATCCCGCATTCCTCCGTCACTGTGGACGCCTAGGACGGAGAGTGTCTCGCAACAATTCGTGCGGCCCTGAACACAGGCATGGCAATGCCCGCAATTCAGATAGGGCTCGACGCTGCAAGAGTCGCCTGGGTTTAAGTGACTCACGCCATTGCCCACGCTCAGCACTTGCACTCCAATCTCATGGCCGAGGATTCGGGGAAATTGGATAAAGGGCATCTTACCGAGGTAACCGCTGAAGTCAGTGCCACAGATGCCGATGGCCTTGATTTCCACTAGAGCTTCACCTGGGCCGGGGGCGGTCGCTTCAGGGAGCGTAATCCATTCAAAGGTCTGTGCAGCGGCGAGGGAGAGTGCTTGCATGAAAGAGAGCAGGGCTATGCAGAGGCCAATTTTAGGAGAGCCATGACACTCATGCCATCACGAATTCGTCCGTCCTTTGCCATCGCAATGGCTTCGCTCAGCGGCACGCGGCGGACCTGCAGTCTTTCCGTGTCTTCCGGACATGCCTCCGCTTGGGTGATGCCGCGGGCGATGTAAAGGTAGGCCTTCTCGTCCGAGACGGAATTGGACAACTGAATGCCGGAGAGAATGAGTTCATATTCTGCGGCAATGAGCCCGGTCTCCTCCAGCAACTCGCGTTTGGCGCAGTCCAGCAGATCTTCACCCTCCGGGCAGCCACCTTCGGGGATCTCCCATTCGTAAAGATCTTGGGTGTATCGATACTGACCGACGAGCCAGGTGTGATCTTCATCGTCGATGGGCACGACACCCACCGCCCGGTTTTTGTATTCCACAACGCCGTAGATGCCGGGGCCGCCCGCCGGATTTAGCACTTGGTCTTCGCGGACGCGAATCCACGGATTGTCGTAGGCGATCCTGGAGCTGAGCGTGGTCCAGGGGTTGGTGTGATCGTCAGGCAGATTCACGTGGATGGAGCAGGGGCGATTGAGCGGAGTTGGAGTCCGGTGGCGGTGACTTCAATGTGCTGGATGGCACGCAGGGTCGGCGCGAGGGAATCAATCTTTCGATAAGGGGCTACCCAGGGCCAGATCTGCATGTTATCGACGACGCCATCCGGCACACTTTTTCCTGGCACCGTGAGGGCGGTCAGCTTCGCATCCGGTCCTTCTCCAGGGATGATGTCGATGCGATAGCCTGCCTCTCCATTCAGGTAGCGCGGTGGCTCCCAGAATTTCAGCCGCTTGATGGGCAGACTGACGTCCGCAATCAGGGATTTGTTGGCCGGGTCTGCGCGCTTGATGCGCACCAGCTTCGCATAGCTGCCATAGCCCGTATCCGGTGCGATGGCGATGAGGGTATTGATCTCGTCAAGAGTGAGGTCGAGCGTGGCCGCACGGTTTTCCAGCGCCGCCTTGCCGAAATCGCTGAGGCGTGCCTGGAGTGCTGCCGAGTCGCTGGCGGGGAGGTCAGGCCAAGAGACGGGTTGATCCACCGTGATGGTGTCGAGGAGGCGGTTCTGCTCGAACAAAGTGTAAGCGCTCCAACTGATGATGCCGCCAAAGATGACGATGGCGGCTAGCATAATGAAGCAGCCGTAACCGGGGTTGAATTCGGCGGTGGGTTCTTTTTGAATACGGGCCATGGGGAAACTCCAAGTGGCCGCGTTCCGGGCCATCGTCAACGGCATTCATGGGCTTGCGTGGAATGGGATTTGGGGCAAGTTAGCCGCCCGAGGTGCCTCGGCACCGTGGATTCACCCCAAGATTCTTTATTCCAACCGATCGTTTATCGCATGAGCAAAGCCGCATTCCCTGACGTCAGTCAAATCAAGTTCGAAGGCCCAAAGTCAGACAATCCTCTGGCGTTCCAATATTACAACGCGGACGAGGTAATCGAGGGGAAGACGATGAAGGAGCACCTGCGCTTTTCCACCGTTTATTGGCACACGATGTGTGGGGCTGGCGCGGATATGTTCGGCAGCCCTACCGCCCTGCGCCCCTGGGATGATGGCCTTTCCGGCATGGATCAGGCACGGGCCCGGGTGCCGGTGTTTTTTGAGTTCTGTGAAAAGTTGGGCACACCGTTTTATGCCTTCCACGACCGCGATATCGCTCCGCACGGTTCAACGCTCAAGGAATCCAATGCTTGGTTGGACGAGATCGCAAAGCTACTGAAGCAGGGTCAAGATAGCACGGGCATCAAGCTCCTTTGGGGCACCGCCCAACTATTTGTTCACCCACGTTTCATGCACGGTGCGGCCACAAGCTGCAATGCGGACGTGTTTGCTTTTGCCGCAGCGCAGGTCAAAAAAGCGATGGAAGTGACCCACGAATTAGGTGGCGAGGGCTACACCTTCTGGGGTGGTCGTGAAGGGTACTCAACTCTCTGGAACACGGACATGAAGCGCGAGCTGGATCACCTGGCCAAGTTCCTGCACATGGCGGTGGACTACAAAAAGGAAATCGGATTCAAGGGGCAGTTTTACATTGAGCCAAAGCCGAAAGAGCCCACCAAGCACCAATACGACTCGGATGCGGCCGCCTGTCTGAACTTCCTCCGCGAGTACGGTTTGCTGGAACACTTCAAGCTGAACTTGGAAACAAACCACGCTACCTTGGCTGGTCATACGATGCAGCATGAAATGGAAGTCGCAGGTGCTGCCAGTGCCCTGGGAAGCATGGATGCCAATACCGGCGATTTGCTTCTTGGCTGGGACACTGACCAGTTCCCGACGGATATCTACATGACCACCCAGTGCATGTTGTCCATGCTGAAGTACGGTGGTCTGAATACGGGCGGCGTGAATTTTGATGCCAAGGTTCGCCGCGAAAGCTTTGAGCCGATTGATCTCTTTTATGCCCACATTGGCGGCATGGATGCCTTCGCCCGTGGCCTAAAGATCGCAGCAGCGATCCGAGCCGATGGTAAGCTGGACGGCTTCCTGAAGCAGCGCTACTCCTCCTGGGATAGCGGTATCGGTGCAGACATCGAGGCGGGCAAGATGGGATTCAAAGAACTCGAGGCCTACATGCTGGACAAGGGAGAAGCCAACGCCAATACCAGCGGCCGCCAGGAGTTCTTGGAGAACCTCATCAACCGCTACCTCTAACGGCAAGTCGCCACCAGCGGCGGTAGGGAGCGGTCGGCTCAAGGCGGCCAGATTTTGGCCGCCCAAAATGGGTTGGTGCCTCATACCGCTGGCTGTGGCAGAGATTCTGATGTTGAAGATGAGTATTGGGCGGCATCTCAGGAGGCGATGGCCTTGTATTCCTGGGACATGGAGGGCTAGCGCCGCTGGGGCTCGATTCAATCAAAGGCGAAGATTTTGCATGACCACGGGGGGCGTTCTGGGCAAGGATAGCGAATGCTTCAGAAGGTGAAAATGCTGGTTCTGGTCCTGCTCCCGATCATCGGGGTGGCGGTGCTTTTATTGAGTTGGTGGGCGGGCACGGACCTGGCGCAACCCACGCGACGGGCTTTGCAGGACTATCACCGGGAGTTTCTCAGTGCCCCTGCGTTGCATGGTGTGCAGATATCGTCCTTTAAGACCCCGTCGGGAGTTCCGTGTCTGATGCTGATTCCTGAGGCGTCTGGGATATTGGGACCTCGCGGGGAAAAGGTGCGGGCAAAAATCGCTGGTGATGGCGTGGAACTGATGGCCGCCGGGCAGATCCGTGGCACGCTGGTGCTTTGCCATGGGCGGCATGGACGCAAGGAGGACTATCTCTTGATTGCGGAACGGTTCTGCGCCGTGGGCTTTCGCTGCCTGATCCCAGATCTTCCGGGGCATGGCGAGCATCCAGAAAAAGTAGCGGCTTTTGGCCAGAGGGAGTCGGCTCTGCCAAAGGAGGTGCTCTTGACGGCGGCGAAGCAGTTCGCTTTTGACCCGGCTCAGGCAGGTCTGATGGGTCTTTCCATGGGCGGCGCGGTCGCGGTGCAGGCTGCGGCAGCGGACCCGGGCATGTGGAAGGCGCTGATCGTGGTGTCCAGTTTTGATCGGCTCATCACGGTCGTCGAACATCAAGCGAATTCGCGAGTGGGCAGCCTGGTTGGAGGCTTGTGCAGCTGGGGCACCGAAAAGATTTTCGGCTGGCGGGCAGGGGTGCCTTTGCGGCAGGTGCAATCGGTCGAGACGGCTGCAAAGTTGACGCTGCCGACGCTGATCGCCCACGGTTCAGCGGATGGCGTGATCCCGCTTTCGAGCGGAAAGGCGCTCTACGCAGCGCTGGCAATGCCCGACAAGCAGTGGATCGAGATCCCGGATGCGGACCACGACAATGTGCTCATCACGGACTTTCCGATCTACGCGACAATGGCGGAGTGGTTCCTCCGTTGGGTGCGCTAGCGGCGCATCTCGAAGGTTCCGTGATCCAGGGAGGAGCGGTAGGTGGCTTTGAACTCGCTGGATGTCGCCGTGCCGCCATAGGTGTATTGGCCGCCGACCCACCCCGGCATCTGGTGGTAACCGGTCAGGAGGTAGTGCTGCCCCTGCGGCGTAAAAGTGTGCTGGGTGGCAAAAGTCGCCCTCAGGACCGTCTTCCACGAGGCCCAATACCGGACCGTGCGATCCTTTGGATGGGCGGGATCAGGTTTTGAAATGATGGCCTTGAGCTTCCCCTTGTGCCCAGTCGCTTCACTATGCCAGGAACCTTCCCAGGCTCCGCTCAGTTCGTCGTGGGGAGCCGATTTAGCGGCGTTCCAATCGCGATTAAAGCCGATGCCGCAGGAACTTAATGCGCAAGCTGCAACGAGGGCAAGAAGTGGTTCGACAAATCGATGGCGGACAGGACGTTTCATGGCTGGAGGTGAAAACGTCGCCAATGCCGTGATTCTATTCAGCGCTTGATGACAGGGGTGACACTCAGGCTCTTGAGTGAGCCGTTCTTCAACCAACCGCTGTCATTTTGTACAATGCAGAGGGCCTTTTCTGGCCGTCTTTTGGCCATGTAAGCCTCGGAATCACAGTCCAGGGTGACCTCGATTGCTCCTCCAGGAAGGGAAGTGATGCGCTGCTCGCCATCAGTATCGATCCAGCCGTCTTCGGTGAAGACGATGATTTTGGAGGGATTGCTGATGGGCCGCGCCTCCGGGGAAGCGGGCGAAAGAGTGAGGACGAGCTTCTTGTCATGCTCCGTTGCGGTCGCGATCCAGGCGTCCGACGGCTGCGGGATGGTTGCTTGTTCTTTGATGAAGACCGGGGCCCATTTGGGATTCGCTCGGGGGGCGGAGGAATCCACGGGCAGGGTCAGGCTCAGATCTTTGAAGCCCGGATGACAAGACTGCGCACAGGCCATCCAGGCTGCCTTGCCACGGAGGGTGATGCTTTCTCCGGATTTTATAGAGGTCGGTGGCGTCACGGTAGCCCAGAGGAGGATGTCCCGCTCATAACCCTGGGCCTTGATTTGAAACATCAGCGTTCGTTCAGGGGCAGGATATTGCAGAGGTGTGGCGCTGAATCCTTTGGGCAGATCCCAGGCGATACTCGTTGGCACACCGACGATACCCGGCAGCCGCCAGTAGGTGTGGTAGCCGGGCTCGTGGTGGATGAAGACGCCTACCTGGAAAGGTTGGCCGGGCTGAACATGGCTTACCGCGCTGACCAGATCGATACTGATGCCCGTTTGGGCAGGGAGGCTGGGGGCTAGGAGAAGGAGGCAAAGGGCAATCCGAAACATGGGGCAGAGGGTAACGTGATCTATGTAGCTGTCTTTTGCGGAAGTGCGCCCCGAAATTGCCGCACAATGCGCAGATCTCGTCAGCGCAGCGTGATGTTCCGCTCGCTAATCTGATCATTGAGCGTGCACAAATCGATCAGCCAAAGGATGGCACCGGGGATCATCAACGGGAAAAGCCCGGTCAAGGAGGCGATACCCGACAGGAAAAGGCAAAGCAAGCCCGTGAACCACTTGTCGAGGTACAAACGATGAATGCCGAAGACGCCGAGGAAGGTGAGGAGCACCCAGGCCAGGGTGTAATTGACAGGGCCGGTCTGGTAGATCCGGTCGGCGCGTCGGTCCATTCCAGGGATGAGAAACAGGTCCACGATCCAGCCGACCAGGAGTAGGCCGCCTGTAAAAAACCAGAGGGTGCCGGTGAGCGGCTTCCCGTAATAAAAGCGGTGGGCACCGGTAAAGCCAAAGATCCACAGGACATACCCCGCCAGCATGTTGTGGGTGCGCGAGCGAGTCGCGAGATCTGGGGTTGGATCAGAATTAGGAGCGATTGCGGTCATGGTAGTGTGGGGTGGAGGGTTGAATCCGCCCGGCAGATCCCATCATGGATGCTGTGGATGGTCTGGCGATTACGATCTGGGTGGGGGTTTGGAACGGAAGTCGCAATGTATGTACGGTTTCATTTGCTACCGCTCCGCACCTTTTTATGGTGGGCGGACGCATGAATGAAGAGGTGCAGAATGTAGTGGCCGCCGGCAAGTTGAGTCAGGCGGATGGTGAAAAGGTTTCTCGTTTGGAACCAGGAACATATTGCCAGCATAAAAGCTGGGGTGTCGGGCGTATCGCCCAATGGGACCTCATCGCTGATCGGCTAATCATTGATTTTGAAGGGAAACCCGGGCATCCCATGAAGCTGGCGTTTTGCGCAGCGACTCTGGATGTGCTCCCCGATGACCACATCATGGCGCAACGTCTGCGGGACCTCCCGAGCGTTCAGAAATTGGCCAAAGAGAATGCCCCAGCCTTGGTCGAACTGGCCCTGAAGAGCAACGGCGGCAGCCTGACGCTCGATGTCCTGGAGCGCATGGTCAAAGGCTCCGTGATCAGTGACGGCGAATACAAGAAGTGGTGGGAAAACGCCAAGAAGGCCCTCAAAAACACACGGCACATCGTCGTCCCAAGCAAACGGACAGAGCCTTTGTTGCTGCGTGATGCTTCTGAGAAGCCCAGCGTTTTGCTCTTGAAGGACTTCCTGGCTGCCCGTGACCTGAAGACAAAGACCGTCGCTCTCGCAGCCATCTCCAAGGATTTGGATCTGTTTGAGGATCCAAAGACGGACCTCCTCCCGGTTTTTCAGGACATCTCTGACATCGTTCGCAAAACGCACAAGCTGCACTTGAAGGAGTGTCTGCACCTCCTCCTGCTCCGTGATGAATTGGTGGAGGAAGCCAAGATGGACGCTGCCCCGATGGGCTCCATGAAGGTCTCTGACCTCCTGGCCGATGCGCGTCAGCAATTGGCAGAGGCCGTCAAAGGCGTGCCAGTCGGCATGATGGGCCGTCTCTACCGGGCCTTCCCAGATGCCTTCCCAGATCGTGCTTGGGTCACGGAATGTCTCAACCACCTGACCCGCACTGGCGGTCGCGCAGTCTCTGAAATCGCTGCGGTCTTGGATCAGAACGATGAACTGGATGTCCTCGTCGAGTTCCTCAAGAAGTCGGTTCGTAACCGCAATCTGAGTGGGGATCTCCTCATCTGGATGTGCAAAGAGCGCACGCGGCTCGCTGAATCGGTTTTTGATATCGACCTCGGCAATGCCTTGCTGAGCGCCCTCGAAGATGACCACATGCAGGGTGGGCCAAAACGCACTGGCCGTCTCAGCGATGCCTTCACGGAGGATCGCGGTCTTCTCGGGGAAATGGTCACCGATGCCGATGAAGACGAAGTCCGCCTGTTTGCGAAGCGCATCTTGAGCATGAACGTCTTTGACGAACTCACCCGTCGCTCTCTCATGGCCCGCATCATCAAGGCCCGCCCTGAGATGGAAGCCCTCGTGCAGGACAGCACCTCCTCGAAGCAGGATGACTCCCTCATCGTTTCGTGGGAAAGTCTGGAGCGTCGCAAGAAGGAGCTCGACGAACTGGCGAGCGTTAAGATTCCGCAAAACAAACACGACATCCAAATCGCCCGTGCAGAGGGTGACCTTCGTGAGAACGGGGGTTACAAGGCAGCCCGCGAACAGCAGGCCGTTCTTCTTCGGATGCAGGGGAAAATGGAGCGCGAATTGCGCAAGGCCCGTGGCACCGACTTCGCTGATGCTCCTACCGAAAAGGTCGGCATTGGTACCGTCGTCGTGGTTCAGGACGAAGGGTCCAGTGACAAGGAGACCTTCACGATTCTAGGAGCGTGGGATGGCGATGTGGAAAAGAACATTGTCTCCTATCTCTCCGACAGCGCGATCGCGATGATCGGGAAGAAGGTCGGTGATGTGATCGAACTCCCAACCGACACTGGTGGCAAACGCCAAGTGAAGGTGGTGGACATCAGCGCCTACAACAAGGCTTGATCGACCTGTGAGGCAAACCCCGGACTGAGATCATGTCGTTCCGGCTGGAGATGCTGCAGGTCGCGAGGGTCGCGCCGAAGATGCTTGGGGAGGCCACCGAACTGGTGGCCGCCTTTTTGCGCAGTCGGCAACACGTCTCCGGTGCCTTCCTGGATCGTGATGACAAACCCGACCTGTATTACACGGTGTTTGGCATTGAAGGCCTTCAGGCGCTGCGCTGCGATCTGGATTTGGCCCCAATAGGAACCTGGCTGGACACGTATGAGGCTGGGGCCTCGCTCGATTTTGTGCATTTGTGCTGCCTCGCCCGTTGCTGGGCAGGGGTGGGATTGGAGAAACTGCCCATGGTGCGCCGGGAGGCCATGGCCTTTGAATTGGAAAAGTGGCGCAGCGCCGATGGAGGCTACCATGTGGCCAAGGGGCGCGATGTCGGCAGCGCGTATGGCGCGTTGCTGGGCTTTAGTTTTTACGAGGACCTCCAGTTGCCATTCCCTGGTGTTGAGCGTTTGATCGAAAGCATGCAGGCATTGCGGTTGGCGGACGGTGCCTGGGCCAATGAACGCTTTCTTCCCGCTGGAACGACGCCCTCGACGGCGGCGGCCACATCTCTCTACCGTCGGCTGGGCTGGGAGCCCGAAGTGCGGGTGGCGCAGTGGATTCTGGGAATGCAGCATGAGGCAGGCGGTTTCATCGCCTTCAAAGGATCGCCAATGCCTGATCTACTGTCCACCGCTGTCGCTCTCCACGGATTGCAAGGGATGCAGGCCAATCTTGACCCTTTGCGCGAACGCTGCCTGGACTACATCGACTCCCTCTGGAGCGCTGCGGGCGGCTTCCACGGGAATTGGGCGGACAATACTCTGGACTGCGAATACACTTACTACGGGTTGCTGGCGCTGGGACATCTGGCGGTATAGGAGTGCGGAATGATGGAGGGCCAATCACTGACCGAATGCACCTTGGACGGGGCGCGGACGAAACGTTGGGTGCTGGAAGCAAGTGATTGCCCTGCGCTGGAGGCTCACCGGATGAGCCGAGTCGGCATCGACGAGGCAATGCGTCCCTACCGACGTGTGAGGCTGAGCCCGCCGGGAAGTTTTGTCTTGGCCTGTGTGGCCGGCAGCGGGCGCATTCTGCTGGAGGGCCGCTGGCAGCAGGTGCGACCAGGGATGATCTGCCTGGCTCCACCCCGTGTGCCCAATGCTTTTCATGCCGATTCGGCAGAGCGCTGGGTGTTTGCCTGGGTGCGCTATTTGGAGCCGATTTTTGTTTTACCTATCGTCGGGGCCGTATCACCCGTGGTTCCGCAAGGAGACGCGGGAGACCTTTGGCGGATCGTGGAGGGACTGCGGGCGGAATGGGCAGGGGCGCAGGACGCAGCGATGCTGCACCACTGGCTGGAGCTTTTGCAGGCCACGATCAAGCGGTTTGCGAAGCCTTGGTGGCGCTCTGAACCACGCATGGCACTACTCTGGGACCTTGTGGCGCAGGACCTGGGGCGTGATTGGACACTGGCTCAGTTGGCCCACCAGGCGCATGTCAGCCAGGAGCACCTGCGGCGTCTTTGCACGACACACCTCGGGCGCAGTCCCATGCAGCACCTGACCTATCTGCGGCTCCAACGCGCGCGGCATTTGCTGGAGACGACGGAAGATAAGTTGGACGTCATCGCCACCGACCTCGGGTATGCCAATGCGATGGTACTTTCCCGAGTTTTCAAACGCTGGGTCGGCATCACGCCCGGCGATTATCGGGGGCGTTGATTAGCCGATCTCGGCCAGGGCGATTCCCAGGTGCCGGGGAAGATCGCTGGCGGTAATCCCGATTTCATGGCCACGCTCCTGCGCTGCCAGTTCTGCGGCTCGGCCACAGAGCCAGGCCCCCAGTCCTGCGGCGTGGTGAGGAGGGACACCCTGGCCCAGGAGGGCACCGAGCACACCGCTGAGGACATCCCCCATCCCGCCACTGGCCATGCCCGGATGGCCAGTGGAATTGAAGAGGGCTGGCTGGCCCACCGTCGCGATCACCGTGCGGGCACCCTTCAAGAGCAGGGTCACAGGGGCCGCGCCCAACCTGGCGACAAATGCTTCGGCCTGTCCACGTCGTGTGGGCTGCAGCTGTGGTTCGTGGCCATTCGCGAAGCGCGCCATCTCCCCTGGATGTGGCGTGAGAATTCGCGGACCGGCTGGGTGAGACAGGAGAGAGGGCAAGGCACCTGAACGGGCCAAAAGTGTCAGGGCATCCGCATCGACAACGAGGGGGCAGGTCGCTGACCGCACAAGGTGCAAAACAGCGTCATTTTGTTCAAAGCCCAGTCCCGGACCGATGACGATCGCATCGCAGGGGCGCTCCAGCACATCGCGAAGATCTCTCTCTGGCCGGACCATGATTTCTGGGGAAACCCTCGATGCCAAGATCGGGTAAATATCCTCAGCGACATGAAGAGTTACCAGTCCAGCGCCGCCACGGAGGGCGGCGTTGCTGGCCAAGTCGGCGGCTCCCGTCAGTCCGCGTGACCCTGCAATGATCGAGACCCTACCTGCATGTCCCTTGTGGGTGTCAAAGCGGCGACGAGGGAGCCAGTGACGCAAAAATTCAGGAGTCAAAACCGCAGCGGTGGGATCGCCATCGCAGGTAGTGAGTTCCGGAACAGGAATCACCTCCAGCCTTCCGACATGAGGAGTGGCACGATCATCCACTAGACCGGATTTAACATGACCCACGGTCAATGTAAGATCTGCCTCAACCGCATCCGGCGCTGGAACGCCTGTATTTCCGTCCAATCCAGAGGGAACATCAAGCGCGATCACCTTTGCATGGCTCACGTTATGCAGGTGATTCATTTCTGCGGTCAGTTCGGCGACTTCACTGCGGAGTGGCCCACCCGCTCCAATCCCGAGCAATCCATCGATCAGCAAAATAGGCCGCACAGCATCGCCCAAATCCGGAGGCCCGTGGAGGATGATCAATTCATCGCCGAGGGTGCGAAGGTGCTCAGCGGGCAGGGGCTTGAGTTGGGAGGGATCGCCTGAAAAGCGCGCAAGGATCTTCCAACCCTGCTGGGCCAATTCAATGCCAACCACCAGTGCGTCGCCAGCATTGTTGCCTTTGCCGAGGTAGAGGACAGCAATACCCGGGTTAGGAAATCTTGCGCGCAGAACTCCAGCCATCGCACGACCCACCTTCAGCATCAGTGCCCCAGCGGTAGTCCCCTTGGCAAAGGCCAAAGTCTCCGCCTCCTGCATCTGGGCACATGAAACGAGCATGGCCGGGAAGGGCTTAATGGGCGCGCTTGAAGGCCACGATGCCTTGAGCGATGCCTTCGGCGATGCGGGCGCGAAACTCACCCGTCATCATGTGGGATCGCTCGCTGGAATTGCTGACAAAACCGCACTCGACCAGCACTGCGGGATTGCGAGTCGTGTTGCGGATCACGTGGAAGTTCGCGTTTTTGACCCCGCGATTGTTCATGCGGGTCCGCTGCACTAGATAAGCCTGAATGTAAGAGGCCAGCGAGTAACCAGAACTGGCGTGATAATAAGTCTCCACCCCGCTGCCGCTGCCGCCGCGGTTGTAATTGTAGTGGATGCTGACAAAGAGGGCATTGCCATAACGATTCCCCGCCGCTGCTCGGTCGGGCAGGGGGATGAAGACATCGCGGCTGCGCGTCATGACGACCCGGATGCCTTCTTTCTTCAAGAGTTGCTCCACCCTGCGCGCTGTATCCAGGGCCAAGTGCTTTTCAAAAACATACCCAATCGCCGCGCCTCTGTCGTGACCGCCGTGTCCTGGGTCCAGAACCACGGTGTCAAAAGCCCGTGCAGAGAGAGCACAAAGCAGGAAAGCAATGAAAGCGAAAGGCAGCGATCTCATGCGGGGCAGATCGTGCAAAGGGTGCGTCGGCGGGAGTCCCATGCGAGTCGAGAAAGTAAAGGGGAGAAAGGAGTTCCCTAGATTAAGGTGGGGAACGGCAGACAGGTCAAGCACTTTGGGCCGCGATGACACGAGTCCATCTGGGGCTGTGGATGGGGGAAACGGTGGTCTGTGCTTGCCAGATCGGCGTATTTTGAATAGCCTCTGCCTGTCTGGGCTGCAAAAAAGGCAGCAGGGGTGACACACCAATCCTCAACCCGATCCCACCGCTATGCTGACTCCCGCAGATATTGCAGAATACGGTGAACGCCACGTCGAATCGTGGCTCACCAGCCAGGGTTACCGCTGCCATTGCAGCAAACCGCACCACGGTGTCTCAGACATTGAGGCGCGAGGGGAGGAATCGAACCTCTTTGTCCACGTCGTCACGGTGCGGGGCAGCCATCCCTTTCCCGATCTGACAACTGGGGACCGTGGCCGCGTCGTTACGCGGGCCATGGCGCTCGATTGCGATGCCTGGCTCGCCCAGGTTCGGATCGATGGCGACGGGCAATTGGCGGAGGAAGTCGGGTGGGCACAGTTGAATCATTGAGGCTTCAGCAAAAACATCGGATTAAGTGGTTTGAGATTTGCCGTTCTTCGGTAGTCTCCGCCCCCACATGTCCGCTAAAATCCGTTTCAGCACCGCCTCCGTTACCTCCCTCGTTCTCGCTAAAATTGGCAACCCCTTGCGCGAGGAGCCGCTCCAGACTTCTCGAGAGCTGTATCGCGTCAGTGACGATGATCGCGAAATCCTAACGGGGCTCTTTTTGAAGCCGTTTAAGAACCTCGCGGCGCATCGCTTTTATCATCACTCATCGCTGGAACACCACGAGATGAACCTCCTGAGCGCGGCGATTTTTGCGGCCCCCAGTTCGCTGCATACGAAGGGCTGCGAGATGGCACGCCGCCTCTACAGCAAGTCCAACCACCCAAATATCAAGTCGGGAGACCTGTGCATCTCCCTCGTCGATGACATCGAAGTGGATGGCAAACTGGTGCAGGCGATTTGCATCCTGAAGTCCGAAAGTGTGGTGCCGTTTCTGAGCATCTCCGCAGAGGATGGAGACCTCAAGCTGCACACAGAGCAGGGGATCAATCCAGAGAAGATCGACAAGGGCTGCCTCATCTTTAACCACCTGCCACGCAACGGTTACTACGTGCTGACCTTCGACCGATCCGGCGGGGAGTCACGCTTCTGGGTGCGCGAGTTTTTGGGCCTCCAGGCCATTCCGGATTCGGCGTTTTTGACCAACACCTTCGCGAACATCGCGGTCAATGCGGTGAAACACAATCTGGACGATAGCATCCTGCCAGAGGAATCCAGCGCGGCCGCCCGTGAGGTCATCGCCTACTTTGATGATCGCGAGCATTTTGACCTGCAAGAGTTCGAGGAAAAGGTGCTCAAGACGCCGGATGCAGTGGCACGCTTTGCGGATCAACGAGTCAAAGCCGAAACCGAACACGGCGAACCACTGATGACCAATTTTGAGATCTCGCCCAAAGACGTCAAAAAGGTAAAGAAGCACGCCGCCGCTGTGATGAAGCTAGACACCGGGGTGGAGATTCACCTGAAAGCCTCCGAGCAAGAGCCCGTCCTAGAACGTGGCTATGATGACGCAAAAGGGATGAAGTACATCAAGGTATTCTACAACGAGGACATCACCCACGGCCAGTCCGCATAGAATGCCCGCCCTTTGGGGCGTGGATCACGCAACCCCGTTGGCGGCCGCCGTCCAGCCTATCGAGCTTTCTCTTTGCGTGAGCTCAGCGGGGTAGCCTTGGAGGTGCCTCCGTTCCAGAGGTCGTATTTGGGGCTGGCGTAGGTTTTGAAAAAGGCGTGGAGGCGCTCTCGATTCTCGCCGACCGCTTCTTTGGTGCCGTCCTGGCCATACAGGTTAAATCGTTCCTGCGGATCTGCCTGCATATCATAAAACTCGTTGGGACCCGCTGGGGTTCGCTCGACGAATTTCCAGCGGTCCGTCCGGATCGCGCGGCAGGTCTCCATCTCGTAAAACACTTCGCTGGGCCACTGCGGGATCTCTTTCCCTTTCAGCACGGGCGCGAAATCTCGCCCGGGCGACTTGGGAACCTGCGGCATTTTTTCGCCGAGCCCCAGAAAGCTCAGGATGGAGGGCATGAAATCGTAATTGCTGACGAGGAGGTCGCTGGTCTTTCCTGCGGGGATCTGTCCTGGCTGCCGAAAGATGAAGGGGATTTGCATCATGAGGTCGTGGGCACCAAAAGGCCGGACATGGTCACCCATTCCCCAAATGCCGTTTTGACCGCCCATCCAGCCCTGGTCCGCCGCGTAAACGACGAGGGTGTCTTCCGTCAGGCCGAGGCGATCCAGGGTTGCCATGATTTCGCCAACGCCATCGTCCACACCGCTGACCTCTGCCGCCACGCGCCGCATGGACACAGGGTTGTTGTGATAGTCCTTGTTGTTGAACTGCCAGGGGTGCATCGCATCGCGCGGGAAACAAAGCAGATCCTTGTCCGCGTAATAGGCCGCGTGGCGATTTTGGGATTCATTCAGCAGGAGCGGGCCCAGGGCATACGGCCCGTTGTAGGCCAAGAAAAGAAAGAAGGGCTGGTCCTTGTTCTGCTCGATGAATTCCACGCCGCGCTTGGTCCAGTAGTCCGTGGTGTAGCCCGCTTCCTTGTGTGTGGCACCATTTTCGATGATGTCCTGATCGTAAAACTCGCGGGTGCTACCATCGGGTTTCGTGACCCAAAAAGTGAACCCTTCACTTGGTGTCATGTTTGCCCCCAAATGCCACTTCCCGCTGAGCCCGCAGGTGTACCCCGCCTCCCGCAGGACCTCCCCGATGGAGGTAAATTCATCCAGGGTATCATAAGCCTCTGGGCCGATCATGTATTTGGGGTCCAAGAAACAATGAACGCCGTGCTGGGAGGGAATCAGCCCAGTCAGAAAAGTGGCACGGGTGGGGGAGCAGACCGGGTTACTGCTCAGTGCATGAGTGAACCGAATTCCTTCGTTCGCGAGTCGGTCAATGTTCGGCGTGCGGATGTCTTTGTTGCCATAGCAACCGAGCGTCCACGCGCCCTGATTGTCCGTCAGGATAAACACCACGTTCGTCGGCTTCGCCACAGCCGATAAACCGAAGGTGAGGGCAGAGAAAAGAGAGAGAACGAAGCGCATCAGTCGATCAGGGTTGAATGGACATGAAGGACTACCCTTTAGTAGGGACTGCCGTGCATGCCCTCTTTTGTAGAGGGTTGCGATCAGTGCTGTCAAGATCTTGCAGGGCGGCGCTGCCACTTTTGATCGGCCGTCCGATGGCGCTACTGCTCGCTCTCCGCTACGGTCACGCTGAGCACTTCCTCAATCGTGGTATTGCCGAGAAGGATCTTGCGCACGCCGTATTCACGCATGGGGCGATAGCCATCTTTGACGGCTTGTTGCAGAAGGGTCTGGGAACTGGCCTTGTGGGTGATCAGCTCACCCATGGCGGGCGTCACCCGAACCAGTTCGTAGAGCGCCATTCGGCCTTTGTAGCCGGTGGCTCGACAGCCTTCGCAGCCACCTTCTTTGGCACGATACACCGGGCCGTTGATCGGACCGGTATAATGGAGTTCACGTAGCTTTTCAGCGGCGTTCGGTTCCTCCTGTTTGCAGAGTGGGCAGAGGACGCGAACGAGACGTTGGGCAAAGAAGGCACGGACCGAACTGGCGACAAGGAAGGGCTCGACACCCATATCGACGAGACGGTTGATCCCGCCGATGGCATTGTTGGTGTGCAGGGTGCTGAAGACCAAGTGACCCGTGAGGGCCGCCCGGATGGCGATTTCCGCCGTCTCAAGGTCGCGCATTTCCCCGATCATGACGACGTTTGGATCACCACGCAAAATGCTGCGCAGCCCCGCTGCGAACGTCAGGTCAATCTCAGGTCGAACAGCGATCTGAACCACGCCGGGCAGTTTGTTTTCCACCGGATCTTCGATGGTGACGATACGTCGATGCTCCGTGTTGAGCTGGGAGAGGAAGGTGTAAAGAGTCGTGGATTTACCGGACCCTGTGGGACCAGTGACAAGGACAATGCCATTGGGTTTCTTCAGCAGTCCTTCGACTTCGGCACGCAGATCCGTCTCCACCTGGAGTCGGTCGAGATTGAATTTTTCCTGCCCCAAAAGACGCAAGGAGATGCTCTCGCCTTCGACGGATGGAATGGTCGCGACACGGACATCGATGAGTTGGCCGGCGATCTGCAGATTGATACGCCCATCCTGCGGCAGACGGCGCTCCGCGATGTCGAGCTTGGCCATGACCTTCAGACGTGCGATCACGGACTGCTGGAGCTGTTTGATGTTCTCGGGCACGGGCACTTCGCGCAGGCGACCGTCGATGCGGTACCTCATGCGCAGTTTGTCTTCCATCGGTTCGACGTGAATGTCCGTCGCGTGTTGCTCCAGCGCTTCGCGAATGATCTGATTGACGAATTTGACGACGGATGCTTCCTCATCGCTTTCATCGATGATGTTGGCTTCATCGCGCATTTCGAGATCGACTCCATCGACCTCGCGGCCTTTGAGGATCTCTTCAAAGGTGTCAGCCCCGACACCGTAAAAATCGCGCAAGGCATTCAGCAATCGTTTCCGGGGGGCGACTTCAAAGCGCACCGCTGCATCCACCTCCCGCGCCACCGATTGACGGGCGATGAGGTCCAACGGGTCAAAGGTGGAGATGACCAGCTTCCGCTCTTCGTCCTCGGGCGCACCATCGAGTCGCAGGGGTAGCAGGCGGTGCTTCAAGGCGACCCGTGCGGGCAGGAGGCGCTTGAGTTCAGGTGCATCCGCAGCATCCGGCACAGGCATAGCGACCCAACCCAACCCCAGGCGGCTGGCCAAGTGGGAGAGAAAGACTTCCTCGTCCAGGGTGCCTGTATCCAACAGGGAATTGATGACGGAGACGCTGGGAGTCGCGGTCGGCAGCGGGATGCCCCCTCCGCCAGCAGCTTCAAGGCATTGCACGAGCGCTTGGCGGATCGCTTTCATGGCTCTATGGGTTCTTCTTGACCCCAGTTTCTTGGTCCATTTGTCGGGCTGCAGAGGCAGCGCTGCCGGAAGGGAAAAGAGGATTAAAGTCCTCGATCACCGGATTGGGCGAGGCCCAGGCTGGATCTGCGGGTTGAGTAGGGTCGAGCGCACTCGGATCCATGTCTGTTTCAGCGAGTGGATCCGGATCGACATCCGGCTTGTACCCGACGGTCTCCAGAAGGCTGACGATGTAATTCATCGCCTCTGGCATCGTTGCGAGAGAGCTGGCATTGCGGGTAAGGTCTTCGCGCAAGCTTCCTTTGATCACGGCGCTGCCGACCATCCCCAGTGAGCCGTCTTCGCCAGGGCTCAGCATCTCAGATTCATCGTCAGACACCATGAGCCGACCACTCATCTCCCCCGCAACGCGGAAGAACTGGGTGCCGGACGCGCCGCGCATCTCGATGGTCTTGTTGATGTATCCGGATGCAGTGTAAACGGCGTGGGAGGTGCCATTGGCGGCGAGTGAGCTGATGACGGACTTCCGCACTTGGCGATTGGCTGCCATGAAAAAGCGGGCCGAGTCCGGGGCTGGGGCGTAAAGGAGGCCGTCTGCCTCGGTCAAAAGCACCATCGACGAAATGCCGCCGTGCAATGGGCTGATGACATAGGCACCTGTGTAGGACTGGAAATTGACGCTGTCTTCGTCAGGAGTGAATCGCAGTTCATAGACCAGCCACTGAGCAGGTGCCAGCACCGTCAGCGCGCACCAGAAGGCGATGGCGAGCAAGGTGGATTTGTTATTAGGGAGTGGGAAAGACATCCAGGTGGATATTTAGTGCGCCTTCCGGGCTTTGTCGAGTGACAGAATCAATCCGACGCAGCTAGGTTTTTTTGACACTCAGGCCTCGGTTGGGTTCAGAAATCGTGAAACGCCGCGTGGGATCAACCCTCTGCCAGCAATTTCTCAGCGATGTCTTCAGCTTTATCGGTTCGCATATTCAGGATCTGGGCATCGTCGGGAAGGGGACTGCCAGCCTGATGGAAGAGGCCTTTGACCGCGCGCGGGTAGCAGGCGGCGATGCGCAGGCCTTTGCAGGCCGCAATGGCCTGGAGCCGGGGATCGCGGTGCGCCGCCATCTCACAGAGATCAGACACGGTCTCAAACGTCGCCTCGGAATCGCACAGTTTTGACAGGACCTCGTTCTTCACTCCGGTCGGGACGACTTGGGCGTAGGCGCAGCGGCAGTAGAGGATGTGGGATGGGTCAGGCATCGATTTTGAAACGGGCGTTAGATGTGACGGCATCTGCACCCTTTTTCAATCACTCAATTCACGATCATAATGGCAGCCTCTGCGTAATTGAGACGGGAGTGGGCCATCCGTCCGTAGGGCATCGGTCAAACGGCTACCGCTCCGTTTGCGACGTTGGCCGAAAGAAATGGGGTTCTCCGCAATGAATCTGCTTGATGCATCATGGATTCAGTGCCAAGGATTCTGCCCGTTCGGTCAACCACCGGACGATGTGCGAGAGCCCTGCCAACGCAGGTTTTTGCACCCGTAGTTCAACGGATAGAACAGCGGTTTCCGGAACCGTCGATACAGGTTCGATTCCTGTCGGGTGTACCAGCTTCAGATATAAGGCCGAGCGGTCATGCTGGAGCAGAACCACCTAACGGTATGTTGTGATCGACCGAAGTTGGAGGTGACGCTGAATTAGGAGGCACCAAAGGGGGGTGCCAAACAATCGCCACTCGCCAGCGCTACCCGCTTTTCGGCAGGTGCACCCGAGGCTTCATTATGCCGCGCTGAATTGATTGCTTGAATCAGACTTGGTATCGTGTTTCCTCGTTTCACTCTCGAATGACTTTCCACGCCCTCCAAGACATCTCGAAACTCGAAGACACCCTCTGGGCGGCCGCCGACCAACTTCGCGCGAACTCGAAGCTGACTTCCAGCGAGTATTGCTTCCCCATCCTGGGCATCATCTTCCTGCGCCATGCGACGAACCGCTACAATGCCGTCGCGGCCCGGATCGAGGAGGAAAAGGCCGCCGGGAAGCTGCCGAAGAAGCTGCCCATCACAAAGGCTCACTTCATCGCCCGCCGGGCACTGATGCTGCCGCTGGAGGCACGCTATGAGACGCTGATCGCCCTGCCGAAGGGCACAAACCTTGGCTCCGCTCTTGTGGAGGCCATGAACGCCATCGAGCGCGACTTCGAGCCGCTGGCGAATCAGCTCCCAAAGGACTACGAGAAGTTCGACAACGACCTCCTAGAGTCCATGCTCCGCATCTTCGACAGCGAGGCGCTGCGGCGGGCCAGCGGCGATGTCTTCGGGCGCATCTATGAGTATTTCCTGATGAAGTTCGCCATCCAGGGCGCTCAGGACAATGGGGAGTTCTTCACCCCGCCCTCGCTGGTGCAGATGATCGTGAACGTCATCGAGCCGGATCATGGCGTCGTCGCCGACCTCGCTTGCGGTTCCGGCGGCATGTTCGTGCAGACCAGCCATTTCATGGAGGATCATGGGAAGAAGACCATGGACCGCGTGACCTTCTACGGTCAGGAGAAAACGGCTACCACCATCCGTCTGGCGAAGATGAACCTGGCCGTTCACGGGCTGGAAGGTGAGATCAAAGAGGCAAACACCTTCTACCAGGACGAGCACCGCCTCAGCGATGGCCGCCCGCTCTGGGGGAACTGCGACTTCATGATGGCGAACCCGCCCTTCAATGTGGACATGGTGGATGAGGCGAAGGTGAAGGGCGACCGCCGCCTGCCCTTCGGCCTGCCGGGGGTGAACAAGAGCAAGACCATCTCGAACGCGAACTACCTCTGGATCAGCTACTTCCACTCGTATCTGAATGCGAAAGGCCGCGCCGGGTTCGTCATGTCATCGCAGGCCAGCAGCGCCGGGCATGGCGAGGCGGAGGTGCGGCAAAAGCTCGTCGCCACCGGCGATGTGGACGTGATGATGTCCATCCGCTCGAACTTCTTCTACACTCGCTCCGTGCCCTGCGAACTGTGGTTCTTTGACAAAGGCAAGCCCGCCGCTCGCACGGACCGCGTGCTCATGCTCGATGCGCGAAACGTCTATCGGAAGGTCACGCGGAAGATCTTCGACTTCAGCGCTGAGCAGCAGCAGAACCTCTCCGCCATCGTGTGGCTGTATCGCGGGCAGAGCGAGCGCTTCGTTGAACTCGTGGCCCAGCATGTGGACCGCAGCTTGCAGGCCGCGCACGCCTGCTTCCGGGATGAAAATACCGCTGATGGCCCCTGCGAGCCGCTGGAGGATTTCCGCCTCGCCCTGAAGGCATTGCATCAGCAGATGAACGGCTTCCTGGAAACCTTGCCGGAGAAAGGCGAGCACGCTCAGCCGCTGGGTGACTACCTGGAATCAAAAGGCAATGCGGAGAATGGAATCGAAGGCTTCCGTCTCTTCACGTCCGATGCGCAAAAGCACCGCAACGAGTGCGGCGAGGCGTGGAGCGACACGAAGGATTTCATCGAGCACATCCTCGCGCCGCAGGCCGAGCGCAGCCGCAGCCTTGCCAGCGAGCTGGACGGCCTGTGCAAGCACGCCTCAAAGCTCATCAGCCATGTCGAGGCTGACAGCCGCAGCAGCGAGAGCTCCCTCTGGAACAGCCGCGAGATCAAGAAAGCGCTCAAAGCCGCCGACGCCGCGCGCCTGCAAGCCGTGGAGAACCTCAAGCGCGTGGCCTACTTCCACCGTCAGGCCCTCTGGCTTCTCCATCGCTTCCCAGAGGCCCGTTATCTGGACGTGCCCGGCCTGTGCAAGATCGCCAGTCGGTCCGACATCACCGCCGCCGACTGGAGCCTCACCCCTGGCCGCTACGTCGGCGTCGCCCCGGCGGAGGTGGACGAGGATTTCGACTTCGGCCAGTCCATGCGCGACATCCATCTGGAACTGAAAGACCTGGACCGCGAAGCCTGCGAACTGGCCGCGAAGATTCAGGCGAACTTTGCCAATCTTGCCGTATGACCATGCGTGCGTTTTACCCTGCCGATCAATGCTCACCAAAAGTGCAACCGTTGGTTGCACAGCCCGACTGGTCGCGCAGCTCAGAGTCGATTGTCGGCTCCCTTCAGCCAATACTCCAACCAATGGTTGGAGTATTGCGGCTCATTGGTGGAGATGTAACAAAACTCTTACCAGTGGTTAGAGAATTGGGATGGTCCCGTCAGGGAACAAAAGGGCGAGACCTCTGGCTCTCAGCGCCAAAGGGGCGGAATATATCAGCCCAGGACAACGCCCTGGGTAGGGCAGTAAAAGAAGTCAGAGCCCTGAGGGGGCGACACAATCCACCGTGCCACGAATGGGTCGCCCCTTCAGGGCACGGTGTTCGTTGGGCCGTTACCCAGGGCGTTGCCCTGGGCTGCGATGGGTTAGGCCGTTGGCCTGAAAGGCAGGTGCGTGGGAAGGGGCTGGGGATATGAAGATGGGCAGTCCGAAGCCAATCAAAGACTATGCGCTGGGCATCTATGATGGACCTCACGCAACGCCGCAAGAGACTGAGGAAGGTGCGATCTTCCTTGGAATCAAGAACTTCACTGACAACGGCCAACTCGACTTCTCTGAGGTCCGCCACGTTTCCGAGAATGAACTTCCACGATGGACGAAGCGTGTGACTCCGCAGCACGGCGATGTCGTGTTTACTTATGAGGCAACGCTTCACCGCTACGCATTGATCCCAGAAGGTTTCAGGGGATGCCTCGGCAGGCGGGTTGCCCTTGTTCGACCTGATCCCAAGAAGGCTGATGCCCGATTCCTTCTTTACTACTTTCTGTCGCACGAATGGCGACGAGTCGTCGAAGGCTTTGTCATCACTGGCGCGACCGTGGATCGCATTCCCTTGGAGAAGTTTCCAGACTTCCCTGTGCAGCTTCCAAAGTTGTCGGTGCAAAGGCGCATCGCCGACACACTGACCGCCTACGACGACCTGATGGAGAACAACCGGCGGCGGATGGCGTTGCTGGAGGAGTCGGCGCGGCTGCTCTACCGGGAGTGGTTCGTCCACCTCCGCTTCCCCGGCCACGAACACACCCGCCTCATCAACGGCGTGCCGCAGGGCTGGGAGCGCGTGCCGCTGGGGGAAGTAATGACCTTACAAAGAGGGCACGACCTCCCAAGCCAAGAGCGAGTCGAAGGTGATGTCCCCATCGTCTCATCGTCCGGGATCACTGGCTTTCACGACAAGAAAAAGGCCAATGCGCCCGGCGTCGTAACGGGTCGATACGGCACACTCGGCCAAGTGTATTACATCGACCGCGACTACTGGCCGCTGAACACCGCTCTCTACGTTACCGATTTCAATGGCAATCCGCCTCTCTACATCCTGCACCTGCTGAAGCACGCACTCGAAAGCATTCAAAGCGACAAGGCCGCCATCCCAGGACTGAACCGCAACGTCGTTCACAGCATGAAGGTGTTGTGTCCGCCCGCATCGCTGCGCTCATCCTTCGGACACTTCGCTGCTGACCTGCATCGCCAAATCAGCACCCTAAACGACCAAACCCGAAAACTCCGCACCGCCCGCGACCTGCTGCTGCCGCGCTTGATGAGCGGGGAGATTGAACTCTGAACTTTTCACCAAACTATGAACGCCGAAGAACGCACCATCTCCAAGATTCTCACCGACCAGATTTGCTATGAAATCCCGTCTTATCAGCGGCCCTATTCCTGGGGAAAGGAGAACGTTCAGGAGTTATTGGAAGACCTGTGGGAAGCCTATGAAGGCAATGAGCCAGAGTATTTCATTGGCTCCATCATCACCGTCGAACGCGCGAAGGATAAGCTCTATGATGTGGTGGATGGACAGCAGCGCCTCACGACGTTGAACCTTGTCTTTGCTCGTCTTCGCGATGCTATTGCAGACGAGAAGGCCAAGGCATTGCTTGGCAATCGCATCTTGCCTCGAAATGACCTCACGGGCGAAGCTGAGACGCCCCGCCTACAACTTCGCAAGGTAGATCAGTCGTTCTTTCGCAAGCATATTCTGGAGTCAGCGCCTGTCCTTGCCAACACCCGGGCAACCCTGACTTCGCCGCAGAAGCATCTCATCGGGAACAGCGAAGAGATCGACGCCTTCTGCAAAGGCAAGGCGGAGCAGGTGCTCAAGCTCTTCGCAAACTATGTGCTGTCGAAGGTGTATGTGGTCTTCGTCACAACCCAATCGCTGCAATCCGCCTATCGTTTGTTCAATGTATTGAACGCCCGTGGCATCCCGCTCTCGAATGCTGACCTCATCAAGAACACTCTTTTCAGTCAGCTAGGCGCGCAGGTGAATCGAAGCGACGAACTAGAAGAGCGTTGGCTTGAACTGGAAGAAGAACTGGGAATTGAACGCCTGGACTCGTTTTTCAGCCATCACCGCACCTCCCTTGCTGCTTCGAAGGCGAGAGGCTCCCTTCACGAAGAAATCGAACCGCTCATCAAAACAAGTGAAGGCGGTCCGTTCGCCTTCCTCGATACCGTGCTCGCTTCAGCAAAGAACTTTTCCCGCATCATCGAACAGAATTTTCAAGATGCCGCGACGCTTCGTCCACTGCGAGCACTTCGACGCGTGGCGTATGACGAATGGATTCCAGCATTGCTGGCATTCCTCAACAGTCCCACCCCAGGACTCCCTGAGGCTGAGTTCATTAGCTTACTGGAGAAGGTGACCATGCAAAACTGGATTTGCAGGCTCGGACGCACGGCGCGTCTAACGGTGTATTTTCAGCTCATCAGCGCTATCAAGGCGAACAAGTCCGCCGACGAAATACGGGCCATCTTCACCAAGAACGCACGCAACGACGAGTTCGTCACGTTGCTAGGTGGTAACGTCTATGGCCAAGCCTTTGATGAGGCGGTGCTTCTTCGGCTAGAAGAGGCCAATCAGGACGAATCCGTGACCAAGAGCTATAGCGGTCGCCTCACCATTGAGCATGTGCTTCCTCAGGCGCTGAGAGATGACTACTGGAAACAGCGATTCAACGAGGATCTACAGAGGCTATGGATACACCGTCTCGGCAATCTGGCGCTGCTGAGCGGCAACAAGAACTACAAGGCGCAGTATTTTGGCTTTGACCGGAAGAAGAAGATTTACAGTGATCGGAACAAGAAAGTGTCTTTCGATCTAACCAAAGAAGTCTCCGACCAAGCCGACTGGACAGAGGAAACGATCAAGGCCCGCCAAGATCGCCTCTTGAAACTCGCTGGAGAAACCTGGAGGATTTAATCGCCAAAAAAATCATGGCCTACAATGCCATCAACACGCCCGTTAAAAATCGAGCAGCCAATGCAACTATCTTTAATTAGAGCCTCACATTGTAACCTTCAGATTGCATGAATGACACAGATGACCAAAAGCTAATCATGGTCGTTGGCCAAGCGCCATTTACCACTCCAGATCTAAACCAGTTCTGCACACTCTTGCCATTGATCTGGGAAGATGGAAGTCCGGCATCCGCTTCGGACTTTCCGAATTTGGGGGAAATTTGGTGGATGCTAACTGCTCAAACTGCGTGGCTGGCTGTCCCTGGGCGTCTCGTGGTTGCCAAAGTAGAGTATGCTCCACGATATAACGAACAGGATCCGACTTCAGCTCGATTCCAGGTGATGAGAGAATCAGTGGAACCCCTTTCTCAGAATACGGGCTTTGAAGTTCTAAGAATTGCAGCAACAGCAGCTGAATCCATAGAGGAAGTAGCATCCCCAGGTTTTCATCTCGATTTGCCGATACCACCAGCGCACTCGGTGATAATTGAGTTACGGGGAAACTACTTCGGCCCATTCAATGTGACGCTTCCAAAAGCGAGAGAGGGCTTCCAAAGTTATAGGTGCTCCTTTATTCCCTGTGATGCCGCTAACATGAGCATTTACAAAATCGGCCAGAGCGACTGGAAATCAGGTGCAGGGAAGGGTTTCAACGACTCAGCAACAGATGTCTCGCTCTCGACGGCACGCAGAGCTGAAAGTTTCGATGTAACCCGAGTGAAGCACGAGGTTATTTTGCTCCGAAGATTTGAAGGAATTCTGGCAGCGGGGAACGCAGTCAAACTGACCGTTGAATCACTTGATCAAAAGCTACACAAACTCGCTCGACAAAGTCTAACTCGGGCCAAGCGACAACAACTCAGGCAATTGTTAGACGAGCTTGAGTTGACCAGTGGCAATACCGACTCGGGAGACGATCTCCTCGATACCATCAAGAAGGTCAAACACTTGAACGATAAGCAGAGCGAGTCGCTGAATTCTACAGTTGAAGCGCTGCTGAGAAATGGCTTTTTTGGCGAAGATCGAATAGCAAGTGCGGAGAGAACCTATGCGGAGTTGCATGTGCAGAAGAGGACCGCTGAATTGGAGGCAAAGGCTGAGGAAGCGATAGCAGCGAAGAGAGACGAACTTCGCAAAATCGAATCATCTCTGAAAAGCATACAATCCCAACTACAGAAAGAGGAATCCCAAGGTCGGGCCAAGCTTGAGAATCGCCTCGTAGAGGAAGAAAAGAAGGCTCGAGCGTCGTTGCAGGCGGAAGAGTTGGAGTTTGCCGCCAAGAAAACTGAGCTTGAAAGGCAACAAGGGCTTCTCCAGAAGAACTTGGAAAAGGTGACCAAGGACCTGCGTGAGGCAGGCGATGAAGTGGTGAATCGGTTCTTGACCATAGCACCGCTATTGGGAGTCTCATCGAGTTTTGGCGGCGTCACAAACTTGGATGTTGCGCCGTCAAGAGCACCTGACGAGGCCAAGGTCAATCCAGAGACCTTTCAGCTTCCAATCTATATAACGGGTGCATCAGACCACGACGGTGAAGTGAAAGAAGATGAGTTCTTTGATCGCTTCCGGCAGGTGGTGGAGAACAGTGGGTTCACTTATAGGATCCTTGATCTGCAACGGTTCCACCTGAGCGTCAAATGCGGCGAACTTACCGTGCTAGGAGGGCCTTCAGGCACCGGGAAATCGTCCCTGCCCGCGCTCTATTCAAGAGCGCTACTCGGGGATTCGGCAAGTGGTGTCAGACCAGGTTGCCTGATGATCAATGTAAATCCGTCATGGATGGATACTCGTGATCTTTTGGGGCACCTGAATACTCTCGATGGCCAGTTCTATCCCGCCGAGTCAGGACTTTTTCAACATCTGATACTAGCCCAGGAAGAGCACCTCTCACACGGGGGGCACTCGGGAATTTACATGGCCTGCCTTGATGAGATGAACCTTTCCCAAGTAGAGCACTATTTCAGCGATTTCATGACGGTGTTGGAACGCAGCGGCGATGAGAGAAAAATCCGGTGCTTTTCGCGCGAAAGCTCGAGTCAACAGTCCCGTTTTCGGCGCTGGAGCGAAATCACTCTGTCGCCAAGCCTCCGATTCGTTGGAACAGTCAATTTCGATGAGACGACGCGGCTATTGAGTGACCGTTTCCTTGATCGCGTCAATCTCCTAAGGCTTACAAGTGCAGGCCTCCCAGGGATTACAGAGGGTGGGGTATCAATGGCCAATGTGAGCGGAAACATGGTCACACTATCGGACCTCCAATCTTGGACTGCTGAGTCGGCCTTGCCATCTGACCTTGGCACACTACTTGATCAGATGCGCCCATTGCTCCAACAAATGGGCTGTCCGATTTCGCCACGGGTTTATCGTGGTGTTTGTCGATTTGTCAGTTCATCGTCCCGGCTGCTCGCCCCGGACAGGGCATTTGACGTGCAATTGGCCCAACGAATTATTCCGCGCATCAGGAGCCTGATCACCAATGATCAAGTTGATGGGTTGGACCGTCTTATTTTGCTCCTAAAACAATCGAAAATGAATTCCTTTGAGGAATCGCTGCCCACACTGGAAGAGATCCAAGCAAGTGTCAGCCGTCGAAAATGGGATCTGGACGCCTAAATCGTCATGGCAAAATTCGCAATTCATCGCAGAGCCACTGCCCTGTGCACATTAGACACCGACTTGGGTGAAGTCGGGTTCCATGCAGCAGCGTCGAGAAGCCGGGAAATCTTGGTCGTTGGCGAATCTGACAAGCTTGAGTTTGTCTTGATACCTGCGATTGATGACACTGCTTTTCGAATATCCATTGGCGATGTGCCACTCCACGATCTGGTGCCTCCTGATGATGCCGTGGGCCATACGATAGGTGGGAGTCATTTCTGGCGAGAGCAAAGCTATTTCGAAAGCGCTCGTGGTGCCACTCGCGTTGTTCTAGAATCTCGTGCGGAGTCCGACGAGAGTGCTCCGTGGCAGTGTATGGGGGTGATAGATATATTTGTTCAACCATCAAAGCTTGGCGACCTGAGGTATGACGCCATGTCGGAAGAACTGCAATCAGTCAGCCGAAGTCTGCTCGTGGATCTCTATGGCAAGTCCCGCCAAAGCCACGATATAAAATACGCGAGCGAAGGGAAAGTTCAGACTTCAAGGGAGCAAGAGTTGTCTTCAATTGTTGAATCTTTGAGTGCCGCCTCGCGTCTGCTCTCTGGCATTGCAGGAAGACCAGCATCCCGAATCGTGCCTTACACCACCCTACAGCGATGCTGGGGCGACGAGCGCTTCTCCCCCGCAAACCTAGCCTCCTATGCGCGAAGTGGCATGGCGACGCAAAAGGGAAACTTGCCTATGGTGCTGCGAACCGAGCGTCTTCGAGAGTCCTTCGACGTGCCGGAACATCGCGCAATAAAAGCCTTCTTGATAATTGTCGCACATCGAGCGCGCCTCTGTGGAGATGCGGCACGGGATCATATTCAAGCTATAATTTCTGAGAAGCATCTCCGTCATGTAAGACTGAAGCCTGGAGCAACTCTATACGAGTCAGTCGATCAGCCCAAAATTCAACGATTGCAAGAAGCTCGCTCCAAGTCTGAGCAAGCCGAGTCGCTCGCCGGGAGGCTCGCCATGCTCCCTTTTCTTCGCGAATCGAAGCCTCAACTTATCCCAGTCAGGCAGGGGCTATTTCAACGCAGCGAAGAATATCGTGCCGTCTTCGATTTGATCAGGCGCTTTTTGATCTCCAACGCTGTCTGGTATGATGGTAACGATCAGACTACCATCACGAAACTGACAAGCCGATTGTTCGAACAGTGGTGCTATCTACGAATAATCGAGGCATTTCGAAAATCTGGTTTGGAGTTGCGTGAGTGGACGGATGCATTGCGGGAGAATCTACGTTCCAGATTTCTTGTGGACTTTGATCGCGGGCTCACCTTTGAGGGCAGCTTAACCTCTGATCTCCGTTTGAGGTTCCGCTACGAACCTTGGATTTTAGGCACAGAGTCGGCAACGAAGGCTGGAGAAACCTTGTGCAGAGGCGCAAATGTCGATGTGGCATGGTCGCCGGACATCGTCATTGAGTGCCTCAGAAAATCGGGGACCGATTGGCAACCTGTCTATGCAATTGTTCTGGACAGCAAATACACGCCTAGAATCAGAGATGACCATTGGCGAGATACGTCAAAATACAGGCAAATTCGCTCCACCCGTGCCAAAAAACAAATAGTGCGACACCTATGTTTGATTTCACCTGCCCCCCTTGGATCAACTGGACACATTGTCAGTGAAGATCCTGCTGTGGACTTTACTCTAGCGGGTCCGTCCTGCCCGCCGGAGGACGCGGTGGGATTCCATCTTTCAGTGGTCCCTACTGGGGATGCCGAAGTCAATCCGCCAGTTGATATCTTTCGGTTTTTTGCGGATGGAATGATTCACTACCTGCGGAAGCATTTTGCGATCTAAATTATACAATACGACCTTCTGCTGGCGTGCTTGATGAGCCGGGGGAGATTGAACCTTTATCTGACGACACTATGGCATGGCTACTCTTCATGGATGAATGTGGGCACGATCACAAGACTGTGCCTTATGAAGTGCGCGGCGGCTTCGCTATCGCAGATTCAGCTTTGTGGACGTTCGTTCAGGACGTGCATCGTCTCGAACTGGAGTGTTTTGGCGCACGGTTGGCCGACTACAAATCCGAAATCAAAGGAACCAAACTATTAGCGACTGACCGTTTCAAGAATGGCCTTCGTGATCCGGTGTTCGACGACGCGACACGCCAAGCCCTTTGTCGGGCACACCTCCAAGACGGTCTGGAGAAGAAGCCGCCAGGTAAACTTAAGCTCACGGCTTATGGTCAAGCGTCATTAAAAATGGCTGACGGCATTTTCGATCTGTTGGAGCGCCACAAGGCTCTTATTTTTGCCACGACGGTGCCTAAAGGGGAGGGCAAGCCAGCAAAGGGCGCACCGCCGCCGCCAGACATTTTACGGAAGGATCATACCTTTCTGTTGGAAAGGTTTTGCTACTTTCTCGAAGGCAAAAGAGAAATGGGACTTTTGGTCATGGATGAGGTGGAGAAGCAGGAAGACCGTCGGTTTGTGCAACGAATGCACGACTATTTCCAGAAGACGAGCAACGGGCGTTATCGCTCCAAGTGGATTGTCCCTTCTCCGTTCTTTGTCGCATCAGATATGGCCCTGCCCGTGCAGGTCGCTGACGTGGTGATCTATGCCCTGAGTTGGGGATACCGCAGGCACCGAGAGATGACGGCCCAGACAAGGCCCGAAATTGAGGAACGCTACGGACACCGAATCGACAAGCTCAAGTGGCGAGGGGAAGGCTACGATGGATTCAAATCTTTCCGTTCCTTTGGGATCGTTTGTGTCCCCGATCTCTACAAACCCCGGAAATAAAGAAGGAGACAATGCATTGAGCCCCCCCCACACCAAAAGTGCAAAGGTTTCTCTCAGCCGAGTCTCCGCAAATACTAACCAGCATTGTTTACCATTTTGCAAGTCGTGAAATTGATTTTTTGAAGTTTCCAGGGCGATAGGCTTCGAATCGCTCTGACTCGCTACTTAAACTATAACCTTGTCCAATTCTTCCAATTCATGGCCTACACCGACATCAACAGCGAGGACCGGCTCGTTCAGCAGACCTTTGCTGAGCATCTGGAAGGCGTGCTCGGATGGGAAAGCGTCTATGCCGATAAAGCGGAGACCTTCGGCCCCGAAGGCACCCTTGGCCGGAGGGATACGCGCGAGGTGGTGCTCACCCGTGACCTGCGCGCGGCGCTGGTGCGGCTGAACCCTACTTTGCCAGAAAAGGCCCTTGAAGAGGTGGTGGCGAAGATGACCCGGCATGATTTTTCACGCTCGCTGCTCCAGCACAATCAGGAGTTTTACAAGTTCATCCGCGATGGCGTGCCGGTGGCTTACGAGGGCGACAATGGCCAGACCCGCACCACACGAGCGCGGGTGATCGACTTTGACAAGGTAGCAAACAATCGCTTCCTGGCCGTCCGTGAGCTATGCATTACGGGATTGCGGGCACCAAGCTACAACCGCCGGGCGGACCTCGTGTGCTTTGTGAACGGATTGCCACTGGTGTTTGTTGAGCTGAAGGCTGTCTATCGGAATATCCGCGCGGGCTTCGATGGAAATCTCTCTGACTACATGGACGATCATGTGATCGGGCACGCTTTCCATCACAATGCCTTCCTCATCGTGAGCAACGGCGACAACGCCCGCTACGGCTCGATCACCAGTGGTTGGGATCACTTTGCCGAATGGAAACGCAACGATGAAAAGGAAAAGGGAGAGGTGGCGGCAAAAGTGCTGCTTGACGGAATGCTGGCCAAGGAGCGGCTGCTGGACATCGTCGAAAACTTCATCCTGTTTGACGCCAGCAAGGCGGGAAAGACCCGCAAGGTGGTAGCGCGGAACCATCAGGTGCTCGGGGTGAATTTGGCGGTCGAGTCTGTAAAGTGGCAAGAAGAGTTAAAGAGGCTGTATCCAAGGCGTCGGGACGTAAAATCCACCAAGGCATGGATGCCGTCCAAGGAGTGGTTTATGCCAGCCTCTGACGGAGGACGCAACGAACCATCAATGGCGGCTGAGCAACCGTGGCTGGACGGACCGCCCCTCGTGACGCGTGCGCATCCAGACCTTGGAAGATTGGGCGTCTTTTGGCATACGCAGGGCAGCGGTAAGAGCTACAGCATGGCATTCTTTACCGAGAAGGTGCGGCGCAAGATTCCCGGTGCCTTTACCTTCGTCTTGATGACCGACCGTGACGACCTGGACGAGCAGATTTACCGGACCTTTGGAGGCTGCGGTGTCATTGACCCCAACACGACGCCCCGCGCCAGCAGCGGCAAGGAATTGAAGACACTGCTCGGAGAGAACCACGCCTACGTCTTCACCCTGATTCACAAGTTCAATCAGGAGGTGACGGAATCCTACAGTGACCGTGACGACATCATTGTGATCTCCGACGAAGCGCACCGGACGCAGGCCGGGAAGTTTGCCCGCAACATGCGGCTGGCTTTGCCGAACGCGGCCTTCCTCGGCTTTACCGGAACGCCGCTATTCAAGAACGATCAACTGACGAAGCGCATCTTTGGTGGCTACATCTCGCGCTATGACTTCAAGCGCAGCGAAGAGGATGGCGCGACGGTGAAACTGGTCTATGAGAACCGGGGCGAGAAACTGGGCATCACGACGCTGGACTTGAACGACCGGATTGCGGACGTGATAGAGAATGCCGACCTGGACGTGGACCAGCGGGCACATCTGGAAAAGCTGCTGGGGAAAGACTACGAGGTCATCACCGCGCCGGATCGGCTGGAGAAGATCGCGAGGGACTTCGTCAACCATTGCGCGGCACGTTGGGAATCGGGCAAGTCCATGCTCGTGTGCATCGACAAGGTCACCTGCGGGCGGATGTTCAACCTCATCACACCGCACTTGCACGCGAAGACGGCAGCCGTGAAGGCCGCCGCAGAGGCAGAAACCGACGCCGACAAGAAGGCCGCGCTGTCCAAGCGGGCGGAGTGGCTGGAAGAAACCATCATCGAGATCCAGATCAGCGAGCAGCAGGGCGAGTTGAAGGAGTTTGCGAAATGGGGAGTGGACATCATCCCGCATCGCCAGCGCATGAAGCAGGGGTTTGAGATCGTCAAGGACGGCAAGAGCGAGACACTCAGCATGGAGGACGCGTTCAAGACGCCGGAGCATCCGTTCCGCGTGGTGATCGTGTGTGCAATGTGGCTGACCGGCTTCGACGTGGAAAGCCTGAGCACGCTCTACATCGACAAGCCGATGAAGGCGCACACGCTGATGCAGGCAATCGCCCGTGCGAACCGACGCTGCGAGGGCAAGGACTTCGGCCTGATCGTGGATTACAACGGCATGCTCAAGAGCCTGCGTGCCGCGCTGGCGCAGTATGCGCTCGGCGACGATGGAGAAGACGGCGGCGACGAAGTGGTGGCTCCCATTGAAGAACGCGTCCAGGCCCTGGAGGAGGCCATTTCTGCGACGGAGTCCTACCTTAGAACGCTGGGCTTTGATTGTGAGCCCCTGATCGGTGCCAAAGGATTCACCAAGACGGGGCTGCTCGCTGATGCGGTAAACGCCGTTTACACAAACCGGGAAACCAAGCAGCGCTTTGAAATCATGACGCGGCAGGTGTTCATCCGCTTCAAGGCACTGATCATGGAAGAAGCCATCTTCACCTTTGCCGAGCGTCACGATAACTTGGAGGCCATCTACAAGAAGCTCCAGGAACGTCGCGACATGTCCGACGTGACGGCGGTGCTAAAAGAGCTTCACCTGATCGTGAATGAGGCGATTCGCACGCGGTCGCCGGGGGAGGATCAAACCGAGTCGAAGCTATACGACCTTAGCAAGATCGATATGGAAAGACTTCGAGACGAGTTTGCCAAGAAGGTGAAACGCAAGGCCACGGCGTTGGAAGACCTGCGTGCCCTAATCGAGGAAAAGCTCGCCCTCATGATGCGGAATAACCCCGACCGCATGGACTACTACAAGAGGTATTCCGAAATCGTGGCCGATTATAACCGGGAGAAGGACCGAGTGACGATTGAGGAGACTTTCGCGAAACTCGCCGACCTGCTCGCCACCCTGAGTGTGGAGCAGCGCCGAGCCGCCGAGGAGGGCTTGACCGAAGACGAACTCGCAATTTTTGACCTGCTGAAGAAGGATCGACTCACAAAGAAGCAGCGCGACACCGTCAAGGAGGCCAGCAAGCATCTTCTCACGAAGGTTCTGGAAGTTGTAGCCACGCGACACGACTGGACCGCCAAGGAACCGACGAAAGCCGAAGTGGAAGTCCTGATCCAAACCGAGGTCTTCACCCTGCTGCCGGATCCTCCCTTCGACGATAACGACAAGATGGCGCTGGCCGAACGTGTCTATAAGCACGTCTTTTCGCAGAGTGAGGCAGGCGTGTTCGGAATCCATGCGGCGTAGCGCCGCATTTGGGCACCGGTGTGCCCCTCAGCCGGTCGCCGCCGCGCCCACCCAATTACTTGCTGGGCAGGCTGTACCAGTTCAATTGCGGCATTCCGGTCATCTCCACCCATTGGAAGGTGCCGAGCTTGCGCCATTGCAGTTCAACGATCACAAAGGAAGTCTCTGTCTCCCAGCTAATTTTGTTGCGGAGATCCGCAGAGAGCGGGGAATCTTTGGGGACAAAAACGTAGCCTTCATACGGGGCCGAAGGAGGTTGGAGCCGGAAGCAATCCTTTGACTCACGATCAGGAACATCCTCCTCGAAATAGTGCGAGCGGCTGATGCCGACGTGAAAGCTCCCTGGAACTTCTTGAAACTTACTCAGAAACTTAAACAGCAGTTCATCTTTGAACTCGATGAAGCTAATCCAGTCCACCTTGTAACCATCCGGGCTGCCTTGGAGCATGACCGGGATCGGATAAGGGAGATCCTTGGTGGACACCTGGAAGACGCAATGCGGCGCGGACGCGGTCTCTGGATTTTCATCAAGCCGCATGAACATGATGTTCGCGGTATCAATGGGACCGGGGCTATTCACCTTGTAGTAGCGATCCACCAGGGTGAGCATCTCTGGATCGTCAGCGCCGAGAATGTGCGGGCGGCGTTCGTTCAGATCACGCGCAAAGAGGAATTGCTTCAACGCCTTGAGCGCTGGCTCGCCCTCAGGGGGCACGTTAATTTCCACAGGGGCACTGCCGCCGCCGGTGGCAACCTCAGGGGCCTGAGTGGGGGCGGTAGGAGTCGGAACGGCAGGCGCTGGCACTTCGACCAAGCCGTCCGGACCTGGGGGCTTGACTGTTGGAGTCGGTTCAGTGCCATCTTCGACCACCATGGGTTTTGGGATCGATGAAGCGCGCAAGACGGTCTCGGTCGGATCAAATCCGGTGGTCGCCGGGCGGGGCGCTGGGGGCTCGTCACTGGGAGCAGGTGGCACGGTCGGGCTAGTTGCCTGCGTGCTGGTGGCGACCGGAGCGGCTGTCGGGGACGGCAGGGCGGGGGCTTCTACAGCAGGGGTCTCCTTTTTGACGACGCTGGCATAAACGTCCATCAAAGGCTTGCGGAAAATGTAACCCACCGCCCCGAGGAACCCCACGAGAAGGAGGCTGGCGACGAGGAACATGAAGACGCTGGAGGAGCGCCTTGGCCGATTGTTGAACTGTGGACGGGGGCGGTTGACCTGGGGGTCCCGGGCAGCGTTGATCGCCGCGAGCGGATCGGTCGAGGGCGCGGTGGAACCCAAAAACGAGTCATTGCTGAAGCCCGGTTGCTGGGATTGCTGCGGGTAAATGGGGGCGTTGCCAATCGGTTCGCCAAGCGTCGGCGCACCGGGGATCAGGTGGGAGGGCATCCCAGGCTGCTGGCCACGGGGCGATGGGATCGATGCGCCTTGCGGGGCAGGGATCCCGGGATTCGGACCGGCGGGGATCGGGGAGGAGGCGAGGCCGCCAAGCAGCGATCCTTGGTTGCTCGGATTTCCTTGGGCAGCCGACCTCCGTGGTGGCAGGGAGATCCCACCCGCTCCTGGAAATTCCGGCTGCTGCTGCGCTTGAGGTTGCGGCTGGGGTGGTTGTTGCGGTTGATATTGGGGCGCGGGTGCTGGCTGGCTAGGGAAATAGGCCGCACCGCTGGGATTGCCACTCGGCATGCCGGGCAGCCCTGGGATCGGGCTGATCTGCGGCTGGCCCCAGGCTTGAGGCGCGGGTTGCTCCGGCATCGGGATGCCAGGCGAAGGCGGCGTGGGGATGTGAACGTGGGATGGGATCTGCCCTGGCAAGGGCTGTGCGGCGGGCGCAGGTGGCTGCGGTGCCGGCATTTGAAAGCTCGGGGCAGCAGGCGCAGTCGCCGCCGGGGAGGTGATCTGATTTCCGCAATGTGGGCAGGGGCCGGTGACGCCTGCGAGATGAGCCGGAACCGTGAGCGTGGCATGACACGCGTTGCACTGGAACTGGATCACTTGATTTGACATGGCGATGAAAATTTAGACAGGACCGGGAAAGATGAGTAGCAGGATTTGGACTGGCTTCTGACCCTCGCCGAAAATGAGGGTTCAATCTTGTCCGAAAAACTCCGAGGGAACTGAAAGCGAAATTGCCAGATTTTCAACCGTTCTTCCTAAAATCTAGGCAGCCAGCGGGTGGAACTTCCCCAGCCCTTAACCATTCTTTGGCTTCCGGCTGATCCCATACACGCAAAGCAAGAGTCCCAGCCCCAGATGAATCGTCAGCCACGTCAGCGCTTGCGCGGGCGATGCAAACCAGGTTCTGACGAGCGCGGTGATGGCTGGGAATGCGGCCGTGTCCTTCATGGCGTCCATCGATCCAGACCATCCATGATAGGCAGTGATGAACGGGTGGATGATGTTTCCTAGCAGCCGAGGGAAGCCCTGCAACGCCCCAGCCAGCAGGATCTGCAGGAAGGCGAGCGTCAGGCAGATGCTCATGGATCGCTCCCCGCTCCGACTATTGGCGGAGATGCCGAGGCAGACCATCGTAAAGGCCGCACCGGTCATGACCAGCAGCGCTAACCGCAGCCCAACGTTGCCAGGGAGACCGCCGGTGATCATCTCCATGAACATGCCCAGCCAGAAGGTCTGCAGCAAAACCAGCGGCACGACATAGGCCAGTTTCCCCAGCAGATAAGCGACCGGGCGCAGCCCCCCGACGCGTTCCCGCTCATACACCGCCCGATCTGCGGCGATCTCTCGCGCGCCATTCCGGACGGACATGTAAAGCACCATGATGATCTGGATAAAGATCGTCATCATGCAGGTAAAAGCCGCTGGCCAGAGGTCCTCTGGCACCAGCGATCCTGGATCAGCGGCACCCTTCTTGAGATAGGTCAGATTGGGCCAGACCAGCAGCAGGGTCAGGACAGGAAAGCCGCCCAGCATCAGCAAATGCGCGCGCCAGTCACGCTTGTTGCGACGCAGCAGGCTCCAGCGACGCCGGGTCAGGTGGGTGACCTGGGTCAAAACGGACGGCAGCGCGGTGGTTGGCGCAGCCTGGACCTCAGCGCGAGTGTCTTCGGGTGCCACGTCTTCTTCATCGCTTTGCGCAGGCACGGATTTGGAGATCCGGATGCGATCTGGATCAGTATCCGTTTCTTCCTCATCCGAGGCCGGTGCCAGGGCATCGCCGCTGGCACCAATCTTGAAGGCATCATAGTACGAATCGCGGTGCCGATCCCAGGAGTCGCCCCAGCGTTTCGCAGGGCGCATGGCCAGACGGGGGAAGAGGTCCTCGATGGTCTTGACCGTGAAGTAGTGTGTGACCGCACGCGCTGGTCCGTGAAAGCAAACACGCCCTTCATGCAGGATCACCACGCTGTCATAGGCGGGTAGGTTGGAGAGCGAACGCGTGGCATGGATCACGGCCCGCGATGGATGATCTTGCGCGACGAATTTGAGAATCGCGATGATCTCCCGCTCGGATCGCGCATCGAGACCGTCAGTCAATCCTTCGCACAGCACCAGCGACGGATCCGACACCAAGGCCACCGCCAGCTTTAGGCGACGCCGCATCGCCAGGGGGAGTTTGCCCGCCTTCTCCCGCGCGGCATTTTCCATTCCCAGCCCAGACAGCAGGTGATTGGTCTTGTGCAGAGCATCCTGCTTGGAGATGCCGATGACCCGCAGGAAGAGCGCGCTCATGATGTTCTCTTTTACCGAAAGGAGATCGTGCAGGCAGTCGTCACTGGCGGGAACATAGCCGATGTCGTTGGCCGGGATCTGCCGCTTCGCGACGTCTTTCCCCCGCCACAGCAGCGCACCATGATCGGCACGGGATTGCCCGCTCAGCAGGCTGAGGAGCTCGCCATTGCCACAACCTACCGGACCCACGATCGCCATCAGATGGCCCACTGGCACCGCAAAACTGACGCCGTCGAGATCGGGTTTGTCGGAATCTTGACCGCCACGGACTGAGTGATGGGAGAGCTGGATGAGTTCGAGCATGAGGCCCGAATAAACCAAGCTCCGCCGAACTCACAAGAGGGAATCGGGCATCCGACGGGCCTGAAAACAAATTCGGTCACTCGCGTGACATCTTCCGCACTGTGGGTGCGTACCTTTTCACCATGCGCATTCCAACCCTTGCCTTGTCGGCCCTCTTCGTCGCAGCGACCGTCTCCGCTGTTGAGCCAGTCAAATCCAAGATCGACCTGCTGGAGGTCATCAAGTCTGGCGCAGTGGAGTTTCATGTAAACCCCAAGGCAGACTTCCATGACGACCCGAAGGACATCTGGACCTTCGAGCCAGATGGCACCTTCAAAGCCAGCGGCCGTGGTTACGGTTATGTGGCGACCAAGGAGATCTTCCGCGATTACCATCTCGTCATCGAGTTCAAATGGGGCACCAAGACCTGGGGCAAGCGCGAGCACGCCGCCATGGACAACGGCATCCTCCTCCACGCTTACGGTCCCCATGGAGCCTACAGCGATACCTGGATGGCCAGCATCGAGGCGCAGATCATTGAGGGCGGGGTGGGGGACATCTTGGTCCTCTCCCCCAAACTTCCCGATGGCACTGAACTGACGACTAGCCTCAGCGCCGAGTTCGCTCTGGATCGTGATAAAGAGAAGATCTGGAAAAAGGGCGAGCCACGCCAGACCGTCACCAAAGGCCGCATCAACTGGCGCGGGCGCGATGTGGACTGGGCAGACAAGAAGGGCTTCCGGGGTAAGGACGACGTGGAGTCTCCTGCGGGCGAGTGGAACCGCCTCGAAGTGATCGCCAAAGGAGACACGCTGCAATACTTCGTCAATGGAGCCTTGGTCAACGAGGCCTTTGACTGCAAGCCTGCCGAAGGCCGCATCCTCATTCAGACCGAAGGCGCAGAAATGTTTGTGCGTCGCTACGAGCTGTATCCGCTCGGCGAGTTCAAAGAAAAATGGAATCCCATCCAGGCCAGTGGCGGCAGCGATGTCAGCGTGCGCGACGGCCAGGAAAAGGCCCTGCCAGCGGAAGAATCCATGAAGCGCATCCAGCTCGATGGCGACTACGAGGTCCAGCTCGTCGCCGCCGAACCCCTCGTGCTTGATCCTGTGGAGTGCACCTGGGATGCGCAGGGCCGCATGTATGTGGCGGACCTGCGCGACTATCCTCTCGGCCCACCGAACCCCGGCGATCCCTGGCTCTCACGCATCCAATTGCTCAGCGATGAAGACGGCGATGGCCGCATGGATAAGGCGGTCACTTTTGCTGATCACCTCGACAACGTGCAGGGCCTGCTGCCCTACAACGGCGGGCTCATCGCCACCACCCGCTCTCAGGTCCTCTTCCTCAAGGACACCAATGGCGACAACGTTGCAGACGAGATCAAGCCCTTGATCAAAGGCTTCAATCCCAAGCACGCCCAGCTCCAGGTCAGCGCCCCGCGCTGGGGTCCAGATGGTTGCGTGTATTTCAACAACGGGCTCGACGCCAAGGAGATCTATCCCGCAGAGAAGCCCGCCGATGTCGTCAACATTCCCGGCTCCAACTTCAAGTGGGACCCGCGCACCAACGAGATCACACCCACCGGCGGCAAGGGCCAGTATGGCGGGGCCTTTGATGACTGGGGCCATCACTTCTATTGCTCGAACCGGAATCCGCTCATGTTCACCGTCATGCCTTACCAGGCCATGGCCCGCAATCCCCACGCTGGCATCACCCAGAACTACGGAGACATCGCCCCCGCTGGCGCAGAGACTCGCGTCTTCCCCCTGCAGATCACCCACACCACCGCAGATGCCCATGCGGGGACAAACACCGCGTGCTCCGGGCTCGGCGTCTATCGCGGATCGCTCATGCCTGAGTTAAAGAACAACGTCTTCGTCCCTGATCCGACCGGTCAGCTCGTCTCCCGATACCAGATCACTCCATACGGTGCCTCCCTCAAGGCCACCCGCGTGGGCGAGCGCACCGAGTTCTTCCGCAGCAGCGATGAATGGTGCCGCCCCGTGAACTTCACCACCGGTCCTGATGGCGCGATCTACATCTGCGATATCTACCGCCGCTGGATTGATCACGCCCGCTTCTTCCCAGAAGAATTCGTCAAAACCCACGACATGCGCCAAGGAGAAAACGAAGGCCGCATCTGGCGGGTGGTGCCGAAGGGCACGAAGAAAGTCATTGCCGAGACACCCGGCAAATACCACGACATCCCCACCGTGGGATGGGCAGATCTTCCTGCAGAGCACCCCGAACGCGCGCTCTTCTTGAAGGTCCCCACCCTCAGCGATCCCAAGGAGCTCGCCGCCGTTCTCACCCAGCACCCAGACGATCCCTGGATGTCCAAGATGGTGGCCTCCGCCTCCAGCAAGAAGATGGGCCACGTGCTCAGCGCACTGGGCACAGACTTCTTCAGTACCTTTTCAGAAACTCGCAGCTCCACCGTGCGCACCTTCGCCGCAGGTGCCCTCGCTGATGCCGAAGCCGCAGACGTGACTGCCGCACTCGCCCTCCTGCGAAAATCCCCCGGCCAACTCCTCTGGTGGAAGCCCGCCCTACTGCAAGGCTTCGCCCGTCTGCCCAAGGGGCACGAAGACGCCGCCAAAGAGATCGCCACGCTTCAGGCAGAGATCGACGCCGTCATTGCAGATGCCAAAGCGCCGCTCGATCAGCGGCTCGGTGTTCTGCCGCTGCTGGCATCGCGCAAGTGGGACGCCGTGCAGCCAACGGTGAAGCGTCTGCTCACCAGCAATCAACCCACGGAGATGGTCACCGCAACGATGGCTCTCCTCAAGAAATACCCCGCCGCCACGACCTCGAAGCTCATTTACGAGCTCCTGCCAGACGCCGGTCCTGCCCTGAAGCGAGATCTCGTCACCATCCTCACCGCCAGCGCCACCACCGCGCTGCCCTTGTTCAAACGGATGGAGGCAGGGGAGTTCCCCACCGCTTGGGTCGATGTCGAAAAACGCTGGGCCTACCAGCGAGGCAAGGGCGAGATGGCAGAGCTGGCCAAGAAGCTCTTCGGCCAGGCCAGCAGCGATCGCGCTGCCGTCGTGAAGGATTACATGGCCGCCACCACGATGCACGGCGATGCCAAAAAGGGCCAAGCCGTCTTTTCCACCATCTGCATCACCTGCCACAAGCATGGCGAGATCGGCGTCGATGTCGGCCCACCGCTCTCCGACGTCAAGGTGAAGCCGCCGGAAGGTCTGCTCTCCGACATCCTGGACCCGAACCGCATGTTTGAGGCCCGCTGGAGCGCCTATACCGTGGAGACCAAAGACGGACGCACCCTCAGTGGCCTCATCCAGAGCGAGACCGCCGACGGCATCGTGCTGGCCATGATGGGCGGAGCCAAAGAGACCCTCTCCCGCGATGCCATCAAAGAGATGAAGTCCCTGGACCGCACCCTCATGCCCGTCGGCCTAGAGGCCGCCATCACGAAGGAGCAGATGGCCGACCTCCTGGCCTTCCTGCTGCACAAATAGCGGGAACAGGTTGGGGCAGGATCAAGCAGGCTAGCCACAAGCCAGCAGCCGATCAGACGATGCTCCACCCGCCAAGACTCAGCGATTCCGCTGGGCCGTCTTTCCCATCTTTCACCCCAAATCTTTTACCAAAAGATCAGGACTGACCGCCGCCAAAGCCCTGGAAAGCCAAATCCCGCAGAGATCGCCGCTATACTTCGCGTCATCAGCCTTTGTGAAAATCCGGTTGGTCCCACAAATCGTGAAGCCGGTGAGTCTAACGGCAAGGGTGGTCTGTCCTTCATGAACCGATCAAGGAACGAACGGTGGTGTGGAGTGGCAAACCCGAGGGGGAGACCTGATCACATCCACCTCCAGCGTGGAGCGACCGGTCCGCCGCCTTTGCCCCGGGATTCAGAGCCAGTCCGCACGTTCCGATGCGGGAAAGGGCGCGGGGCCTGGCAAAAGATGGGGGGTAAAAGATAAGACAGTTTTCTTCCATCTTTTACCCCAAACCTTTTACCAGCAGATCAGGGCCGCGCGTCCCGACTATCGAGCGGCCTGATCAGAGAACCGTCTGCCAGGCGAACGGCCCCAGTCGCCTGCTCCGGGGATTCACTTTTGCGCGCCTGAAGCACTTGCCGGGTGAGCGGTTTTCCGTTTCGGGAAGGGGGAGTCTCGACCGCTCGTCACCGATGGTCGGTGAGGACTGGTCGAGACTATTCGGCCTCAGGACGGATTCTTTTTCAGGGCGCAGGAGTCTCGACTGGTTGCCGCCGATTGTCGGTGGGTGGTGCTTGAGAGTTCTCATCGTCCAAATGAATCGTTGCCTGTGGTGCAGAAGTCTCAACCTATCGCCACCGATCATCGGCGGGCGGTGGTTGAGGCTCGGTGACCTTGCCAGGAAAATTCAGACGAGGCGCAGGAGTCTCGACCACTCCTCACCGACTGTCGTTGAGGAGTGGTTGACTGTGCTGTTGGCTGGGGCAGATTTTCGGCGCTACTGCGGACGGTGGGGCAGGGTCGATTTGATCCTGCTTTTTCCAGGGCGCAGTCCCGGCAAGGTCCGGAGCTATCTTGAAACCCTCTCACGGAGTCTCCTCATGGCCGCAAACCCAACCCCGACAAGCAATCCGGTGCTGCTCGCGCTCTGCGACCAACTGTTGGCGGGGCTCCAGGCACTGGAGGTGGAGATCGGCATCAAGCAGAACACGGAGGCGGAACTGCGGGCGGACATCGACGGAGTCCGCACGGCAGCGATGACGCTGGGCCAGGCAAAGATGGCGCTGCGGGAGGCGCAGCAGGTTTACCAGCAGGCGGATGAGGCTGGCGCGCGGGTGATCTCTGACTGTCGGTTGCGGCTGGCGCGGGTATTGGGCTCCAGATTTAGCTCCCAATGGGCGTCGGCGGGTTTTCGCGGTCGGTCCACGGCGATGCCGGAGCTGGCGGCGAAACGCTTCACGCTGCTGGAGAGCCTAGCGCTCTACTTCACGGCGAACCCGACGCACGAGAGCATCGACATGGGCGCGACGGCGGCGATTTGCCACGCGATGCATGAGACGCTGTCTGATGCGCGCTCCGCCGTGAACCACGCCAAGAGCGTGCAGTCCACAGCGGTGAAAGCAGTGAAGGCTGCCTTCAAGAAACTGCGCTCCCGTGTGCGTGGGTTGCTGAGCGAGCTATGGATACTGCTGCCAGAGGCGGATCCACGCTGGAGGCGCTTTGGGCTCAACACGCCCGCGCGGCTGCCGATGCCGGAGAAGGTGGGCGAGGTGACCCTGCAGGTGCAAGCCGACGGCAGCATGCAGATCGACTGGCCACCCGCCGCCCACGCCCGCCGCTACCGATTGCAGATGCGTCGCGCCGTGACGGAAACAAAATTCACCAACCTCAAAACGCAGCAGGGCACGAGCTATCTGCTGCGCAAACAAACGCCTGGGGAGACCCTCGAAATCCGCGTCATCGCCGCCAACAAAACCGGCGAAGCCGGTCCGAGCCCAGTCGCACGAGTGGTGTGCCCTCCATGAAATCACCGAGATGAGGCACCAAAGGTTGCGCGACCCGGTCAGCGGCATCCTCCACAGCGGAACGAGTGTCCTCGACGGTCTCCCTGCCAATCGTTCCATCGCTTCCACCCACGCAGCAGAAGTCCCTCGGCCTGCCCTAAAAATCGGAATGAATGGCCGCAAAAGATCGCAGAGAGCGCAAAATCAGAGAATGTGGCGGCGTGAACGCCTCACTGAATGGATGGGTCAATCTGGACGGCTACGCCGATCCCAAATCTCTCTCTTTGCGGTCTTTGGGCTCGCTTGAGGCAAATTGGCATCCCCGAATTTGGGCTCCCCTGTCTCCTAGCCCGAACCGCCCTCGTCCCGGACACTCTAAAAAACGTTCACACCCGCGAACAAACCCGATATTCCAGGCAAAATATCAGCACGTTCAGAACGACAAAGAGTGCAGGCTCCCAAACAATTCCAGCATCCACCCCACGAACACGAAACCCTTGACCCATCGGCCTCCCAGCCCCACTCTTGAGCCGCCCGACCAAGAAAAATATCGGCGGAGCTGATATCACATCGTACTAATACCACTGTTGAACTGAGCCGCTGCGCGGAGGAAGCGTGAGCGCGCCGTTGGGTGAGGGGTAGGCTGGGGGTCATGTCACCTCTACGTACGCAATACGTCGGGCTGCTGACCCTTCGGGGCTACACGCAGCGAA